>OFLZ01000373.1_pt1 | contig 37781 bp, 32 predicted proteins | sample 1541321 | NCBI WGS metagenome assembly OFLZ01 (sample SAMN04209223, study PRJEB22552) | human gut metagenome | biome: gut; material: feces | host: Homo sapiens | place: USA: Oklahoma | reverse complement strand
CTCTTTTTCAGCACCTGGGGCTCGAATTCGCCCTTGCGATCACGGGGCACGGAAAACTTCCCCGAAGCTGGTGCGCAGCATCTTGCTACTATGCCCGTTCCGGCTGTTGTCGGTGTCTTTGTTCTTGTAATCGTACTTGCTGTAACCGAGTTCGTCATCCAGTTCTGCATCCAGTCCATTTTCCATGAATTCGCCAATGGTTTCCTTGAACAGATTCTGGATGTCATCCATGCTGCTGATATTACTTGCTTGTAGCAGTTCACGGATTTTTGCTCTGCGCTCGTTTTCTTCGGGACTGCGATTCTTTCTTCCCATAGTAAAAACCTCCGATGTGGTGCTTCTATTCTACACCACATCGAAGGTTTACACAAAACTTGGAATTGTCCCGCTGGTAAATATCCCACCGTATATGAGTGTAGCACAATTTTCTTGATACTACCCGAGACTCGCCTTCTGATAGATGAATACATTACTGACTTCGCTTGAAAAACGAAGTCAGTATGTTGCTTAAAATTTAATATTTACTACCTTAGAGGTGCTTTTTGTGCTATCCGTACAATTTGGGGCAGTTCAACTGCTCCTCGGGATTGTTTTTATACCGTAAATACGGAATCGTATTTTTTCGCCCATTTGAGCACCGCGCCTCTGTTCCACTTTTTTGGAATGGCCGCCGTATGCACAACAGTCTCCGCGACATCAGCACCCACCTTAGCGATTTTTGCCAAGAGATCCACATCCTTAATGACCGATTTTGAACGCCGTATAAATTCGGCGGGAGTGAGACTTAAAAAGTCGGTTATCCTTGTGGAGTTCGCTCCTATTGTCAAATCCTCTTCAGTCAGAATACGGCTTGCAAATATAAAATCAAGCTGAGCGGGAGTAATATTCGTCAACGCGAGCTTGGCGCAGGCAAGCGGCGCAAGTCCCGAGCCGAGTTCCTTATAATATCTCACTTGATAATGCCAAAGAGTTTCCGCATTAAACACCTCATCTTTGTCGGCAGCAATCGTTTCAGCAAGCGTTTTTGAAGCTCTGAGGCTATTGGCGATACCAGAACCTATAACGGGAACAGTCATAAACGCGCTGTCTCCAATTGCGGCGAATCCGTCGCATACCATAACCGAAAGCGGTTGTCTTACAGGTATTTTCACAAACTGTCCGCCTCTTAAAAGCTTTTTGCCGAGGGAAGGATTATCTTTTCTGAAATACTCAGCGGTTTCTTCAACTTCTTCTGCTCCGAACGGATCAAAGCGCGCGATAAGCAAATCGGTAAAGTTTTTTTCGGTCGCTATCCAACCCACGGCGAGCTTACCCTGCGGAAGCAGACAGACCTTATATTCATCCTTAACCGGACCGTCAAACGCCCTGTCGTAAAAGGCTCTATAGCGGTACGGAAAGAATGATAAATACATCGCTTAGCACGGGCATTAGAGCTTTAAGATTGGTAAGGTAACTCCCGAATTAACACTGCTGTTTTTTACCATCCCTGCCGCAGAAGCGTCTCCTGCACTGCTTTCAGAGATTGACGGCGGGCCTTGTAGTCCGGCAGGATGCCCTTCACAATTGCCCAAAAGCGGGGAGAATGGTTAAATTCGACCAGATGTGCAAGCTCATGAACAACAACGTAATCCACTGCTTCCGGCGGCGCAAGCAGGAGCCGCCAGGAAAAATTGAGCCCGCCTTTTGCCGAGCAGGAGCCCCAGCGTGTTTTGGCTGACGTGATACGCACCTGCTGGGGAGCCTTTCCAACGAGTGGGGCAAAGCGCTCCACTGCTTTTGGCAAAAGTGTTTTTGCTGCGTCACGGTAAAATCCCGCAAGTGCGGCACGCAGCTCCGCCTCTGGTAGATTGGGCAGCAAAAAGCGCGTTCCATCGAAGGAAACGGCCTTTGTTTGCGAAGGCTCGGATGGATACTTTTTACCGAGAAATACCACCATTCCACCGGGCTGAATTGGATCGGTGGCCTGTATCTGTCTGCGCTCCAGCATTTTGGCTTGTTGGGTTTTGATCCATGCTTCCTTTTCCTGTACGAAACGGTCGATGTCCGTTTTGGATATGCTGTGAGGCGCGCGCACCTCGATTGAGCCTCCATTGGAGATATAAATACCGACTGTTTTGCGCTTCATGCGCCTGATCTGATAATCCATCGAAATGCCCCTGCTTTTATATTTTCCTATTTGTCAATATAAACGATACCGGGCATAAAAGTCAACCTGCCTTTTAAGAAAGGAATCCAGAATGTTTGCAAAGCGTCCGCCCGATCAATAGACATTTATATTTCCGTTTCTATAAAGTGTGTATTGCAAAGATCCCAATATTTTTGATAAACCCTGTCTTCTTGTCCATCAAAATTGAATTGATACATCCGAAAGGTAACAAATAAATTTTTTGGTTGCCATTGCTCTTCATACGAATATTGATATTGCATCCCCAACTGTCTCATCACACTGCCGCTTCGGGGATTATTCACATCATGGGTAGCCGTAATATATGGAATACCATCTTTTTTTAACTGTTCTATAACAGCCCTGCCTGCTTCCGTAACGATTCCTCTATGCCAAAATTCTTTCCGAAGTGCATAACCGAAATCATAGCTATCATCCATATCTGCCTTGATATAACCGATCGGATCATTATATTCTTTCAAGCAAATCGCATAAAAATAGGCGCGGTCTTTTTGATCATTCACTGCGATTCTCTCCTCATAAAAGGCTCTTGTTTCCTCTAGGCTCTTCAAGGGGAACCACGGCAAAAAGGTATTCACTTCTTCGTCTTTCAAAAGCAGATACAGAGCCTCCATATCTGCTTGTGTAAACTTTCTTAATAGCAGTCTTTCTGTTTCCAGCTGTGGCGTATTCATATCAAGAGATTCCTCCGTGTATTCTAATTGTAAATGCCTCTGAACTGCCAAAAGCAAACCAAAGCTTGGGTTTTATTTTATCATACCGCTCTGTTTCAAGCAATGAATATCGTAAAATGCCTTATAATGCTCAGGGAAACGGATTTATTTTCTGATCGTGTGACAGGACAGGCGCTTGTGTGCTATACTAATATAATTCATGATTTGTGATCAGTCAGGGAGGCGAAAGGGAATGGGCGATTATCCGACCGCGCCGCTGCTGCGCGCCGGTTCACCGGAGGAGGCGGGCGTTTCCTCTGCGGAAATTCTCCGTTTTGTGGAGGATTTGCAAAAGAGTGGAATTGAAAACCACAGCTATATGGTGCTGCGCAGCGGCCGCGTTGCAGCGGAGGCATTTCATGAGCCTTTTGCGCCCGATTTGCCGCATCCAATGTATTCCGTGAGCAAAACGGTAACGGCGATTGCCGTGGGGTTTGCCATTGACGAGGGCCTTTTCACATTGCAAACCCGCCTTTTGGATCTTTTCCCGGAATATATGCCAAAGTCGCCGGATGATCCGCTCTGGGAGCTGACCATTTTTCATCTGGTGGCGATGCAGAGCGGCAAGGAGGCCAATTTTCTTGATCCAAAAGAGAAGGGGGATTGGGTTGCCCGCTTTTTTGCCTCCGGCTGGGAGGGAAAGCCCGGCCGCTGGAAATATGTCAATGAAAACATCTATATGCTCTGTGCGGCGATTCACCGCGTGACGGGAGCAAGCGTTACCCAATTTTTAACGCCCCGGCTTTACCGCCCGCTGGGCATCCAAACGCCTTTTTGGGAAACAGATGAAAACGGCGTGGAGGCCGGCGGTTGGGGCCTTTGGCTGAGAACGGAGGATCTGGCCAAAATCATGCTCTGTTATCAGCAGGGCGGCGTTTTTCAGGGCGAGCAGGTGATTCCCGCCTTTTGGGCCAAAGCGGCGCCGCAGAAGCAAACGGATAATTCCTCCAGCAAAGGGGCGGATACGAGCGCAGGCTATGGCTTTGGCCTTTGGCGGTGCAAGGGGGAGGCGCACGCCTACCGTGCGGATGGTTTATTTTCGCAGTTTGGCATCGTCTTTGAGGAGTACGACGCCGTGCTGGTGATGACAAACGCCGCGCTCGATGAACAAGCTGTGCTGGATTGCATTTGGCGGCATTTTCCCAAGGCGTTTCAGGAAAAAACGGTGGAGAAATCGCCTCCCGTTCCGCCGGAACTGCTGGAGGAGGCCTATCCGCTGGATGTGGTGCCGGTTGGCATCCGCAGCCGCATGGAAGAGCGGCTGGAGCAAAGCGTGATCCACGTTAAGCACCGCCGCTCGCTGAACCTGATTCATTTCCCGCCCAGCATCCTGCCCATCGCCGCCACCTATCTCAAGCGCGATAAAGCGGGCAATTTTGATCAGATTCTCTTTGCCTTTAGCGTGGATAAATGCGCCATGACCTGGACGGAGGGGGATGAAACGAATACCGTCTCCTGCGGGATGGATGGCCACCAGCGCTATGGTAAGATTGTGCTCGGCGGCATCAGCTATACCGTATGCGCCAGCGCGGCATGGCTGGATGAACGAACGTTGGAGGTGTGGATTCGTCCGCTGGAAACGGTGGCGAAACGCACGCTCCGGTTTCATTTTGATCGGTTGCGGGTGCATATCCGCCCAGGCAGCGCGCCTACCATCCGCGAGCTTGCGGGGGAGATGGCAATGATGGCGACGCGGCTGCTTCATTTTAGGCCGTTTGTCGCGGTTTCCAAGTTCTTTCTGCGGCTGTTTTACCCATTCCTGGAGCCGCATATGCATGGCATTCTGGTGCCACGCGAGCTGATCGATACCGTCAAATATAAGAAAAAGCAGGTAGAGGCCGCTCTTGCCGCACGGGAGGAGCGCAAACAGGCGGAAAAGTAGCCGGTCGTTTTTCCCACTCTACGGAGCGTTTGTTGCAAAAAGGCTGCCGGTAGGGTATCCTGAGAGAGTCATCGAAAGGAGGATGCCAAATTGGACAGCCAAAAAACAGGCCGGCTCATTGCCGCCTTGCGCAGGGAAAAGGGCTGGACCCAGAAGCAGCTTGCAGAGGCGATGCACTTGAGCGACCGCACAGTTTCTAAATGGGAGCGCGGCGCAGGATGCCCGGAGCTTTCGTTATTGCCGGAGCTATCCGGCCTGCTGGGCGTTGCGGTAGAACACCTGTTATCCGGTGAATTGGGGGAAAGAGAGGCGGACAAAGGCGATATGAAACGGGTTCAATTTTATCTGTGCCCCAGCTGCGGGAATCTTCTGTGCAGTACGGGCACGGCGGAGATCTCCTGCTGCGGCAGAAAGCTAGAGCCCTTGCAGGCGAAACCTGCAGATAAGATACATCGGCTGACGGTGGAAGAGGTGGAGGATGAATTTTTTGTCACCTCATCCCATCCGATGGAGAAAGCGCACTATCTCTCTTTTATCGCGCTGGTCACATGCGACCGGGCGGTGCTGGTCAGGCTTTATCCGGAGCAGAGCGTTCAGGTGCGGCTGCCGCGCATGCGCAGAGGGAAGCTGTATGCCTGCTGTAGCGAGGGCGGGCTGTGGGAAACCGCAATGAAATAAAGAAAAGCACTTGGCCTCACGAAAGGCCAAGTGCTGACCAAATGAGCCGCTGCAAATCACTTTGCAGCGGCTCATTTGGTATATTCTATGAGGTGAAACGGGGATGTTGTGTGAAATGGTCAGCGGACGCCGGCCTTTTGCAGCGCTTCCATTGCTTTCTGAAGCCCATATTCCTTATATTCAGAAGCGGTTTCCTTGCCGTACTCTTTGCAACTTCTTTGCCATATTCCTTGTTTTAGCTGGCCACTTCGGAGGCATACTCTAGTATGGGGCAGCACGGGCTGCACGTTGGCAGGGATTTGGTAGAGCACCCGGGAGGTCGCCTCCACAAAATGATCCATCATTTGATCCATTCATTCTTTTAAGTGCGCAGGCGAGGAGAGCGCTGCCACGCGCATCATCAGCACCTCATATGGATGATTTTGAAAATGCTGCTGCCGCAGGCGGAAATACCGGTGGAAGGTTTGCGCAAGCGCCTCCTCCGGCTCAGCGCGGAAGAATTCCTGCACTTGCTGCAAATGGTCATAACAGGCCTGCACACAGGTCAAAAACAGCTCATCCTTATCCTTATAATAATGAAACAGCCGCCCTTTTGAAATTTGCCCTGCTTCACAGATGCGGTTGACCGAAGCGTCCCCATATCCATATTTGCCCAATTCCTTAATGGCTTCCGCCAAAATCAGCTCCTGGCTGACGTAACGCCGTTGCTCTTGTTTCATATCCGATGTTCCTCTTCTGTTTTTGAAGTTACTGTTCCTGCCCGCCGGCGCCCATATCCATCACAACCTGCACCCGGTTTTGAAAATCGCTTACGTGCCCAGTGTGGGGCGTGATGGTGAAAAGGCACTGCTGCTCCCGGTCTGTTCTTTCAAAGGCGCCTTGCTGTTGCCGCACTTGGCCATTTTTCCAGACGAGTGTCGCAAGCGTTTCCAATGGGGGAGCGTCATAAACCCATTCCACTGTGTAGAAAAGCACTGTTTCTCCCCCGGTCAGCTTTGCCGCCTGTGTGATCGGAAGCGCATGGAGTGCGGATAAAAAGGTTGTAAGATCGAAATCCTGTGTGTACTCCGGCAGTTCGGTATAATTTTTCGGCAGCTTTTCCGTTTGATTGCGGTAGAGATACAGCCCCGGCTTGCGAAACAGAAGGGTAGCCGTTTGTACGTTTTCTCCGGAAACGCCGTGCAGATCAAATTGAAGCGGACGCACGAGCTTCCCTGTTTCATCCACGTCGAACGTGACCTTCCCGGAGGGCGTGACCCGCAGTTCTTCCGGCTCCAGCCGCATCTTGGAGGCGGCTTTCTGCACAATCTGCTGGGCATTGAGGTCGGAGAGCGCTTGCACCTCGACATGGGCGTATGGCCGTTGATTGAGGTAAACCAGAAACAGAAAAACGGCGGCCATGATGACAACCGTTAAAATGATCGTGCGCTTGCTACGCTTATTTTTCTTTGTTTCCTCCATATGGCACCTCTTCCGTGTGGTTTTGGTTATCCTAATGCTGTATTCCCTGTGTTCCAGAAAGCCCAGGGCAATACGGCTTTGGCATATTGGAATCGTGCTTTTCCGCTTGTTCTGGTGCTTTCTTTAGTACCATAGCATGCCGGCAGGCGGATGTCAATATCAACTCCGTGTTGAAACAGCGGTTTTCGGACGCTGTTTCAATTCTGTCACCAGTGCTTATTCCCGCTTATAGAATACAGGATTGCTTGTGTAAAAGAAAAAAGAACGCGCTCCATGCGGTGATTTTTTGCAAAAAAACAGCAGCCAACATGCAAAAATTTTTGCAAACCGCTCCTTTCCGCATCCTGCACTTGCCTTCCTTTTCCTGGAACGGTATAATCTTAATCACACAGAGTAATCGCACTGCGGTGTGAGCAAGAGGTTATGGGGGATTTTAAAATGTTGGATATGGAGGCTGCGATCGACCGCATCCGTGCAAAGGAGGGCTTCCTCTGCGATATGGATGGCGTGATCTATCATGGTAATCGCCTGCTTGACGGGGCGAAGGAGTTTGTGGAATGGCTGTATCGGGAGAATAAGCGCTTTTTGTTTTTGACCAATTCCAGCGAGCGTTCTCCGCGGGAGCTTCGGCAGAAGCTGCAACGCATGGGGATGGATATCAGCGAGGAGCATTTTTATACCAGTGCGCTGGCCACCGCGAAATTTTTGCACAGCCAGAAGCCAGGCTGCACAGCCTACGTGATCGGTGAGCCCGGCCTGGTCAACGCCCTGTATGAGGCGGGAATCACGATGAACGACGTGAATCCTGATTACGTCGTCGTAGGGGAAACTCATAATTATAATTACGATTCCATTCTCAGCGCCGTTAAATTTGTGAGGGGCGGCGCAAAGCTGATCGGCACCAATCCGGATATGACGGGCCCGAGCGAGGCGGGCATCATCCCGGCCTGCCGCGCCTTTATCGCGCCGATTGAGCTTGCGGCGGGCTGCACGGCCTATTTTGTCGGCAAGCCCAATCCTTTGATGATGCGCACCGGGATCAAGCTCCTCGGCGTGCACAGTGCCAATGCAGCCATGATTGGCGACCGGATGGATACCGATATCGTCGCGGGGATGGAAACCGGCATGGATACCGTGCTTGTGCTCTCCGGCGTATCCAGTGAGCGCACGGCGCAAAGCTTTCCCTATCACCCGAGCTTTATTCTCAACGGCGTGGGCAATATCGCCATGGGAAAGGAGTTTTGCGTGACCAACGGTCGTGAGGGAACGCGGTGAGCCTTCCTGCGCGCTTGATAGCCCGGCACACATTCCGCGGTCGGGCGGCGTCCGTGCTCATCAACGAATGGAGTGTGGAGGTAAGCTGGCAGCGCCGGCTGCCGTTTTTTTCGCTCATGAGAAGGAGTTTTACCGTTTATGTGGTATGATACCAGTGTCTTTTATCAGATTTATCCGCTGGGCTTCTGCGGCACGCCGCGTGAAAACGACGGCGTGCTTCAACCCCGGATTCAAAAGGTTTTAGAATGGGCGGATTATTTTGCCTCGCTCGGCGTGGGGGCCATCTATTTTTCGCCTGTTTTTTCCTCCGACCACCATGGGTATGACACCCGCAACTATGGCGAGATCGACTGCCGCCTCGGCACGAATGCGGATTTTGCGAATGTCTGCAACGATTTGCACGCGCGCGGCATCCGGGTTGTGCTCGATGGTGTGTTTAACCATGTGGGCCGCGGCTTCTGGGCGTTTCAGGATGTGCTGGCAAATCGGGAGCAGTCGCCTTACCGGGATTGGTTTTATATTGACTTTGGCCGGGATAACGGCTATGGCGACGGCCTGTGGTATGAGGGTTGGGAGGGGCATTTCGAGCTTGTCAAGCTGAATCTGCGCAACCCGGCCGTGGTGGAGCACCTTTTCTACAATATCCGGGAATGGGTGAAGCAATTCGATATCGACGGCCTGCGCCTCGACGTGGCCTATTGCCTGGACCGCGATTTTCTCAGGCAGCTGCGCACGTTTTGTGATGCGCTCAAGCCGGAATTCCTCCTGCTGGGGGAAGCGCTGTTTGGGGATTATAATCAGCTCGTCAATGATGAAATGCTCCACAGCTGCACAAATTATGAATGCTATAAGGGCATTTATTCCAGCTTAAACGAGCTGAATTTCTTTGAAATTTCCTATTCGCTCAACCGGCAGTTCGGCCCGGAGAACTGGACGCTTTATAAAGGCAAGCATCTTTTCAGCTTCATCGATAACCACGATGTCTCCCGCATCGCCTCCATCCTGAAGGAGAAGCGCCATATCCCCCTTGCCTTTGCGCTGCTGTTTGGTATGCCGGGAATCCCCTGCATTTACTATGGTAGTGAGTGGGGCGCGCAGGGGGAGAAGCAGGCGGGGGATGATGCATTGCGCCCCTGCTTTGACGCGCCGGAGCCGAACGGATGGACCGATTGGGTGAAAGCGCTCTCTCATCTGCGCACGCAGAGCCGGGCGCTGTGTGAAGGCGGTTACCGCAATGTGCACGTCACCAACCGGCAGCTTGTTTTCGAGCGGGCTGTGCCGGGCGAGCGGGTGCTGGCGGCCCTCAATGCAGAGGGCGCGCCCTATACCGCGCCCGTAGGCACAGGGGATGCGATCGACCTGATTTCGGGGGAAACGGTGCATCTTTCCGCCGGGCTTGCGCTCGGGCCTTATGAAGCCCGTTTTTTGCGGATTGCCGAATGAAAGAGGCTTTTTATGATTTCGTGAAAAGGAGTCGTTATTAAAATGCGTGCTTTGCTGCAGCGGGTTTCTCATGCGAGCGTTGCCGTAGAGGGAGAAACCGTTGGAAAAACGGGAGCTGGCTTTCTCATCCTGCTCGGCGTGATGCAGGGGGATACGGATGCGCAAGCGGGAAAGCTTGCGGAAAAAACCGCCCTGCTGCGCGTGTTTGAAGATGAGGCGGGCAAGATGAACCGCTCCCTGCTCGATACCGGCGGGGAGGCGCTGGTGGTATCGCAATTTACGCTCTGCGCCGATACGCGCAAGGGCCGCCGCCCCTCCTTTACGGATTCTGCCCCGCCGCAGGAGGCAAAGCGATTGTATGAAGCCTATGTGCAGGCGCTGCGCAGGCTCGGCGTTGCCCGCGTGGAAACGGGCGTGTTCGCCGCCCATATGGAGGTATCCCTCCTCAATCACGGCCCGGTGACGATTCTGCTGGATACAGAGGAGTGGGCCCGAAGTTGAGCGGTATGTGCAGGCGGAAACTCATGTAAATTGGTGCAAAGGAATGGAATCAAAGCATGAAAATCGAACGTTTTTCCATGGGGCCGATTGCGGCCAATTGTTATATCCTGCTCGATGAGGCGAGCGGGGAAGCGGCGGTGATCGATCCGGGCGCGTGCGAGCAGCCGCTGATTGATTATCTGCAAAGCGATGCGGTGAAAAAAGTGCGTTATATCCTGCTCACGCATGGGCACTACGACCATCTGATGGGTGCGGCGCAGGTGAAAGCGCTGACCGGCGCGCCCCTGTATATTCACAGGGAAGACGCCGCTTGCCTGACGGATGAGCACGAGAGCCTTGCGGATACGCACCTGCCCGGGCAGCAGGAATATGTTGCGCCGGATGCCTTTCTGGAGGAGGGGATGGAGCTGCCGCTGGGCGGGCTTTCCATCCATGTGCTGCATACGCCCGGCCACTCGCGTGGAGGTGTATGCTTTGTTGTGGATGGCGTGATTTTTTCCGGCGACACACTTTTCTGCCACACCTGCGGGCGCACCGACCTACCGGGCGGAGACTATGCAACGCTCATGCATTCCCTGGAGCGGCTGGCGCACTTAGAGGGTGACTATCGGGTTTCCCCCGGCCACAACCGGGAGACGACGCTTGCCCATGAGCGCACGCATAACCGCTACCTGCGCAAACGCAAGCTGGATCAGAGCCTTTTTGAGTTTTAATCATTGAACTGGCGCAGGCGAGAGGGGAGAGGCGAACAGGATGATTTTATATACGGACGGGCATCCGTTTCACTATGAAATGGAGAATCTTTGCCGGGTGTTTTTTCCTGAGGAGCAGATCAAAACGGTTGCTTTAGATGCACCGGGCGAGCCGCATGTGACAACGGCCCTGCGGAAAACGCCGGGCGGCAGCAGGGTATCCTGCGAGGTGCTTTTGGAGGGGAAGCGCTTTTGCGCGGAGGAGCTGATTCCGGCTCAGCAGGCGCGGGAAGAGGGCGAGTGCGAGCGGCGTATGGCCGTCGTTTTGTTTGATGTGCTGTCGCGTGCAACCGGCTACCGCCCGCAGTGGGGCATTCTCACAGGCGTGCGGCCTTCCAAGCTGATGAACCGGCTGACCGACCAATATGGAGCAGAGGGCGCGCGGGCGTATTTTCAAAACCGGCTTTTGGTTTCGCCGGAGAAAACGGCGCTCGCCTTTGACGTGGCACAGGCGGAGAAACGCATCATGGATACCTCCCGCCCGGAATCGTTCAGCCTTTATCTCTCCATTCCATTCTGCCCTACGCGGTGCAGCTATTGCTCCTTTGTTTCGCATTCGATCACAGCCTCCAAAGCTCAAAAGCTTTTGCCGCGCTATGTGGAGCTGTTGTGTGAGGAGCTCGCCATCACGGGCCGGATTGCAGCCGAACTTGGCCTCCGGCTGGAAACGGTCTATTATGGCGGCGGCACGCCCACAACGCTTGCGGCGGAGGATCTCTTGCGCCTGCATGCGGCAGTGGAGGGGAATTTTGACCTTTCCACCGTGCGGGAATATACTGTGGAGGCCGGGCGGCCGGATACGGTGACGGATGAGCGGCTGGAAGCGCTCAAACGCATGGGCGCGACGCGCATCAGCATCAACCCGCAAACCTTCAATGACGAAGTGCTGCGGGAGATCGGCCGCAGCCACACGGCGCAGTGTGCGGAGGACTCCTTCCTGCTTGCGCGGGCGCACGGCTTTTCCAATATCAATATGGATCTCATCGCGGGGCTTCCGAAGGATACGCCCGCAAGCTTTTGCCAAACGCTTGACAGGACGCTTTCCCTCGACCCGGAGAGTGTAACAGTGCATACCCTTGCGCTCAAGCGTTCCTCCACGCTTGTCACCCATCAGCAGCGGGCGGGGGATGCGTCGCTCACCGGCAATATGCTCGCCAGCGCACAGGCAGCGCTCACGGCGGCGGGCCATTCCCCATACTATATGTACCGGCAGAGCCGATGCCTCGGCAATCTGGAAAACGTCGGCTGGTGCAAAAAGGGGCACGAAGGTCTTTACAATATCTTCATGATGGAGGAATGCCACACCGTGCTCGCCGCGGGCGCGGGGGCCGTGACAAAGCTGAAGGCGCCGCATGGCGATCGGATCGAACGCATTTTCAATTATAAATATCCATATGAGTATAATGAGCGGTTTGAGCAGCTCATGCAGCGCAAAGAGCGCATAAAGCAATTTTATGCGTCATATAAATAACCGATTCACGCCGGAGGAAGCTTATGTCGAGGCTCGATAATTACTATGAATCCATTAATGCCCTTGCAGCCGGGCAGCCGGAGCAGTTTATTCATGCGTCGGAGGAGCGTTATCGCAATATCATCCGCCGGGTGGCGGAGCAGGCCGTGTCGTCGGGTGCGGCTTCCATTATCCTGCTCGCAGGGCCAAGCGCTTCCGGTAAAACCACCACGGCGGGCAAAATCGCCCAGGCCCTCGTAGAGAGCGGCCATGGGGCCTATACGGTTTCGTTGGATAATTTTTATCTCAATCAGGATCTTTCCCCGCGCCTGCCTGACGGCACGCCGGATTTTGAAACCGTACATGCGCTCGATATCCCCCTGATTCATGAAACGTTTTGCCGTCTGATGCAGGATGGCCGCTGTGAGCTGCCGTTGTTTGATTTTCCCTCGGGGCGGCGGCTCATCCAGACAGAGCGGTTAAAGCTGGAAAAGGGGGACGTCGTCATCGTAGAGGGCCTGCACGCCCTGAATCCACTGATCTATGAGGCGTTTCCGCCGGAGCATCTGCTTAAGGCTTATGTTAGCGTTTCTTCTCGGATCTATACGGAGAAGGGGAAGATCGTTTTGAATAAGCGCAACCTCCGGTTTGTCCGCAGGCTGATCCGGGATAGCCGATTTCGCGCAACCAATGTGTATCAAACTTATCTGCTTTGGCAAAGCGTGCAGCGGGGGGAGGATTTGTATCTTTTCCCCTTCCGTGGCAATGCCGATGTGCGGATCAATTCGATCCACTTATATGAACCGTGCGTATTCCGGGAAGAGGCCGTTGGAATGCTGCGGCAAATTGAGCCGGAGCATCCCTTTTATCGGGATGCAGTGCGCATGATTGCAAGCCTTGAGCGGTTTGAGCCAATTGCGCGCGAACTGGTGCCGGAGGAATCCCTGCTGAGGGAATTTATGGGGAATGATTAGCTTGTTGATCCTATGGAGTTTGAAAAAGTTGCTTCCGCATGGAATTGGTAGTATAATACAAAGCAAAAAATTGCTTCCGATGTGTGAAAGGAGTTCTTGCAATGGGACTGTTTGAAAACGCGGTCAATACCGCAAAATCCGCGGCCAAAAACGTTGGCAAAAAGGCAGAGGAGGTTTTGGATCTCTCTCGGAACAAGCTGAATATTGCCGAGCTGGAAAATAAGCTGAATGACAGTTATGCTGCCCTTGGGATGCTGTATTACAATTATTTGGAAAATGGCACGACCGATCCCGGGCGAGAGCAGGAGCTGGTGCATGAGATCGACGAGGCAAATGCCGCAATCAAAGATTTGAAAGAGACGATCAACGAGCTGCGTAATCGTGTGACATGCCCCGCTTGCGCTGCGGCAAATGCTCCGGAGGCAGTGTTTTGTTCCCAATGCGGTGCACGCTTGCAGGGGGAAGACTAATATGCCTGTATGCGGGGCGTGCCGTTTTGCCAGCGGCCGTATCCGCTGTACTTTCTCTGGCCGGTGTAAGGAGACAGAATTATTTTACAGGATAGGAAGTGTTGCGCTTGCCGACGAATAAAAAGCAGACGATGCTCAACGGCGCGATCACCCTTGTGATTACCACGCTCATCGTCAAGGTCATCGGCGTGCTCTATAAAATCCCGCTGACCGCCATGCTTGGCGAGGTGGGCCTCGGATATTTCAGCTCAGCGTATGATGTTTATACCCCCATTGTCTCCATTTCTATGGCGGGCATTCCGATCGCGGTGGCGAAGATGGTGTCGCAGGATGTAGCGCTGCACCGCTACCGCAACGCCCGCCAGACCTATCGGGTATCATTCCGCCTGTTTATCATCATCGGCATTGTCGGCACAGCGGTCATGCTGTTGCTGGCGTATCCGTATGCCTTCTGGATCAGCAAGTCTCCCAACACGTTTTACAGCATCCTCGCCATTTCGCCGGCCGTATTTTTCTGCTGCGCGATGTCTATCTACCGCGGCTATTACGAGGGCCTGAGCAATATGGTGCCCACCGGCGTTTCTCAGGTCATTGAGGCGCTGGGCAAGCTGGTTTTGGGGCTGTTGCTCTCCTATGGCGTCATCCGGGCAGGCAAGGCGCAATTCGCCTCCGGTGGGGTTGTATTCGGCAAAGCAGTGCAGAATATGGATGAGGCCATGGCGGAAATTTATCCGTATGCCGCCGCTGCCGCCGTGATGGGTGTTACAATCGGCACAATGATCGGCTTTTTCTACCTGTTTCTGCGGTATAAAGTGAAGGGCGACGGCTTTACCCGCACCGATCTTGTCAATTCCCCGAAACCGCTCAGCGGCCAGGAGATCGCCAAAATGATGATTGCGCTGGCGATTCCCGTCGTTGCAAGCTCCCTCATCACGAACGTGACGAATATTATTGATGCAGGCATGCTGCGCGCTCGGCTTGCCAGCATTATGAATGATCCGGCGGCCGCGGGCATTATGAAGTCGATGTATGCCGAATCTTTGCTCGGTACGGGCACGCCGGATGACAGCGTGACGGATTATCTCTACGGCTGCTATTCTGCCGCCATCAATTTTAAAAACCTGGTGCCGATGATCACGATGAATTTCGGCGTGAGCGCACTGCCCGTCCTTTCTGCCGCATGGGCGACGAAGGATCATAAAACGAGCCGGGTTACGATTGAATCCGTGCTGCGGCTGACGCTGCTCATCGGCCTGCCCGCCGGCATCGGTATGGCGGTGCTGGCAGATCCGATTTTGATGCTGCTCTACGGTAGCCGCCCATACTTGGTGCCTGTTGCCGTGCCAATCATGCAGGCGTATGGCTATTCCACAGCGCTCATGGCGCTCTCTGCGCCGATTACCAACATGTTGCAGGCGATTGGCCGCACGGATGTGCCGGTAAAATCCCTCTTGATCGGTGCCGCGATCAAAATTGTGGGCAACTATGTGCTGGTTGGCATCCCTTCCATCAATATTCAGGGCGCGCCGTATGCGTCGATTCTATGCTATGTTGTCGTGGTCGCAATCAACTTGTATTTCCTGCTTCATGTCTCGAAAGTGCGTATCAATGTAATCTCCGTTTTCTTGAAGCCGGCATTTTGTTCCGTTGTGTGCGGCGTGGCGGCTTTTGCAAGCTATGGCATCCTGAGTACGTTGCTCGGCAGCATCTGGCCTGCGGGCGGCTTGTTCGGCAAGAGCATGCTCAGCGCGGGCAATATATCTGTGCTGATCGCAGTTATGATTGCCGTAGCGTTTTATGTGGTGGCGCTGCTATTCAGCCGCGCGATTTCAAAGGATGACGTTGCCATGCTGCCCAAGGGAGAAAAAATTGCTAAAATACTTGAAAAATACGGCCTGATGGGGTAATATACTCATGTCGCATTTTTCCTGCATGCGGGGAGGGCTGCAAATGATCGATGGGTTTTCGTTCAAGGATGTTTATGGGATCGGCGATCTGCTTCAAATTATGCAGTGCCTGCGTTCCGAGGGCGGCTGCCCATGGGATCGGGAGCAGACGCATGAAAGCATCAAAAAAAATTTGATCGAAGAAACCTATGAGGTCATCGAGGCGATCAATAAGCAAGATAAGGCTTTGCTCTGCGAGGAGCTGGGCGATGTGCTGATGCAGGTTGTTTTCCATGCCCAGATGGAGGCGGAGGAGGGTTCCTTCACCTTTGAAGACGTGGCGGACGGCGTGTGCAAGAAGCTCATTGAGCGGCATCCGCATGTGTTCGGCGAGGTGGAGGTAACGGGCTCCGAGGAGGTCTTGCGCAATTGGGATGATATCAAAAAGCGTTCCAAGGGGCAAACGAGCCAAACGGAAACGATGCGCTCCGTCCCGCGCGAGCTGCCGGCCCTGATGCGCGCCACAAAGGTGCAGAAAAAGGCTGCAAAGGTTGGCTTCGACTGGCCGGATATTTCCGGCGCGGTGGACAAGCTGTATGAGGAAACCTCTGAGCTCAGCGGCGCCATTGAAAGCGGCAGCGAGGAGGAAATCGCCGAGGAATTGGGCGATCTGCTCTTCAGCGCGGTCAACGTTGCCCGCTTTGCCGGCTGCGATGCGGAGGAAACGCTTACCGCCGCTACCGATAAATTTATGCGCCGTTTTGCGTGCGTGGAGGAAAAAGCGCGTGAGCGCGGCCTCAAGCTGGAAGAACTGTCCCTGAGCGAGCTGGACGGCCTGTGGGACGAGGCAAAGCTTGATTTGCTATCCAAATGAAATAATTGCTATTTCATGGATTAATAAATATTTCTTGAAAGTGGAGGAAATCAGAAATGAATAAGACAGAGCTTGTAAACGCAATCGCCGAGAAGGCGGATTTTTCCAAAAAGGATGCCGAGAAGGCCGTAGCGGCAGTGCTGGACAGCATTACCGATGCACTTGCTCAGGGCGATAAGGTTCAAATCGTTGGCTTTGGCACGTTTGAGGTTCGTGCGCGCGCTGAGAAGCAGGGCCGCAACCCCAAAACGGGCGAAGCGATGATCGTTCCCGCTTCCAATCTGCCGGCTTTCAAGGCGGGCAAGGCGCTCAAGGAAGCTGTTGCAAAGAAATAAATTTGCAAAGGCATAAGGCTGCGAAAAGGCTGCTGTGTATTGCCTGCCGGTGTGGCGGGCGGGGCAGGCCGCGGCTTGAAGGGCAGGCGGGGCGCCTGCCCTTCTTTTTTTACCGGGCAGGGTTTCAACGCGGAATGTTGCCCGCTGCAAAATGGGAGGATATGAATTTGAGACTGGATAAATATTTAAAAGTATCACGGCTGATTAAACGCCGTACCGTGGCAAACGAGGTTTGCGATGCGAAGCATGTGCTGGTCAACGGCAAGGTGGCGCGTGCATCCTACGAGGTAAAGGTGGGCGATGAGCTGGAGATCACAATGGGCGGCAATGTGCTGCGCGCCCGGGTGAAAAGCGTCAATGAATATGCAACCAAAAATGACGCTGCCCTGATGTATGAGCTGCTGAAATAAGCGTTATGCTGCCTGCCGTGAATGGCCCGGTGGGCAGGAGAATAGGCGGTTTTTGCGCGCTTTTTGCCTTTTCCGCCTACATAAGCCCTGCTTGACGCAGGGGAAGAAGGAGAGAAACGAATATGACAAAAAGGAAGAAGGTTTTATGGATCGTGTTGGCCGCCGTGCTGGCCCTGGCTCTAATCGGCGGCATCGTCACTGCTGTTGTGCTGCATAGCCGCACAGACCGCAATGACCAGCGGCGGATCGCCTTTAACGCCCCAGCGCTCACGGGGGATTATGCGGTCGTCGCGCCCGCCTCCGGGAGCACGCAGCGCAATGTGACAGCCACGGTTTTTGACAGCGAGGATACGCCGATTGAGGACAACCCCGTAACCTATCAGCTGGATCAAGAGGTAGCGGGCGTTACCTTAAAGGATCAGGTCTTAACGGTAACGAGCGAGCTGAAAAAAAGCGTTACCCTGCGTGTGACGGCTACGGACGCTTCCCCGGATGCGGCGGAGCCGAAAGTATCCGTCACCCAAAAGATCCGGCTGGTCAAGGATGAGAGCCTCCAGGATATTCCGGCCAATCCGCTGGAAAAAGAGGGCTGGACGCTCTTCTATAACGATGAGTTCGATGGGGACGCTTTGGATGCCGCGCATTGGTCGCCCTACTATCTGCGCCACTGGACGGATTATGACGAGCGGACAAAGGCGGATTTGTTTTTCCAGGATGGCAGCCTTGTGCTGCGCTGCCCGGAGGGGTTGGAGCGCTGGAGCTCGCAGGATGGCAATAAAGTGACGGGCATCATGTCCTTCGAGCGCGATCACCTGCACAAGTTTGGCGAAACGGGGAGCGGGGCCACCTATAACCGCGCGATCCCCACCTTTGACGGGTTAGCCACCAAATACGGCTATTTTGAAATCCGCTTGAAAATGCCCTCCACACGGGATGGCAGCCATTTCGCCTGGTGGATGGTCGGCACGCAGGATGACCAGAATGCGGGCGCGCAGCTCAGCGGCGAAAAAGCCCCCTATTATGGCCATTATTCGAATCAGACCGCTGAGTTTGATATCATCGAAACCTATCTCGCCCCGTTAAAGAAGATGAAAGCATGGCGGCCTGTCATTCATCCCAACGGCTCCAATGAGATCGAATACCTCTGGGTGCCGGAGTCGGAGATTCCGGGCGATCCTTCCAGCGAATATCATATTTATGGCTTCGAATGGGATGAAAACGGGACGAAATTCTATGTGGATAACAAGCTGGTCAACGAAACGGACCGCTCACCCAACTACCGGATGATGACGATCTTCTCCGTTTATGCGACCGGCGGCATGGGGGAGGATGCGGGTATCTACCCGAAGGATACCTACATTGATTATTTTCGTGTGTATAAGAAAAACGAACCCGCAAAGGCCTCCAGCATCATCGTCAACGGCGGTGAAACGGCGGATTGTCTTTTCGTGCCGGCCAGCGGCAGCTGGACCAAGCAGATGACGGCAGCGGTAACCGATCAGTTTGATCGGACCATTGCGGGCACGGTCAAATGGAAGCTCTCTGAAACAGTGGATGGGGAAGCCCCCGCTTCCACGCCTTCCGCTGAGCGGAAAGGCGTGGCCATTGATCCGGCCACCGGGCTGTTGACCGTTTCCGCCGGTGTGGATTTGGATCAGGATATTTTTGTCACGGCCTATCTCAGCGATACGGTGAAGCAAACGGTTCATTTCCGCCTCTCTGATGTGGAGCCAACGGCGCGCCGCGTTTTGTTCAGCGGCGACACGCCCGCTTCCGTCAAGGCAGGGGAGAGCCGGAAGCTTTCCGCCAGGCTGGAAGATCAATATGGGCAGGAGATCGCCGGCCACCGGATGCAGTATTCCATCGTGGCCGATCTCGCCGCTGTGGAAGAGAAGCAGATTGACGGCGTGGCCATCGCTCAGGACGGCACGCTGACCATCGCCCCCACGGTGCCAAAAGGGACGCAGATTGTTGTTGCCGCCCGCAGCATGGGGCGATATGACCACGCGGTCATTACCGTAGGATAAGAGGATTTTTCTTTCAAATCAAGAGGGGTTGACACACATGTTTGATGTGCGTCAACCCCTTTTTTAATCGGGCCTGGGGAAGCTCTTTGGCATGGCTGCGTGCTTCGGTTGCCGCCGATGCTGCAAGTGGTAGCTTACCGCGAGCACCGCCCGCGTTGGCAGGAACCGCGCCGAGCATTTGGCCAGTTTCATTTGCAGGCCCGGCACGATCAGCATCCTGTGGGCAAACATCTGCTTGAGCGCATATTCCGCAATTTGGTAGCTCGGCTTGCTTGCAGGTGTAAAGGTAACGTCCGCTTTTAAATCAAATTCCGTATTCACCGGGCCGGGGCACAGGGCGCTGATGGAAACGCGGCTGTTTTGACGCCGCAGTTCCTTCCAAATGGCGAGCGTCAAATGCAGCACATATACCTTGGAAGCATAGTAGGCGGCCATCAGCGGCCCCGGTGCAAAGGCGGAGGCAGAGGATACATTGAGGAGATACCCTGCATCCCGCGCCGTAAAATCCCTTAAAAAGAGCTTCGTCAGGATATGCACGGCGCGGATGTTCGTGTCAATGAGCTTTAATTCATCCGTCAGGTCCGTCTCCTGGAATGCGCCGAATACGCCGAACCCAGCGTTATTGATTAGAATATCAATGTGCTCCTCCCGCACCTGTTCATATAGTGCAAAACATTCCCGCTCCGAGGAGAGATCCGCGCAGATGATCCGCACCGGCACGGGAAGCTCGTTTTTTAGCTCCTCCATGCGCTCTTCCCGGCGCGCGACGAGGATCAGCTCGCAGCCCATCGCGCCGAGCACATGGGCAAAATCCCTCCCGATGCCGGAACTCGCCCCTGTAATCAAAGCTTTCATATCGTCAGTCCTTTCCTGGTTACCGTTCAAAACACACTCTAGTATTTCCGAATCCAGGGGAAAAACAGGCGCTTTTCTCTGTAAATGGCTGGGATTGGCCTTTTGATGTTTCCAAAAAGCATTGATTTCCGATTTTTATATGAATTGTGCCATATTTTCGATTTCCTTTTTGCGTGGGATTCACTACAATGCTCATATGAAAGAAACCGGCCGCGGAACATTCCAAGCTGCGGCAAATGAATTTGCTGCATGGCTGCTGGAGGAAAGATGATATCATGATGATTTATCAGAAAGACCGAAAAGCGCCGGTGCGGCTGTTTGATGATTTCAGCGAGCTTACGGGGCTCACACCAGGCACTTCGTTTCACTTTCAGGTTTGCAGAGATGAATATTTTGTGGTACAGCTCCTGCTGTGTGAATGCTCGGGCCCCTATACGGCTGTGCCGCACGGTCTCGATGGGCGTGTGACCATTTACAATATGCAGGGGGTCGACAAATTCGGCCGCCTCTTTTCCAAACCTTATGAAACACAGGCAGGCCGGATCAATCCACTCTATATCGGCGTGGATTTTTCCGGGCTGGCGCCGGGCTCCTATGCAGTAACCATCTGTTTGGAGGGCGCGGAGCGGACGGAGGTTTCCCTTGCTTTCCAGGTGGCGGGGCAGCAGGTGGCAAACCATGGCTATGATGACCTGTGGCGGCTTTCCCGCCTCAACTGGCTCAATAGCACCCGCGCACAGGATGATGCGGTTACGCCGCCCTTCCTGCCCATCCGCACGGATGGGCAAACACTAGAGCTGCTGGGCCGCACCGTCCGGCTGGGCGCCGGGCTGCAGCCCGTGCAGGTGGAGAGCTATTTTGATGAAGGCGTCAATCTGATGGAAAGCGTTCAGCGTTCCCTGCTCAATGAGGCGGTCACATTCTCTGCCAAAGGCCAGGATATCTCCTACGAGCCGTCTGCCGTTGAGAACCGGGGCGCTTGGGCGGAGCTTCGGGCAGAGGGCCGCAGTGAAGCGTTGCACGTGCGCACCAGGCTGGTTGCCCGCTGTGAGGGTAATTTGGAGTATTTTACGGAGCTTTCTGCAATGGCGGATTGTGAAACGGAAATCTGCCTGCGCACGCCTTTCTCCGCGGAGGCGGCGGTTTACAATTGCGGCCTGGGCAAACGCGGCGGCCGGTTTGCGGAGGTTTCGGCCAAATGGGGCGATCAGCGGCACGACAGTATGTATATCGGCACGGTCAACGCGGGCGCGATGATCCGCCTCAAGGCGGAGGATTACCGCACACCGCTGGTCAATGTGTATTACCACAATCTTCCGATTGCGCGCCCCGTTGAAACATGGGATAACCACGGTCTTGGCACGATGAAAGCACTGCGGGTGGAAAACGGCGCGGTTTTTGAGGCCTGCACCGGGCGTTTCTCGCTGAAAAAGGGCGAGCGGCGGGTATTCCGCTATGAGTTCTTCTTTACGCCCTTTCAGCCGGTTGATTATCAAAAGCATTTTTCCGTGCGCTATTATCACAGCAACGCCATGAAGGGCAACGAGGATCGGCATTTGAAAAAGGCGGAGCAACATGGCCTGAATTATATCAACGTCCACCATGGCAATGATTTGCATCCTTATATCAACTACCCCTTTATCGAAACAAAGCGGCTGAAGCGCTTCGTGCAGGCGGCGGCCCAGAAGGGGATTGGAGTGAAAGTTTACTACACGGCGCGGGAGATGAGCGATCATACCGCTGAGGTGTTTTGCTATAAAGCCTTTGGAAAGGAGATCATCCTTCAGCAGAAAGGGCAGGGGCTTGATACTTTCCATGACCGGGAGTGGCTGCACCGCTATTTTGGGGAAAATGTGATTCCGGCCTGGCAAGTGCATTACCGCTCCGGCCCGCACAAGGGGGATGATGATATTGCCTTTATCATCCAGCCGGATTCCCGGATTGAGAACTATTATATTGAAGGCCTGCAATGGCTCGTGGATCAGATCGGGATCAAGGGCATCTACATCGACGATACGTCACTGGATGCCGTCACCCTGCGCCGTGCGCGCAAAGTGCTGGATCAGGTGGGCGGCTTAATTGATATGCATATGTGGAACCATGAAGAGGCTCGGGCAGGCGATGCCGCGTGTATGAATATCTATGCCGATATCCTGCCCTTTCTGGATCACCTCTGGATTGGGGAGGGGTTTGACTGCCAGAAGCTCTCCGCCGATTATATCCTCACAGAGGTCAGCGGCCTGCCCTACGGCAACACCAGCCAGATGCTGGAGGGCGGCGGGAACCCCTATGTCGGCATGCTCTATGCGATGAATAACCGTTACGGCTGGGGTGTTTATAATGCCGATCGGATCTATCGCGTTTGGGATGCATTCGGTATACAGCAGGCGCAGATGCTTGGCTATTGGCACAGCAGGTGCCCGATCCATACGGACAATTCCGAGGTGCTCGTCACGGTTTATCAAAAGCTGGATGCATTGCTGGCAGTGGCCTATAATTTTTCAGAGAAAGCACAAAGCTTTCATTATGAGATCGATTTGGAGAAGCTACCGTTTCGCCCTGGCAGGAAGGAGACGGTCCGCCTCTATGCAAAGGAGTGGCGCAAAATCGAGCGGGCAGCCAATTTGAGCGGAGAAAATACCCTCCCTAAACGGGATGGCGTGATGTTCCTTCTGCACAAAGCTTAAAAAGCTTACAAGTTTTTTATAATATAAGGGGTAAAAGAAGCAGGGCCCGGAAGCCATTTGATTGGCTTCCGGGCCTCCAGTCTGTCAAAAAAGCTAGATGAAAGAAAAAAGTGCACAAAATCTCATTGCGAATTAGCCTATGTAACCAGTATCTAAATGCAGCGCAGAATGCTGGCGGAAGGCCAAGGCAGCATTTGCAGCCTCTGACGGCGTGGCTCGTGAGGGGATTTGACCGCGTTACGCGCGGTCAAACGAGCGCCCGAATTGTTTGAGGTGATGTGAATCGCCGAGTTTTCGGGCGTCTCGCCGAACGGGTTTGATCGTGTATCAACGCCCCCCGCTGCCGATGTGCCGTGCGGGGGTCGCGGGGATCTCCCCGCGGCTCTTTTTGCTTCCTTTTGTGAGAAGACAAAAGGAAGGGCCCGCGCGGCCTGAGCGCAAACTCAGTTTTTTGTTGTGATCAAAGTAATTCATAATCACAAATATTGCATAGGGTTTTTCTCAGCAAACTTTTTAAATCATCTTTGTGCATTTTTACAAATCGATATACCTTTTTCGACAAGCTGAGGCCCGGAAGCCATTTGATTGGCTTCCGGGCCTGCGCTTATCGCTATGGGGATCATGCGTTTAACCGGCGGCTTCCGCCTCTGGCTCCGCGCGTTTCCCCTTCTTTTGATTGGGCGGTGGGGCAAGGAAGGTGATGCTGGCAAGGAAGGGCAGCGTGGTAAACAGGCAGTAGATATAGCGGAATTCCGCATACACCGGCGTGGAGATCATCAGCGTCAGAAATACGGCGGCAACCGGCAGAAAACTGAGCAGCAGCCGCGCCCGCTTTTTCACGATGCAGATCGCACCGAGTGCAAAGGCTGCCAGCACATTCAGCCCAATGCTCCAAAGCATCCCATAGATCGGAATGGCGCGGTAGCTGGTAGCCGCGTTTGTCACCCAATCGTAAAGCGGGCCGCCGATCAAAGGCGTCATGGATGCGCCGAAGTCATTATCGAGCATATAGGTCCACACATTCCAATACTGCACGTCCGGATACCAATAGCCGTAAGTCTGATCGGCCTGCGCTTTGAGGATTTCTCCCGGATATTGGAAGGCAAGGCTGACCCATAGCTTGATATAGTCCCATTTGTGCTCCGAAAACGCCTGCTGATTGTTATACCTGCGGATCAGATCTTTCACCGGGTCGGAAATCGTAGGCCGATAAGCCTGCTTGATCTCTTCTACCGGTGCAAGCTTTTCTATCAGCTCGGTTTGCTCCTCTGTCAGCGGCTTTTCATCAACAATGATGCGCGCGATATGCTGGAGAGGGATTGAGAGCGCCTCTACCGTATCGACAGGGATCACATGGAAGGCGGAAATGACGGGCCCCAGAACAATCAGGGCGACGATCACGCTAATCATGCCGGAAGCGAGCACAGGCAGCCATTGTTTACGCAGCATCACCACGGCAAACGGGATGCACAGCGCAAAGGCCAAAAAGCCGTTGGTACGCAAAAGGCTCATCAAAACCCCTGTGATGGCAAACATGGGCAACACAGGCCAGAGGGGCTCCTCATTGCGGTATCGGTTCAAAAGCTTCCAAAGGGAGATGGCGAATAGCAGCACCACGCCGCCGAATAAGATATCCTTCCACATTGTCAGGCTGTACATCGCATGGAAAGGAACCAGCGCGAAGTAGGCCAGCAGCCCGATGCACCAGCCCGTTTTTGCCCCCTGGCGGTAAACCGTATAGATCAGGTAAGAGAAGATGAGTGCCATGGTTGTCATCTGGAACAACGTATAGGTGGCGATCCCGCCGTTCACCGTGCCAAAAATTGCGTAGCCGATGGAATAGAACAGCTTGATAATCATGGTGTGCGTGAAGGGATGGTGGTTGCTCAGCGGCCGGATGCCGAGGATCTGATCCATCTGCCATACGGAATCGTTAGAGAGGATTCCGGGGAAGTAAGCGAGAAAATAGGGCAGCCAGCAAATAAAAATCATCAGAAAGCAGCATAAAAAAACGGCCCAGTTTTCCATCGGCGGCGCCTTGGTACGCAGGATGGTAAACCTGCCGCCGCCTTCATATAGCCGCTGAAAGCAAAAGTAGAAAAAAATAAAAAGCCCCGCTGCGATAAAAATGGTCAGCAGGCCCTGCTGAATAGGGCTGTTTTGAAAATCCTCCATACGGATGCCGTAGTATAGATTATCCTCTTTGCTGTATCTGCCCAACAGGGCGATTACCGTGCATGCCGCTGCAGAGAGCAGGGCGAGCACTTTGATTTGCCGGGTGGATTGAAACCCGTATTTGTAATAGAAATAAAAAATACCAGCCAAAAGGAACAGGCAAACGCTGCTCATTACGCTCAATTCCCAAAAAAGAGCGACGGCCATGGTGGAGATGCCAGCCATGCCAAAGAGAAGCGCGTTGCGTAAGGGCGCGGGAAGCTGGAATGCCGGGGCGGCATGTGTTGTTGCTTTCATGCTTTAATCCTTTTTCTCCTTTTCTTGCAGATGTAAGTAGAGCTCAAAAAGCTGGCGATGCTTTACCCGGATGGAATCCAGAATCAATCCACAGCTGAATGAGAGGAGCGCACAAACCGCACTGAAGCAGGAAACAATCAAAGTGGGGAAACGCGGCACTAGCCCGGTGCGGAAATAATAGATTAAAACCGGGAGGAAAAGCACCGCTGCAAATAGGGCAAGGATCAGCGCGAACAGCCCAAAAAACTGAAGCGGCTTGTATTCGCGGAACAGGCGGAAAATCGTTTTTAACACCTTGAAGCCGTCGGAAAAGGTGTTGAGCTTTGAAACGCTGCCCTCCATGCGGTCGCGGTAGCTGATCGGTATTTCGCGGATAGCGAGGTTTTTATCGAGCGCATGTACGGTCATCTCCGTTTCAATCTCAAAGCCGGCAGACAACACGGGGAAGCTCTTGACAAAGCGGCGGCTGAATGCACGGCATCCGGTCATGATATCCTTTACGTTGCTGTTAAAGATAAAGTTGATGAGCCCGCGCACCATCCGGTTGCCCAAATTATGAAAAGGGCGTTTATTCTCTGTGAAATAAGTGCTGGAAAGCCTGTCTCCGATGGCCATTTCCGCCTTGCCGTCCAACACGAGCTGTGCAACCTTCACGGCATCCTCTGCCGGATAGGTGTCATCCCCATCAACCATGATGTAGCAATCCGCCTCGATATCGCGGAACATGCTGCGCACAACATTGCCTTTTCCCTGCTGGTATTCAGGCACAACGATTGCGCCATGCTCCAGAGCAACCCGCGCCGTTTGGTCGGAGGAATTATTATCGTATACATAGATATCCGCCTCCGGCAGATGCTGATGAAAATCTTCAATCACATTTGCAATCGTCAATTCTTCATTGTAGCATGGAACCAGCACTGCAATCCTCTTCATTTTATACCCCCTATCTCTAACGGTCGAGGAAATTATTAATTCCTCAAGGAACAGATGTGTTTTAGTATAGCATGTCTGCCTCAAAAGATCAAACATCTGTTCCATGCAGGGCGGATCAGCAAAACCAGGCCCGGTGCACAGCCGGGCCTGGTTTGCCTTGTATTTTTGGTATGGCTCAAGCACATCTTAGGTGGATGATACCATCCAAAGATTACAAGAGAATTACAGATCGCTTTCAAAAGGGAAATGTTCTGATTAACTGAAAGTTTTGGTATCCAGCAGGCCGTTTCTAGCCTGCCGCAGGGCGGCGTATTTTTCCTCCAGTGCCTGGCGCTTTTCCGTCTTATCAAAGGCCCGCTCCCGGTAGACGGATTTATATTGCAATTCATTGCTGCGGCCCGCCACATAAACTTGGTTGGAAAGCACTTCGCGCAACAGCGCATCGAAAGAGAGCCAGAGCTTATCGATGGCGTTTTGTGCATACCCGGTCAGATTCATAGCCGAAACTTCATTGAGCAGGGCAACATATTCTGAAACGGGCAGCAACCCGCGGTAGGCCTCTTCCAGCGCATGTTGCGCATCATCCACTGCCTGCTGGGAAGCAGCCCCCTCAGAAAGGATGACTTTGGCGTGTTCCAGCGCGCTTTGAAAGATCAGGTAGGTGTAATCGATATACTGCTCGTTTTCTGGCAGCTTGCAGTTGTTCACCGCCTTTTGCAGTGCATCCGTTGAGACGGTGGATTTCGGCTTCTGGTTGTTCGGGAGTAGGTCATTTTTAGCAATTATAAGCTCGTGTTCCGCCTGGTCGAGCAGGATATCCAGCTTGACCACGCCGTTATGCCGGATGGTTACCGTGAGCGTTTGAGTGGCTGGGTCCCATTTTGTGGTGTGGGTGAAGGGGCGCGTTTGCACGGCACCCTCCATGTTGCTGCGTAGGATTAGCTTTGGCGCGCCGCCGTTGAGTGTGCCGGTTACTGTGATCGTGGTTTCACGCATTTTGCTGTCGTCCACCCCGAGCGGATTTCCGTTTTCATCAAGCGTCAGGTATTCCCCACAGAGCTCCACCCAGCTTTTGTTTTTGCGCATTTCCGGTGTGACTTCCTTGATCATTTTTCCCTTATCAGTGCGGTAGTTGGAGAGATAAAAAGAGAGGCGGTCCTGCTTTTCTGTGACGATCGCTGAGGTGTGCTCCTGCGCGGTGATGGAAAAGGCGGAGGCGTTGCTGTATAGCGGTGTCATGCTGGCTGTTTTTGCACCCTGCATGTTTTCTAGATTGTTGATAAAATACCATTGATCCTTCGTGCGCACGGCATAGGTATCGCCCTGCGCCTGCTCTGGGAAAAGGGTGTCGTAATCAGCCCGCTCTTTTTTCTGATCGATCAATGCAATCCCGTTTTGGGCAAACAACTCCCGTTCGGCTTGGCGCAGGTTAGAGGGCAGCAGGGGGAGAATCCGGTAACGGCCGGTCGATGGATACAAATTCGACTCTTTCAAATTATAATGAAAATCTGGATAATTTGCGCGGCCCAAAACCGCAGCAGGCGTTTCCTTGAGTACATCCTCCCGGCTTGGAATTGCAATCTCTCCGTTGAGGATGGCGTCGAAAAGGGGGGAGATGCCATATTGAAAGCCGGCGATCGGCTTCCCACCGTTGGAGGTGGAGAAGTTTGGAGCCTCCGCCTTGAAGCAGGTGCCGCCGCAACTCATGACGAGCATCATGGACTGGACGTACATATTTTCCGGATAGGAGAGGATGAGATCCCATTCGTCGTCTACATATTTGTCATATTCCCCAAAGAGGGATTTTTTGTCTCCATCCACCTGCCAGTGCCACCAGTCGGAGGCAACGCCCCAGTTGCCGACGAGCCCCGCCAGCCAAAGCCCCTGCATCACGGAATAGGAGGAGGGGTTGCCGTAGGATTCCTTATTCATCAATACGATGTTTGCCGCATTCTTTTTAAAAACGGAATAAAAGGCCTCATTTTTCTCAAACCATTCGAGCACCATGCCGTTATCATAGTTCATATTGGTATCGGTCCAAAAGAAAAACGCGCCGTATTTGGCCGCAAGGGTAATGCAGTCGATGAGATATTGCGCATTGCTGCTCTCCACCTCGCCGCGCCAGATGACGCCGTTGTAAAGCTCTGCGGCATTCAGACCGTAAAAATAATCGTGCCGGCTGGCAAAGCGCTCCTCCAGCCAGGCAATTGGAATGCGCTCCTCCATCTGATACTCCCCATTAATATTCTGGATGGCATATGGAATCTGATTTTTTTCGCATTCGTCGGCGGTCGTTTCCAGCCATGCGAGCGCCTTGTCGCTTCCGGGCAGGAGCGTATGGCCTGGGATCAGCAAGAGCACTGTATAGGGCTTTTGATTTTCAGGGATCGCATTCCATAATGTTAGCAGAGGCTCATCTCCATAGTAATTGACGAGGTTGAGCGGGTTTTGGCTGTCAATCACACGCCGGAGCGGCTGCTTTTCCCCGGACGAAACGGGTTGGAAAGTCTGAAGCAGCACCTTACGCTCATTTTCGGAGAACTGCTTTTCATCCTGTGGGAGCTGGTTTGTCATCGTATAGGCGATGGTTCCGGCAATTGCGGCAATCACAACAGCGATGGAAAGGCAGATGGAAATGATCGCCGCAAGCCGCTTTTTTTGCCGCTCTTTTCCGGCCTGCTTTTTCTCCGGGTCCTTGCGCATACAAAACGCTCCCTTTCAGAGGAAATCTCCCTCTATTTCAATTGAAATTCCTATGCTGATGTTACCATTCCCACGTTCCACTTGTCAATGCCTGAAGGCTGCGGAATTGCCGCTTGTCAAATCGGCGTGCGCCCGGTATAATATTTTCATCGTATCGCTCAGGAGGGCTGGGGCGGCTGTCCCCATCTGCTGACGCAAACGATGATTCAGGCGGCTTTTGTGAAAGCACGCCCGGAAAGAAGGATGTATCATGCTCATTCGTGAATGCCTGAAGCAAAAAGACGTAACGCTATCCTTTGAGGTATTTCCGCCAAAGCCGGGGATGCCCTTTCAGCCCGTGCAGGAGGCGGCAGCAGCGCTCTCTCAATATAACCCGGATTTTATGAGCGTCACCTATGGCGCAGGCGGCGGCACCTCCCAGAACACCATTGATATTGCCTCCTTCATTCAAGAGGAGTGCGCAACGGTGGCGCTTGCGCACCTGAGCTGTGTTTCCTCCTCCAGGGAGGAGGTTGCCCGGCTGATTGAGGAGCTCAAGGCAAAGGGGATTCAGAATGTGCTGGCCCTGCGTGGCGATATCCCGGACGGTATGGCGTTCCCTGAGGCTGGTTACTATAAATATGCCTATCAGCTTGTGGAGGAAATAAAATCACGCGGCGACTTCTGTGTGGGGGCCGCCTGCTATCCGGAGGGGCATGTGGAATGTGCCAGCAACACAGCAGACCTCAGCCACCTGAAGGCCAAGGTGGATTGCGGCTGTGATTTTCTCATTACACAGATGTTTTTTGATAATCATGTGTTATACAGCTTTTTGTACCGTGCGCTGCGTGTGGGGATTGATGTGCCCGTGATTGCCGGCGTGATGCCGGTGACGAGCGGGCGGCAGATCAAGCGAATCTGTGCGTTAGCGGGGACGACGCTCACCCCGAAATTCCGCTCGATCCTCGATCGCTTTGGCGACAATCCCGCGGCGCTCAAGCAGGCCGGAATCGCCTACGCGACCGATCAGATCATTGACCTGCTGGCAAACGGCGTGAGGGGTATCCATCTCTATACGATGAATAAGCCCGACGTTGCGCAGAAGATTGTTGCAAATTTGTCTGAAATACTTGCCTGATGAGTTTGGTACGGGAATGGGGGATTCCATTGGATATTCGTTCGTTGCTCGGTAAGCAGCTGCTCTTTTTTGATGGCGGCATGGGTTCTCTTTTGCAGGAGAAGGGCTTACAGCCCGGCGCGCTGCCGGAATTGATGAATTTGACCGATCCACAGACGGTCCGGCAGATTCATATGGAGTATTATCAGGCGGGCAGCCATGTCGTCACCGCCAATACCTTTGGCGCGAACCGCCTGAAGCTTGCGGGCAGCGAGCATGCGGTGGAAGAAGTGGTTTCAGCCGCCGTGGCCAACGCGCGCGCTGCGGCGGAGCAGTGCGGAGGGGACGGGCCCCGGTTCGTTGCCCTCGATATCGGCCCTACGGGTAAGCTGCTCGCCCCCATGGGGGAGCTGCCGTTTGAGGAGGCGGTCGACGCCTTTGCGGAGGTTGCCCGGGCAGGCGAGCGAGCGGGGGCGGATCTCGCGATCATTGAAACCATGACGGATACCTATGAGGCAAAGGCCGCCGTGCTCGCAGTGAAGGAGCATACCAACCTGCCCGTGTTCCTGACTTTTTCGTTTGACGCACAGGGGAAGCTGCTCACCGGCGGCTCCATCGCCGCTGCCGTCAGCCTGGCGGAAGGGTTGCGCGTGGATGCGCTCGGCTTTAACTGCGGCCTTGGCCCCGTGCAGATGAAGGGCTTCCTGCCGCAGCTGCTGGAGGCAACCTCTACGCCCGTCATCCTCAACCCGAATGCCGGCATGCCCGCCATGCGGGAGGGGAAAACGGTGTATGATGTGCTGCCGGAGGAATTTGCCGCTGAGATGGAGCAGATGGCGAAAATGGGCGCCTCGGTGCTCGGTGGATGCTGCGGCACAACGCCGGCCTATATTCGTAAAATGGTTGCCCGCTGTAAACCGCTTTCGCCCGTGCCGGTCGCACGAAAGGGCAAAACAATCGTATCCTCCTATGCGGAAATCTGCGAGATCGGCGTGGCCCCTGTGATCATCGGCGAGCGCATCAACCCAACGGGGAAAAAGCGCTTTCAGCAGGCCCTGCGGGAAAACGATATGGATTATGTGCTCACGCAGGCGGTCGAGCAGCAGGCGAGCGGCGCGCATATTCTGGATGTTAACGTCGGCCTGCCCGGCATTGACGAGCAGGCAGTGATGGGCAAGGCCGTGGAGGCACTCCAGTGCGTTACAGCGCTTCCGCTCCAGATCGACAGCTCTGACCCGGCGGTTATGGAGCATGCTTTGCGCCTCTATAACGGCAAGGCGATGATCAATTCCGTCAACGGCAAGCAGGAGGTGATGGACCAGGTCTTTCCTCTGGCGCAAAAATACGGCGGCGTGATCGTCGCGCTGACGCTCGATGAATCCGGCATTCCCACTACGGCGGAAGGCAGGCTCCAGATTGCGCGGCGGATCGTATCGGAAGCGGAGAAATATGGGATCGAAAAAAAGGATATCGTTATTGACGCCCTGACCATGACCATCAGCTCGGATGCACAGGCAGCCCACACAACGCTTGAGGCCGTGCGCCTGATCAAGCGGGAGCTGGGTGTGAAAACGGTGCTCGGCGTGTCCAATGTTTCCTTCGGGTTACCCAGCCGGGAGGTGATCAACGCCGCCTTTTACACCCTGGCGCTTCAGGCCGGGCTGGATGCGGGCATCATCAACCCAAATGTGGCCTCGATGCGCGGGGCGTACCTGAGCTATTGTGCGCTTGCAGGGCTCGATCCGCAGTGCGGCGCGTATGTCTCCCATTTCACAGGAGGAGAAGAGCAGACGGCAAAGGGGAAAGAGCTCTCTCTCTATGAAATTCTGCTGCGCGGCTTGAAGGACCAGGCCTATGAGAGCACAAAGGCGCTTTTGCAAAGCCAGGATTCCAACGAGATCATCGACCAGATCCTTGTCCCGGCCCTCAATGAGGTGGGGCAGGGGTTTGAAAAGAAAACGGTGTTTCTCCCGCAGCTCATGAGCAGCGCCGCAGCGGCAGCCAACGCCTTTGAGGCGATCAAGGAGCATGTGCAGGCAAGCGGCGCCGCGCCGGAGAAGCACGGCACGATCCTGCTCGCCACAGTGGAGGGGGATATTCACGATATCGGCAAAAATATCGTGAAGGTGATGCTGGAGAACTATGGCTTTGACGTGGTCGACCTTGGCAAAAACGTGCCCTGCGAGCAAGTGGCGGAGGAAGCGGCTCGGCTCGGCTGCCGGTTGGTGGGCCTGAGCGCGTTAATGACCACCACCGTGCCCGCGATGGAGCGCACGATCCGGCTGATTCGGGAGCGCGGCCTCGATTGCCGGGTTATGGTGGGTGGCGCGGTGCTCACGCAGGAATATGCGGATGAGATCGGCGCGGATTTTTACGGAAAAGACGCGATGGCGAGCGTGCGCTTTGCGCAGCAGCTGTTTTCCGTGTAAATGCCGATGGATCATACGGTGGTGAAATGATAGAGAAGGCTGCTGCAACATGCTTTGCAGCAGCCTCTTGACATTTCCAATGATTTTATGTGCTTCCAAGCCCTTCAGCGCCTTGCACGATACCTAAAAACCGTGTTTTTTCCGGTATTCTGCGGGCGCATAGCCCGTGTGTTTTTTAAAGCAGTTGGAAAAGTAATTCCGGTCAGCATAGGAGAGGTGCTGAGCGACCTCATCAATCGTAAAGCTGGTATTGCATAGGTAGAGCTTGGCAACCTCGATTTTTTTCTGCTCAAAGTAGCGGTAGGGCGTGATGCCATAGGCGTTGCGGAATAGCGTGATAATGTGATTTTTGGAATAGCTGAATTCTGCGCAGATCGTTTCCAGCGACAGTTTCCCCTCGATTTGCGCGTCGATGGCCGCTCGGACCTTTTCCGGAAGGGAGGTTTCACGCTGTGTGACCGCGCGGTTCATTTGAAGAACCATCTGGAGCAGGATTACCGTCAGGCTCTCGAGCAGGCGAGGATAATCCCTTTTCTGAGCCTGCACGCACCGGCTGATCTCATGAAAATAGGGGAGCAGGTTACAGTTTGCAAAGCAATAGCTGTTTTTTGGCAGATAGGAATCGATCATGTTTTGCATAAATGGCCCGTCAAAAACGATCCAATGCTTTTGCCAGGGGGTTTGCGGGTCGGCCGCATAGGAGTGCGCGCTGTGCTTTGTTAACAGAATCGCGCAGTTCTGTTCCGGGCGGTATGTTTGGCCGTTGATTTTCAGGATACCGGCCCCCTCCGAAATGTATTCAATTGCCATGATCCGGGAGCGGGGGCGGATCACATGGTAATCCGGGCCGCATTTTGTTTCCCCAATGACCATCACATTCACGGGAAGAGCCGGATCATAAAACGGCCAGAGGGTAACGGCACGGTCGCCCGGGCTATATGCGGTTTCGCCCAAAATAGCGTTGCCTGGGAGCACTGTCTGACCTGATGTTGAGGCTTCCGGCGCTGGATGACCGGTTGGATATTCCTCATATTTCATAGTATATTGTCTATATTCCTCTCTGATTATTCGTGATATTATTATCATAACATACAATGGGCGCTTTGTGAATTGGATTTTTGCGTGGAGGGGAGCTCGTAAGCAATCAAATCTGTTAGAAGGCGTTGCATCCGTGCTGTGTATTTTGATACACAGTGCGGAATGGCTGCCTCAGTTAAATCAAGTTGGGGGGAATGATTGTGAAAAAATGGAATTTGAAATCGGCTGTTGAAGGGGTAAAAACGTATTGGGACAAACCGCCAGAGGGGAAATATATCCCTTATCAAGAATTTGTCGCCTATTCCGTGGGCGGCATCGGCGTGAATACGATCAATTCGCTGTTTGGCTATGTTGCACTTACGGCAAACTGTCTGCTTTTGGGCTCGGCCTATCAAATTGCACCGATGGACCTTGCGATTATGTCCATTGTTATGAGTATCTTAAATCTGGTGAAAACGCCATTTATCAGCATGCTTGTTGACAATACCAATACAAAATACGGCAAATTCCGCCCGTATTTGCTCCTGACCGGGGTGCCGACGGCTGTTTTGCTGATTCTGATGGCGTTTATTCCGAATTCACTCTCTTATCCGCTCAAATGCACGATGCTCAGCCTAATCTATGCACTACTGATGATTTTTCAATCCCTATATGCACTCGCTTTTACGAGCCTTGCACAGGTGCTCACGCCCAATGGGGAGGAGCGTACGGGGCTTTTATCCGTTAGCCAGTTTATCTATAGCCTTGGCCCATCCATTGTGAATCTTTTCTTCCCGATTTTGGCTGGCTTATTTCCGGGGGGAATGACGGGCTTTACCGCCTACCGCACGCTGTTTCCGATTTTTTCTGTGTTTGGAATTATTTTAAGCTTGTGGACGTTCAAAGGCACGGAAGAAAAAATTGTTGTCCCCAGAAACTATGTGGCCAAGGTCCGCTTTGTGGACGGCATCTCTGAGATCAAAAGCAATAAATATTTTTGGCTGATGACGCTTTATAACGTACTCGGCGGCCTGAAGTATGGCATCGGTGGGATTTTAGCATGGTATTGTATCTATGTGATCCGCAGCGACGCCGTGCTGGGGGTGATGAATGCCGTGATCGGCACAGCGTCCGTGCCGGGCATGCTGCTCGCGCCGCTGTTGGCCAAAAAGATCGGAAAACGCTCATCCCTCATCTGGTTTAATCTGCTGCGGGCAGTATTTGCGGGGCTGATGCTCGTCACCACAAAGAGCCCGTTTTTATTCCTCGCGTGCCTCTATCTTTCCACGGTGGCGATCGGCGGCGACGGCGTTATGGTATCCGCAATGACGGCGGATGTGTTTGACTACCAGCAGTGGAAGACCGGCAAGCGGCTGGAGGGCTTTATCACCCAGTTCAGCGGCATGTTGGTAACGGCGGCCACGATGCTCTTCAATTTGATTCTTCCATGGTTTTATGAGCACTATGGGCTGGAGAAGGATTATACCGTTTTGTTCCAGGAGGCGGTTCGCACGCCTATTTTCAACATCATGATTATCACCACGGTTATCAGCTGCCTTGCAGCGGTGATTCCGATCCTGTTCTATGATATGACGGAAAAAAAGCAGGCGCAAATCATTGCGGATTTGAAGGAGCGCACGGAGCGTGCAGAAGCGGAAATTTAATCGAATCTTCCAAATCCGGTTTTTCAGCCCTGTAGGAAAGGAAGGCGAGGATAGGTGGAATTGATAAGCAGCAATCCCGATCTAACAGAATGGATGGCCTGGGCGCAGCAAAAGGCCGCCTCCTTTGTGATGACTGGGCAATCCGGGCCTGTGAACCGCGGGGACGGTGGGAAGTGGTATGGGCCGTCCGGGCGGTTTTCCAACCGTAGCCATGCGGTCAGGCGGCCCAACAGGCAGTGGGCGCAGCCGAAAGACTATCTCCCCTCTTATTGGGCGGGGTATCATGACCGCACAGCCTTTTATATCCGGGATTTTGTCCATCAGGCGGCCGGAGCCGAGTATTTGGGGTATCATGAAGAAAATTATCAGATGATGCGCTGTTTTGTGGAGGGCGCCTGTGCGGATACCGGCTGGTATGCCCCTTGGGCGCTGAATTTTGACGGCAGCATCTATTATATGGATACGCCGAACCACCGCAGGTTCGTGCGGGAGCTCACCGCCCAGTATGAATTGGTCGAAACCATCTGCAAGCTTTATTTCCTCTCTGGAGATAGCCGCTATCTGGAGCGCCCGATGCGCACGTTTGCCGAGCGGATTCTCGGGGAGTTTACCGAGCGCCACGACGGCATGGTGTTCCCTTTGAAAAACGGAGTTCCGGAAGGGCGCGGCGATATCTGGCGCGGATCAGCAAGCTATAACGAGGGTGGCCGGTCGCTTGCGGAAGCGGGCGACAGCATTGCGGCTCTTTATCAGGCACTGATCGCCTTCGGCACATTGCTGGAATCCCTGGGAGAGCGGGAGCAAGCGGGTGGTTACCTCCAGCGCGCTGCGCAGCTGAAAGCCTATTTCAATGATGTGTGGAGCCTTCCGCCGGAGGGGGATGGCTACGTGTTCGGGGTCGATCAAAAGGGCCGGAAATACTGGCGCTGGGAGAGAACGGCCAAGGGGCTCACTGGGGCGGAAACCTGCTTTTTTATGCCGATGAAGCTGCTGACCGAACCGGGGGAGCGCAATAACCGGCTGTTGAAAGAGATCGACCAGAGGGCCGCTGATCCCCGGACGGCGGCGTTGAATATCGAGAGCTATACCTATTTGCCGCAGGTTTTCTTCCCTTACCAGCAGGCGGAGCGCGCGTGGCACTGGATGAAACACATCGGCAGCAGGCTCTTTTTGCCGCATGTTCGTGAGAGCCAGGGCCGCAATGAGGATTATCCGGAGCTCTCTTTTACCATGCTCTCTCACGCGATTGAAGGGTTGTCCGGTTTTTCCGCCAATCTGCCGGCAGGGCGGGTCGCCACCTGCCCCTGCCTGCCGGAGGAGGTGCCGGCGCTTTCCATCAAAGCGCTTCAGGTAGGTGCGGATGAGATGGATCTGGAACTGCATTCCCCTCATGAGATAACGTTTCAGAACCATTCTGCCCGTCCGCTTGTGTGGAAGTGCTCCTTTGCCGGGCAGTTTCTCCACTTTCTGCGAGATGGGGAAGAGGTGCAGCCGCATGCGGAAGTGGTGAATGGCGTTGCCCGTTCGTTTATTGAAGTATCCGTACCGCCGCAGTCCGGCAGCAGGGTTGCCGCTATCAGCCAGGCGGTGTAACCGGAAAATATTAATATGGAAAGCGCGCTGTAAGGGCTTCACCCTGCGGTGCGCTTTCTCTTTGCGGAAGCATCCGCGCCGAACATGATTGTAAATATTTTGTGAACCCCCTTGACACTTGTTACAAACTGTATTATTGTATTAATAACTTAATACAATAATACAAGGAGGCGCACAGATGACATGGATTATCACTGCCGACCGGCCGGTTTATCTTCAGCTGGTCGAGCAGCTGGAGCTTGCGATCGTCGCAGGGGAATACCGGGCCGGCGGGAAGCTGCCAAGCGTTCGGGAGCTTGCCGCCGAGGCGGCAGTCAACCCCAACACGATGCAGCGGGCCATGCAGGAGCTGGAAGCACGCGGCCTCATCAACACGCAGCGGACAGCCGGGCGTACCATTACGGGAGATGAAACGATGATTCAGGCATTGAGGCAGCAAAAGGCGCAGGAGCAGATCACAAAATTTTGGGCGGCGATGCAAAAGCTCGGATTTACGCAGGCGGAAGCGCTTACGCTCTTAACACAAACAAAGGAGAATGCATGATGGAAGCGATTTTATCCTGCCAGGGGCTGACGAAGCTTTATGGGCAAAAGGCGGCGCTTGTTGATTTTACCTACGATTTTCCAAAGGGGCGGATCATTGGCCTCCTGGGGCCGAATGGCAGTGGAAAAACGACGCTTTTAAAGCTTGCCGCCGGATTGCTCACTTCCACGCGGGGCAGTATCCGGGTTTGCGGCATGGATCCGGGGACGGAAACAAAAAAGCTCGTTTCCTTCCTGCCGGAGCGCAGCTGCCTGCCCGCGGGGATGCGCGTGCGCGAGGCGCTGGAGTTTTTCGGGGATTTCTACGCGGATTTTCAGCTTGATAAAGCGGCGGAAATGCTGAAGGATTTGAATATCCAGCCAAATGATAAGCTAAACGCCATGAGCAAGGGCACGCGGGAAAAATTGCAGCTCGCTCTGGTGATGAGCCGCAAGGCGGAGCTCTACCTGCTCGACGAGCCGATCGGCGGGGG
>OFLZ01000371.1_pt1 | contig 37949 bp, 39 predicted proteins | sample 1541321 | NCBI WGS metagenome assembly OFLZ01 (sample SAMN04209223, study PRJEB22552) | human gut metagenome | biome: gut; material: feces | host: Homo sapiens | place: USA: Oklahoma | reverse complement strand
TTGCAGTGATGCTTCTCAAATCTATAAACATGATCTCAGAAATTTCTTCTGCAAAAACGCTTACCGGCATGAGATCCGTCCCGGCGCAGGCAAAGACTTCGCCGAACATCTCTCCGGGAGATACGATGGCTACTATATTGCGGTTTCCGTAGTAGTCTTCTCTGACGATATGTACTTTGCCGGAGAGAACGATTCCCACATTGCCGCAAGGATCGCCTTCCAGAAAAACGGCGCGACCTTTTTTATATCCTATGATCTTAGCTTTTAAGCATGACAACATGCTGTCGATGTCTTCCGAAGCGATACCGTCGAACAAGCCGCACATATCAAGCTGTGAAAAAAATTTTTTCATATTCACCTCTTTTGTTGTAAAAACAACAGAATTTATAGATGTATTATATTAGAATGTGACCATAAAAGCAAGCTATGGAGGTTGACAATATGATTAGAAAGATTATAAAGATAGACCAGGAGAAATGTAACGGATGCGGAGCCTGCGCTTCTGCATGCCATGAAGGCGCCATAGGTATGGTTCTGGGAAAAGCTAAACTTATGAGAGAAGACTACTGCGACGGTCTGGGAGACTGTCTTCCGGCATGTCCTACAGGAGCTATAACTTTTGAGGAGAGGGAGGCCCCGGCCTATGACCATGAGGCCGTCATGGCAAATAAGGCCAAAAAAGAAAGCCAGGTAAAACAATCTGATTCTATTCCGTGCGGATGTCCCGGAAGTATGTCGAAATCTATAGACAGACAGGCAAAGGGAGAAGCGCAGGCACATATGAACGATGCTTTTGAGATGAAGAGCCAGCTTTCCCAGTGGCCCGTACAGATAAAACTGGCTCCCGTGAACGCTCCTTATTTTGACGGAGCTAATTTGCTGATAGCGGCAGATTGCAGCGCCTATGCTTATGGAGACTTCCACAACAAATTTATCAGAAACAGGGTGACTCTCATCGGATGTCCTAAGCTGGATGAGGGCGACTACAGTGAAAAGCTGACCGCGATCATAAAGGCAAATGATATCAAGAGTCTGACCATAGTAAGGATGGAAGTGCCTTGCTGCGGAGGCATCGAATTTGCAGCTAAAAAGGCGCTTCAGGAAAGCGGAAAGTTCATACCATGGCAGGTGGTTACCGTTACTACTGACGGGAAGCTGCTGGACTGATTCTGAGACTCATCAGCACAATACTTAAGAAAGTCCGTCAATTCCTGCGTATATATTCTTTTGCATTCATGGCAGCTACCGCTCCGTCGGAAGCTGCCGTTATTATTTGTCTCAGCGGCTTCGTGCGTAGGTCGCCTGTGGCAAACACTCCGTCTATATTGGTCCTGGTGGTCTCATCGGCTATGACGTATCCGTCTTTATCTGTCTTTAAATGGGACCTTAAGAGCCGTGTATTAGGTGTTTTTCCTATAGCGACGAATATACCGTCGCAGTCTATGACGCCCTTTCTCCCGGAGGTCTTGTCGGTGAGAGAAAGCCCTGTCACTGCACCGTCTTCTGACAACAGACCTGAGACTTCCGTATGATAGAGGACCACTATATTAGACCTGCGCAGAACGTCGTTTATTAGACTCTCATCTGCTTTGAAGCCGCCGCCCTCGTGTATAAGATAGACTTTTTTACATATGTCTGAAAGAATTACGGCATTGTCGAGAGCTGCGTTTCCTCCGCCTATGACGGCGGCCGTCTTTCCCTTATAAAAATCATCTCCTTCAGATATATAATAGTTTACGCCTCTGCCTGACAGAACCGATTCGCCGGGAAGACCCAGCCTGCGGGGAGAGGCGCCCATGGCCAATATCACAGATCCGCATTTGAAATCTCCTTTAGTGGTGAATACAGTCTTTTCTCTTTCCTCGAGATTTAAAGAATATACTTTTGCAAAAAGCGTCTTAGCTCCGTGATTTTCGGCGTCTGCTCTCATCTTTTCCAAAAGCCTTGAGCCTTCTATGCCGTCTTCGAAACCGGGATAATCCACATTGACGGGTGAAGATATCTGGCCTCCGGCGTGGGTTTCTTCTATTATGAGAGTTTTCAAAGATGAGCGGGCACAATAGATAGCGGAAGTGTATCCGCCCGGACCTCCTCCTATTATAATGACATCGTAATCAGTTTTCATCATGACCTCCAAAATCGACTTTTCCTTAGTATTTCATCTTATGAGAACATGTATACATTGACAAATTTTTATTCTGTGAGATAATTGAACTATAGTACAAAAATGAACGAGAGTACAATTTAATGCTGAGAAATGGAGAATATAATGGAGAAGAAGAATGACAAAAAACTCACCAGAAAAGAAAACTCTTTGCAGGTAATCAAGTTTATCATTTTTTCGGTATCGGCAGGCGTCATACAGACCATTTCTTTTACCGTCATAAACGAGCTTACCACTTGGAAGTACACGCCCTGCTATCTGATCGCCCTTACCCTTTCGGTGCTCTGGAATTTTACCCTCAACAGAGAATTTACTTTTAAATCGGCCAATAATATTCCTGTAGCTATGGCCAAAGTAGCGGCGTTTTACTGCGTGTTTACGCCTCTTTCCACATGGTGGGGCTCGGCTTTGACAGGAGCGGGCTTTAACGAGTACATAGTGCTCTTTGGAACTATGGCCGTCAATCTGACTTCAGAATTTCTATACGACAGATTTTTCGTTTTCAGAGGAACTATGAATACCAATAAGAGGGCTCAGAAGGAAACGGCTTAGTAGTTTAGGGCAGAGAGGCGAATAGACAGAAATATGGATAAACTTTCTAAAAAGGAAAAAAGCAGACGAAAGATAATGCATGCTGCCAAAGGGCTGTTTGAAAGAGACGGCATAGACAACGTCACTTTTGGCAGGATCGCCGAAGAAGCAGACGTATGCAGAACTACGGTATTCAACCATTTCTCCGGCACGGCGGAGCTGATGCTGGCCATAATGAGTCAGGAAATAGAGGACATAAGAGACTTCTGCCGGGAGGAAAACTATTCAGGAAAAGAACTCATATACGCTCTCTTTGGAAAACTCATCGAAGATACGGCCTATTATCCGACTCTTGCTACTCGCCTGATAAATAACGCCATACTTGAACACGAGCGAGACAATCCTGTCAAGATAATAGAGGAGATGACCATGGCAGGCTTAAGGGCAGACGGCTTTACAGATGAGGAGAGCAAGCGGCTGACCGTATTGACAGAAGGCGCCTACTTCGGACTAATAAACCATTACCATATAAACGACATGAAATTCGAGGCGGAAGCGATGAAAATGGAGTTTCAAAAACTTCTGTCCGAGATAATATAGGAGGAAAAGATATGAAAAATTGCGGAATAAGCAGATGGGATGATCCAGATAAGATCAACACTCAGCTGAAAGCTCTTACGGAGCAGCCCATATGGGAAGTCAACGATGATTATTATGAGAACGTTATTTTGAAGTATTACGATGAGAAATGCAAAAAATCACAAAGTATATATGAAGAAGCGAAGCAATATATACCGGGCGGCGTGCAGCACAATTTGGCTTTTAACAAACCTTTTCCTGTGGCATTTGTCAAGGCCGAAGGCGCCCACCTCTACGACAGTGACGGCAACGAGTACATAGATTTTCTCCAGGCGGGAGGTCCTACCATATTGGGCAGCAACTATGAACCCATCCGTGAGGCGGTGATAGAACTCCTTAAGACTTGCGGCCCTGTGACGGGACTGCTCCACGAGGCGGAACTGCTTATAGCTAAAGAGATAAATAAGCATATGCCTAACGTGGAAATGTTCAGAATGCTTGGAAGCGGTACTGAATCAGTCATGGCCGCCATAAGGATAGCCAGGATAGCCACAGGCAATAAGAGAATCATAAAAATAGGAGGAGGATATCACGGGTGGAGCGACCAGATGGTATATGGACTTAAGATACCGGGAAGCCGCGGTCTGCTGGAGTCCCACGGTATACCGGCAAAATCTTACGGGCGCACCGACGAAGTAAGACCTAACGATCTGGGTATGCTGGAAAAAATGATGAGAAGGAATAAACTCAAGGGCGGTACCGCCGCCGTCATCGTTGAGCCGGTAGGCCCCGAGAGCGGAACACGTCCGGTGGCGCTTGACTATAATAGAGGCGTCAGGCAGCTTTGTGATAAGTACGACGCTCTGCTGATTTTCGATGAAGTGGTCACGGGATTCAGGGTGGCTCTCTCGGGAGCTCAGGGGTTCTTCGACGTAGTTCCCGATCTGACAGTTTTCGGAAAGATAGTGGCGGGAGGCTACCCTGGAGCCGGCGGCGTCGGAGGAAAAAGAGAATACGCTCAGCTTATGGCGGCGGGAGTGGCAACAGGCAAACACAGAGCATATGTGGGAGGTACGTTGGCTGCCAATCCTATGTCGGCGCTTGCAGGGTACACTGCTATAAAGGAGATCGCCCGCACCGACGCCTGCCGCAAGGCCGGAGAAGCCGGCGACAGACTGGCCGACGGATTGAAGGAACTGCTGGAAAAATACGGGCTTCCGTTCGTATGTTACAATCAGGGAAGCATAGTCCATCTGGAATGTACCGGAGCCATGAGCTTTGACTTTTCTTCTTTCTCTTTAGCAAAATCAGCCGTAGGGCTTCTAAAAAACAAGTCCATGATGTACGAGAGAAAAGATTCGATGGAAAGGATGGGGGCTGCGTATATGGCCAACGGACTGGTAACGCTGGCCGGAAGCAGACTTTATACGTCTTTGGCAGATACAGATGAAATCATAGACGAGGCTCTTAACAGATTTGAACGAGTTTTCAGAGAAGTAGTAAAGACGGATAAGTGTAAGGCAAAGTAGCGGGAGGCTTCTATGGAAAGATACATATTGTCCCACGATATGGGAACCGGCTCAGACAAAGCTGTATTGGTAGATTACAGCGGCAATATAGCAGCTACAGCAGTTGCGCCTTACCCGACTTTTTATCCAAATCCGGCGTGGGCGGAACAGGATCCTGAAGACTACTGGAAGGCCGTAGCTCAAAGCAGCAGAAGGATTATTGAAGACACCGGAATATCGCCGGAACAGATAAAAGGCATAGTATTCTCGACTCAGGCGCAGGGAATAATACCTGTAGACAGGGATGGAGCCGTCTTATATAAAAATATAACCTGGGTGGACGGACGGGCTCAGAAGCAAGCCGAAAACATAATGAAGAAACTGGGAGGCAAAAAACTTTTTTCCATGGTGGCGGGAACCCCCATAATGGGAAAGGACTGTATTCCAAAGATAATCTGGCTGAAAGAAGAAAGACCGGAAATATATTCAAATACATATAAAATACTCGACGTAAACGGATATCTCAAATACAGATGTACCGGAAAGATGGTAACCGAACTGTCAGGGGCGTCTTCTTACGGTCTGGATCTGAAAAAGAAGCAATGGCTGTCCGTCATGAAGATGACGGGAGTCGATATGGAAAAGCTGCCGCCTTTAGTCTTAAGCACCGACATAGTGGGAGGGCTTACGGAAGAAGCAGCCGGTCAGATGGGACTTTTAGCAGCAACCCCCGTATTCGGAGGATGTGATGATGTGCAGGCCGCAGCCGTAGGCTCCGGTATGTGCGGAGACGGCGATATACATATATATCTTGGAACCTCCGCATGGGTAGCCGCAGTTAGCAGGACGGCGGATAAATTTATGAACGGCGCCGCAGCGATCCAAAGCGCAGACAGGGAGATGAATCTGATAGCCGGCATCACCGAGTCCGCAGGAGCCAATATACAGTGGCTGCAAGAACAATTTTTCTCTGCCGAAAAGAAAGAGTACGGAGATAAGATCTTTGAATACATGGATGAAGTGATAAAGAAGATCCCGCCGGGAAGCAATCATCTCATATGTACTCCATGGATGCTGGGAGAGAGGTGCCCAGTCTCTTCAACTACTACAAGAGCTACGCTTTTCAACATAAGTATGGTACATACCAGAGAGCATCTGATGAGGGCGGTATACGAGGGAATAGGATATAATCTGAGATGGATCCTTGAAAATTACAGCAGAGATTATGGATTTTCCTGCGATAACTTTAGAATAATAGGAGGAGGCGCCCTGGATGACACGTGGATGCATATAATCGCTGATATAACCGGAAAATGTTTTTCGGTGGTGAAAGACCCCAGAAACGCAGGTGCGGTCGGAGCTGCGGTGGTAGCGCTGATAGGTTTAGGAGAACTGCCGGGCTTTAGCGCAGCCAAGGATTTTGTACAGGTGGAAAGGTGTTACGAGCCTGATCCTAAAAACAGAAGGGTGTACGACCATCTGTTTGAAAACTATAAAAGAGTATATAATTCTTTAAAAGACACTTACATAAAAGCTAACGGGCAGCGGTTTAAAGGGGAAGAAGAATGAACGAAATTTATGAAGTCATGAAGAAGTACGGGGAGATGATATCCTCTCAAGGGTATCCCATAGGTCAGACCAAGATGATGATAGAGACCCCCAAAGGCGTATTTGCAACAAGAGATGATGCGGACATAGGAGAGCTGAGGGAAGAAGATATAGAGAAGCTCGGCATTGAAAAACTTCCGATACCTGAGGCTGAGATGAAAGCCGTGGTCTATTCTCAGACTCCTTGCTGCCAGAAAGCCCTGAGAGAAGCCAGACCTTTTAAAGCCTGTCTTGACGATATGGCTCAGGTTTTTGGTCATACTGCATATATAGCAGACGGAAGAGACGGCAACGCTTCAATGGGTAAATCCATCGGAAAAGCTCTCAGAGGCAACGCAGGTTGTCTGATACTGCGAGGTACAGATAAAAAGGGAAAGGGCACAGGATACACTTTGACCATGGGGCGGAGCCTCTACGAAGCGACGGTAGCCATGACAGTGCTGGAAAAATCTGCGGAGATATCATTCTTGGCGGAAAAAATCGGCGGAGGAAAGCCTATCGCCAAGTGGGAGGCCAGGCTCATGAGATACGTGTATAAAAAGAAGTATTCTAAGGCCGAAGAAAGGGTGAAGATGGCAGAGACGGGACAGGGAACCAAAGAGATGGCCGATGCGGGTTCTCATATCCGCAAACAGGAAGCAGCGCCTTGCGAGCAGAGGCTGAGAGAACTTCTAATGCAGTACGGACGAAAGCTGGTGGAGACGGGTCTGGTACAGGGGACCTGGGGAAATCTGTCTGTAAGACTGGACGAAAGATATATGCTTGTCACCCCCTCGGGCCTCGACTATATGAGACTTGGCGCAGAAGATATGGTAAAGGTCGATATAAGATCGCTGGAGTATGAGGGAGATATAAAGCCCACCTCAGAAAAGGGACTGCACGCAGCCATATACAAGAAAAGACCTGATGTAGGCGCTGTCATACATACCCATTCCAAGTACTGCAGCGTATTTGCTGCTGCAGGCAAAGATATGCCTGTCCTGAAAGCTTATAGTTCGGTCTTCGGCGATAAGGTCAAGACGGCGTCATACGCCCTCCCGGGCAGCAAATCTCTGATGAATAATACGGCGGAGGCTGTGGGGAATAATTACGGAGCGATAATGTCAAATCATGGAATGGTAGCTTGCGGTAGGGATCTTGAAGCAGCTTTCGAGAATTGTGTAAATTTAGAGGAAAACGGGAAGAGATACCTCAGCGATATCGTATGATATTTAGATGCGAGGCGGATTTTCCTCGCCGTAAAAATAATTATTGACAGACTTACGCCATTGTGATATTCTGTATGGGTATGAAGAAGAAGTTATCCGCTTCTCACCTGCCTGGACAGAGTTTCCGGCTCAGGTTAATAGAGACATCTGCGTCATATTCAGGCGTATAGGCGGATACTTCATGTATCCGCTTTATTGTTGTTTAGTATAAATTATTCTGATATTATGCGTAGACGAGATGAAGCGAGATCGAAATCCGATCGGCTGAATAGAATTTCAGCAAAAAATTAGGAGGTGTAAGAACCATTAGCAAGGAAAATCTCATAAACGAAGAGATTCGTGACAAAGAAGTAAGACTGATCGATTCCGACGGCACTATGCTGGGCGTAATGCCTATCGACAAAGCCATGGATCTGGCCAACGAAAGAAAGCTCGATCTTGTAAATATTTCGCCTAACGCCAAGCCGGCAGTGTGCAAAATACTCGATTACGGCAAGTACCGCTATGAGCTTCAGAAAAAGGAGAAAGAAGCCAAGAAGAAGCAGAAGACTACTCAGGTGAAAGAGATCAGACTTTCGACCTTTATAGAGGCTCACGACATTCAGGTAAAAGCTAAAACTGCAGCTAAGTTTTTAGCTGACGGAGATAAAGTCAAAGTGGGTCTGAGATTCAGAGGAAGAGAGAGAGATTACGCTGCCAAGGGCATGGATGTTATGAATACTTTTGCGGAAGCAGTTTCAGACGTAGGCGTGGTTGAAAAGAAGCCCGTCTTTGAGGGCCGCAATTTGACTATGTTTTTAGGACCGAAGTCAGATAAATAGCATTTGGCATGGGCTTTTGCGTCTCTTACGGATTGTACTAAAAGAGGCTCGGTTGAATCATTGCTGAATGTGATAAACATAAAAGATATTGATACAGGAGGAGAACGTCATCATGGCAAAGAATAAGATGAAATCCCACAGAGGGGCATGTAAGAGAATGAAACTTACCGGAAGCGGAAAAGTTAAGAGAAATAAGGCATATAAGAGCCACATTCTTACTAAAAAGGCAGCTAAGAGAAAAAGAGGCCTGAGAAAAGCTACTACTTTAACCAGCGCAGATCTGAAGAGAATGCTCAGATCCATGGCAAAATAATCGCAAGTTTAGGAGGTAAGAAATATGGCAAGAGTAAAAAAAGGCGTAAACGCCCATAAGAGACATAAGAAGATTCTGAAGCAGGCAAAAGGCTTCTACGGCGCAAAGAGCAAAGTTTTCAGAGCCGCTAACCCTGCGGTGATGAGATCTTTAAGATCTGCATATGTAGGAAGAAAGCTTAAAAAGAGACAGTACAGACAGATGTGGATAGCCAGAATCAACGCAGGCGCAAGAATGAACGGAATCAGCTACAGCCAGCTGATGAACGGCCTGAAGAAGTCCGGTATCGAGATCAACAGAAAGATGCTTTCAGAAATGGCCATACATGACGCCGCAGGTTTCGCAACGCTGTGCGAAACTGCTAAAAAGGCCGTAAAATAGCAGATGATATGAAAAGAGGGTGTCCCAAAACTATGATTTATTAAAATCATAGAGAGGGGCATCCTCTCCTTATATTTCTGAAATGGGTTTTCTCATAAAAAACAGCACCGGATATTCATCCCTCCAGCGCCATCTTTGTGATGTTATGGGCGATTGATAGCAATCCCCACTCTATTTTTACCTTATCCGCTCCGCTTGATTGTTTATGTTACGTTTAGTTTAAGGCTGATCCACTCGAACCTTTGTTTTAACGTAAAACGAGTGGGTAGGGACCCACTCGAAGAGATAGTTTTTCTGTAAACGAGTAGGCAGGGACCCACTCGAATTGCTATTTTTTTAAAATAGAGTGGGTCGACCCCACTCGAATCAATATTTTTCTTTAGATAGAGTGGGCCGAACCCCACTCAAGCAGTCTTTTTTATAGAACCGGTGGGCCGCCGGCACACCCCGCGTCTAAACACGATATTTTCGCTTATACAAAAAACATGAGGATATCCCTCAAGTCATTTCATGACTTTTGGGACATCCTCTTAATTTTGTTATTTATCTTTCAGAAGATCTCTTATTTCAGATAATAACTTAACTTCTTCGGAAGGTTCCGGCGGAGCGGGCTCAGGCTGCGGCTTTTTTTCCTTTTTTCTGAGGAAACTGTTAAATCCTTTCATGATAGAAAAGATGACAAGGGCTGTAAGCAAAAAAGTGATGACAGCCTGGATAAAGTTTCCTATCAGTATCTGAGCGCTTCCCACGCTGATAATTATTCCGGAAAAGTCGATACCGCCGATGATGATACCTAAAAGCGGCGTAATCACATCTCCTACCAGAGAACTGACGATGGCTGTAAAAGCTCCGCCTATGATTATGCCTACGGCCATACTCATTACATCGCCCTTTGAAATAAACTCTTTAAACTCTGACATGAACTTTTTCATGATTTTCCCCTTTTTATAATTTTGATATTTCTTCCTGTATTCGATCCCAGGGAAATCCTACTACAGTATCGTAACAGCCTTCTATCTTTTCTACATATTTTGAAAAATATCCCTGTATGGCATACCCTCCCGCCTTATCGTAGGCTTCATCAGTCTTTAAATATTCGAGCAGATCTTCGTCGCTGTAATTTTTAAAATATACTTTCGTGACATCTGTAAATACCCTTGCGTTATTTTCTCCGGCGCACACCAAGGCGACTCCGGTAGCCACGTAATGCCAGGTCCCCCGCAGGGCCGTCAGCATCTTGTATGCGTCCTGAAAATTTGAAGGCTTTCCCATGATGCGATCTTTATATACGACAGTGTCGGCAGCGATTATGACGCTTCCGGGCGCTATAATCTTGTCGCCTGACAAGATGAGAGACTCCACAGCTTTTGCCTTTTTAAGGGCGAGGAACATTACCGTCTCGTTCATTCCTCCTATGGCCGGAAGATTCTCTTGGATATCGGCGGGGATTATGGTCGGCTCAAGACCATGGTCTCTCATCATCTCTATACGTCTTGGAGATGAGGAGGCTAAAACATAATTTTTCTCATTCATCTTTATTTCTCTTTCTCTTTTTCTCCGCAGCTGAAAACGGTATAAAAGAAGCTCGCGGAGCGCACTGCGATGTTTCGTTCTTTTGATTTGCGCAGGCAGCTTACTATGCTGTTGATCTTGTCTCTTTCGAATTTGGCGCAAACTATGCGCTTGTTTAAATTTGTCGGACAACATATTTATTATTGCATAATTTTTTTAAAATGGAAATACTAAAAATGAAAACCGAGAATGAGAAAAGCCTGCAGGATATGTACAGGCGGAATGGAGAGGGAAATGAACAAAGAAACGGAGAGCGGAAAAACGTATCCCGATGATATAAAGAGTGAAGGTCCGGAAAAGAAGGACATAGCTAAGGCTTATGAGAAGTATGCCAAGCAATTCACTCCGAAGCCTGATTACTTCGGCAACTGTCTCAAGGCATTTTTAGTCGGAGGCCTCATATGTACAGCATCTTTGTGGTATAAGAATATGCTCATGGATAAAGGTATAGGTGAAGAGGACGCCGCGGTCTTCGTTACGATCACGCTGGTGGCGCTGGCGCAGATACTTACAGGGCTCGGGGTGTTCGATGTGATAGCCAAGTTTGCAGGAGCCGGGGTTATAGTGCCCATAACAGGTTTTGCCAATTCTATGGTAGCCCCTGCTCTCGAATATAAGAAAGAAGGCCCCGTACTGGGAGTAGGTCCCAAGATATTCAGCGTAGCCGGCCCTGTTCTCGTATGTGGCATAACCAGCGCTGTTATAGTAGGTATCATATATTGGATAATAGGAATGTTTTAGTAATTGATCCTGCGCCCAGATAGAGACGGTGCAGAGAATGGAGCGGATATGTCATATAAAAAGATAGGAAAACAGACGGTAAGGTTCTCAGAGAAACCCTGTATCACCGGACGTGGAAATGTAGTAGGAGAAAAGGAAGGCCAGGGACCTTTGGGAAAATGTTTCGATCTGGTGCTCGATGATGATATGTATGGTGAAAAGTCGTGGGAGATGGCCGAAAGCAAGATGCTAAAGGAAGCCATGGAAAGAGCCGTAACCAGATCGGGACTCGATACTTCGCAGATAGACGCCATGCTGAGCGGGGATCTGCTCAATCAGCTCATGTCGTCATCATTTACGGCAAGAGATATGCATATACCTTTCTTAGGACTCTACGGCGCATGTTCTACGATGACTGAGTCGCTGCTGCTTGGATGTATGCTTATAGACGGCGGTTTCGCTAAAAATGTTCTGGTAGGAGCCTCCAGCCACTTCTGTACAGCAGAGAGACAATTCAGGATGCCTGTAGAACATGGAAATCAACGCCCTCCGTCAGCTCAGTGGACGGCGACTGCGGCCGGAGCTGCAGTGATCTCCTGCAAAGATTCTCTGGATCCGAGAAAGAAGACTATAATAAGAGCCGAATCGGCTACTATAGGAAAAGTAATAGACGCAGGCATAAAGGATGCAAATCAGATGGGGGCGGCCATGGTACCGGCAGCCGTCGACACTCTGCTCAATCATCTGGAGGATACTAAAAGAAGCATAGAGTATTATGACCTGGTGGCTACGGGAGACCTGGGTTTCATAGGAAAAGATATAATGATGGATTTGCTGGGCGATGCCGGACTTTCCAAAAAAGAAGTCTTCGAACATTATGACGATTGCGGTACCATGCTGTTTACTAAAGAACAGGATGTACATGCGGGAGGAAGCGGATGCGGATGTTCGGCCAGCGTGTTTACGGGACATCTGCTTCAGCAGATGGAACAGGGAAAGATTAAAAAACTTCTGCTCATGTCTACAGGAGCATTGCTCTCGACGATTTCTCCTTTTCAGGGAGAAAGCATACCGGGTATCGCCCATGCGGTTTCTTTGGAGGTGGAATAGATGGAATATTTATGGGCATTTTTAATAGGAGGAGTATTCTGTATCATAGGGCAGATACTCATGGATACCACTACGCTTACCGCTCCGAGGATATTAGTGATATTCGTGGTGTTTGGAGTGATTTTACAGGCGGTGGGTCTATATGAACCTATAGCAGATTTTGCAAAGACGGGAGCCACAGTACCGCTTCCCGGATTTGGCTACAGTCTGGCCAAGGGGGCCATGGAGGGAGCGCGTGAAGGTTTTCTCGGAGCTATCACCGGACCTCTTGAGGCTACTGCGGCAGGCATAGGCGTGGCTCTTGCTTTTGGCTATATAGTTGCGCTGATCTTCAATCCAAAGTCACCGAAGAGGTAAAAAAGAATAGATCATGATTGACGTTTATGGAAAATTATGGTATATTTTACCTTGAAAGGTGGTAAAATATGGAAAGAGATATCGTGTATATACTTGCAGTTTTAAATTTAACGATAGCTTTTCACCTTATTTATTTTAACAGATCTCCCTTTTCGGGAAGAAAGAAAAAGAATAAATAGTGTGAAGATAACGATGCGAAATTATCGTATTCGTTATTTGATATACAGGGGGCCGCATGCTATAAGCGGCCCTTTTATATTGTGGGGCAGATAAACCGCCCGTTTTACGAGTGTCGTCGATTGGCGCTTTAGGGTGACTTGAGTAACGTTAATTTGGAATACCCAAGGGAACTGGATTATCGGGCTGCCTGGTTGTCAGCCGGCCGGCTTATCAGCCTGTCGAGGATATCTGATGAGTTCCTCTAAGCAAAATGAATGGGTCCGGCTTTCCCCTTATATTGTGCTTTTACGTTATAAACATTTACAAAGGTATATTAATATGGTAAAATATAGGGCAATACAAGAGAAAAGGGAGACCGATAATGGGAAGAATTGAACGGAAACAGCAAGCTGCAGCCGATAAGAAGACTCCGAAAAAAAGGAAAAAGCGGCAGAGCTTTAAAAGTTGGTTCAAGGGATTGAAGACGTGGAAAAAGGTCTTGCTGATAGGAGGGGTTACGCTGATAGTACTTCTTTTAACGGCAGCCATAATAGTATATAGTTATTTCAGCGATATCTTCGATGATATACATCAGGAAACGCCGGAAGATTATGATCTTTCTCTGGTGGATGTAGACGGATATTACAACATACTGCTTCTCGGTGTAGACAGCAGGGATATGGACAATCTCAAGGGGACCCGAAGCGACGCTATAATGATCGTCAGTATCAATAAAGATACTAACGATGTGAAGATATTATCCGTATACAGAGATACCTTCCTCAAAATGGGAGACACCTCTTCTTATGACAAGATAACGCATGCCTGCGCCAAGGGCGGACCCGAGATGACCATGAAGACTCTCAACCAGGCGATGGATCTGAATATCAGCAATTATGTGGTTGTGAACTTTAAGGCAGTAGCCGACCTGGTAGACGCCGTGGGAGGCATAGAAGTAGACGTTCAGGATTATGAGATACAACAACTCAATAAATATACAAAAGAGACCGCTGAGAATATAGGTACTAAGAAATACAACCTTGTAAAATCAGCAGGAGTACAAACGCTTGAGGGAGTACAGGCTGTTTCCTACGGAAGGATAAGAAAAGGCGTAGGAGATGATTTTAAGCGGACCGAGAGAATGCGTACAGTCATGACTCTCGTGACGGATAAGATGAAGGATATGTCTTTTAAGGAGATAAAGAAAATCATCAAGATGATGACGCCTCAAATCCAGACTAATTTGTCTAAAAGTAATATTCTGGGACTTGGAATACGCCTACCTCAATACAATATAGTGGGTACCGATGGCTGGCCGTATAATGTCAGCACAGGATATATAAGCGGTGTTTCGTATGTATTTCCGTCTAATCTGGCAGAAAATGTAAAAGAACTCCACGTGAAGTTCTTCGGACAGACAGATTATGTTCCTTCATCAAAAGTAAATACGATAAGCAGTACTATCGCGCAGAAAATCGAGGCAGAGCGAAATGCCGGAAATATTGAAAACGAGGAAAACGTGACAGTTGACACCTCTCAGCAGAATCAGAGCAAGCCGCCGGCCGAAAATTCAGGAGGCGGTAACAGCGGCGGAGGAGGCCAGGGCGGCTCGGGAAGCGGCACCGGCGGATCTGAAGGCGAACCTGGAGATTCAGGCAGTACCGGAGGCGATTCGGGAGATTCCGGAGGTGATTCCGGCGACTCGGGCAACACAGGAGGCGATTCCGGCGGCGAGTCAGGGGGCGATTCTGGCAACACGGGAGGCGAGAATGCCGGAGAAAATTCTTCGCAAGCGTCTCCTAAGGTGGCTTACGGTCATAAACGCGCGGCATAATCCATGTATAAAACGGCTGAAACGATCAAGTTAATTTATAAAAAAAGAGAAGGTGGCCTATAGTCTGTTAGAGACTTGAGCCACCTTTTTTATAATATCAATCCTTTATATCGATGATAGGTTTCTGACTTTTTTCTTTCTCCTTTTCTTTTTCCAAAAGATTGACTGCTTTTTCGATGAGCATACCTTTGGAAAACGGAGACAGCCTCCTGTAAATGTTATTGAGCTCCGTGAGCTCGTCATCCTGATATGTGTGGTTAGCGATGTAGCCAAGAAATCTTTGAGGATCGTTTTCGAAAAAGGCTGTCATATCGATTCCCAGATGAGTTGATATTATGTACAGCGCTTCTGCATCTTGGGCTCGGTTCCCAAGCTCGTAGTGAGTGTAGAGTGATCTGCTCGTTCCTATAAAGCTTGCGATTTCTGCTTGGCTTAAGCGTTTGCTGGTGCGCAGGGTCCTTAGATTTGCTGCGATTCTCATTTGTGTGTCGAGTTTCATCACGGTTCTCCTTATAATTTTTAAATTGGTTTTGGGATGGTTTTTACCCTATCTATAAATAAGTGTAAAAAAACGGGCAAAAAGTTGCATAATTTTGGTAATTTTATCAAAAAAATGAAAAATTTGTCTTTTAGTTATAAATCAGGTAACTCGCAGTAACATAATGCGTTAGAAGAAACGTTGAAAAATACACTATACAAGGAGTATAATAATTTTCGTACGAATAATATATTCCTTGGAAATCATTTTGGTATAATTCGCTGATCGCAGTAAATTTCAAAGAAGAGTGAGAAAATATTTATGAAAAGTTCAAAATTAAAAGACAGTATCTCCATAACCCATAAGAAAAGGATAGAGATATTGCTGTCGTACTATAGCGACGTACTTCATTATTTAGGCGCTTTCAACCTTACGCCTGAGGATGTTGAAGATGCGCTTCAAGATACATATATCGAAGCCTTTACGTATATAGACAAAGTGAGAGATGAATCCAAACTGAAATTTTGGCTTCTCAAGATCGCAAAGAGACAGGGACTGAAATATTTAAGCAAAAATAAGACGAAAAGCAGTAATGAACAGCCTCTGATGGAATGTATAAACTTCCCAGAGGTGGGATCATCTTATTCGTCGGACAAGCAGATAAATGACCTTATACGAAACATGAACAGGGAAAAGCTGAGGGAACTCATATCCAGGCTCAGCGATAAAGAACAGAAGGTCCTCGTACTCTATTATGATTACGGCTACAGATTAAAAGATATCGCCATTATTCTGAAAGAGAGCGACAGCAACGTCAGAAGTATATCCAGAAGATCAAAAGAGAAGCTGCGGAAGATGATAGAGAATGAGGATATAGATCTTAAGCCCTGAAATATGAGACATAACTTCTTATGGAATATATTATCCGATTTTCCCCATACTGAAGAAATATGATTTTAACGTCGTATGCTTCATAGTGGGGAAATATACGAAAGAAAAAACTCCGGCATATGATCTTGTGCGTATGGCGGATATAATGAAGAGATACCGAGGGTAAAATCAGCGCCGAGATTACTGAGGCAGACTTTGAAAAAATAATGAAGGAGTCATGATATATGATGCAAAAAGATTCAGGATAGACAGATAATTATAAAAATAAAACCATAATTAAGAACATGATCCTCTTAAAATAGTGCATGAAACGAGAAGTTCTGCATTATTTTAGGGGGGTTTTTTGATTTTTCTTCAAAATTTGTCTGTAAGTAGTAACGAATAAACCATAGGTTGCTTCAACTGTAAGTTTAAACAGGATAACTTTAAAGGAGAAGCACGAGGAATTGTTTGAAACAGGCAAAGGAGAATAACATGGAAGAAAAGAATGCAGCATTAAACGAAAGAATAGACATAGCGAAGATAGGAAGAAGAATCATGGCCATGAGGCTGGCTAACGGAATGACGAGAGCAGAATTGGCTGAGAAAGTGGAGAAGTCAAATCAAACCCTCGCATCTATAGAATACGGACATAAAGGAATGTCTCTTCAGACTCTCTGCTCCATATGCGACGCTCTTGAAGTGACGCCCAATTATATACTGGGATGGAGCAGGTATCCCATAGAGGGAAACGAAGAATATTCTCAGACATGTGAAGAAATATCGGAAATGCTCAAGGCCTGCAGCCCAAGTCAGATGAAAACCATAAGCAGTATAGTCAAATTGTATGTAGACGATATAAGGAGAGGACAATCTACCGTCAAAAGGGGATGAGCAATTATCTCTCATAAAGCTTTCAGATCATCATGCTCTCCCTTGATACATACCTCCGGACGATTTTTCGGACGGAGGTTTTTGTATGGAAAGATATAGCGCGCATGGCCGGCCGCCGGCGATGGCTGTATGTGGAAGAGGCAATGAGCTGATAACACCAATGAAACACTAAATTAACTTGCCTTAATATATTGAAATTTATAGGAATCTGTGGTAAACTACATAGATGAAAATGTGTCTAAAAGCAGGATTTTATGATGGATTTTATTAACGGAAAGAATTTCAGAATCATAATATTGGCAGTATTAGATATGTGCTGTGCCGCTTTAGCGGCCTTCGGCGCGCTGATACTGCGTTTTGACATATCATCCATACCTGAAGGGTATTATATGGGCGCTATAAAGAGCTTACCCATATATTTTATTGCCACTATAGCCGTCATGGCAGTGTTCAAACTGTATAACAGAGTGTGGACGTATGCTTCCCTCAATGAACTGTGGGCGATAATCAAGGCGTCGGTCTTTATAGAAGTAATCATAATATGCTATCACGTATTCGTCTATATACCTATGCCCAGGAGCTATTATCCGCTGACCTTTGGCATAATGACCATATTATTCTCCTGCGTCAGATTTGCCAAGGCCATAATAAAGTCTGTAGGCAATGAGCAGAATAAAAATGAGGTCACCAATAGAATAATGGTCATAGGAGCGGGCTCTGCGGCCACGGTGCTCATAAAAGAGCTTAAAGCGGCGGACGAGGGCTCTCAGGTGGTGTGCGCAGTAGACGACAATAAAAACAAAAAAAATAAATATATCATGGGAGTTCCGATTGTCGGGACGAGAGAGGATATAGAGAAAAACATAAAAAAATACGAGGTCGACGAGATCGTAATCGCCATGCCGTCAGCAGACCTTCAGACTACTAGGGAGATCATAAGAGTATGTCAGGAGACAAGAAAGCCGGTGAAGATTCTTCCGGCCGTGGCAAAGAGCCTGACGACTTCCCTCAGCAAAGAGATCAGGCCTGTCAATTATGAGGATTTGCTGGGAAGAGACGCCGTCAAGGTCAACCAGAAGGGAATCGAAGAGTTTATCCGAGACAAGGTTGTCCTCGTGACAGGCGGCGGCGGGTCCATAGGATCCGAACTTTGCAGGCAGATAGTCAGATACAACCCAAAGAAGCTGCTGATATTTGATATTTATGAGAACAACGCCTATGAGATACAGATGGAACTGGAACGCCACTATCCGGCAGCAAGCATTTCTACTCTCATAGGCTCTGTAAGAGATTTCGACAGAATGGAGACTGTATTCAAGAAATACAGGCCCAACATAGTGTATCATGCGGCGGCGCATAAACACGTCCCCCTGATGGAGAAGTCTCCTAATGAGGCCATAAAAAATAATTGCTTGGGAACCCTCAATGCTGCCAAGTTGGCGGATAAGTACGAGGTTGACAACTTTGTGCTCATCTCGACGGATAAAGCTGTGAGGCCTACAAACATAATGGGCGCCACGAAGAGAATCTGCGAGATGATAGTTCAGACTTACGCCCGCAAATCGGAACACACCCGCTTTGCGGCAGTCAGATTTGGAAACGTACTTGGAAGTAACGGATCAGTGATACCGCTGTTCCTGAAACAGATTGCAGAGGGAGGGCCGGTAACAGTCACTCATAAAGAGATAACAAGATTCTTCATGACTATACCGGAAGCAGTTTCTCTGGTTCTTCAGGCCAGCCTCTTTGCCAAGGGCGGAGAAATATTCGTTCTGGACATGGGAAAACCTGTAAGAATTTATGAGCTGGCAGAAAACCTGATACGCCTCAAAGGACTAAAGCCGGGGGTAGATATAAAAATCGATATCGTGGGACTCAGGCCGGGAGAAAAGCTCTATGAAGAAATCCTCATGGACGAGGAAGGCCTTGATAAGACAGAAAACAAGATGATCTATATAGGCAAACCTCTGAAGCTGGACGAGACGGTCTTCTTGGACAAGCTGGACGAGCTGATAGAAGTCAGTTACGAAAACGGCAACAAGATAAAAGAGCTGACAGAGGAGATTTGCGACACATATACGATTACGGATAATTAGGAATACACTGAGAGGACAAGAGCTATGGCAGAATTTTCGCCTTTTAAAGAAAAAATATGGCTCAGCACGCCGACAATGCATGGTCCCGAATTGGATTTTGTAACGGAAGCGTACAAGACAAACTGGATGTCAACGGTAGGCGCCAACATCAATGAAGTAGAGAGGCTGACTTGCGAAAAAGTCGGTTGCAAGCATGCAGTAGCGCTTGCTACAGGCACGTCTGCACTGCATATGGCAGTTAAACTTGCGGGAATTAAAACGGGTGAAAAAGTGTTATGTACCGACATGACCTTTGGCGCTACAGTTAATCCTGTGGCCTATGAAGGCGGCGTACCTGTATTTGTAGATTCTGAATATGATACATGGAATATGGACCCAGCTGCGCTTGAAAAGGCCTTTGAAGCGTATCCGGAAGTTAAAGTAGTTGTGCTGGCTCATTTGTACGGAACACCGGCCAAAGTGGACGAGATTCGCGCTATATGTGACAAACACGGCGCAGTCATAATCGAGGACGCCGCCGAGTCTCTTGGAGCAACATACAAAGACATTCAAACGGGAGTATTTGGCTCATATAACGCCATTTCATTTAACGGAAATAAGATAATAACAGGTTCGTCCGGAGGAATGTTGCTAACTGATGATGAAGAAGCCGCGCAAAAAGTACGCAAGTGGTCCACACAGGCCAGAGAAAACGCTCCGTGGTATCAACACGAAGAGCTGGGATATAACTATAGAATGAGCAATGTAATCGCCGGAGTAGTGAGAGGACAGTTCCCTTATCTGGAAGAACATATAGCTCAGAAAAAAGCCATTTATGAAAGATATAGGGAGGGCCTCAAAGATTTGCCGGTCGAGATGAATCCATATGACAGCGAAAATTCCAAGCCGAACTTTTGGCTGTCGTGCATGATAATCAAACCGGAAGCCATGTGCAAGCAAGTCAGAAGCGAGTGCGAAGCGCTGTATATCCCGGAAGCCGGTAAAACTTGCCCGACGGAAATTTTAGAAACCTTGGCAAAATATAATGCAGAAGGCCGCCCGATTTGGAAGCCGATGCATATGCAGCCGATATACAGAAACAATCCTTTCATTACAAGAGAAGGAGATGGCAGAGCCAAGACCAATGCATATATTGCCGGAGGAACGGCAGGCAAAGACGGTAAACCGCTTGATGTAGGAATGGATATTTTCCACAGAGGGCTATGCCTTCCGAGTGATAATAAAATGACGAAAGAACAGCAGGATATAGTTATTGAGATAGTAAAGAGCTGTTTTGAATAAAGAAAGGGCCATATGGAGGCTAACAAGCGTAGAAGAGGAATATACGAAAAATTCATAAAGAGGGCGCTCGATATGATACTGTCGGGGATTGCCATAATAATACTCAGCCCGATACTTCTAATCGTTGCAGTTTTAGTAAAGACTAAGCTGGGAAGTCCGGTGATTTTCAAGCAGGAAAGACCGGGGCTGAATGAGAAAATCTTTAAGATGTATAAATTCAGAAGTATGACTGACGCCAAAGACGAAAACGGCGAACTGCTGCCTGACGAAGAAAGACTCACATCTTTTGGAAAAAAACTCAGAAGCACAAGCCTCGACGAGCTTCCTGAATTATTCAACATATTCAAAGGTGATATGAGTATAGTCGGGCCGAGGCCGTTAATGGTTAGTTATTTGCCATTGTATAATGAATTTCAAAAACATCGGCATGATGTTAGACCGGGATTGACAGGCCTGGCTCAAATTAGCGGAAGAAATTTATTATCATGGAAAGAAAGATTTGAAAAAGATATTAGCTATGTAGAGAATATTAGTTTTACATTAGATATGAAAATTATATTTAATACAGTGAAGTCTGTAATAAAAAGAGATGGTATAAGCTCGAACACTTCTGAGACTATGGAAGATTTTATGGGAAATTGATATGAAAGAAAAGATTGTTTTAATAGGAAGCGGACAACATGCAAGAGTAGTAATTTATAATATAAAAGCACAAGGGAAATATGAAATTGCTTGCATGTTGGACTCAGATAAAAATAAGATTGGCAGAGAATATGAGGGCTACTTGATAGAGGGAACTTATGAAGAAGCACAAAGAGTAAAAGAAAAATATAAGACTAATAAGTTTTTTATCGCTTTCGGAAATATGAAGTACCGGAAAGCTGTGTTTGATCAATTTATTGGAAATGGCTGGGAGGCAGTGAACATTATTCATCCTGATGCCGTAATTTCTCCGGAGGCAAAGATTGGCCAGGGTGTATTGGTAGAGTGTGGCTGTCTTATCACGCCCAATCCTGTAATAGGAAATAATGTGGTAATAAATACGGGGTCTCAAGTTAATCATGATAATTTTGTTAGGGATCATGTTTATATTGCATCGGGAGTAGTGTTATCCGGAGGGGTAACGATAGAAGAAAACACACTCATAGATGATGGTGTGGTCATTACTTTGGGAAAGAAAGTAGGTAGCAATTGTATAATAGGCGCAGGGTCTGTTGTAACAAAGGATATATGCAATGACAGCGTGGCATATGGAGTGCCGGCAAAGATTATAAGAAATAATTGAGTGACTGAAGAATGTTTAATGGAGAATAGCAGTGAGAATTTGGATATTTAATCATTATGCGACAGATATGTATTTTGATGGCGCAGGTAGACATCAGAGCTTTGCGAAGTATTTAATAAGAGACGGCAATGAAGTTAAAATATTTTGTGCAAGCACAGTGCATAACAGCGATATAAATATCAATACAGGAGATAAAAAGTCGGTTGAAAAGATAGGTAAGGATAATGTCCCATATATTTTCATAAAAACTAAAAATTATGTGGGAAATGGGCGTCAGCGCATACGGAATATGATAGAGTATTATTTGAAGATTTTCGGGGTTGCGAGACAAGAAATTAAACAAAGTGGGAAGCCGGATGTTATATTGGCGTCGTCTGTGCATCCGTTAGCATTAGTAGCCGGAATAAAGATTGCGAAAAAAATTGGTGTTCCATGTGTGTGTGAAGTTAGAGATTTATGGCCTGAAAGTCTCGTTGAAGTAGGAATAATAAAGAGAAATAGCTTAATAGCTAAAATTTTATATTTAGGAGAAAAATGGATATATAAAAGAGCAGATAAACTGATTTTTACCATGCCGGGAGGATTGAATTATATTCAAGATAGGGAATGGGATGAAATACAGATTAAAAAAATTATAAATATAAATAATGGGGTCGATTTAGATGAATATATAGCTAATGAAGAGAATGTCCTTGTAGAAGATAAAGATTTAGATGAGGATAGAACTTTTAAAGCAATCTATACAGGATCCATAAGAACTGCAAATTTTGTCAAAGATTTAGTAGAGGCAGCTGCTATTTGTCAAATGAAAGGAAAAGATAAGGTTAAATTTATAATATATGGTGACGGAGATCAAAGAATTCCTCTTGAGGAGGCAGTGAAAAATAAGGGATTATTGAATATTATATTTAAAGGCAGAGTAGAGAAAAGATGCATACCATACATTCTATCCAAGGGAGATTTAAATATAGTCACAGGTGAGGACTCAGAGCTGGGGAGATATGGAGTAAGTTGGAATAAGATTTTTGAATACATGGCCAGTGGAAAGCCTATTGTAGCAAACTATAATTTGCATGATTTCAATTTAATTGAACAATATCAATTCGGTATAGGTAAGAGATTTGAGTCTATAGATGCATTTGCTAAAGCTATAATTCACATGTCGGAACTAAGTGGAGAGGAGTATGCTGTTTATGGCCGAAATGCATTAAAAGCAGCGTCTGATTTTGATTATAAGAATCTTACAAAGCAATTAACAGTTATCTTGAAACAGGCGATAAAGGAGAAGAGATGAAAGAGCAGTTGTTGAAAAAAATAAAAGAAAAAGAGATTATTGTGGGAGTAGTCGGTCTTGGATATGTTGGTCTTCCTTTAGCAGTCGAAAAAGCTAAGGCCGGATTTAAAACTATTGGTTTTGATGTTCAAAACTCAAAAGTTGATTTGGTAAACCAAGGGCATAATTATATAGGAGATGTAGTTGATGATGATTTAAAAAATTTAGTTGATAGTGGAATGCTTAGAGCCACTTCGGATTTTAGTTTTGTAAAAGATGTTGATTTTATAGCTATATGTGTTCCAACTCCGCTTGATTTACATCAACAGCCAGATATAAGCTATGTAAAGTCATCCGCAGAGGAGATAGCTAAATACATCACTAAGGATACTATGGTAGTTCTCGAATCAACTACTTACCCTGGCACTACGGAGGAATTACTTAAGCCTATCTTGGAATCCTCAGGTTTAAAATGCGGTAAGGATTTTTATCTGGGATTTTCTCCTGAAAGAGTAGACCCAGGTAATAAGCAGTTTAAAACGAAGAACACACCTAAGGTAGTAGGTGCGATTGGATCAGATGCCAGAGAAACTATAGCAGCTATGTATAGAGCTGTACTTGAGGGTGATGTATATGAAGTGTCCTCACCAGCAGTTGCTGAGATGGAAAAAATATTGGAGAACACTTATAGAAACATAAACATAGGACTTGCTAATGAAATGGCGATTCTGTGCAATATAATGAATATTGATTATTGGGAGGTAGTGGATGCAGCAAAGACTAAGCCCTATGGTTTCCAAGCCTTTTATCCGGGACCGGGACTTGGAGGACATTGTATTCCACTTGATCCATATTATTTGTCATGGAAAGCAAGAGAATATGGATTTCATACATCTATGATTGAAAGTTCTATGATGGTAAATGATAAAATGCCTGAATATTGCGTTGAGAGGGCTATGGCAATTTTAAATCGCAGCAAAAAGCCCCTTAACGGTTCGAAGATACTTGTTTTAGGTGTAGCTTATAAAAATGATATTGATGATTACAGAGAGAGCCCAGCTATAGAAGTTATAGAAATATTAAAGAAAAATGGAGCTAAAACAGACTTTTATGACCCATATATTCCTGCTTTTAAAGAATATGGTAAGGAATACATGGGTATTGAAAAGATAGATGAAAAAATAATTTCAAGTTATGATCTTATTGTAATAACAGCAGCTCATTCAATTATAGACTACGACATGATACAGAAAAATGCCAAGGCTATTTTTGACACGAGAAATGCTATGAAAAATATTAAAAATAGAGAAAATATTGAGGTGCTTTGATGACAGGCTATTTCATACATGAATCCAGCTATGTAGATAATGAGGTAAGCATAGGGAAAGGAACTAAGATATGGCACTTTTGCCATATTCAATCTGGCGCTGAGATAGGGGAAAATTGTTCTTTCGGACAAAATGTAAATGTTTCAAGCAATGTGAAAATTGGCGCTGGATGTAAGTTACAGAATAATGTTTCAGTATATGAAGGAGTGGAACTGGAAGATTATGTCTTTTGTGGTCCTTCAATGGTGTTTACTAATGATTTGACTCCTAGGGCTAAGTATCCAAAAGGGAGAGAAGGTTATAAAAAAACTTTACTGAAGACAGGGGCTACAGTAGGAGCCAATGCAACAATTGTTTGTGGAAATACTATAGGTAAGTGGTCAATGATAGCCTCCGGCGCAGTAGTAACCACTGATGTTTTAGACCATGAATTAATGGCTGGGGTTCCAGCTAAGCACTTGGGTTGGGTATGCGAATGCGGAAAAGTATTAGATAAAAGCCTTACTTGTAGTGCTTGCAGACGTGAATATATTAAAACAAGTAAAGGATTGGTTTTAAAATAGATGGAATTTACATACAAGGATTATGCTCTTTTAATAGAAAAAATAAGAGAAGCCGGATATAAATTTGCTGATTATGAGAATTATGATGAATTTGATAAGTCGTTAATCTTGAGGCATGATGTCGATTATAATATTCAGAAGACTATAAAGATGGCAGAAATTGAAAGCCAAAAAAATATATCTGCAACGTATTTCGTATTACTCACCTCGGACTTTTACAATCTCTTTTCCAAAGAATCAGAGAGTATTTTAAAAAAACTTTTAAAATTAGGACATAAAATAGGGTTACATTTTGATGAAAAACGATATAACATTTCTTTCGATTCATGGGAAGAACAGATAACTGATCTGATTAAAAATGAGTTACATTTGCTTAGTGATCTTATAGGAATAGATGTAATGGCAGTTTCGATGCATAGACCGTCACAACAAACTTTAAATAGTAATCTCATAATCGGAAAGGGAATAATCAATTCTTATGATAAGGAGTTTTTTAAGAATATAAAATATATTTCAGACTCAAGAATGAAATGGAAGGAAAACATAATAAGAATATTAGAATCGGGAAAATATAAAAAGATTCAATTATTAACTCACCCATTCTGGTATCATGACGAGCCACTTGAAATGAAAAAAATAATTGAAGATTTTATCTATTGCAGAGAAGAAATCGCAGCACATAGGTATAAAGTATTCGAAAATAATATAACACAGTTATCTGATATACTTAAGTGATAATAGCCTAACTGGGAGAGATAAATATGCGTAAATGGGAATATTCATCTGTAAAAATAATAGAGGAATTGGGTGGAGAAGAAATAGGTAAATTAAAAAAAGTTACTATAAATGATGTAACTACTATTGATTTGCCTAGAGACAATTGTTTAATGTTCGCTTCATATAAAAAGTGGGATGATAGTAAAGCTGATTTATTGAAAGAAATAAAAAATAGCTTTATCATAATAGATGAACCATTAAAAAAGATATTTAAAAAATTTTCGAATTTTAATTCAGTTATTGTTGTTAAAAATTCACGTATGTATTTTGCAAAAGCTTTATATAAAATCCTTGATGAGCAGAATAGAGTAAGCTCATATCATTATGTGGAAAACTTTGTAACGGTGGGTGAAAACGTAGAGATTGGAAATGGTTGCATCTTTGAACCATTTGTATTTATCGATCATAATGTGAAAGTGGGTAATAATGTATATATAAAAACTGGAACTAAAATCCGTCAGAATGTTGAAATCGCTGATAATGTATTTATAGGCGAGAACTCTGTGATTGGAGCTCAGGGGTTTGGCATAGAAAAAGACAGTGATGGTAAAGCTGTTAGAATTCCACATGTAGGAGGGGTTGTTATTGGATCGGGAACCCAAATAGGAGCGCTGACTTCTATTGTTGCAGGAACTATACTTCCTACGACAATTGGAGATAACTGCTTTATAGATGATTTAAGCCATATTGCGCATAACTGTGTAATCGGAGATGGGACATTTATTACGGGCTGTACGGAAATAGGCGGCAGTGCGAAGATAGGTAGTAATGGGTATGTTGCGCCTAATACGACAATTAGAAACGGAATTAATTTAGGAGATAATTGCTTTATAGGACAAGCTTCTTCAGTTCAAAGATCATTTGGAGATAATTTGAGTATTGTAGGAAGTCCAGCAAAAGAATTTAAACGGTAAATCTGGTTTTGGAGGGAGATAATTATGAAATATGCACTTATAGGTTGTGGGCGAATTTCAGTAAACCATATTAAAGCAGCGCTTAATAATAATCTTGAGATAATAGCTGTATGCGATATTTTAACGCATAAAATGGATGCTATGCTTGAGAAATTTAATTTAAAAAACTCATCAATCAAAAGATACACAGACTATAATGAAATGATTAAAAATGAGAGGCCGGAAATTGTGAGTATTGCTACGGAAAGTGGCCTTCATGCTAAAATTGCACTGGACTGTATAGAAAAAGGTGTAAACTTAATAATTGAAAAACCTATGGCAATGAGCATAGAAGATGCAGATAAAATTATTGCTTTGGCCAATAAAAAGAATGTCAAGGTTTCAGCATGTCATCAAAATAGATTTAATTTAGCAATTCAAGAATTGAGAAAAGCCGTTGAAACGGGAAGATTTGGGAAATTGTCTCATGGATCTATCCATGTAAGATGGAATAGAGATCATGGATATTATGATCAAGCTTCATGGCGGGGAACATGGGAACAGGATGGTGGCGCATTAATGAATCAGTGTATTCATGGGATCGATCTTCTCAGGTGGATGATGGGAGATGAAATCGAAGAAATTTACGGTGCTACAAGACAGCAATTCCACGATTATCTTGAGGCAGAAGATGTAGGAATGGCAGTAGTAAAATTTAAAAATGGCGCAATTGGTACGATAGAGGGTACCACAAATGTATACCCTAAAAATCTAGAAGAAACTCTTTATATATTTGGAGAGAGAGGAACTGTTAAGATCGGAGGTACTTCAACTAACAATATAGATGTTTGGAATTTTGTTGATGAGACTGAAGAAGATATTAAAAAAAAGGAATTGAAAGAGGCAACTAGTAACGTATATGGAAATGGGCATACAAGTTTATTTGCGGATGTTATAGATTCTATTAAAAATGATAGAAAGCCTTATGTAGATGCTGTTGCAGGTAGAAATGCCCTCGAAGTTGTGCTATCGATTTACAAAAGCCAAAAAGAAGGTGTTGCTATTAAGCTTCCATTGAGAGAATTTTCAAGTGCAGACATGAAAGGTGAATTTTTATAAATGCGGATACTCTATGTTACTTATATTGATTTTGGGGATTTTTCATCAGGATCTTCTGTGAGGCCACAGAAAATTTATCAAGCATTTATTGACTCTGGGCATGATGTCATCTTATTGAAATGCCAGCAGAATAAACGTAAAGAGCGAAAAAAAGCAGTTTCGGATATTTTAGAGTTTATAAAGAAAAACTCTCCGGATATTTGTTATATCGAATCCCCATCAGGCCCTATTTTTAACTCTATAGATTTAAAATTAATAAGAACAATACATAAGAAGGGGGTTCCGATAGGATTATTTTATAGAGATGCTTTTTGGTTATTTAAAGAAAAAAAAGATAAAAGACAGTTCTTAAAAGAATTTATTATTGATCTTTTAAATATAAGGGAAGTTTTGACTATAAATAAAACGGTGGATATTTTATATATGCCATCACAAACAATGATAGATATAATTTCAAAAAAGAAATTATTTAAAGTTAAAGTACTAAAAGCTCTTCCACCAGCTTCTAACCGATATATAGATGTTGTAGAAAAAAACGAAAAAAGCGGACTATACAGAGGAATCTATGTTGGTGGTCTAAGCCATGCTTATGGTTCCGATATTCTAATTGAAGCATTTTCTGCTTTAAATAAAAAAAATAATGTCTGTAAATTAACTATTGTTTGCAGAGAAGAAGATTATAGAAAATATAAAGAAAGATTTACAGATAGACAAGATTGGCTAACAATCAGCCATGCTTCAGGAAGTTCTTTGGATGAGTTATATTATAATGCTGATTTTGGTTTAATTCCAACAAGACGAAGCGAGTATAGCGATATGGCTATATCCGTAAAGCTGATGGAATACATTGAGTATGGACTTCCTGTGATTTGTACAGATTTAACGGAAATGGGAAGGTTTGTAGAGGAAAAGAACATTGGTATTACTTGTCATGATAATGCCCCATCCTTTGCTGAAGCAGTTAATTATTATATTTGTCATAAGGATTTACATTACCAATATAAGAAAAATGTCAAAGATATTAATAATAAAAATCTTTGGATAAATAGAGTAGAGAAAATTGTGAGGGATTTAAATGACTGCATATAAAATAGCTGTTTTGAGTAATGCTAATTCACCACATACGATTAAAATTGCAAATAGTTTAATTGAAAACAATGTAAACGTAATTGTAATTTCACAGAAGGATCATAGAGATACACAGCATCTGCTTAAATGTAAAACCATATATTTGAAACATGGTGGTAATTTGGGTTATTATTTGAACAAGTATCATCTGAAGAGTATTTTAAAGGAAGAGAACATTACGGTCTTGAATGCACACTATGCTAGTGGCTATGGGACTCTCTGTAGAAAATCGGGATTTCACCCTTCAATAATTTCGGTTTGGGGAAGCGACGTCTTTGAATTTCCATATCAAAATAAAGCTAAAAATAAGATAATTAAGAAAAATCTTAGATATGCTGATTGTATTTTTTCCACAAGTGAATGCATGGTTGATGAAGTAAAAAAATTAGTTGGTCGTGAAGATTGCATTGTTACTCCCTTTGGAGTCAATATTTCCGAATTCAAACCGATGAAGACTGCAGTGAGAACAGAGATTTTTACTATAGGATTTCTTAAAGGCACGGATGAGACTTATGGAATAGATATTCTTTTGGAGTCAATTAGCATTTTGAAAAGTGAAGGAGTAATTTCAAAGGAAAATTTTCTTTTAAAGATATGTGGGGGAGAATCTCGTCTGGAACAGATAAATGAAAAAATATTTTCATTAGGAATAAAAGAAATGATCCAAATAGATGGTGTTTTGCCTCATAATGAAATGGCTGAATACATTAATTCTTGCGATATAATTTGTGTACCCAGTTTGCATGAGAGCTTTGGTGTAGTGGCTATTGAAGCTATGGCTTGTGGAAAACCTGTCATAGCAAGTGATGCCCCCGGATTACGAGATGTTATAATAAATGAAAAAACTGGCCTGATAGTACCACGAGGAAAGCCAAAGGAACTTGCAGAATCAATAAAAATTTTTTTAAATAATAAAGAGTATATAACAAATATGGGAATCTATGCAAGAGAGCATGTAGAAACAAATTATGATATTAATGAAAACATAAAAAGATTTATTGCTGGATATAAGTCTGTAAAAAAATATTGATAAATATGGTTGAGGTTTGCTAATGATAGATTACTATATTGATAATGAAAACCTACATAACGAAAAAAAAGCAAAAACTGTAATAGCTATATTACTGTTTGGGTCAATTTTAGGGAATTTTTTCACTTTTATCTCCTTAAAAATTGCCTTTTTTTCTATTGATATACAAAGAATTACACTCTGTATAGCTGTTATTATAGTAGCAGTTGAGGTAATTAAATCAAAAAATTTTAAAGTAAATTATATAATGAAAAGCAATTTTCCTTATATGCTTTTAATAACCTTTTGGACATTAATAATCTTATTTTCCTGTTTTAATTTGCTTATTTCTTCGTACAAAATAGAAATTGCTAAAGAAATTTTTCAGCTTTTAATAGTTGCGTCCCTAATATTTCTTTTATTATTTAACATTTATAATGAGAAACTTTTATTTTTTGCTTTGCGTATGACAAAATACTTTATTTCGCCTTTGATTATTTTCAGTTATGCTGAAATGATAATTGGAATAAGACTTGACGGAGCAGATTACAAGTCGCCTAGTTTAAATAATTTTGATACTACTTTGCAAATTCCCAAGGCTTATTTTGAAAATCCCAATGATTTTGCAAGTGTTCTTATTTTGCTTTATATTATACTGATTTTTGAACTTTCATATGCAAAAAATAAAAAGAGCATTATTTTAAACATGATCTATATGATCTTGTCGATAATACCCGCAATAATGATTGATTCAAGTATTTGGAGAATAACCATATATGTAATTATTTTAATATACATAGTAACCCTTATTGTTGGGACAAAGAATTATCGAGCTGTTAAAATGACTCTTATTCCAAGTATTATTTCAGTATTAATGCTTACAATCTGTAAACCTTTTATTAGAAAGTTTATTCTTTATTTGAATATAGAAATGATGCCAATCTTTTATAAGACTAACGGGCCTATAAAAGGTATAATAAGTGATAATTTAATAGCTGGAGATTCTTTGATGGATCAACTCCAAGAGACTGGAATGGGCACATTTAATGTAAGAAAGAATTTATTTCTTAATGGGTTAGAGTTGTCTAAGGATCACCCATTTATAGGCGCAGGTCCTGGAGGTTTTGAAAGAGAAATAAGTGCGAATATGGATAAACTATTACCTACGGATAATATCGTCAATCCACATAATCTTATTTCTGAGCTAATGGTTGAATATGGATATATTGTTTTATTGATTTTTATTATCTTCATGCTATTTACATTCTTTAGCTTACTAAAAAATGCGGTGAAGAGCGATAGCAAGATATCTCAGATAGGTGTACTATTGATAGGAGGATTTATAATGTCAACAGTGATGCCAAGCAGTTTTATGACTGCATATAATTATTGGATATCATTGATATTTGGACTTGTATGTTACAGATTTGTAAAAAGGAAAGGGACCTTCAATGAAAGTTTGTCACGGGGTTGAGGAAATAGCGGGTCAAGGATACTATTCAGTATATGGTTTGAATTTAATAGGGATAAATTCCAAAGAATTGCTATGGTACAACAATAAATTTACTTATGATATATCAGGTGAGTTTTCCAAGTGTTATGGCATCAATAAAAGAAAATCTAGGATTTTTGTAACATGTGTAAATTTAATTCGATTATTTAAGGATGCCTTAAAATTTGATTGCTTCCATTTTCATTTTGCACAGTCCCTATGGCCATACAATTTAGACTTGTGGCTATTAAAAAAGCTTAAAAAACGATTATTTTTTGAATTTCATGGTTCCGAGTTACGGGGAGTATATAATGATGTAAAATATAAGTATTATAATCCGGTAAATCCCAACAAGAAGAAGTTGATGAAGAGAATAGATCGATGCTTAAAATATGCTGATGGAGTTATATTGCATGATAATGAGTTGATTCCTCACTTACCTTCCTATTATAAGGGAAAAGTGTTCATAGTACCATTAAGAATAGAGCCTAGCAGATTTGAGATAAATACAAAGCATGACAATCTCACAAAACCGATTATTGTACATGCACCAAGTAAACGTTCCACTAAGGGAACTGAAGAGATTTTAAAAGGACTGGAACCTGTTAAAACTGAAATTGAACTCATTCTGGTTGAAAATCGAACACAGGAAGAAGCTAAGAAGATATATGAACAGGCAGATATTATAATTGATCAGATTGCAATCGGGACTTATGGAGTGTTTTGCATAGAAGCAATGGCTTTGGGTAAACCGGTATTATCTTATATCTCCGATGAGATGCGTGCGAGCTTTCCAATAGATCTACCTATTATAAGTATTAATCCTGATAATATTAGCGAAAAAGTTAGATATCTGTTGGACCATCCTGAGGAAAGAAAAAGATTAGGGGAAAAGGGAATCGAGTATGTCAAACAAAATCATGATTGTAAGAAAATCGCAGAAAAATTGATGACAATATATGAAACACAGTGAGGGCTGGCTTTATGGGGGAATATAATACTTCAGAAAGAAAAACAAGTATAATTGAACTGTTAAAAAGTAGTGGAATTCTTATTTGTGCAAATATTATTTTAAAATCTATTCAATTTTTTTTAATGCCTATTTATACTAAGTATTTAGATCCTGCAGAAATTGGCATTAGTGATATAATCACAACTACGACTTCAGTTATTCTGCCATTATTAACCTTAGCTTTAGATTCATCTTTTAGTGCGTTTTATTATGATAAGCAGGATAATAATAAGGAAAAAGTCTTTAACACTATTTTAAGCATATTAATGATTCAAAGCCTGATTCCTGTTGCTCTATGCCCTTTTGCAGGCCAAATATCAGAAATTATTTTTGGGACTAGAGAATATTCTGTTGGTATTATATTGGCATTGATAGCAATGAGTTTAAACCTCCTTTTTATTCCTCACTCGGTAAGACTCAGAATGGAGAATAGAATGTATATCTTTGCTTTTATAAATATAAGCGCTTCGATTACAATGATAGTATCAAATATTATTTTTGTGGCTATTTTGAAAACAGGTTATACTGCCTTAATTATAAGCCAAGTTGTGACTAACGTTGTTCAACTACTAATGTATGTGGCCATACCAAGGTATATATATAAATTTAAATATGTTTCAAAAGAATATATCCATAAATTAATTAAATATGGATTGCCGATAGTACCTACTTCAATTTTCTCATGGATTTTATCGTCATCGGATAGATATATGATTTTATATATGTGTGGCGAAGATCAAGTGGGATTATATAGTATAGGCGCTCGATTTTTAGCATTATTAAATGTTGTGGTTAATGCGATAAATACTGCATATACTACATTCGCTTTTAAGAACAAAGACAGCCAAAATGCCAAGGAAATGTATTCTAATGTTTTCACTTTGATATCATTTTTACTTCTCGGGATCTGCTTTACTATTGCAATGTTTTCAAGGCAGTTTGTAGAGCTGATGGCAGATCAAAAATACCATAGCGCATATACATTAGTTGGACCGTTGATGTTTTCGCAGGCGATGATGGCTTTTAGTAATCTAGTAGCATATGGAATATCTTTTATGAAGAAATCGAGGTATTTCTTATATTCTACTTTGACCGCAGGTGTTTTAAATATAATTTTAAATTATTTTTTAGTAAAAGAAATGCAAGCTTATGGCGCTGCTATAGCTACAATGTTAGCTCACGTCGTATTATTTTATATTATGTATATTGTAGCTCAAAGATTATATCCATGCGAATATAATGTCAAGAAAACAATGATTGTATTTTTGATTACCGTATGTATTTCTCTAATTTGTTCTCAATGGGAATTAAAAATGCAGATTTTAGTTTATATAATCACTGTTATTATTTGCATCATATTGTATTATAAAGACATAAGGAGAATTGTTACATTCTTTAAATATTAAAAATCAGGGGGAAAAATGGACATTACAGCGAAGGAAATATCAGCATTTTTAGCGACATCAGGAATTGAATTCGAGTACCGGGGGGGGGTATGTGTTATAAATGGATTTTCATCTTTAAATAATTATAGACCTAAGACTATAACATGGTGCAAAGATGTAGAGAATTGTAAAAGGAGTGTTGATATAGAACAAATTGAATTGATAGTTATAGGTAATAACCTAAAAGAGAATTGCTCATTTATTAATTGTATTATGTGCGATGATCCCAAAAAAGTTTTTTTCTCAATCGTTGATCATTTTTTTTCAACCGATATTCAGGTACCTGAGATAGGTAGTGGTACATATATTTCTAAAAATGTTATTATAGGAAAAAACGTAAAGATTGGAGTTAATTGTGTTATTGACGGTGACATAAGAATAGGAGAAAATTCAATTATTGCAAATAGTGTTAATATAGTTAATAAGGTAAAAATAGGGAAAAATTGTATTATTCAATCAGGTGTAGTATTAGGACATGATGATTTCTCTTATTATGAAGATAAGGAACATAATAAGACCATGATAAAACATTATGGAGGAATAGATATCGGTGATGATGTCTTCATTGGAGCAAATTGTGTGGTCAACAGAGGAACGATTGATGATACTCAGATAGGAGACGGTACTAAAATAGATTCTCAATGTCATATATCGCATAATTGTATAATTGGAGAAAAGAACTCAATTATTTCGGGAAGTCGAATATATGGGTCAGTTAGAACTGGGAATAATGTGTATATTGCTACTTCTATAATAAGAAATCAGATGGTAATAGGAGATAATGCAATTGTTGCAATGGGAAGTGTTGTAATTAGACCTGTCGAACATGGAAGTACAGTGGCAGGAGTACCGGCAAAAGAATTAAACTGTAAGATTAAAGAAATATGAGAGGAGAAGTATTAATGCAATTCAGAGACTTGAAGCAACAATATCAACTTTTAAAAAAAGATATAGATGAGGCGATAATTAAGGTAACTACGGACTGTAATTTTATAAGTGGTTCTCAGGTGTCCGAACTTGAAAAAGATTTGGCAGAATTTGTTGGAGTCCGCAATTGTGTCACTTGTGCTAACGGAACAGATGCTCTTTCTATAGCTATGATGGTGTGGGGGGTAGGACCAGGGGACGCAGTATTTGTACCAGATTTTACATTCTTTTCGTCTGGCGAAATCGTTTCTCACTGTGGTGCAACACCTGTGTTTGTGGACGTAAATGAAGATACTTATAATATATGCCCTCACTCTTTAGAGAAAGCTGTTTTGAAGGTAAAAGAGCAAGGGGAATTAACGCCTAAAGTCGTAGTGGCAGTAGATTTATTTGGTTTACCAGCTGATTTTAAAGCGATAAGGTATATTGCTGAGAAATATGGATTACTTGTTTTGGAAGATGGAGCACAAGGGTTCGGAGGCAAGATAGACGAAAAAAGAGCATGCAGCTTCGGAGATGTGGCGACGACTTCATTTTTCCCTGCAAAACCTTTAGGCTGTTATGGAGATGGAGGAGCTTTGTTTACGAATAATGATGAGTTAGCGGAACTGATGCGATCTATAAGAGTACATGGAAAAGGCTCGATGAAATATGATAATGTTCGAATAGGTCTAAATTCTCGGTTAGACACTTTGCAAGCCGCTATACTTTCTATAAAATTAAAGGCATTTAAAACTTATGAGGTTGAGGCCGTTAATGAGATTGCTATGGAATACTCTAAGCTTTTATCTAATATTGTAAGAACACCGTTGATTCCGGAGGGATTCTATTCTAGTTGGGCACAATACACTATCAAACTTTCTAATAAAGAAACTCGCGATGCGCTCCAAAATATGCTTAGATCATATAATATACCTACAATGGTGTATTATCCGAAACCAATGCATAAACAAACTGCATTCAGGTTAAACAGTGACTATTCTTTTGATTGCAGTATAACGGAAAAATTATGTGATACAGTATTATCACTTCCAATGCATCCTTATTTAAAAGGAGACGATATTGAATTAGTGGCATCCAAGATAAAAGAATATTTTGATCAGGAAAGGATATAGATAATGCGATCTTTTATAGGGAAAATACGTAAAATAATAATAAGCGACAAGTTATTTATACTATTTATGATTCTTAAACGTCTGAATTTAAGAACATTTCCTTTAATAGTTAGACGATTATCAAAAAATAGGATGCAAAGAAATTGTAGATATTCAGATAAGACGGATATCATTAGTTTATCTATCAACACTCCTGATGGTTCCAATCAATGTGTACATCCAGATATAATAAAAATTTGTGACTCAAAATATATGATGGTCATTACGCCATATCCATTTGGATGGGATGTATTTGAGAACCCTGTTTTTTATATTAGTTCAGACTTAATAAATTGGTCCTATTTATCGGGACCTATTGATTTTCCTATACAGGGAGAAAAACATCATTTTTCTGACGCCACAATAACCATGATTGAAGATAAATATTATTGTTATTATAGAGAATGCGATTATGACGCTATACCTAATAAAACAAATATTTACATGACTACAAGCAATGACGGAGTTAGCTGGGATAAACGGAAGAAGATATTTTCTGAGAACATGTCAGATTGTGATATTATTTCTCCAGACATAAATTATGATATGAATGGTTTTCACTGTTGGTTCTGTTTGAAAAGCAATGATAAGATAAAGTTGAATTATACTGCTGATATGGGATTAACTAAAAAGTCCTTTGTAGAGCATATAGTTGAAGGTATACCTGAAAATAGAATCCTATGGCATATGTCACAGGTTTCGTATAAAGATGAGGGTGAATTATTTTTATTCACAATTGCAGATGAAATTGGAGGCGCCAATAGTGAGCTTTATTTGGCATATAGAATTAAGAATATTCAGAAAATTTCTGTATTAAAAAAACTTGATATAAAAGAAAAAATACCACAAATAGAATTAGAGTACAGAGCTACAGGAATAATTGAGAATGATAATTTAAAGATAATTGCCTCCGTAATGTATAAAGATTATACATGGGGATTAGTATTAATGGAGGAAAAAAATGTTGAAGATATATTTAAATGCAAAACAAGATAAAACTGAGCAAATTAATTTATTTAATAAAACTTTTGGTATTCAATTTACGGATGCACAATGGGATAGGAAACATTATCATAATCCTTGCATGGGCTGTTCGGAAAATGTGTGTATGTATGAAAACAGTAAGTTGATTGCCTTTAATATGTTTATGCCTCAAAAGTATGTCGTAGATGATAAAGAGTTTGTATTTCTTCAATCATGTGAGAGTGTTGTAAAGGAAGAAGAAAGAGGTAAGGGTTATTTTAGCAAATTACTTACTGAATCGGAGCGACTTCTGTGTGATAAATATCATGTAATTTTTGGTATACCTAATAACAATTCAGCACCGGCTTTTAAACGTTTAGGATATAAACAGAAGACTATGTTTGACATGTTAATAAAGCCTGGTAGAATAAAAAATATTGTGGAGGATTTGTTATTTTTAGATAGAAAGGATAAGAACAATAAGATATACTGTAATGATTTGAGCAGTAAAAATATTAAGTGCAGCTTAGTTGCTGATTTTGAAAACAAGGTTAAACACATTTCTGATCCATCAGAAATTGTAATAAAGAGGGATGACCTTTTTTATCAATGGAAGATGGGTATCAATGATATATACTGTTATTATATAAAAGATGATGACACGGTTGAGGCATATTGTATAGTAAAGTTTTACATGGGCAGACGTATCAGGCGAGCTGAGGTCCTTGATGTATATGTTATGAAGGGCAAGGAAAATATGCTTAAAAAGATTATTAAGGCAATAAGTAAAAATGTCAGTGTAATATATATTATGGTTGCTGCTAAAGGTAAAAATAAAAAGATATTTAAGAATATGGGGTTCAGTTTATATAAGAAAGATATAGCTTCTTTAGTTTATAAAGTGATTTCGAGGGATACACAGCTTGACTTTATTTTATCAGAAAAAGAATGGGATTTTTCTCCAATTGAGTGTGATACGACATTCAATTAACTGTATAGACCACAAGGCTTTTTAGTGCGCGATGACTATGATATAGATATAATTATAAGATAACAATGGACTCCCTTATGAGAGTCCATTGTACTTTTATTATTGG
>OFLZ01000365.1_pt1 | contig 38200 bp, 31 predicted proteins | sample 1541321 | NCBI WGS metagenome assembly OFLZ01 (sample SAMN04209223, study PRJEB22552) | human gut metagenome | biome: gut; material: feces | host: Homo sapiens | place: USA: Oklahoma | reverse complement strand
TAAGGCCAGGGCCGGATGGAGTGTTCGGAACGGAAGATGATGAAGTGTACTGGAACGGACCGGATGGAATACCAGGGACGGAAGATGATGAGCTGGTGCATCCGGGCCTGGATGGGAAGCTGGAAACTGGGGATGACTGGGTAGAAAACGGCCACAATTACCTGGAAACCAATCTAAGGCCAGGGCCGGATGGAGTGTTCGGAACGGAAGATGATGAAGTGTACTGGAATGGACCAGATAGAATACCGGGAACCGAGGATGATAAGAAAATTCTCTCAGGGCCGGATGGACAATATGGAACTGAGGATGACTGTTATGATAACAAAGATAAACAGGATGGGACCAACATGCGGCCAGGCTCAGATGGAATTTTCGGAACGGAAGATGATGAATTATGGTTAAATGGTCCGGACGAGATGCCGGGAACGGAAGATGATATCAAATATGTCCATAGGAATTCATCTGGTGGAGGGGGTGGATATGGCGACCGATTGGTCGGAAGAGGAGCGTATAAGCCTGTTATAGAAATAATGGATGCTGCTTTAGAGGCAATGGAGCCTCAAACGGTCGGACTGGTTTCTAATTTTTATGACACCTACCAATCGTTCAAAAAAGGGCAGGAAATGAGTAGATACATAGTGAATACTGGGATGCAGGAAATACAAATGGAGGCTGCAACGGGTTCACAGGTTGAAAAGGAAACACAGGAAAGTAGATGGAGTGATGAATCCTATTCTGATAAGGATGTGGGACCGGTTGTTCCTGTTAAAACATACAGGAACATGAAAGTGATTTGGATGATATTACTTTTAATATTACTCTATGTATTAGGATACGAGATTTACAAAGCCAAAAAGAAAGACTGATTTATGGACAGAACTGAGTTCTGTTTCATGGAAGATGCGCACATTGACAAGTAAATAGTGTAATGCCATAGTATAAAAATTAAGGTTGTTGCCATAGAGCCAATGGAAGAATTAAGAATGATATTGTCTGTATATAGGAATTATGCTATATTAAAAAAACAGGAACAACCGTGTTGCAGGGTGGCTGGCCTCTATTCTACATAGGATGGGGGTGGTGCTGATGAAACATTTTGATTTTAAAGACTTGATGGCCTTTGGAATGTTCATTCTGGCATTGCTGACATTCGTATTTACGTATATCAGATAATGTTTTAAGCATAGAAAAACCACCCCAAAACTTGACCGGTGAAGGGGTGGAGTTTCTAATCCATTAACTAACAGGTCAACCATCTTGTGGGCGGTTGTTCCTTTTATGCTTATATTATAGCAATGAATATGGAATAATTCAAGAAAAAACTATTTTGCATAGGATGTGTAAGATGATATAATAAAGAGGGAATGGAGGGGGAGGATTTTAAGACTCGCCTCACTATAATTTTGTTCTAAAAAGTGAAAATCTTAAGGTAGTTGACTGATGGATAAAGGTGAAAAAGTATGAGTGGAGGAGCGCATAAGTTAATGGGGGTGGTTCTTGGTGGTATGATTATCAGTGTGGTAGAACCTACACTCCCCGTAGCCGGCTTAATTCTGGGAATGTCCGTTTTGGGAGAATTGGCACCGGATATTGATACGGTCAATAGTACAATTAGCCTTAGAACCCCAATCATACCAAAACTTATTAATCGAAAGTTTGGTCATCGTGGTTTGCTTCATTCTCCATTATTTTTAGTATTGTTATGGCTGGTGATAGGAAGGCAAAATCTCATAGGTAATGTATTCTGTATTGGATATCTGGGACACTTGGTTCAGGATTTATTTACCTGTGCAGGGCTTCCGTTACTATTTCCGTTTGATAAAAAGAAAATAAGTTTGTTTCCTTATCATTCAGGGGGGATAATGGATTATGTCATGACATCTGTATTAATTATTTTATTGTTGACAGTGAATCAGTTGATTTAATAGGAGGGAAATTGATATGTTCAAAAGATTAGCGTTAATGACAATGGCAGCAACCATATTGTCAGCGACACCAGCATATGCAGGCCAGTGGATGCAAGATGGGAATGGCTGGTGGTGGCAGAATGATAATGGGAGTTATCCAGCTTTTACCTGGGCCTGGTGTGATGGAAATCATGATGGTATAGGAGAAAATTACTTCTTTGATGAAAATGGATATATGTCCATGGATACAGCAGCTCAGGAAATCGCTGTAAATGAGAATGGAGCTATGTTGTATAATGGGGCGGTATGTACGGCTGCAATGCCAGATGGCCAGGATTTTGTTCCGGGAATGGCGATTGATGGAAAATTGGTTTATTGGGTGTATCAAGAATCGGATGCCTCAATAGCTGCTGGAAAGGAAAGAGAAAGCCAGAAGGGGATGGTATCAAATAATAATACAGGAATAACCACCTATGAACATATTGATATGAAAGCATTATCATATTATATGATAGATTTGATAAATGAAGAAAGAGAACAGCGTGGAAAAGACTCTTTAGTCATAAATGAGGAATTGATGGATGATGCAGCATTAAGAGCAGAAGAGTCATCTATAAAATTTAGCCACACAAGGCCAAATGGAAAAGATTATTCAACAGCTATCAATGTAGAGTATTCAAAAGTAGGCGAGAATTTGGTATATTCTACGTTTGCACCGAATACAGAGATGGAGGAGATTGCACAGCAAACTATAAGTCAATGGTTAAATTCAGAAGAACATAAAAGGAACATGTTAAAGAGTCAATGGGATGAAACTGGGCTTGCTGCATATGCAGGAGAAGATGGATGTGTGTATTTTGCACAGATATTTATACAGAACTAATTTATAGTAAAGATTGTTAACTTTTAGATGATTAAAAAAGAGCTATGGTACTGCAGAAGCAGATTCCATAGCTCTTTTTTTGGAGGAAATCAAATGAAAATAAAAAGGTTAAAAAGACCATTTGTATTGATATTGGCCTTTGTATTGCTATTATCATCTATTTCACAGTCGGTATCAGCTGCTGATACTGGACAAGTGATTAATTATCCAAGTCTCCCTATTTTTAAGGGGAAATCATTCAATGCATTTGGAAAAACACATCATTCAATGAATTATTATCAGGTTGGTCTGGTTGATGGCGCTGTTCCTGCATTCTGCATTGAAGAAGGCAAAAAACTACCAGACAATACAGTCATGACTTATGAAAAATATGAAGCTAAACCGGGCCAGACTGTGCCTGTTATAGGCTCATTTGACAGGTATCTTCCCATGACAGTGGCATATGAATGGATGCTAAGAGAAGGAAATTATCATGACACGGACCGTTATGCAGTAACGCAAGTATACATGTGGGGCTGTATGTCAGGATATAAAGACAATTGGCCAGCAATGGAACAGGCCATGCAAAAGTTAGCGGAAGTCTTAAAGCGGCCTTATGTCATGAATTATTATGAAGAATTGAAAGAGTATGTGATTGAGGGAGTAGCTGGGTATGAAGCGGCCAATAATGCTTCACTGCCATCATGGAATGGTACACAGCAGAAAATGACCCTAAAAGATGGGCGTTATGAATTGACACTTGATATAAGTACTTGCCCACAATTAAAAGATACCACATGGACGTTTCCAGATTCTAATTGGAATTATCAGTTATCATCAGACGGAAATAACATAACGTTCATATACAATGGTGCACAGGAGCCGATAGGAACTATTTCATCTGCAGATATTGAGGGCATAGAAGCAACATATTATGCGTATATATTTTCACCCCCACCAGGTGAGCAGGTGCAATTAGGTAGGTTGGATGCAGGATTTCAACCTGCAAATGTAACTTTTAGTTTAAATCAAGGGACTTTGGCTACACCGGATGTATCAAATTGGGAAGTTTACCGTCATTCCGAAACATTTGAGAGTAACTATAACATAGACCTTGAAAAATATTGTGCTGAGACGAACCAACCTTTGGAAGGAACAACATTTAATGTATGGGAGGATTTTGACTTTTCACAGATAAACGAGGGCGGCTATACCGAAGGGGAACCGGACGGAACAACTGGTGAGGTGTATTTAAACTGTATGACACCTGAGCCAGAATCAGATTATATCTGCGATACCATCACGACAGATACCAATGGACAGGCCAGTCACAGTGATGCCCTCTTTTATAATTACAGCAAGACCTATTGCATGGGACATCCAGCTCCAGAGTGGATTGAGTGTGACCATGAGGGAGGGGAGGGAGAAGATAGTGAAGATTGCAACTGTGATGAAGAGAATGAACGCCTACGTGAGCAGTGGATGGCAGAGCAGGAGTTATGCGCTTCTACATGTGATTTTCATGTACAGAATGATGACGAGGAGAATCATGGCCAGGATACGGCTGCTATGGAGGCCATGTTGGCAGACAGGGATGAAACATATGAGAATTTTATCAACTTAGAATACAGCTACCAGCTGGAGGAAAAAACAGCCAGAACCGGTTATGTACTTCATGGCCTACACAATGATGACCCTGAGATTGAGACGGTCATTTTAACATCGGCCCAGGCCGGTGGTGATGTCCGGTCCGGTACATATAAGGCCAGTAATATGGTTGGACGGGTATTGAATCCTATCTATAATATGGCCATATCCAGGATGGAGGGCCTAAGGGCCTATACGTATCCTGTGCCAGAGGGCCAGGACCTGGAGTTGGATGAACAGCGTAGCATAATCAGTATATTGAAAGAAGAGGAAGAAAAACCTCTTATTGAGATTGAGACACCAGTAGATAATATGGTTGATGGAACCGGAAATCAGGAGAATGGAGGTTCTGGAAGCAGTGGCCAGGGAGGCGGCTCCGAAGATAACAGCGAGGAATCAGGGGAATCCGGAAGTGGCAGCCAGGGAGGTGGCTCCGAAGATAACAGTGAAGAATCCGGAGAATCCGGAAGTGGCAGCCAGGGAGGCGGCTCCGAAGATAACAGTGAAGAATCAGGAGAATCCGGAAGTGGTAACCAGGGAGGTGGCTCCGAGGATAACAGTGGAGAATCTGAGGAATCCGGAAACGGTGGCCAGGGAGGCAGCTCCGAGGATAATAGTGAGGAATCAGGAGATTCTGAGGGAACTGATACGGGAATGCCAATGGCCAGTATAAGTTTACATGGTAAATCCTTGCTCTTGTCATCCATAGCTACACAGAGCAATGCGAAAAAAGAATCGGAAGAAGCCATAGAAGCCCCGGATACGGATGAGGAAGAAGTAGAAGAATATGAAGCGTATGAGTATGTGAGAAATCCTTTAGAAGTATCCTATGAAATGGATATCAGCATGACCCAGACAGATGAACCAGAGGAAGAGGGGAATGGCATTACACGCTTCCTGCATTCCTTGTTTAGTGGGGATGATGATGGTGATAGCATCATAGCCGCCCTGCCATCGTTTGTAGATGATGACCTGGACCCAATAGATGTATCCGGATATGGAGCGTCAGGAACCATCCTTTATACATTTAAAGTGTGGGACCATCGGACCGAAGGTAGAATCCATATTAATAAAAGGGACCTGGAACTTTACAATGCGGACCAGGATGGAAGCTATGGTTTGACTCAGGGAGATGGGACCCTCGAAGGGGCGGTGTATGGTTTGTTTGCCGGGCAGGACCTGTCCCATCCGGATGGAAAGTCTGGAATCGTCTATAACCAGAATGACCTGGTAGCTGTGGCAACCACGGATAAAAGTGGCGATGCATCGTTCCTGGCCTTTACAGAGAAGCCGGGGACACGTCTGGATGATGATGGGAACATAAAGCCGCTGGAAGGTGTGACAGGACCGGAAAATTTGTACGATGGTTCCTCCATCACATCCTCAGAGGAGGGATTTGGCACCATTACGTATCCGGATTATGTAGCGGCTAACGGTGACCAGTGGATTGGGCGGCCCCTGCTGATGGGGAATTACTATATTATGGAATTAAGCCGTTCTGAGGGATATGAACTATCAGTAAATGGCAGTTCGATGTCAGAGACAAACCGGACCCAGGTCGGAACCACAATAAGGGAAGCAGGTCAGGCCCAAGTAGTAGGTGGGTTGTCCGATTATAATGATATGAGCGCGGATGGTTCGTGGAATGATTTCATTGTAGAGAATTATAAAACAGAAGATGGTTATGATATCACAATAACTGGTTATCCAGAAGGGGCAAAGATATACAGGGTGGATATTGAGAACCGGACCGAAACCGTAAAAGTAGTTACTGGCAGCTCTTTGCAGCCGAAAACAGATGACCATGGAAACATTGTATATCAAACGGCCAAGGGCGGGGAGTATAAGATAGGACCGGATGGGAACCCCATCATAAAAACAGGCACAGCTACGGATAGCAGTTCGGATGAACAGGTACCTTACGGGGAAACCCTATATTACCGTTTCCGGACGGCTCCATATCCCAGTGGCAGCGCAACACCAGGGGATATGAGTAAGTGGGGCCAGGCCATTGATGGGAATTACCTAGCAGACCAGGTGAATGATATGCTGGGGCAGATTGGATATAAGACAGCTGCAGACACATCCCCTTGGGCCGATATAGAACTGACTGGGGCAACGAATGCTCTTGCAGCCCAGGAAATCATGGATTGGTTCACAGCGCATAACTTCTTTGATTGTGGTGCCGTGGAATCCATTTATCAAAAAGATGGGGGATACCATGCAAGGCTGCTGTATGACTATTCCGCAGCCAGTGATACATATCCAGCAGTGTATGATTCCGTAAACCAGAAGCTGTATGTCCGTAAGGTGGCAGAAGTAGATGGTGGACCTGCCGGTGAGGTTGGGTATTGGATTGAGTACCAGAAAGGTGAATATAGCTTAAAGAGCAAGACTGTATCTATTAAGGAAAAACGGCAGGTTACAAACAGCATACCTTATGGTGATGACATAGCAGCATACATTGATGTGGTGTATCAACCGGTTTATGAGACATACCAGGCCGGAGAGGTATTGTTGGACCGCTCCGGAAATCCCATACCAGTGATGGAGCGTGTATATACGTATGAGGACCAGGAGCAGACGGTAGAACGTGAAAAATTGGTACCGTTGGATGCGGTTTATGATACACAGGCTGGTACTTATACAATCCATATTACCAATGCTATGGATTGGAGTGGGACAACAGATGCGGTGAGGACCATATACCGTATCGTGACGATAGAGAAAACCATTGAACATGATGGGGTGGAAATGCCCTATAACCAGTATATGACGGATGTTGTTGGTGCAGGAGTAAGCGCATATGCTTCCATGCCGGAATTGGATGAGGGCAGCTACATCAAGACACAGGCTTTGGTATATCCAGGCCAGAATGAACCTACACAGGACGGAGGAACGGGAGACAGGCCGGTCCAGGTGCTTCAAAGAGCCATCAAACAGTCCATCAAGGTGACAAAGGATATCTCCCAAGCGTCCTATGATGGGGTTAATACCTATGGAGCGGTCCACAATGACCCGTTGACGGTATTACTGGGCCTGTTTAATGGGGGAAGCAGTTCCCAAGGCACAAAGATATTGAATCAGTTTAAGTTTAAGGCATACCTTAAGAGTAACCTGGAGGATATCTTTGTGGATGATGCTGGTACCATTGTCTCAGAATACATTGGGACAGACGGATTCACAGAGAAAGTACAGAAGATTTACCTGCCCCCTAAGGATGGGAGCGGACATCGGCTGTTGGAGACAAAAGAGGATGGGACCTATAATTATACAAAATTCTTTGATGCCTTGTATGCAGCAGACCGGAAAGCTGGAGGGTACCCGGTAGAAGTGGTCAGGCAGTTTGCGATTGACTATTACGACATAGATAGTTACAAAAAAGAGATTCTTGCAGCAGAACCGGGATTAAACAGTGATGTGGCCTATGACCAGGCATTACAAAGGGCCTCCGAGGCCGCAGCGGCCTATTTGGATATCTTTGTGGGACTGGATGACCGTCTGGCCATTGCCTGGGATAAGGATGCTGGTGGTGGGGCGGATAGTGACAGGACTACGCTGCAGTGCAATACCAAGAACGGGAAGGATGATTATTATAATAATTCCATCATGCTTCCATATGGGACCTACGTCATAGCAGAGCAGACACCGGCAGATATTGATAAGGAACTGGCAAACAGGCATTTTAATAAAGATTACCCAAAAGAAGTCACACTGCCCTTTGTTCCGGATATCAGTCAGGACGGGAACACTGGGGAAACGGATGTCAACTATCAGACAGGCAGCCCCTATTACCGATATGATAGCACAGATACCCCAGAGGAATTGATAAGAAAGTACAAGATACGCTTTAATGAGGAAACTCATATTATCCAGGCACATGGCCAGGATGGTGATTACGAAGTGTTTAAATATGGCCTGGATAAGGAGGTACGGCCTGGACATAGCCTTACGTCCACAGAACCATATGAGGCAGCTTACATGGATGGACGGAATGAGGCAGTAAAAAGCTATTATGCCGGATATACATCCCAGAGTGAGGATGCCGGTACCATGGATGATGTGATATATGATGGATATGAGACAGACAGCGGCCAGATGGAGGTTAGGGATGGTGTGGCAACCATGGAAGGGATGCAGCTTGCCATTGACGGTAAGTTTGCCCCTATGTTGGTACCATGGACCGTACTGGCACCAGCGGTGGACCGGGTGAACCCGGATACCGGCAACGTGGAAACCCTGATACCATCAGGAAGTGGAGCGGATTTTAACTTTGTGGCGTTTGCGCAGGAAGATTTTGAGGATACCTACTATAACACGAAGCTGCGGATTGAGAAACTGGATGCCGAGACAGGGGACAATATCATCCATGACGGTGCATTGTTCAAGATATATGCAGCCAAGCGTGATGTAGAAAAGAACGGGACCAATACTGTCACTGGTATCGGTGATGTGCTGTATGGTGAGGCCGTGGATTGGAAAGGAACCCCGGTCCTGGATGCGGATGGAAATAAGATACTGTATCCAAGGGTTGGTGAGAGCAATGGCAGCATGGATGACCTGCCTGTCCGCCTGGATAAGGAGGGGATTCCACAATACGATGAAAGCCAACTTATCAGGCAGGAGGACCAGGATGGCAATGAAACCGGTATTTTTAGGGCATATTCCACTATCCGTGAGGTGGTTGTGGATGGCCAGGTTCAGAAAGTCCCGGTAGGATACATTGAAACTTATAAGCCATTAGGAGCTGGAGCATATGTATTGGTGGAGGTCCAGGCCCCGGAAGGTTATACAAAGAGTCGCCCTGTGGCATTTGAAATTTATGCGGATGATGTGACCTATTACCATGACCAGCGCAATCCGGATGGGACTACAGACGGATGGGAGCCTAAAACAGCAGCAAGGTATCAGTATGCGGTGCCTGTGGCAGGAGATACAAATAAATTCCAGACTGAGATAGTAAGCCAGATTGTGGTTGAGGATTATCCTTCCAGGATGGAAATCCATAAGGTGGAGGATGGTGATTCCATGGTGGGGAACCAGAATGTGCTGCAGAAAACGGATGCCCAGGGGCAGACGGAAGCAAGCGGAGGATTCGAGGGGGACATCATGGTGAATGATGAGGGTGACCTCCTCATGTACCGGGTACATGGCAGAAAGGAAAAGCTGGAGGAGCGTGGAGACGTAAGGGAAATTACCTATGACCCAGATACCAAAGACTGGTATGGGTATGTAACGAAACCATTCGATGAATACTCTGAGCATATCGTAGAAGGGACGGAAAAGGCCCTTAAGGCCATGCCAGGAGTGAAGCTGCTGTACGAGCTGGATGGAACCTACACAGGGAAGGGAATCCGGTTTGATATACCGGTATCTGGAGCAAGGTTGTCTCTCTACCATGCGGTAGAACTTGAAAAGACAGGGGAAAACCAGTACGAAGGTGTGACGGTAGAGTATGAGGATGGGCAAGTGACCAGAATCATAGATACGAATACCGGTACCCACAAGGAAATCCGAAGGACAGGCCAGGACAGCGGACCAGCTGGGCTGAATGTCTGGGATACCATAATAGTGGACAACAATCCGGTTGACCTGTATTTCTATGACCTGGAACAGGTAGATACGATGGAGGACCCAGATACCGGTGAGATATGGGTATTGGATGACCGGGGCAACCAGCTCTGCTATGCAGATGCCCAGTCTGGTATGGCATATGTTTATGATGATTATGGGCGGATGCTGGCCTATACAGCGGATGAGGAAGGGAACAAGGAACTGGTGAAGTCTATCCAGGTCATGGATGATGGAACTGGAAACGGGCAGACCATTTATGAAGATAAGAGCACAGTGGATGATGAAAATGGACTGCCGATTTACTATACCGCTGGGAAGGTAGTTACAAAAGATGAAACATGGATTACAGATGACAGTACGGACCCTTATGGAAATCCAGAATCAACCGGTGCGGTTCATACTATCACACGTCTGCCCTTCGGCGCCTACATCCTTCAGGAGGAGCTGGTACCATATGAGCAGGGATATATTCAGGCCAAGCATATGGGCCTGGTGCTGGAGGACACAGATGAGGTACAGAAATATTTCATGCAAAATGTATTTACCAAAACTGCGTTTGCCAAGATAGACGTGCGTACACAGAAGGAGATTCAGGGGGCCACAATGACCTTGTACTGCGCCCAGCTGGATGGCGAGGGGAATCCACTGAAAGAAGAGGACGGAACCTATAAGAAGGGGGATGCATACACCACCTGGCTAAGTGGCTATGAATATGATGATAACGGAAATCTGAAATTGGATGACCAAGGCCGTCCAATCCCAACCACGGAGCCACATTGGATTGACCATATCCCGGTAGGATTCTATGTGCTGGAGGAAACCATTTGCCCATATGAACAGGGATATGTACAGTCCGTATCCGTGAACATTGATGTGCTGGAGACTGGAAATGTACAGAGTTTTGAAATGGAGGATGATTTTACTGCCCTGGAAATACGGAAATATGACACTAAAAATGAGGATGTCATATATGAGGATAGTGAGGCGTACCTGACTCTTTACCGTGCGAAACTGGACGCGAAAGGATATCCGGTCATCCAGAATGGTATCCCACAGTATGATGAATTTGGGAAGATATTTACATTCCGGGCAGCAACGTATAAAGATGGACAGGATGTAGCGTCAACTGGGCGTGAGGTGCCAGATGCAGGTGGGAACAACCCCATCATGAAATATGATTATGACTTCCAGCCCATCCCAAATACGTACCAGGGACGATACTACTACACGGAGAATGCAACGGTACGGATGGAATACCTGCCAGTAGGAAGCTATGTACTGGTAGAGACAGACAATCCGGATGGATACGCCACAGCAGACCCTATCCTGATAGAAATCGAGGATACAGGACATCTGGAAGAAATCCAGTATGCAGAAATGGGGGACAAGCCCCTAAGTCTGGAGGTATCAAAGGTCAATATCACTGGCGGTAAGGAAGTCAATGGTGCTGTCCTTACCATATACCCGGTAGATGAACGAGGGAATGTGTCGGATACCCCCCTGATACTGCACCAACCGACCGTGGATGGGAACTACCAGGATATCACGGCTACATGGGTATCTGGCCTGGACGGTAAATACACCGATGCGGACCGGGTGGCAGGGCTTATCCCGGATGGATTTGAGGTAGGGAACTTGAAGCCGCACCTGGTGGAGTATATACCGGAAGGTGATTATATCTTAAGGGAGGAGACAACCCCATATGGATTCCTGCAGTCCGTGGATGTACCCTTTACCATTACGGATACCCAGGTGATTCAGAGGGCCGAAATGATTGACGAGATACCGGATGGAATCCTTAAGATAACGAAGAGTGATACAGACCGGCCAGATGAGAGGCTGCAGGGAGCACAGTTCCAGCTGGAGAACATGACAACCGGCACCCTATGTGAGACTGTTACCACGGATGAGCAGGGAATGGCACAATTCCAGCCACAGCCGATTGGTTATATGGACAGAGATGGAAACTTTAAGCCATACACCTATAAGTGCAATGAGACAAAAGCAGCCCCAGGCCATATGCTCACTTTAAGCCCATATGAGTTCCAGTTTGAATATGTAAATGAGTTGACAGACAAGATTGTACTGGACTATAACCCTACAAATGATTCCAACCGTGTGGTTACAGACAAACGGATAGGGAATACGGATGAGCTGTTAGATGGTGTTACGTTACGTATCGAGCGTAAGGTGAACAATGGATGGGAAACCATAGACGAGTGGATGACTGGTAAGCAGGGCCACTATACGAAGGACCTACAGGCCGGTGATTACCGTTTGGTGGAAATCAAAGCAGCGGAGGGATTCAAGCTTCTGGCAGAACCAATTGAATTTACCATCAGTGACGGTATGACGGAAGTCCCGCACTTTGTTATGCGTAATTACTCAACCATTGTGGACATAACGAAGGTACAGAGTGGTACGGATACCCTTCTTGCAGGGGCCAGGCTGCAGCTGATAAGAAAGGACACCGGGGAAGTAATCCGGGAATGGACGACCCAGGAAGATGGTGGCCAGAAATTCTATGGACTGGAGCCGGGAACCTATGTCATTCATGAGCTGCAGGCACCAGCTGGATATGTCATGGCCGGGGACCAGGAGATAGTGGTAACAGAGATTAATGATACCACTCAGGTATTCCAGTACGAAAACCGGCTTAAATCCTCATCTGGAGGCGGTGGAGGCGGTGGAGACAAGCCAAAACCCAAGGTGGACTATATTTCATTTAAGAAGATAGATTTAGGAGGGATGCCAGTAGCAGGGGCTGAATTTACGTTCTATCGTGGTGACGGCAGCGTGTTGGATACAGCAGTATCTGATGCAAACGGAAAGATTACGATTAAACGGCCAGAGTCCGGAACCTACACAATCCGAGAAACAAAAGCACCTGATGGATTTTATATAAGTGACAAGACTTATACAGTCACGATTGGCCAGGGTGGTGTCCAAGGGGACTATGAAATAGTCAATGTCCCCAATACAACGGTTACGATTAACAAATTGGACGCTGAAACGCAGGAGCCACTGTCCGATGTAAAATTACAGATTTTGGACGGTAGCAATCATGTGGTGGCCGAAGGATGGACGGATGATAATGGTCAATTTGGTTTTGTGGCACCATATGTCGGGACATATCACATAAAAGAGCTGGAAGCACTGGAAGGGTATAGGAAATTGCCAAGTACCTATGAATGCGGCGTACAGGAAGATGGAAGTATCACAGGTACAACAACGCTTTATAATTCTAAGACACAAAAGATTGGCAAGGTAATGGCCTCTTACACACCACACCTTACTGGGAAGGGTGCTGCATCATTTGGCGTTCCAGGAATAAGAGTACCAGGTGCAAAGACAGGAGATGATACACCAATTATGCTATATGTAGTCATGCTTATTCTATCCGTGTTGATATTAGCCGGTTTTGTTATCACTTACTGGATGCGGAAGGGAAAGAAGAAGAAAAATCTCATGATGTTGGTCCTTATCATAGGATTATCCGCTGGAATGCATTTTGAGGGGAAAGCAGCCCCTATGGACACATTGGAGGCTGCAACCTCATCTAATGCTTCCAGAGTGGAGTTACAGCAAAAGGAAGGAATCAACACATTGATAGTGGTATCTGCGCCAAATATAGATGCGGAAAGTATCCCCAGGCCAGAAAAGACCTACCAATATGAGGGAAAAACTTATGAATTACAGGATTATAAGGTTATAGAAACCTCCATCCCTGAGAGGGAGGAAATTGCAAGGGATACAATTACCTATAATGAGGTAGAACAGGCTGATACGATACCAGCAACTGCTGTAATAGAGGTAGAGGATACAAGTACGGGAACGGTCACAAAAGTGACCGTCCCCCTCAAAGATTATGAATATACAGATTACCGGTGGGTAGATGGGTTCGAGTTTCTGATAACGGTCGAGGCCGCTGACGCAGACAGTTATGCCCTGGGAGACATACTGATTCCAAGACAGGAGGAAAATCCGTTTGCAGGGTATGAAAACAATTTGCTGGAACTGATACAGGTTAATCCTGCTTATTATCAGATTCATACAGTGGAGTGGACCGGGGAACCATGGGTAGCCGAAGATGGAGTTACATATAGACAGGCAATTGCCCGTGGCTTAAAGCAAGTGGCCACAGTCAATGCTACATATGAGGGCATTGTTCTACTTGATTCGGTACCGGCCAATGCCGTTGAAGCAGTGTATGAAGAAGATATGTCCCAGGTGGAAACGGAGCCAGAGAAGCCGGTTGAAACAGTTGAGGTTGAGGTGGCCAAAAAAAACTTATGGGATTTCATTCTGGAGTTGTTAGGCAGACTATTAAAACATCCCATAATTGCTATGGTTACATGCATTGCATTGATTATCCTGATATGCCTGGTTGTCACTATCTTGCAAGTATTATCAGCAAAGAAACGAAAGAAGGGGGATGAGGAATGAAAACGGTAGGAATTGTTGGATGCCAGCCACGTATTGGAACAACAACACAGGCACTGCAGCTTACATTATGCCTTATGCATATGGGATATAATGCCGCATATGTGGAAATGGGAGAAAGAGATTACATTGAAAAACTGGATGCATTATATCAAGGTATTACAATTGATAAAAACGATATAATATACTGCCAATCCATACCCTTGTATACAGGAAGTCGAATCGCTTTGGCGAACCGGGGACGATACGATTATGTGATAAAGGATTACGGATATATAGGAAATCCAGGTTTTGAAAAAATATCATTTTTGGAACAGCAGATAAAGATTGTGGTAGGGGGAGCCAAGGCCAATGAGGTTGATTATGTGGAACAGGTCATAGAGGATGAATGCTATGAAGATGTGAACTACATATTTTCCTTCATCGGATTAAGTGAACAGCGGGACGTGAAGGAAATGATGAAAAGCAAGAAAGAACGGACCTATTTCGCAGTGTATACACCGGACCCCTTTACCTATGTAGAGAATGATATTTATGAGTACATCTTAGGAGATTAGAGATGGAATATAAAAAACGGTTAGGTGAAAAAGTCGAAGAAAAAAGGGCCTTTGAGCAGGAACAGCAAAAATTACGAAGAAAATATAAAATCCATGAAGATGGAACGATTCTGGTCAAAAAGAAGCGTCTGATAGAAATCCTGCTTAATACAGGAGCTGCGACCATTAGAATAGGAGCCACCATCATTTTATGTAGTTTGGCAGCCATCGGATTGATTTCGCTGTTGTATGTCGGACCTAGAACGGAATTACTAATAATCATGCAGGAGGTAGTTGAACAGCTGCATAGTATGTTAGGAGTGTGATTTATGGGGAAGTTAAAAACAGGAGCCTATGCAGCCGTTTTTGTGTTAGCCCTTGTAGGATTAGGCATATCTAGCACAAGATTGCTGGATATATCTGCAGAGTACCAAAGGTCAAACATAGCATATAGGCAACTAAGGGAAATAAAGGGTATCAAGGGGCCGCGGGAGGTGGTGGAGGATAAATTAAAGGATATAAACCCTGATTATATAGCCTGGCTGCAGATAGAGAATCCCCCAATTGATTATCCGGTGGTAATGGAATCTGATAGGGACTATCTGATAACTGGATTTTATGGGGAGAATAGCATAGCCGGGACACCATTTATACGTAGGGCGCAAAATGCATTTCAAGATAAGAATACAGTGATTTTTGGCCATAACATGAGGGACGGAACCATGTTCGCTGCATTAAAGAACTACCTGAAATCAGAGTACTGTAAACAATATCCGACCATTACTATTTTGAATAAAGGAAGGGAATATAAATACAAAATATTTTCGGTACAGTTACTTAATGAGGATGATGGAAGTGTATTCGCATATACATTTGCAAATGATGAATCCTACAGGGAGTATCTGGATTTAATGATACAAAAATCATTGGTGCAGCTTACAGAGCAGCCAGACACGGACAGAAATATAATAACCCTATCAACCTGTTATGGAAAAGACAAAAGGCTTGTAGTACAGGCATTTGGGGAGGGATAATATATGGCCCAGAGCAGTTTGGATAAACAGTTGGATATGGCAATGGGGAATTTGGTTGTCATTATAGGAAAAGTTTTGAAATCCGTCTGGTATGGATGCAAAAAGTTAAGAGGCAGGAAAATCATTCCCTTTATGCTATGTATAATACTGGCAGTGATTGGCTGGATACGATGGGAGCAGATAGCTTCAGTTCTTGATGTTCTGGAGATGCCAGGGTGGATGCAAAAGATATTATACATACTTATCCTTCTATCACCGGCCATAGACCTTGCTTTGCTAGGAAGTGTCATCACCAGAAAGCAGATGGAATTTTACCGAAAGTTTGAGGAAATTGGATTTAAAGAAAAAACAGGAAAGTATCCATTGTATTTAGGCGAAGTCGAGGAACCGGATGGCCGGATATGCTATACCTTCCGCTCAAATATAAGCATAGGTGAGTGGAAGAAACGTGCTGCACAGATAGAAACCGTGTTGGATTGTACTATCCTGCGGATTGAAAACAAGGGTAGTAAGCGTATTATCCAAATGTTGGCCGTGTCCAGTGAATATAAAATACCGGATAAATTACTTTGGGAAGAGGGGTATTTATCTAATGAAGATGGTGTTTGCGTAATAGGTCAAGGTATGTTATCCCAGATATCATTTAATCTGAATCGTACACCGCATGTACTGGCAGCCGGCGAAACAGGCTCAGGTAAATCTGTGATATTACGTTGTTGCCTTTGGCAGCTAATAAGCCAGAATGCCAGGGTTTATATGATTGATTTTAAAGGCGGCGTTGAATTTGGTCTGGACTATGAACGTTACGGCGAAGTAATAACTGATAGAGAGAGGGCCGCCGAAGTATTGGAGATGTTAGTTAAAGAGAATACTGCAAGACTGGCATTATTCCGGAAGCTTCGGGTGAAAAACTTACCAGAGTATAACAAGAAAACAGGAAAGAATCTATGTAGAATAGGTGTTTTCTGTGATGAGATTGCTGAGATGCTGGACAAAAAAGGTGTGCCAACGAAAGAACGGGAGATTTATGAACGGCTGGAAGGTTATATATCGACATTGGCCAGACTGTCAAGGGCAACGGGCATTAATCTTTTTCTGGGAGTGCAGCGGCCAGATGCCAATGTACTGACAGGCCAAATAAAAAATAACATTCCCATACGTATATGCGGGCGTTTTGCAGATAAATCAGCATCAGAGATTGTACTAAATTCAACAGCGGCCATAAATCTTCCGGACATAAAAGGCAGATTCTTGTATTTACAAGGAAATGAATTGATAGAGTTCCAGGCGTATTACTTTGATGATGAAACGATGTTGGATGAATCGGTGGAGGTGTCACCTGGGAATATGCTTACAGAAAGCTACACAGTTAATCATCACGAAGAGGAGATTAAGGTTCCTTCTAAATCGAAAAGTGTTACGGAAGAGATAAAACAAGTCAATTATGAAGAGTATGATTTTAATTTTGGTGAAGATGAGGAAATAGAATGGAGTGTGGATAAATGAGCCTGTTACCAATACATAAAACTGGAGAGGCCACAGAAACAAAAAAGAAGCTGAAAAAGAAAGGGGAAAATCAGGAGGCAGAGAACGTACAAGAAAATACGAAGGATACAGTAGTTGTCAAAAAGAAAAAAAAGGAAAAGCAGCCAAGAGATACTACATATGTCCTAAAAAAGAATTTCACCATGAAGATTTTCCGATGGGTATTTTGGCTTATGTTAGTATGTGTATTTGCAAGAGGTGCATATCAAATCATAAGGCCCCAGGCGGCCGATGAGCTGAGACAGATGATAAAAGATTTTGAACAGACCCAACAGAGCCAGGGTGATGCAGCGGAGGAGGTGATGGATTTTGCCCAAGATTTTGCAAAAGAGTATCTGACCTATGAGAAGGGAGGCGAACAGGATTTCAGAACACGAATAAATCCATATATATCTCAACGTTTGAATAATGCACCTGGTATATATGCATTCCGGAATAATGCTAAAGCAATATATGTGAATGCATACCGTAAAGAGCAGGAAGGGGAAGTCTATAATGTGTATGTCAATGCTGAAATACAGTACGATAAGGGCGAGGATGGAATGGAATATGCAGACTGTACCTTAAAAATCCCTGTTGTGGCCACGGAATCAGGATATAGTATCACTGCATTGCCTATGTATATACAAGATAAGAGGAACAGTGATGATTATACCTTGCCTCAGATTCCGTTGGGACAGGAAATAGATACCGCACTGGTATCACCCTCTATTGAGAACTTCTTATCCGCTTATTACTCACAGGAGCAGAGTATGATTAATTATCTGCTTACTGCAGATGCAGACCGCAGCAAATTTGTAGCAATAGGTGGTAGATATGAATTTAAGAAGGTTGAATCTATAAAAGGATATCAAAGGCCAGAAGCAGCAGATATCCTATGCTTATTAACAGTCCGTATTGCTGATACAGTGAATCAGGAAGAAATAAGCCAGGAATATATGATAACTCTTGTCCAAGAATCAGATAAGTACTATGTCAAGGATATAGATACAAAAATATATTAATAACAAATTATTTAATTATTAAAGTAACAAAATAATAAAATAAATAAAAAGAAAAGGGGACCAAAATGAGATTATTAGAGAATACGAGAATAAGGAAATGTATAACAATTTTGCTCAGTATACAACTTACCTTGTCCATGGCTATGGTATCTTTTGCCAGTGGCGCAAATTATGCAGAGAATGCAGCTAAATGGGGGTTTGAACAGGCATTTTGGGTGGTACTATTCGTTACTTTGGTTGTAGCAGCTGGTGCATGGATGAAACATGCGTTATCAACAGCAATAGTTACCGTGGTCATTGGCGGCATATTAGCTTATCTCTGTAAACAACCAGAGGTAATATCTACCATCGGAAATGCAATTGGCAGTAGAGTATTTGGGGGATGATTATGGATAACAGTGAGCAGAAAAAGGTAACAATATATAGCTACAGCAAAGTCTGGAAAGTTGAGAAACGTATATATGCTATACAGAACCTGGTGCTTCCTGTCCCCATAGACCCATGGCAACTGCTATATTTTGGTATCACATGGGCTGCAATTAACTTGATATTTGGTGCACTGCCGGGATTTAGTAGTATCCCGGTAGTCATTCGGTCATTATTGATTCCCTATCTCATTTCAAAATTTCTATTAACCAAAAAATTAGATGGTAAGAATCCAATAAGGTATATGGTTGGTATAGTGGTGTTTTTGTTTTCTGAACAGGACCAGGCACTGGAACATTTCAAGTTACAGCCGGTAAAAAAAAGACAGGCCATTAAGCTATCCTGGAATTGTAGCCAGGGAGACAGGAGGTGATTGTATGTACCAATGCCCGATTGACTATTACATTGATAACCTGGTATTCAATGCAGATAAGAGCTGCTGGGCTATTTACCGATTAAAGGGATTTAACTATGACTATTTAAGTACCCAGGGAAAGGTAAATAAGCTGGTGCAATTGGCCAGGGTATATAGTGGCATTATGAGCTATGCACAGATATTGGTGATTCCAGTGGAAAAGGATGTTCAGGAACATTTTAGAAATTTAAGGGAGCGTCTGCACCGGAATGACATTTTATATGACAGCGCAATGCAACAGATAGAATTGACAGAATCATATTTGAGGGAAAAAACAGAACAGTTAGGACGTGTAAATGATTATGCCACATACTTTATTGTAAAGCTAAGTGAAGCTTCGGAATATGAGGCAGTAGAAAAGATAAGCGAGTTCCTCTTGTATTTCATTAAGGACCCGGTCAATGCAATTAATGTACAGATGAATCTGGATACTAAGGATATACTAAAAAGTAAGATAAAAGCTTATGAAAAGATGGCCAATAAGTGGTTGGATGAGAATAAATATAAAATGAGCATGGAAGCCGTTTCAACAGAAGAAACACAATGGTTGTTCAGACGCATTGCATACAGGGGAACCGGAATACCGGCAAAACTATTTTATAAGACAGTAGGACGGGAAAAATGGGAACCGGATGCAGATGAGGTAGTAATTAATCACGAAAGGATTGTACGACCATATCATAGAGATACCGTGTCCTTGTTTGAGGGAAGCATAGAAGCACAAAACAGGAGCCTTAAGGTATCGACAGGATTTTCCACATCATATCAGACATTCCTTCCCATTGTATGGCTTCCAGAACAAAACGAATTTCCGGGTAAGGAATGGCTGTATGAGCTGCAGATAAGAAATTTGCAAGCGGAAGTGTGTATCCATATTAAGGCCATCCCGCACAAATCAGCCCTGCATCAGTTGGAACTGAAAAAGAGGGAGATAAACAGCCAAATTGAACATATTGAAGAGGCGAATGCTGATATCCCAGAAGATTTATATACATCAAAGGAATATGCTGATTGCATGGAGCAGGAATTGAAAGATGACAGGTCCCCACTTTTGGAGAGCAATATCACTGTTTGCCTATCTGATTCAAGTTTGGATGGATTGGAAAAGAAATGTGCCAGGGTAAAAGAGCTGTACGATAACATGAACATAATCATTGAACGTCCATTAGGGGACCAGCTTAAATTATATATGTCTTTCATTCCATCTGTGCGTATTTTGATAAAAGACTTTGTGATGAGGCTTACACCAGTTACATTAGCTTCGGGCATTGTGGGGGTGACAAGGGAATTAGGGGATAACCGGGGTGGCTACATCGGTTCTACCGGAAAAGAAGGAAAACCCGTATATTATGCTCCAGAGCTGGCCTGTCTCCAAAATATGTCTCCAGCTGCTACGTTTTTTGGAGACTTAGGAACGGGTAAATCATTTAATGCTAACATATTGATATATCAAATGGTCTTATATGGTGGCTATGGATTGATTATAGACCCTAAGGGGGAACGGTCACACTGGGAGAAACAGTTGATTGTTCTACGTGGTTTGATTAGTACGGTCACATTAGGAGCCGTATCCAGTGACCGAGGAAAGCTGGACCCTTATAATATATATCCAGATGACATACGGGAAGCACATGAGCTTACATTAAATGTGTTGAGTGACTTGTTTGGGCTGGACCCGAAAAGTGATGAGTATATTGCTATACTGGAGGCCCAGAAGAGGATGGAGAAAAGTCATGGGGCGCACTGTATGTTAAAACTGGCCAAAATGTTGGAGGCGATACCAGAAGAGGATAATTTACATGAGGCAGCCAATAATCTGGCCAGAAGGATTATATTATACAGGGATAATGGAATGGCGGGCCTATTGATAGGGGATGGAACAGAACATGCTATTACATTGGATAATCGCTTGAATATAATACAGCTGCAAAACTTAAAGATGCCATCACCAGAAACACCGAAACAGGATTATACGAGAGATGAGGTGTTATCGGTTGTTATTTTTGGTGTTGTATCTGCCTTTATTAAGAAATTTGCTCTAGTGAAACGGCCAGTACCAAAAGGTATACTTGTAGATGAATCGTGGGCAATATCAGCGTCAAAGGAAGGGCGCAACATGGAAGAGTTCATATCACGTATGGGACGGTCCCTTTATACTTGCATTATTTACAATGGCCATTCTACGAAGGACTTGCCTACAGAAGGAATTAAAAACTCAATTACATATAAGTTTGTATTCCGCTCCCGGAACAATAGGGAGGAAGCAGCCCGTCTATTGGATTACCTGGGCCTGGAGGTAACACCAGAAAACATGTTGGTAATTCAGAACCTGGGGGCAGGACAATGCCTGTTTAAAGATTTATATAATCGTGTGGGTGTGCTTCAGTTTGACCCCGTTTTTCAGGATTTATTTGATATCTTTTCCACTACGCCGACAGAAGATGCCGATGAAGAACCAGAACCTGAGGCACCGGAACCTGAGACACTGGAACCTAAGGCACCGGAACCTGAGATACCAGAGCTACCAGAGGATAAAATCATTTCAAAACCAGAGCCACTATTAGATTTTGAGTTTACAGAAGATGACTTATTCACAAAGGAAGATATCTGATGAAAAAGAAAATGTTTTTAATCGCTATGGCCATAGTGGTTCCATTCCTACTCATCTGTATTGTTTTGGGAGGTTTAGTTGGTGGAAATACAGAGGTTGTCCCCGCAGATGAAGAAACAGCAATGAAATACCAAATGTGTGCTAGTCAATTAGGTGTGGATTGGTCATGGGTGATGCTGATAGACATGTATATGGCCGACCAGGAGCATACTGACATAACTAGCCAGAATATGGTCTATACCGCCCTAAATTGCCTTAAAGTGACGATTGAGGTGTATACGGAAGAAGAGGATGAGGATGGCGAGACACATTGGGAATATGACCATACAGATTATGCATATGGTGCAGATGCCATAATGGAATACTTCGGACTACCTAAAGAGTGTCGGGATGTGCAGCTGGTAGTCCGGACCATACAAGGAAAAAATTCAAGTCAATTCCATATATCTACAGCTCCCTATGATGATTTAAAGGATGTACTGGATACTTATTACGGTTGCTTTGATGATGAAGCAAAAACAGAGATGCTTGCACTAAACGAACAGAAGTATTTGGTGGAGCTATATGAGGATATCATAGGGGAGTGGTCGGGAACCGGCTCCGGGGATGGGCTATTTGGCGATTATGAGATAGGGGATTTGGTTTATCCGGAAACGGGAATGGAAATACCATTATACTACCAGTATCAGCAGCCATGGGGGGACGTGAAATTTGGCGGCAATACAATAAGGACATCCGGATGTTCTGTCACCTCAATTGCCATGGTGTTCAGCTATTTAAGGGATAGCACTATAACCCCCCCGGATATTGTGGCCTGGACTGGTAATCGTTATTACGTAGGAAATGCTGGACAGAGTTGGGATATATTTCCCGCCACGGCCCAACATTGGGGCATAAAATGCTATGGTTTAGGTACATCCCTGCAGGGCATGATAGCAGAACTGGCAGCAGGACATCCTGTTATAGCAAGTATGCGGCCGGGGACTTTTACCCGGGCGGGACATTTTATTGTATTGCGAGGGATTACAGAGGATGGAAGAATTTTAGTTAATGACCCAAATGATAATGCCACAAAACGATTTTTTTATACATCGTTTGCACCGGCTTTGATACAGAGAGAGTCAAAACAATATTGGAGCTTTAGCAATTAAGGGGGATGCAGATGAAATACGGAAACATTTATAAAGTGCTTATCATGGCGGTCCTGGCCGCAATAATATTGTCTTTAAGCATGAGGCTTTTTAAAAATCCCGAAGAGAGTAAGGAGCCGATTGTGCAGCCTGAAACTGCCGCTGAATTAACAGAGGAAGATATAACAGCAGAAACAGAAAGAAATCAAACAACCATGGCCACATATCCAGATGAGGTTGAGGCAGAAGGGGGGAATACGCAGCCAGAAATATATTCGCCGTGGGAGGAAGAGGACTATACAGCATGTTACTTTACAAATACAGAAAACACAATTGATGTAGACAGTACATTGCCAGTTGGCGCACAAGGACGTTTAACGGATGATGCGCAGCGTTATTTGGACAGTGAAGGAATCAAGGCTATAGAGTTACGCTGTATAGATGGAACGGTCATAACGGAAGGGCCAGAAACATCCTTCCAGGTACAATGTGATGACGTGGGAAAGACTATCATTGTAATGACATACGATAGGAATCTGCATACGTGGACGTTCAAGCGGGAATGAGGGATACGATGAGTCTTGTTAAAAAATTTAATAAGCTGCAGATTATAGTGGCCATGTGTGTTATGATTTGCCTCATGGTAAATATTTCAACGGTAACAGCATTTGCAGCAGGGGGAGGAGCCTTTGGAATAACAGATGAATTGGATGGCCTGGAAGGTGATGGGAAATATCTATCACAGGAATACAGGGACAATTATCAATTAGATATTGAAAAGTTAGGTATAAAGGATGCCGGTTACGGAATCCTGAATGCAATTTCAAATGGAATATTTAGTGCTATTACGTTCGTAGGACTAGCCAGTATTGCAGTATTTTATTATGCATTGGACTTTGATATAGCGGCCCTGTTAGAGCCTATGATAAGCAGTATACAATCGTCCTTGCGGTTGAATGTATTCCTTCCAATATTTCAATTAATATTAGTTGGCGCACTTATCCTGGCTATAGTACGTTTTGCCCGAAGAGATTTTTCCGGATTGATGGGACAATTTGGGAAAGTTATATTTGTACTTTTAATGTCCATTTTGTTGGTCCATGATTCTGCTACATTTCTAAGTTACACAAGTAACATAACTAAAAGCCTATCAGTGCAGATTATGACTGGTGTCAGTGGCGTTGATATAGAAAGTGGAACCAGTGAGTATGCAGCAACGGCAGCTGGGGTGTTGTGGGTGTCATTAGTCCATGAACCATGGAAGTCCCTGGAGTTTGCAGGATATGATTATGCCGATGAGGACGTGGAATTTTTCTTGACGGAAACGGATGAGGATACACGTAACAACAAGGTACAGGAAATAAGGGAGGATAATCCAAAAGCATTTAGCAAATCAACTGCAGGGCAAAGGATGGGACAAGGGGCCATCATGTTCCTTACCATGTTGTTTAAATGCATTGTATATATCTTAATAGCTGTGATACTGCTGCTATTTCAGATATTTACAGTAATCCTGGTCCTTTTAGCTCCGGTCATATTATTAATGGCTCTGATGCCTGGCTATGATTTTATGATTCTAGGGGTTTGGTGCCGCAAAATGCTGGAAATTCAGATAGGCATACTTGTAGTGACTTTTTTAATGGGTATCATGGTGTTAATGGACCAGCTATTACAGGATATGTCACACACCTTTGGGTGGTATGTTGCATTGATTTTGCAGGTCGCAATATGTATTGGCCTTTACTGTTTCAGGTATGAGGTTCTTGGCATTCTTTCCATGGCCACTATGGTGGCCGGTAATCCCCGGAGGATGCGAACCGGATTAGGGTATATAGGGAATCCGTATCGTTACATGGCTAAAATGCACCGTAAAGCACAAAGAATGCAAGGTAGGGACATAGGCTTTAGAGGACTGCCCGGAAAATATAAAAGTCAAGAAGATGGTGAGAAATTTGATAGGGATGCCGAAAGCCCCCGTAGAGAACCGGTAGATAATGGGGGACGCACAGAACGACCATCTACATATCAAACATCCGTGATAAAGAAACGGGAAGGGATTCAATCACATTCCAGGCCACCTGAGCCGAAATTGGAAACAACAGGGATAAAATCAATGTCTTATTACGCTCCCAGGGAGATTACAGATAATTGGAGGGAGTTGTGGGATAAGGCAGAGAAACCGGGGAGGCCGAAGATGGAAGAAAATATCAGAAGAAAGAAAAATGAATCCTCAGAACCTATGTCCCGGCCTGATTCACTGAATGGAAGTAATCCGGAAATGAGGGAAGAGGATGGTGCATCGAAAGCAAGTGTGAACCGGCCAGTGAGTTATCAGCCAGAATCCAGAGAGCAGCCAGGAAAGAAAAGGGATGTGGTTGTGGAGAAGCCTACAAAGGTCCAGGAACGTCCGGTAAGCTATCATCAGGTTCAGGAGGGAGGAGAGAGGGCGGAGCCGACCGGTGAGAGTAATCAAAGGCCATCGGAACAGACAGAGCGGACATCAACACGTCCAATAAGCCATCAGGTGATTTCTAAGGATGTACAAAAGGATTTACCAGCTGCAGATGAAAATAAGTCGCTTAAAGATGTTCCAGAGCGTCCGATAAGTCATTTATCTATATCCCAGGTGAAGGAGAAAGGGGAAGCAATAGAGGGAGCAGAGCAGGGGACAGTTGTCCAGCAACGTCCAATAAGCCAGCAAACCACTACTACAGAAAAACGTAAACATCTGGAGGGTGAGCATACCAGAAAGCAAGACAAAGTAGTCCACAGTAGACATCCGGATAAATTGCAGGGAAGATTAGAGAATATGGGTAAGAACAAAGTAACCGCGGATGCTATGGAATCAACAGATAATCCATCTTCCCGTCCGATGAGCCAACCGGTCCGGACCGAAGATGGTAAAATAGAGGAATTTAAGGCTGGCGAAATGTAGCCAGGCCGTAACACTTAATAACGGGGGGACTGCTGGTAACGGTCATCCTGAATCTAAATATGAATTAAAATGTGTGCTGCGAAAAAAATAGTTTGACAATTAGTACAGATGTTGATACAATCTGATTTAAGAGTTGTGGATATCGGTGGGAAATTTGGACAAGTTATCCACACATGAGGTTTTAGATTTTCTGTAGCTATACACTGTGAAATGAGTGTACAGAAATTAGGACAGACAATTGAATAAAGAAAAAGAGAAGTACCAAATGGTACCTCTCTATGATTCGGTTCCTCTCTAACGTTTACCAGACGGTAGGGAAGCAACTCAAGTATTCACACGATACAAGAATCTTTTAACCGTTTAGTGCATGTGTAATGCTCCTGACTAGATAATAGCAGAGCCTTATGATTTTGTCAATAATAAAAGCGGAAGAATTTCATGTAAATGTAGCCCGAATACTTGAGTATTCGGGCTTTTTCGCGCTTTTGAAAAGTGTATGAATTTATAAAATTTTCCTGGGAAGGAGGGCATAATGAAGATAAAATATTCTTTATTAGATAAATTAAATAGTTTGACGAACAAAGAAGTTGATTTTATTTTGTACGTTGCCCGTTACCAGGATGATTATGGCTGCATCCGTGGTATGTATTATCGTGATGTATGCAAAAATGCGGATATGTGTAAACAGACGTTCTACGATACGTTACGTTCCCTGCAGGCGCAAGGTATCATTACATATAGCCGTGTGAACCAGGATTATGATATTACAATCCTGGATAATGATTTTTCGTACCCAGGTGCGTACCATGAGGGCTATATCAATGTATCCCGGCAGGTATTTCATACACGCCGGTTCCATGAGCTGAAAGCCAAAGAAAAGTTATTGCTGCTGCATTTCATGAAAATCACACATAGTGCATCCGGAAGCTATCAAATAGGAACCGGTAAGCTGTATACAAAGTATATGCAGCTCCTGGGGGTAACTAAGAGGGTATTACGTGGCTATTTACATTCTCTTAAAAAGTTCTTTGCAATCGGCATTAAAGATGGAAAGTATTTCATATCCTACTTGCGGACTGTATTTAATGATAGGGTTGAGGTATCGGAAACTGACCAATACATGAGGCATTTGGTGAGGGTAAGCTGCAGACGGGCAAAGATAAAAGATTTTGTGCCGGCAGCAGTGAAGGATGTTGTAACCATTATGAAGCAATATCGCAAAGAGGCCCAGGAGAGCAGCATTGGCAAAAGTATCTTTGAGATTGTAGATGATTGTATTTGCCAGGCTAAAGAATTGAATAGTAAGTATATACATAAACTGGTAAGGGGTGCATTGGGACTAATTTGGACTGGCCAGGAAATGGAGTTTTAAGGCTTGTAGTAAATAACAAGCCTATTTGGCGTTGGCATGAAGCTTGAGATTATGGCAGCTATGGCCGTTTTTTAGAAAACAAAGCTGTCTGCAGGTGAAAATATGATATCAAGGGAGGGAGCAGGAACCAGGAAAGGGGCTTGCTCCCTCCTTTATGCGATTTTAGTAGTCCAAAAATAATGACGTTTAGAAAAAATAGTCCAAAAACGCTGTAGTCAAGAAAAAAAGTAGTCTAAAATCTAAGATGTTAAGAACATTTATTAGTCCATTTTTATGCACCTCAAAAATACAAAAAAATCCTTTATTTATAAGGGTTTCAAGGCTTTTCGAGGGCTAGTATATCTATTCTTTAATTCTTTATTCTTTCCCTTTATATATATAATCTTATCTAAACTACCGTAATAATTCTTTGTCTCATAATCAAGTTAAAACCAATTACTAAAAATCTCATCCAGCAACAACAATAACAATTCTTAACATTCCCTAGCTAGCTAAATCAAAAAGCCAACGGACTACTATCCAAAAGTCAAGGGTATATAAACGGGGCAAGCCCCGCCCTTGACTTTTGGATTTCCGTGTGCTCATCCACTCTCAAGCGACGATGAAGGGAAAAGACAACCACTACTAAATTCCTTATCATCACGTCATCCAGTATAGCACACGGAACCATAGCCCTGATATTCCTCCATAAAATTTCAAGCTCAGAATCAGCTAAAAAAACAACCTTAAATCCCTAACCACACAGAAATCTTTCAAACCGTTTTTAAAGGTGTTCTAACCTTTGACAGTTTCCAGTGTATATTTGATAGCTAAACAGCCGAAAAACCGATTCTGGGGCATTCTGGCGCGTCACAGGGGCATATTATGGTCTAGCCAAGACCTGTTACCTTGATATTTTAAAGCAGTAGCCACTGATTCCGGATAATAAAAGCAGGAACATTACAATTGCAATATATTTACCACCCTTTCACAACATAACTGTTTTCAATCTTTTTCGGAAAATCTGTGATTACAGCCTTATATAATATACCCTTGTGACGCACCAGAATGCCCCAGAATCGGTTTTTCTGCTATTTGGCCATCAAATATACACTGGAAGCTGTCAAATTGCCTATTTTTGAAAAGAACTTTACACATAATTAAAATGAGGTAACGAAGCCAGCGATTGATATAGTCCAAAAAGAAATTGATAATTCTACAATGCAATGATATAATGTAATACAAGTATAGAATAGAAGGAGGTGATTAAGCAATGAGCGATAATAAAAAGTTATCAGAAACAGAGATAAAGATTATGGATGTTATATGGGAAAGTTCTGATGGGAAAGAAAGTGAAATGCTTTATGAACACTTTCAGCAAGAATATGCAGTTACTACAATTTCAACAATTATTTTTCGGATTATGAAAAAGGGATATTTAAGTAAAGTACGGAGAGGACGGCATAAAATATTTTTACCGTTGGTATCCAAAGAAGAGTATTACAGAGCTATTGAAGAACAAGATTTAAAAAGTACCTATAATAAAATTGAAGGTTTAGTTGCTAACTTTTGTGGAAAAGAAGGATTATCAGAAGAACAGGGCGAGATACTTAAAAAAATGTTAAGAGAAATAAAAGATGATTGATTTTATAACATTAATGATATCGTTATCATTATCAGCGTCTATCCTTTTGGGCATAGTGGAATGTCTGAATAAAATTGGGTATCCTATTTACGGAATTTTTTGGCTGGAAAAGTTAGTATGTATATTTTATTTGTTACCGTCTTTTTTTGTTGTGGCGTTTGTATATTATCATTTGACAGCTAGTACAATAGCGGTTTTGAAAACAGAGGATTTTTTTTATATCAGTCATAATGGATATTTAAACGAACTAATATTTTTAAAACAAAATGGGATGGTCCAAATTATTACTAAACGAGCAGTAGTTATATGGTCTATAGGATTCATATTGTTTTTTGGGGTAGATTTGGTAAGGTCAGAACGGCTTTTGAAAAAACTATTTATGAATTATAGAATTGTTACAGAAGGTGTCTTGTATAATCTGATGAATGATATAAGAAAAGAATTAAAGATTAAAAAGAGAATAACACTTTATCAATCAAGTGAAATGGATATGCCTTTTGCAACTGGATTTTATAATTTAAAGATTGTCTTGCCAATAGCTGATAATACTGAAGATGAATGGAGAATGCTGATAAAACATGAGTTGATTCATTGCAAGCGGAATGATGTACTTATGAAGCTATTGGTTCGATTTGTTCAAAAAATTCATTGGTATAATCCGGTTATATTTTTGTTTTCACGTAGTTTTAATGAAGTTTGTGAGTATACATGCGATTTGGAGGTCGTAAAGAACTATAATAAAGAGCAGCAAATGCAGTATGGAGAACTTATTATAAAAATGGCTCAAAAGCGACCTATGCCAAAGTTTACTATTGGATTTTCCGAGAATAATTTTGGGTTTATTAAAAGGAGGCTAGAACATATTATGAAAAAAAGATTAAAAAATGGAATGGCAATATTAGCTACAATGGTTGTAATAGTGGCGGCTTGCCCGGTAATTACATATGGAGCTACCATGGGGGTGATTCGAGTTGAAAGTTCCGCTGCTCAATTTTATGATGAACAAAGAAGTACAATGATACCACAGGACGTACAAAGTAATATGAGGGTAATGATAGAAAATAATACAGTAAATGATGGGGACTATATAGGCAGGTTAGATACAAGAGGGACTAATAATATTGACGTTACCATAAAAAGTGAGGGAGTATCAAGATTTAGTCCAGTTTCGCTGAATCAGGGGTCTAGTGTCCGTATTGTTGTTTATAGTGATAACGAGAGTGATTCATTTAGAGCAGGAATAATAGCACCGGATGGAAAAAAATATTATTCCAGTTCAGTACGAGGGACAGTGTCAAATACATTCTCAATTGATACGGCTGGTTCATATACGGTATATCTGGAAGGGAGAAACGGAAGTGGCGGAAGTAGTATACACATTACAGGGACAATTTACGTCAATTACTAATTCACCACAAAATACTATTACAAAATAATTAATGTTGTAATAATATATTGACTTGGACAAACTTTTATTATAGACTAAAGATAACATCCGGATGAATAGTAAAATAAGGAGGAGATTTTAATGAGAAAACTGGCTTTAATTTTAGTCTCAAGTGCTATTTGCGTGGCAAGTGCTTTTAGTGCATTTGCGGGGAATGTTCCTACTGCACAAGAAATTGCAGCGTGGGAGGCGGAACAGTACAAATATAACTGTGACCCGGTAGCCAAAAGTGAAGGTCCTACTTCAAGAGCAGCGAGCCTGGTTGGCAGTGATGTGAGGCAGATTTATTCCGGTTATGGGGCATACGGTTATATTTGGGGATACACTGAAGTACAAAACGCAGGTGTTGATGCTTACCACTACACCAGAGTAGAAGGGAAAGAGAACGGCAGTTTGATTGCAAGTCAGAAAGAATACGGATACGGTTACGTTGAAGCGGAAACTGATGATATTACTGACGCCCTGCATAGAACTATCAAAGCGTCTGTATACTGGGGAGAAAAATAAGACATAGTGCGACAAGTTGAGTGAAGATGTGAAAGGGCCTTACAATTGGTTTTATTGATTGTAAGGCCCTGTTACATATCTATGCGTTAGTTTAAAGAGGTGATAGTGTGAAAAAAAACTGGAAATTGTTTGGAGCTATCGCAGCGGTAGCAATTATTGGTGTGATTTTTTCAAATATAAATAACTGGAAATATAATGCTGTGGATTATGGGAAAGAATCTACGCAAACCATAATATCTGAAACTAATAATTTATTTATTATGTTAGCAGATGAGTATTTAGATGATGACGACCTTTCAGAACTCTACAGAGAAGAGGATATATTTACTCGTTTAAGTAATTTGAATGATGACTTAAACAAATATTTTGATTATTATGAATTATCATTTCAAGCATTACAGAGTCTGGAATATTATAGTTTAGATGATGATTTTATTAAGGTATATAATAGAAAAGGCGACAAAATCCAGAATCAATCAGTTAAAATTGAAGGAAAAAGGCACTATGTCACATCACTTAATACAGTTCAAGTTAATAAAAAGTTTTTTGATTCATACTTAGCATCTATAGAAAAAGGAGAAAAATTTATTGATGATGATTACATATTATCTATGACCGAAAATATCCCCGTATTATTAGGTTATAACTATATGCCTTACTATAATATAGGAGACACATTAAAACTAAACTATTTGGGAAGTGATATGACCTTTTATATTAAGGGCTTTTTATCTGAAAATTTGGAATTTAAAAAGGATAATAAGACTATTTCTATGGATAATTATATATGTGTTCCTAGCTTTAAAATAACATCCACATCACAGCAAACGGATAGTGAACAGGACCTGCTATTTAAAATGAGGTATTATTTACAGAAGAATAGAGGTTTTATTCAATATGGCATAGATGATGATGTAGATGAAATTAAGCAGGAAATCAATGATTTAGCTAATAAATATGGATTGGCCTACACGATACTAAATACCACCTATAATATTAGTCCGTAAGCAATGGAAACGTAGTAGGATACACTTGTAAAAAGGATAGTCTGTAAAAGTATACTTTTACGGACTACTTTTTTTTGAGGAAACAAACGGAGGGGTGGGGCATGGCAGAGCAAGGTTTTATGGGGTATGGTGACCAGGTAAGCACAAGTAGCAATTTGCACAAAGAAATATTCAAATTTCACACTTCTGCAGTTGCCATCCATCCAGGCCGGAGCCGGTTCCGACCAATTTTCCGATTAAAAAATTGTACATTCTGCATAATTTCCTATAAAACATGAAGTCACAGGGCTTCTGGCGGCTCCGTGACTTTCAGTAAGAAGGGCGGTATGGAGTAATAATCCATATCGCCCTTCTTGTGATAATAATTTGTTATTATAATAATTTGATAATAAAATAGAATTTTATTAAAATAAATCACTATGTGAACCGGTCCGCAACAATTTTAGCGTTAAGATATCTTTATTTGTCTGATAGATGAGTAACCAATCAGGCTGTATGTGGCACTCTCTCGCATTTTTATAGCTCCGTGAGTTCGTAAGGTTATGGTCCCTATATTTTTCGGGGAGTTCTTGCTCATTGGCCAACATAGATATTACCTCTGTAAGTAGTTCAGGATTACATCCACGTTTTAATGCTAATTTATAATCTTTCTTAAACTGGCCTTGATACTCAATCTTAAGCATTAAGGTCCTCCATTAGGGCCTCTACAGATTCAAACGGACCATGCATGTCTATCCCTTTATCCGCATTTTCTATAGCAGCCATAGTTGTTGCGTTTGGTTCCTGGCGCAAGGTTACATCGAAGGGAAAGCCCTGGTAGCGTATAGATTGGCGCAGAAATACGTTTACTGCAGTGGTTAAATCAATTCCAAGGTCACTAAAAACTTTCTGTGCCTGTAGTTTCACATCTTTATTCATTCTGATATTCATACTTGTGTTTTTTTCAGACATACTATCATCTCCTTTTTTATAGTATTATAATACATAATATGCCTAATGTAAAGACATTGCGTGTATTATTTGATATAGAATAACAAAAAAAGTTATTAAAATAATAAAATAATTTATTATTGACATTTAACCGATTATAATTTAAACTATATATAAATAAGATAATAATAAAATAGCTTAATAGAAAAATATTTTATTATTAAAATAATTAGTTATTAAATTATTAAAAGGAGGATAAGAGCAGTATGGGAAAGAACCCAGGCACGGTCTGTAGTATGATGATTAGTGGAGGCCCTTACAGAGATGGAATCAGAGTAGTTAACTAAAAAAACAATTAATAACAAATTATTTTTGTATTTTAATAATTTGTTATTGACATGCGACCGATAAAAATGTAATCTATACTTAAGCTGGGAAAGGAAAACTAATGATAATCAGATACTATAATGTGCTTTTTATTCTTGCCGACCACCAAGAAGGTGATAAATTCAAGCTGGAATGGCTAAAAGAACGCATTGAAAATGGTGATAAGATGAATATGCGGGAATTGTATCAGTGGTGTCAGGCACATGAAATAAACTATGTGACTAAATTCAGATACCGAATGGATTATCCAGTAAAAGCGAATATTTGGAATCTGTATAGTTATCTGAGAGCAAAGGTGGATTATGAGTTGTTCAGATGAAAAAAAATTGGTGAGATTATCGGCCTATGCAGAGCACTATGGCTGCAGCCTGCAGGGGATAAAAAGACGGTGCCAAAATGGGGAAATGATAACAGCAACAAAAATTGGAAAAATGTGGATGGTAGATATAAACGAGGAGCCACCAGCAGACAGGAGATTGATAAACGGGTTCTTTGTTGATTGGAGAAAAAAATAATAAAATAATTTGCTATTAAAATAATTTGTTAGTAAAGTAGTTTGTTATCAAATTGAAAGAGGAGGAGAATGTTATGATTATTGCAATATCGAACCAAAAGGGCGGTGTAGGTAAGACAACTACAACACACAATCTGGGGGTTGAATTAGCAGCCAATAATAAGAGGGTTCTGGAAGTGGATGCGGATGGACAAAGTAGCCTTACAATAAGTTTTGGGAAGGAACCATTTGATTTTGAACATAGTATATGTGACATTTTAAAGAGGGACCCAATTGGGATAGAAGAATGTATCTATAATATTAAAGATAATCTTGACATTATACCAAGTAACCTCTTCCTGGCATCAATGGAGCTAGAGTTGACTGGCAGGACAGCACGTGAGCAGGTATTGGACAGGGCTTTAAAAAAAGTTGAAGCAAATTATGATTACATACTTATTGATTGTCCGCCCCAGCTATCAATTTTGACACTTAACGCTTTAGCTGCAGCTGATAAGGTATTGATTCCATGCCAACCTACATATCTGTCATATAGGGGATTAGAGCAATTGGAAAATACAATTAATGACATACGAGAACTGGTTAATCCGGAATTGGAAATCATGGGGGTTATTGCTACGCTGTATAAAGTTCGTGTTAAGGACCAGAATGAGATACTAGGTTTGTTACAGGAAAAATATAATGTAATAGGTATCATCAGAGAAACATCAGAAGCGGTTAAGGGAATATATGATGGTCTTGCGGTAGTGGAAAGAAATCCGAAGCTTCCAATATCTCAAGAGTATAAGAAAATCGCAGAATATATTATGTCTAATTTTTAGGACCGGCTCCGTGGCATGATATTGGGAAAACTAAGGGAACCGGGGAAAGAGGTGAATATGAAATTTTTAAATGATAGATATGCAAAAGTTTATAGTTATAAAGGTTATGACATCTGTACCCTTAAGCGTTCTTGCCCAGCAAAGGGGGATGGCCTGGGGTATGTGATAGATGATGCGCATTATGTGGGCCAGGAGTTTAATTTCGTTGAAGATGCTATCAAAGCGATAGATATACAAAGTAAAGTCTTGTAGGAACTTTGGGAAATAGATGAATTAGAACATTAAGATGGCAAGGAGTGTAAAAGATGAATTTGAATGAAAGAGAACAGAAAAGGGCTAACAGCCCAGTTAGTGCTATGATAGGCGTTAATAAGCCAGAGAAAGCAGAGAAAGAAAAAAAGCAGAAAAAGGGTGAGAAAGAGGGGCTTATACAGCGTGGATACTATCTCACACCGGGTGTTGCTGCTCAAGTGAAAATTAATGCTGCAATGACTGGTAGGAGGGATTATCAAGTAGTACAGGAGGCGCTGGAATTATATTTTAAAAATAATCCTACTGAATAATTTAATAATAAAATAATTTGTTATTTAATGCTATTGGATTGTCCTGGAGAGAAAAGGGGATAAAGATGAAGTTAAATGATATGTCTGATAAATTAAATAGTTTAAGCACTGAAATTAAGAGGATACTATCTGCATCCGGATATGAGGATTACAGCGATTTAAGTTGTGTTGATTATGATAGCTCATCTTCGGAAGATTTATTGTTAATGGATGAATACAATAAAATAGTTGCAAAATTGTCAGATATTAACGATACACTTACTTACCTTAAAAGGCCGATTAAGTATACCGGTAAATTGCATAAAGATAGCCGTGGATGTTATGCTATTGATGAATATACATGGACCAGTGGAAGTACAATTGAGTTCCTATGCAAGGATAGTTGGCATATGCGGGAGGTGGAGGGAGAATGGGTAAACACACCTTATTGGACTGTTTCTAGCATAGAACATAATGGACAGGATTATTATATCGTATACCATAATGATGTGATGTTGCAGGGCCTTGAGGTACGTGTTAGATAGCATGAGGAAGGAACGAGAATGGGGCGAGCCATAGAAGAGATGAAGTACATGCAGACTAATACATATTGTCTGCATATATCAAGGGATGAATTGGAAGCATTATATTTTAAGGCCAGTTGTGTAAGTGTGACCATTGAGCAGTTGTTAAAGGATATCATTGCTGATTTGGTAGGAGGTACCTTTACGCATGGCTCAGATGAACGTATATATGCAGATTTTTGGTACACACGTTGGGGAGCTGAAACATATCCTCATAATTTTCCAGATGCCGGCAAGTCTACAAAGGCCAGGGAATTAAAGGGAGCAGGAGAAATACATATTCCATTGCAGTTAACAAATGCAGATACCATGAGATTGCAGGACAAAGCTAATTGTGTAGGTTGTAACGAAAGTCAGCTTCTGGAAGCTTTTGTAATGGATTTGATATCTGGCCGGTTTACGCATGGCGCAGATGAACGTATGTATGCAGACCAGTGGTTTAGGCGTTGCTACATGTTTCCGGATAAGACTTTTATTCGCTATCTGATTATACGTGACAAGGTTGACGAATTATTAGAGGACTATGAGAAATTAAAAGAATACCAAAATGATTATGTACAGATGCAGAAATCACCAGAAGTGTATGAGCCTGATGAGGTAATGGCCACGCAAAAAGAAATTGAAACGCTCAGTGCGTATATTAAGGAAATATATGAATCTTACTTAAAGAGTTTAGATGATGAACCACCAGAGGGTTCATTGGAGGCTGTAATAAGTAAGGTGCAAGTCTGGAATGAAAAAAGGCTAAAATTATTAAAGGGTGAATATGAAATATGATATCTTATTAGGATTCAAGCGATATTTGCAGGACAACTTGAATCCTAATACCGCAAAAACTTATTATAGTGCAGTAAAAAAGGTGTTTAATAATTGTAACATTTCGTCCATGGGAGATGTACCGGAAAGTTACATACTGGACCAGCTTAAACACTTCCGGACTAAAAATGAGGTAAGTGCCGCCAAAAATGGATTAAAGCATTTAGCCAAATATGATTCCTCTTTGAAACTTCCGGATGATGCAGCATTTAAAACTATTCAGAAGCGAAATTATGTAAAAAGTAAGGGGAAAATGGTTAACTTTGATACCATGATGAAGAAAACCAACGCTTGCAGGGACCCAAGGATGAAGTATGCATATAGGTTGGCGGCAGTCAGTGGATTAAGGGTATCGGAGTTGGCGGCATTGGACCCTGGAGACATTATATTTCAATCTGATGGCTGGTTGAAAATTCATGTAAGGCATGGAAAGGGAGGAAAAGAAGGATGGGTTACATGCTTAAAAGATGATTATCTGTATGAGCATTTAAAACACCACATCGAAACATTACAGCCAAATGAAAGATTATTCTACGATGAATCCTATATGCGTAAATATGCCTGGGAGCATGGGATGGAGATGCACGATTTTAGGCGGGCCTTTGCTGTCCTACAAAAGCGGGAACTGTTACAGGATGGATGTAATGCAAAAGATGCTGATAAGATTGTACAGGAGCAGCTGCGCCATTCCAGATTTTCTAACACAAAACGCTATTTGTATGGGCGTAAGATTATAGCCAAGAAAAAAAGGCCTAAGGAGAAAACTGAAATAGAGGATGTAGAACCAATAACTGATATAAATTTAGAGGATTACAGTATACAGGAGTTTTATGATTTGGCCAGTGATTTGGATTCCAGGGACCTTACCGACCAAGAAAAAAAGTCATTGTATAATTATATGGGGAGTGAGTACCGGGATATGAACAAGGTACTAAACAATAAGGATTTTAATGTACCAGATTATATATTACAGGACATTGATACAATAACTGAATGCCTGGAAAGAAAAGAGATACCCAGAGAGGAGATTGTATATAGGGGGATGGATAATCTGGGGGTATTGTTTGGGGATGACGGAAAAAAGCTGTCAAGCGAGGAACTGAATCAAAAATACAGCGGTACATTATTTATAAGTGATGGATTTTCCTCCACGTCAATGGATAAACAGATAGCAACTGCATATGCCGGTTTTGAAGAAGGGGTTTTGATGCGAATCAAAATACCTGAAAGAATGCGGGGGATATACCTGGGGGCAGTGAATCGTTATCGGGAGATGGAGTTGCTGTTACAGAGGAGCAGTATATTTAAACTTGATGCGATTGAGAAAAAGGGTGATATAACCTATGTGGATGCTTCACTTATATACCAAGTTAAGAAGAAAGGAAAAGTGTATGGAAAAAAGCATAAATAATCAAGATTTAAACCAGGAGAGATTTAAGCTACAATCAGGAGATATGCGCCCTATATCACTAGATGAATTTGAAAAATTAGTGCGGAAGGATGAGTCTGCAGATGGTGATGATATAGATGGTGATGAATAGGGAAAATATACATATTGCATAAAAAGGTATCTGCAGATA
>OFLZ01000357.1_pt1 | contig 38649 bp, 42 predicted proteins | sample 1541321 | NCBI WGS metagenome assembly OFLZ01 (sample SAMN04209223, study PRJEB22552) | human gut metagenome | biome: gut; material: feces | host: Homo sapiens | place: USA: Oklahoma | reverse complement strand
TGAACCCTTCCTCTCGGCAACGCCGCCATCATGATCGATGGGTTCATTATACCACGAAGGGCCGAAAAAATAAAGCCGCGGTTTGCCATATAGAGAATACTCTTAAATTCGTGTATACCCTCACAGATACCTTTTTTCAAGAACCCTATCACTTTTTGTCTGTCTTTACTTAGCTTTTTAGCGCAGCTTCAGAGAGAAGCCTCGCCGGGACAGATCATCAATTATTTTAGAGAAATTCGCGTTCGAGTCAAGGTCTTTACAGATTGGTCTTGATATATTTTTCGATTTGAAATATACTTTGTGTATAGACGCTTAAAGACTTTAATACGAGATATTTATAAGGGCAAGGAGAGGAGGTCCAAAATGAAATTTTACATAGTAGATGCTTTTACAGATACTCTCTTCGGAGGTAATCCCGCAGGGGTGGTAATCCTGCCGGACGGGACGGATTTTCCGTCTGATGAAATCATGGTGAAAACGGCCGCGGAGCTTCGTTATTCCGAGACAGCTTTTATAAAACGCATAAACGAAAAAGAATTCAATATTCGTTATTTTACACCTGCCGCAGAAGTCGACCTGTGCGGTCATGCCACGATAGGCTCCTTTAAAGCTCTCCTGCACGCAGGTTATGTAGAGGATAACATCAATTATATAAATCACACTCTCGCCGGAGATCTCAATATAGATATAAAAGACGGCTTTGTACTGATGGATATGGCATCCCCTGTCAAGATGGGCCAGATCTCTGATGAGCCGGCTCTTAAAGAACTGTACGAAGTTATGGGTCTCGACTATGAAGATCAGACGTCAAAGGGAGTTAATCTGATTCCGCAGATGATATCCACGGGGCTTCCAGATATCATGATGCCTGTGGCAGACAGAGAATCTCTAAAGGCCATCTCTCCTGATTTTCCTGCTTTGTCGGCGCTGTCTCAGAGATACGAAGTCGTGGGGGTTCATGCCTTTACTACCGACGCCGAAGAGGGAACCACTTGTCACGTAAGGAACTTTGCCCCTTTATACGATATCGATGAGGAGGCCGCCACGGGGACTTCCAACGGAGCCCTGACATATTACGGTTACCTGAACGGTTTTATAAAAAGCGGTGATAATTGCAAGTTTCTGCAGGGCGAAAAGATGGATAGACCGTCGATAATCCTTAGCCATATTCAGGCATCCGATGATGAATCCTGCAATATACAAGTGGGCGGTAGCGGCGTGATACTGGCCGAGGGCGATATCAAACTTTAATGGCTCGCATCTTCTTATCATCGTTGCAGTAAGGATATGCGAAGCGTAGCCTACGACAAAAAAACATACTGCACATCAGCTGACAATTAGACCGCAACCGGATTTTGGTCATTGCCAGGCGCTATCAGGATAAGTAAAGCAGTTGTGAGAAGCAAAAAGCGCAGCAGACAAGAGGAAAGCAGTTGAAATTAGAAAGAATTATGGTATAGTATATACGTATAGTCATACGATTTTCTAAGTCTTTGCGCTGCCAGAAGGCGGTGCAGGAAAGTTCACAAACAGGGGTTTGATTACTATGGTGAAAAAGAGCATAGTTTATCAATCAATTAAGAATAACTTTGCCCCTTTTTTCTTGTCAAGTCAAAAACAGTATAAATTTAAAGGCGTATTCTGTCCGTTTTTTCGGAGGGGATACGCCTTTTTTATGCAATAACAAAATAATTTTATGAAAGAAAGGATTTTAATAACATGAAAAGAGTAAAAGCAAAATGGACCGCCTGCTTTTTAGCAGCCGTCATGGTGATTACCATGATGCCGCTTTCTGTTTTTGCGGCTGATGACCCCGCTGTTTTGACGGTAGATGGCGTCAATGCTTTGGAAACGACAAGCGGAGAGGGCTGGAGCTATCAAAATGATACCAGCACCCTTACCCTGGATGGGTACGACGGCGGGCCGATTCATGCTGACGGACTCAGCTTGAACGTAGTCCTGGCTGAAAACAGCGTCAATACCATCACCTCGGATGTTTCCCAGAACCGTTCAGCCTTGGGTTCAAATGAATTTTCTTATTCAGCTAATCATATAGCCGTCTACGGGGAAGGCGATGGCTCCGCATCCCTGAAGATTAACGGAGACCTTCAAGGTATTTACGCGCAAGGGAATGTGACTGTTCAAAACTGTGTGCTGACGGTTGATATCGTATCGACGGAAGCCTCAGGACAGGAGGTAGCCGATGGAAGCAGCCCTACCTACCCATTTATAGGCATCCGTGCTGGCGGCGGCCTTTTCATTGAAGATGCAACACTGAATATTACAACCCTAAGAGGAACGGAGAATCAAAAGATCCATGTCGGAATTGCTGCAGCTACCGACAAAGCGGAGATTGTAAACTGCACCCTGAACATAAATGCGGCTTCGGTTGCAGTTCAGTCCAACAACGAGCCGATGCGCCTCGAAAATTGTGTGATGAACATCAGAGGCGGCGATACGGCAGCGGTCATGAATCAGTTTTCAACGATTGATCTGATCGGCTGCACGGGCAGCATTGCTTCTGACAGCATTGGAGTTACATCCCAGAGGTCAGACGGCAAAATTACCCTACAGGACTGTGAGCTGTCTGTGGAAGCAGGTCTGTATGGGATCATGGCGCTATCAGACGATTTTTACATGGAATCCAGCCAGCTGAATTTCCCTTCCGCCGTATCCTACGGGATTTACGCCGGCAATAAGGCAGAAATCGTCAAAGAATCTGTCGTCAACGGGCAGAACTGCACTTTTGCCTGCCGTATCCCCGCTACATCCGGCTGTGTCGTTGATGATACCTCGGCGGTGCATGGCATACAGATTTTCAACAGCAATCAGAACGTAACAGCTATGGGAACTGTTTCACTGAACACCAACTATGCGGATACTCTTGGGAAAAATCTGAGTGGTCGAGCGTTTACAGTAGCGCCCGGCGCTGAGTTGACCGTTCAGGAAGGCGCTGTCTTTGATATTTCGTCCGCAGCCTCAACCGCTATTCAGGGAGATTTTATCAACTACGGAACGTTTAAACTTGATGGCGCCTCCGTTCAAAATACCGGCGTCATAACAAACTATAACATAGTGGAAGAAACGGAAGGCACGGCTCTTCAAAACAACGGTGAGATTTACAGCATCTGCACGGCAGCATTTGCAGTAAAAGGAAACGATATCACTCTCATGCATTCCGAGCAGCCGCCTATCATTGAAAATATCATTTCTGCGACCTGCACCCAAGACGGAAGACAGGAGATCGTGGTATACTGCGGCAACTGTAAAACCCAACTGTCGAGGAATACACAGGTATTAACCAAGATCGGCCACGACTGGGGCGAGCCGGTGTGGAGCTGGTCTGACGACGGCAAAACTGCGACAGTGACCCTTACCTGCAAAAACGACAACAGTCATGTGGAAATACAGGAAGCGACCGTCACATCAGAAGTTAAAAAAATCGCCACCTGCACCGAGGCAGGGGTAACTACCTACACTGCGACGATAGAAATTGCAGGCGAGAGCTATACATCGACACAAGACGTCACCGATATCCCGGCCACCGGGCATGTGGAAACTGAAACAGTAAACGCTAAAGAAGCGACCTGTACAGCCGAAGGATATACGGGTGACAAAGTTTGCAAGGTGTGCGGCGAAGTTGTCGAAGCAGGCGAGGCGATTGCCAAGACCGCCCATACTTTCCAGGAGGGCAAATGTACCGTCTGCGAAGCAGCCGATCCGGACTATGTGCCAGACAGCGACATCCCGAAGACCGGAGACAGCAGCAATATGACGGTATGGATTGCCGTCATACTCATGGCCAGCGCTGGAATGACGGCGACAATCGTCTACAGCAGAAAGAAAAAGCTCGGCAGATAGAGCTTTGCCCACAAAAGATTGATATTTACTTCAATAACATTAGCACAATAAAATAGCGCAGGGCACATTTTAACATGTCCTGCGCTATCGAAATCAGATCTTATTTTTTCCACAATCCATGGATATTGCACCATGCGTAAGCCGCTACCAGCTTATCTCCGTCTGCAAGAGCAAATACGGCTTCAGGCTTTTCTCCGGCCTTGAGATACTTTCTCTGCATTCCTTCTTTAGTTTCGATGGCAATCCATCCGATGTAATGTTCTTCTACCATAGGATGCTCTACTTCTCCTACGAACACTTTTACCTTATTTCCATCCTCTGTAACTACAGGCACGTGCTTCTCTACCGCAGCATCTACAGAACCGGGAACAAGTTCCTTCATCTTTTCACCGCAGCATACTACAGGCACTCCTGAATCATTTACCATTTCTACGATATTGCCGCAGTGTTCACATACAAAATATTTCATAAATTTACCTCCTCATACGTTTACATATATTATTCCCCTTATAAGATTATTTAAACATCACGACTTCCCGTTATTCCGTAGACTACCCACTCGGCTATGTTGGTGGCGTGATCCGCTATTCTCTCAAGGTACTTAGCTATCATCATCAGGTCTATATAAAGGCCTCCCTCTTCGGGAGAGTCTGCTATCATAATTATCAGATCCTCTTTGACCTTCAGAAAATAGTCGTCCACTTCATCGTCGGCCTCTATGACCTCTGCGGCCATACTTTCATCACAGGCCACAAAAGCCTCTATGCTGAGAATGACCATATCCACAGTCCTTTGGGCCATGGACTTGAGATTTTCTTCCTGAGGGATGGCGTCTGCCTCCATATATTCAACTATTTCCGCTATATCCTCTGCCTGATCTCCTATACGCTCCATGTCGGATATCATCTTTAATGCGGCGGAGATAGTCCTTAGATCTGAGGCCACCGGCTGCTGCCTCAAAAGAAGCTTCATGCACAGGGACTCTATGTCCTTTTCTTTTTGATCTATCTGTTCTTCTACCAGTATCACGTTCTTTGCAGAATTCATATCGCCGGCAAACAGCGCTTCCATCGCTTGCTCTATAGCAGTTTTGCACATGTTTCCCATTTCTGTCATCTCTCTATTTAGAAGATTCAGCTGTCTTGAAAATTCATTTCTCATATCATCACCCAAACCTTCCGGTAATATATTCTTCAGTCCGCCTGTCTCTCGGCATGGAAAACAGCCTGTCTGTCCTTTCGTATTCTATTATTTCTCCCATCAGAAAGAAGGCCGTCTTGTCTGATATCCTGGTAGCCTGCTGCATATTGTGGGTGACAATGACTATCGTATAGTCCTTCTTCAGTTCTGCTATCAAATCCTCTATCTTGGAAGTAGATATGGGATCCAGAGCGGAGGTGGGTTCGTCCATGAGCAGTACTTCCGGTTCTACCGCCAGAGCCCTGGCTATGCAAAGTCGCTGCTGCTGGCCTCCCGAAAGCCCTAATGCAGTTTCTTTAAGTCTGCCTTTAAGCTCATCCCAGATAGCCGCCGCCTTTAAAGAACGTTCTACTATATCATCAAGAGCCGCCTTGGTTCTTATACCGTGAGTCCTGGGGCCGTAGGCGACATTATCATAGACGCTCATGGGAAAAGGATTAGGTCTTTGAAAAACCATTCCCACTCTTTTTCTCAGCATAGTCACATCGATATCTTCATAGATGTCCTGGCCGTCTATATAGACTTTTCCGTCTATTCTGCAGCTTTCGATCAAGTCATTCATCCTGTTGAAAGTCTTGAGCAGAGTAGACTTTCCGCAGCCCGAGGGGCCTATAAAAGCAGTAACCTCCTTTTGAGCTATGGCGATATTTATATTTTTGAGAGCCTTGAAATCTCCATAATAAAGATCGAGATCCTCTGCCTTTATCTTCTCCATCTATCTGCCTCCTTTAGCAAGTCTCTTTGCAAGAATTCCGGACGCCGCGTTTATAAGTCCCACCATGACCAGCAGCACTACGGCTGTAGCATATGCCTGCTTCTCATACAGTCCTTCCGTCAGAAGAGCATACATATGAACTGCCAGAGTTCTGGTGGAGGCAAACAAACCGTCCGGTACAGCCGGGTAAGTCCCGGCTGTAAAAATCAGCGCGGCGGATTCTCCTACTATTCTGCCTATGGATAGAATCACGCCGGCCGCTATTCCGGGCATGGCCGCCGGAATTATTATCCTGAATATAGTCCTAAGCCGCCCGGCCCCAAGGCCGAAACTGCCCTCTCTGTATGAGTCCGGAACAGACATGAGAGCTTCTTCAGTGGTTCTCATTATCAAGGGCAATATCATGACGGCAAGAGTTATAGCTCCGGAAAGAAGAGTATATCCCCACCCCAGAGTGATCACAAACAGTATATATCCGAAGAGCCCATATACTATAGAAGGTATGCCCGCTAAAGTCTCTGCCATTATTCTTATTATATTTATAAGAGGATTTCCCCGCTTTGCATATTCAGCCAGATATATGGCTGCCATCACTCCCATGGGGACAGCCATAGTAAGCGATAAAAGCGTCATTATACCGGTATTTATTATGGCCGGAAGCATAGACACGTTTTGACTGTCATATTGCCACGAAAACATGCCTTTAAGGGTGAGCCCCGGGATCCCGTTATATAAGATATATACCAGCACTAAAAGAGCTGCTGCCGCCGTTATAACAGCAGATAACATCACTGCTGTACGGAAAACAGCAGAAAAGATTTTCTGCCTGTTTTTTCTTGCCTTCATCGTCCGTCCCCCTTTTTCAGCATGGAAAAGGACAAGTTTATGATGAGAACAAAGACCATGAGCACTACTGCTGTGGCTACGAGAGCGTCCCTGTGGAGACCCTCGCCGGCATATCCCATTTCAAGGACTATATTTGCCGTCATGGTCCTGACGCCCGAAAGCAGAGAGCCTGGAACAGCGGTCTGATTTCCAGCCACCATGACTACCGCCATGGTTTCTCCTACGGCTCTGCCTATCCCTAAAACGACTCCCGCTGTAAGACCGGATCTGGCCGCAGGGAGGACTGCCGAAAAGACGCTCTTCTCATGAGTCGCCCCAAGGGCCATAGATCCTTCGTAATAGCTCTCCGGCACTGCCCTTATAGAAGATTCAGCCACATTTATCACAGTAGGCAGTATCATGACAGCCAGTATGACCGATCCTGTCAGTATGCTCTTTCCTCCTGTGCCTGTGATTTCTCCCATTACCGGTACTATGACCATGAGGCCGAAAAAGCCATATACTATAGATGGTATGCCTGCCAGCAGGTCTACAACAGGTTTGAAAAACCTGTATATACTTGCCGGACAGAACCATGTCATGAATACTGCGCAGAGTAGGGCCACGGGAACTCCCAGTATTATGGCTCCTCCGGTCATATAGACGCTTCCGACTATCATGGGAAATATGCCGAACTGTCCCTCTGTGGGCTTCCATGACTTTCCTCCTATGAATTCAAAAAATCCTATTTCTCTCATTGCCGGAACTCCGTTATATAGGAGAAATATACATATAACGGCCACCGCCGCCACCGAAAACATGGCCGAAAATGCAAAGACTACCTTCATCACTTTTTCGCTCACAGCCTCACCTCCAGACGGTCCTTCGGCCCGTAAAAATATCTCTTATCTCGTCTATGGTCATATCTTCCGTTTCATTTTCCTGATTGACTATCACCACGATGCCGTCTCTGGCTATAGCTGAGGCGCGGGCTCCTTTGGCCATCTCTTCTTCCGTCAGTTCTCTGGACGATATGCCTATATCGCAAGCTCCGGCCAGCACCGATGTTATCCCCGCCCCTGATCCTGTCTGCTGTATTTCTATCTTTACTTTAGGATGATACTTCATATACTTGTCTGCAAGTACGTCCATGAGGGGCGCCACCGATGTAGATCCGGCTATAACTATCCTGCCTTTTCTCGAGTCTGTTTCAACTTTTCCAGGAGAATCCGCTTCTCCTGCGGCCACATATCCTTCTTTTTCAATTATTTCTCTGCCTTCGGCGCTCATGACAAAGTCCACGAAATCCTGAGCTTCGGCAGTCAGATTTCCCTTATCCACTATGTTGAAAGTCCTCACTAAAGGATATGTCCCGTTCTCTATATTTTCTGCAGAAGGGGCCGTCCCGTTTATCTTCAGAGCCTTGACATCACCGGCGAGAGTGCCTAAGGACACATAACCTATGGCATTTTTATCACCTGCCACCGATTTTATGACTACGAAGGTAGATGAAGTGATCTCTGATGTCACCGCCGTGTTATCAGATCCGTTTTCTTTTATACCTGTAAGCTGTGTAAAAGCGTCTCTCGTTCCGGATCCGGCTTCTCTTGAGATGACGTTTATATCCGCATTTTCCCGGCATCCTGTCAGGAGTACCGTTAGAAGGAACGCGGCAAATATGACTACGATTTTTTTCATGTATCCTGCTCCTCTTCTATAATTTTTGCAAAATCAGGGAAATGATACATAATATCTTTATGAATCTGCTGCTCGGTCATATTCGCGGCAAATAAAAAAGCGGCCAAGGCCGCAAAAGCATACAAAGAAGGCGGCCCTTTACAAAGGGCCGCCTTCTTTAGATCTTCGCCGATAAGTTTTTCAGCTTTTCTCTTATTTCCTGCGAAGTGCTGGTAACTTCCTGATAAAACTCTCTGGCCGACATCCTCAGCGCGCCGTCTCCCAGAGCAGCCATCTGGACGGATTTATCGGAAGTCACTACTCTTATATCAAAGGTCTTGCTCATCTTGTATACTTTCTCTTCGATATAACGGTCGGCAGTCTGCGCCTCTTTCGTGTAAACCGCCTCCACTCCCTCATATTTTACTACTGTTCCCGTGTTTTTGCTCACTCGGTAGCCGTCAAATACTGCAGTAATTCTGATGCCTCTGTACGAACCGTAATTCTGCAGTATCTCTATGAGGCTCTCGCACGCCGAATCTAAGTTTACCGACGCCAGTTCCTTTAATTCATCCCAGGCAAATATCACATTATACCCGTCTACTATATAGTAATCTGTTCTTTTTACCTCATCTTTTTTTATCAATTTTGGAAGCGCGGTTTCCTCAGGTCTGGCAGGTCTTATTTTTCCCCTGCTCAGACGTTCCCTCCTCAGAGCCTCGTCTCTCTTGCTCTTTCCGTATGTTTTCAAGAATATGGCTTTTAGCTCCTCGGCGTCGGCGCTCAGGGTACCGGCAGACCCTCTCGCAGAACTTTCGCTCTGCCCTTGTTCATTGGATCCGCATACGTCTTCCGGCCTGATATGGGCTGCCGCCGCCACCTTATCCCAGCTGACATACGAAGCGCTTCCTCCTACACAAAATACAGAACCTGTGGGGTTTAAGATATCCGCGTCGGGATCGTAGCCGGCCTCCTTTGCCACCTGCTGCTGATCGGGACAAGGTCCGTAGCCGTCAAATACGACAAAAAAGCTGCCTGCCCCCTTGGTGTATGCCGCCACTTCCTGCTGATAATCCTGTAATTTTGAGGCCTGGCCTCTCCCTTCTATGACAGCGGTATTCTCATCCAAAATATCAGGAAGGCTGAAATCGGCTCCAATCCTCTGCATATCTGCCATCAGTCTTCCCGCATTGTCTACAGGGATCTGGGCTCTGAATCTGTACATGGGCGCAAGGAGCGTGCAAGGAGATTTTCTAAGGCCCTGCCTTAAGGCTCTGTATGCAGCCTGTCTGAAATCGCCTCCCTCCGTATGTTTCAGATGCGCTCTGGCAGCCACCAATGTGATCTTCATATCGGTTATAGGAGCCCCGATGATTACTCCGGGGTGCTTTCGCTCATTTAAATGCGACAGTATAAGTCTCTGCCAATTTCTGTCCAGCACATCCTCGCTGACGGAACTGCACAGCACAAGACCGCTCCCTTCAGGAAGAGGCTCCATCAAAAGATGTACTTCGGCGTAGTGTTTCAGAGGCTCGAAATGTCCTATACCCAGCGCAGGTTCTGCTATAGTTTCCTTGTATAATATTTTACCCTCGCCAAAAGAGACGATAAGGTCAAAACGTTTTTCTATTATCTTCTGCAAGATCTCAAGCTCCAGCTTTCCCATGACTTTTACATGGATCTCTTGCAGTTCTTCCTGCCACAAGATGTCAAGGAGCGGATCTTCTTCTTTTAGCTGTATTAGCTTCTGCATAGCCTGAGCGGGATCTGTCCCCTCAGGCAGTATCACCCTGTATTTCAGAGTCGGCTCTATCATGGGGAAATGTCCCTCTTCTTGAGCCCCTATAGCCTGCCCCGCATAAGTACCTGAAAGACCCGTCACGGTACATATCTCTCCTGCCTCGGCGCATGCGGCAGTTTCAAAGGAATCTCCTGAATAAAGCCGTACCTGATCCACCTTTTCTCTTTGTCCGGGAGCAGTATCAAGCATCATCTTGGGTTTCAGACATCCCCCGGTTACCTTCATATGGGTCTGGCGATTTCCCTGCTTGTCTCTGCTTATCTTAAAGACCTTCGCCGCCAGAGATTCTCCATACTCGGGCGTTTTGGTATAAAGGCGCACAGTGTCTATGAGCTCATCTATGCCCTCAAGCTTAAGCGCTGACCCTGAGCAGACAGGATACATACGCCTTTCAGATATGGCTTCGCTGATATGTTCTCTCGACAGCACGCCACTTTCAAGATACTCTTCCATGAGGCTGTCTCCACACAGGGCGGCCTCTTCCATATCCTGGGGAGCAGCTTTCGAGAATTTTACAAATCCGGTTCCGAAACGCTTTGTAAGCTCTCTCATAACTCTTTCTTCATCAGCTGACGGCTGATCCATTTTATTTATAAACACCATCAGGGGGATATTGCGGGCTTTAAGAAGGTTCCAGAGAGTCACGGTATGGCTCTGGATCCCGTCTGTTCCGCTTACTATCAGTACGGCCATATCAAGCACGTCGAGAGTCCTCTCCATTTCAGAACTAAAATCAGAATGTCCCGGAGTATCTATGAGCACTGCCTTTCGCTGCCCAAGAGAGAATCTGGCTTCCTTTGAGAATACGGTTATGCCTCTGGCCCGTTCTATAGAATCCGTATCGAGAAAGGCATCCCGATGATCGACCCTTCCCATCTTTCTTATGACCCCTGTCTTATATAAAATAGCTTCAGACAATGTAGTTTTACCTGCGTCCACGTGAGCCAATATTCCGAGAACTATATTTTTATCAGGCATCCTTTACCTCTCTTTTTCTTGTGAGATCATCATTTAAATCATAACCGCCAGTTAAGCGAGTTTATTATCCTTTAAGAGCGTCTTTCATCCGGGGCATAGGATCAGACGATCCAGCCAAAGGCCCCAGATGTCTCACGTCTTTTGGTACAAACATTGGGCGGCTACTTCATCATTATCGTCTTTTCTCTAAAGATTCCCGGTTCATGGGTTATCACTATCACAGTCTTAGACTCGGTCTCTTTTTGCCACAGCCTGTCTATGATTCTGCTGCGAAGAGGTGCGTCAAGTCCTCTGAAAGGTTCGTCGAGTATCATCACGTTAGCCCGGGCCAAAAACGTCCTGCCGAGAGCTGCTCTATGCCTCATTCCTCCCGAAAGCTGCCGGGGAAGATTCCATAATGAATCGCTTATCTCCAAAGCTTCCGCCATCTTTATCACCGGATCGTCTTTTGGCGATATATCATCAGGGAGACCCTCTGATTTCAAAAGCCCTATGGCCATATTATCATATACGTTGAGCCATGGCAAAAGTCTGTCCTCCTGAAACAGATATGACAGCTCCATGTGCCCTCCTATGACAAGGCTTCCGCTGTCCGGCGTCTCAAGACCCGATATGACTCTTGCCAAAGTGGTCTTTCCTATGCCGGACGGACCTACAAGTACTGTCGTCTCGCCGCCTTTAAACGTCATATCCACATGGTCTATAACCTGTTTTGAATAATAACTCTTATGGAGATCTCTCATCTCTATGGCCGGCGAAGCAGCCTCATCGTTAGGGCTCTTTGCCTCACGGCTGTTTCTGCGTGCCGCCTTGCTCAGTTCTCTCTTAAGACGACTTCCCCGATAATCGCCGGCATCGGATTTTTCGAGAAAAATATTCACTAATCGTTCAATTCCGATACTCAATACAACTACGACAAGTATATACGCCATCAGAGTCGGCGTCTCCAGATAATATTTGGAATTTATCATCTCGTACCCGATAGAATATTTCGGTATAGAAAGCACTTCTGCGGCTACTACGGCCTTCCAGCTCAGCCCGCAGATGAGCCTGAGCGCCGAATTTATCTGAGGTTTGACCGACGGGCCGTATATATATCTCACTTTTTGAACATCAGTAAGCTTATATATAGAGGCCATTTCTTTAAGTTCATCGCCCATAGAATCAAGTCCTGCAAGTATATTGGTATATACTATAGGAAAACACATCAGAAAGCAGACTATTATAGCTACCCAGTCGGCCTCGGCGATCAATATGACATATATTATTATAGCCATTACAGGTACCGCCTTAAAAAATCCCACCGGAAGCGAGAGAAGATGACGGACTGCCGAAAACCTGTATGCTCCTGCCGAAGCTGCCGCCCCCAATAAAAATGAAAGCGCCATAGATACCATGCAGCGGAAAAAAGTCCATCCTATATTGAGATAAAACTCCGCTTTAACTGCCATTGCTGCCAGCGCCGCCGCTGTTTCCGCCGGGCCCGGCAGAAGCAGCGGTTTATGAACTATCATAGCCGCCGCCTGCCATACTGCCAGCCAGAACAACAGTACCGGCACAGCAATTCTTAATCCTGCGCTCTTATTTCTGTTATCTTTTGAATCTCTGTCTCTATTGATAATATAAGTCTTCATCCGGCATCTTTCCGCCTACAGAGGCAGGGTCCAGATCGAATAAAATCTGATTGAATGTCTTAAGCATCTCCATTCCTGTCTGACTCGTTTTTCCGGTATACAGGGTGATGTGACATCCGGGAATCGCCGCCTCGGCTATCTCCTCATTTCCGATAAATCCTTTTTCTACTATGACCTTAGCCGCTTCTGCAGGAGAATCATTGACGAAGTCCACGGAATCTTGCAGATCATTCAAAAGAACCTTGAAATCATCTTCTCTCTCCTGAACAAAAGACTTTTTAGCTATGAGGACTCCCATAGGAAGTTCACATCCTGTAGACTCCTCCCAGAGTTCATTGAGATCGAAGAGGTCCTCAACTCCCTCCTGACCCGATGACAGAGCAGTTGAGACAAAAGGCTCAGGTATCATAGCTATGGTGCCTTCCTGGTTCAGGAGCTTTGCGTTGACCTCTGAATGATTGGCCACCCATTCTACATTCACGTCTTCATATATAGTCAGACCGTTATCTGAAAGGACTTTTTCCAGCACATATTCAGGCGTTCCTCCCTGTCCGCTGGCAACTATAGTCTTTCCTGCAAGTTCGCTCACATCATCTATATCCACGTTGTTTCCTAAAATCTGAAGCATACCCAAAGCTATAGGGCTTATGGCTACGATATCTCCCTCTGTCTTATTATAGAGCACGGCAGCAAGATTAGACGGAACTGCAGCTACATCCACTTCTCCGCTGATTACCTTGGCCGTCACATCGGCAGGCGCCTGATAAGTCGTGATGTCATATTTGTCTTCCATATCCATGAGATTTACCATGGCCATTCCTGTCGGCCCGTTTAAAGCAGCGACGTTTATGGTCTCTGTCACGTTCTCCGGCGCCTTCTGGCTGCAGCCTGCAAGGCTTGCCAGAGACAGGATTAAAGCCAATCCTAATGCAACTATTTTCTTCATATTATACCTTCTTTCTCTCTATCATCTTTCTCAGAGTCATTTTTTTGAATATATGGTCTTGGTACTGACTCCCTCGATAGCTCCCAGTTTTCCGGAAAGAGCGCTTATAGCGTCCATAGGCCCGTCTACCGCTACGCTTATTATAGAAATCTTTTTAGGAGCGTGAGGAACTCCCATCCTTCCTATTACGTATTGTCTGTATTGGTGCAGCAATATATTTATATTTTCTGCGGCTTCTATATCTTCTACGATTATACTTATAACAGCTACTCTCGTTTCCATGAACCCTGCCTCCTTTCAAAAAAATTAAGCGCCGAAAAACGCCGGCACTTATCTGCTGTGTGTCATATTACAAGCCTTTCCCCTCAGAAAACCTTCGGGAGTCAGTACCATTCCATTATTTGTTTTCAAGTGCTGAGGTTTCCTACATGTGAGGAGAACCTCCGCTTTTATCCTTATCATCTCTTTCGTCCTCTTTTATCTGAGGAACTTTGTGCTGGGAATCCGTCAGGAATATATACAGATACATCATAGTTATGGCCGACAGTCCCAGAGTTTCCATATACAGCCCTCTGCTGTAGAGTACGGCCGCTATGCCCATTATGGCCGTTATGCCGTATAACATCAAAGTAGCTCGCCGCTGTCCGTATCCCAGGTTCATCAGCCTGTGATGAAGGTGTCCCCGGTCTGCTCCCATAATAGGTTTTTTGTTCACAAATCTTCTTAAGATCGCAAAAACAGTATCGAATATGGGAACGCCTAAAACTAAAACCGGTATTATCATCGAGACAAAAGTTGCGCTCTTTACCGTACCCAGAACAGAAAGGGTCGAGAGCATGAATCCCAGATAGAGTGACCCGCCGTCACCCATAAAGATCTTAGCCGGATAAAAATTATACGGCAGAAATCCTAAAGCTCCTCCCGCAAGAGCCAGCATAGCTCCCGCCGCCAGATATGTCCCGTGAATGTATGCTGCATAAGCGATACACAGAGAGACTATGGCTGCCGTTCCTGCGGCCAGCCCGTCCAGCCCGTCTATGAGGTTCACCGTGTTGGTTATACCCACTATCCACAAAATAGTTATGATGAAGCACAGCGCCGTTCCCAGGTCGCTGTTGCCCGGACCGAAATAGTTGGTGATAAAAGTTATGCGAATATCGCACATATACATTATTATTGCCACCAAAAGCTGTCCCGCAAACTTTATCTTAGGAGATAAGTTTCTCAGGTCGTCTATCACACCAAGCATATATATCATGGTTCCGCCGGCGGTGATTATAAGTATCTTAGGGTCGAACCTCAAAAATACCAGCATCGATATGGCGCTTCCGGCAAATATTGCAAGGCCTCCGAATCTGGGCATGGCCTTTGTATGCATTCTTCTGTTGTCTTTTGGTATATCCACTGCACCGATTCTGGGCGCCAATTTAATGGCCAGCGGCGTTACTGCCAGCGAAATCGCCAGAGCCATTAAAAAGGTGATCCACAATGTACTGTACATAATACTGCGGCTCCTTTATGTTTCTGCTATAACTTTTCTACTTTCAGTCCTGCTTCATCGAGTATAGAGGCCGCCAGTTCATCGGGATATCCCTCCTTTATGACTATCCTCTTTATACCTGCGTTCAAGATCATCTTAGCGCAGATGGCGCAAGGCTGATGAGTTATGTAGATGGTCCCTCCTTCGACGCTGTTTCCCATCACCGCCGCCTGAATTATGGCATTCTGCTCGGCGTGAAGGGCCATGCACAGTTCGTGCCGCTGTCCGGAAGGTACATTGAGCTGCTGACGTATGCAGCCGCCCCTCTCCTCGCAGTGCATTATGCCGCTGGGAGCTCCGTTATACCCGGTGGCTATGGCGTGGCGATCCTTTACTATCACGGCGCCTACGTGTCTTCTCATACAGGTCGATCTCTTAGCCGTCAATTCGGCCATCTCCATAAAATATTCATCCCAAGAAGGTCTCTTCATTTTTAAATCTCCTGTTCGTAATAAACTTCAACTAAATACAAACCTTCTGCCGGCGCTCTGTGACCGGCCGATTTTCTGCTTGCAGAATCTATTATATCTTTCATCTGGGAAGCTTTTCTCCTGCCCAGCCCTATCTCCACGAGAGTTCCTGTTATGATCCTGACCATATTGTAGAGAAAGCCGTCCCCTGATATCTCTATCAGGATATCGTCATTATTTTTTTTGATCTGAAGATCATACACAGTCCTGACAGTAGTCTCTCTCTCCTGGCCGCCTGCGGACTGAAAACAAGCAAAATCATGTGTGCCTATAACATATGACGCCGCCTCCGCCATGGCCTGTATATCCAGCGGCCTGTTTATCTGATAGCAATATCTCCGCCTGAAAATATCTGTCTCCCGGCTGTTTGATATCACATATCTGTACTTTTTTCCCTTAGAATCGAATCTGGCATGAAAGTCAAGGGGCATATCTTTTGCCGATATTATCCTTATTTCTCCTGCCCCGGATCCGTTTCTTGCTCCTGACAGAATATTGTTTGAAGCCAGCATCAGCCTGTCGGCAGGTATACCGTACTCCCCCTTAAATGAGGCTCTCTGCCCCAGGGCATGTACTCCCGCGTCTGTACGGCTTGTCCCGTTAAGCTTCACTTCCGATCCGCAGACTGCGGAAAGTACTCGTTCCAGTTCTCCCTGTACCGTTCTGACAGAAGGCTGCTTCTGCCAGCCGAAAAAACCGCTGCCGTCGTATTCTATTGTAAGCAAAATATTTCTCTCTCGGATCATATCTTTACTCCACAGGGGATTTTTCCGTCTCGCTCTGAATCCGCCGGATCAGGCTTTGGGAAGAATTATCTGCTTGTTTTCTTTAGACTCTCTGTACAGAGTGAACTTGCGGCCTATGGCCTGTACAAACTCGGCCTTAAGGCTCTGCGCTACTTCGTTGGCAACGTCTTTTGGTTTAAGGTCGCAGCCTTCCTGAAGCTTGACTTTCACCAGCTCTCTAATCTCAAGACAAGTATCTATCTCTTTTATCACATTGTCCGTGACTCCGGCTTTGCCTATATATACCACAGGGTCGATGCTGTGAGCCATGGATTTTAAAAAGCTTCTCTGTTTGCTCGTTATCATCTATTCCATCCTTTCTCAGATGTATACCATAATATTATAACTCATTTGATGTAAAATGACCAGATAAATCGCCGAAGATATGGCGATATAAGGCACCAGAGGTCTCTGCTCTCTGGGCTTTATACGCTTTCTTATCATCAGAAACCCCAGATGAAAGGCGCTCACAAAAGTGGAAATGACGAAGACCGTCAGTATGCCTTCTGTTCCAAGACAAAGTCCCAGCGCCCCGAACAGCTTTATGTCTCCGCCTCCCAGAGATTCCTTTTTATATATCAGCCTGCCTAAAATACCTATGATCAGCATGACTCCAAAGCCTATCAGTCCTCCCCAGATTCCCTGGAAGACGCCTCCGTTATGGTGAGGGACGAATCCTACTGCCGCCACCATCAGCAAGATGATAAACTGATCCGGAACGATCCTGTATTTTATATCGGCGATGGCCATCTCGCATAAGAGCCAACAAGTCATCAGGGCGATTATCCCATAGACGGGATCTTTCAATCCCAGATAAATTCCGGCCATGACAAAAAAACAAGAAAACCAGTATTTCCACGGAACGCTGTTTATCCTCTGGCGCGTCGGGTGGAGAAGTTCCTCATCCGGCTCTTTTCCGTAGTCGCAGAGCCATTTCCCCGGAATCTTGTTGAATATATACACTGCGCCGCACCCCATAATTATGCCTGCGGCTATAGCCGCGGCGCAGATGATGATAGTCCTCGCATAATCTTCGATCAAATCTATCCCCTTTCAGATATTTTCTTCTAAAAAAGAGCATCTCCGGCAATCGTCAGAACTGAAATGCGAAAGATGCTCTCGTAATCTTGCAAGATGTTATGTTAATTGCCGGAAGGCATGAACGGTATCAGCGCCCCTGCTACGCTGTTCACAGGCATAGTCTGAAGCACTATTTTGCCTGGACCCGTTATGACAGTATTGAACGCTCCTTCTCCGCCGAAGAACATATTTTTCGCTCCTTTTACGGCTGTTATATCCATGGAGCAGGTGGCGTCCATCATGGCCAGATAGCCTGTATCGACTATCATCTGCTGTCCCGGCGCCAGATCATATTCGACGGTGGAGCCGTCTATCTCTACAAACACTATACCCTCTCCCGAAAGTTTCTGCATTATGAAGCCTTCTCCGCCGAAGAAGCCGGCTCCCAGTTTCTTCTGCAGAAACAGCGAGATGTCAACGCTCTCCACGCCAGCCAAAAACGCGCTCTTCTGCACTATGACAGGTCTGTCTGGAGTGATCTCCACCGGAAGTATAGTTCCCGGAAAGCTGGAAGCGAAAGCTATCATACCCTCGCCGCCCTCGGCCGTATATCTGTTCTGGAAGATAGATTCTCCCGCTAACATTCTTCCCAGAGCCTTTCCTATTCCGCCGTTGCTGGTGGTCTCCATCTTCATGTTGGGAGTCATCCAGCTCATGCTTCCTTTTTCCGTCATCATACACTCGCCTCTGTCCAGCTGGCAGATGACTACCGGCAGCGGCGTGCCTTCTATTTTATATTGCATATCAATCTCCTGTTATTTCTTCCATGAACTTTTAAGCCCTACTATCTCGTTGAACACCGGCGCTTCTTTCGTGTGAAGCTTGGAGTCGGCCACAAAATAGCCGTGTCTGAAAAACTGGAATCTCTCTCCCGGCGAAACATTCTTCAGCGAACTCTCGGCGTAAGCCGTAGAAATTTTCACTGTATCGGGATTTTTTACCATCTCTCCGTTTTCGTCTTCTACCATGAGGTAGCCGTACTGCCTGACGATCACGGGAACTGAATCAGACGCGTCTACAAAATGTATGGTGCCTTTGACCTTGCGCTCCTCAAAACCGCTGCCGCTTCTGGTCTTTGGATCATAAGTGCAGTGGATCTCTTTTATACTGCCGTCATCGTTCTTTATTACTCCGGTACAGGTTATAAAGTAAGCGCCTTTCAGCCTTACTTCATTACCCGGGAAAAGGCGGAAGTACTTTTTAGGAGGTTCTTCCATAAAATCTGCTCCGTCTATCCACAGTTCCCTTGAAAAAGAAACTTCTCTGGCGCCCATATCCGGGTTCTGAACGTTGTTTTCTATCTGGCAGATCTCCCTTTGGCCTTCCGGATAATTGGTTATTATCACTTTTACCGGGTCAAAAATTACATTGCGGCTCTCGGTCTTCTCTTTGAGATCTTCTCTGACACAATGCTCCAGGAGAGATATATCCACTGTGCTGTTAGATTTAGCCACCCCTATAGTTTCACAGAAAGTTCTCACCGCTTCAGGAGTATATCCTCTGCGGCGTATGCCGGCTATGGTCGGCATCCTCGGATCGTCCCATCCCTCTACGGTACCGTCCTCTACCATCGCCTTGAGATACCTCTTGGACATGACTGTATTGGTGAGATTGAGTCTGGCAAATTCTATCTGCTGAGGCGGAGCCTGCCACCAGCCCACTTCCCTAAGTACCCAGTCGTACAGCGGTCTGTGATCCTCAAATTCCAGAGTACATATGGAATGAGTTATGCCCTCTATGGCATCTTCTATAGGATGGGCAAAATCGTACATAGGGTATATGCACCATTTGTCTCCCGTATTGTGATGCGAAGCGTGAGCGATCCTGTATATTATAGGGTCTCTCATGTTTATGTTAGGCGAGGCCATATCTATCTTAGCTCTCAGCACTTTCTCACCGTCGGCATATTTGCCCGCCTTCATTTCTTCAAAGAGGCTGAGATTTTCCTCTATGCTTCTGTTTCTGTAAGGGCTTTCTTTTCCCGGTTCTTTAAGAGTGCCCCTGTATTCTCTTATTTCATCGCCGCCAAGATCGCAGACGAAGGCTTTCCCCTTCTGTATCAGCGTTACGGCAGCTTCGTACATCTTATCGAAATAATCAGAAGCCCACAGTCTCTCATCCCACTGAAATCCCAGCCACTTTACATCTTCTTCTATGGAATCCACATATTCCATATCTTCTTTGACCGGATTGGTATCGTCATATCTGAGATTGCATTTTCCGCCGTATTTTGCGGCAGTCGTAAAGTTTAAACATATGGACTTGGCGTGTCCTATGTGAAGATATCCGTTGGGTTCCGGAGGGAAACGTGTACAAACTTTGTCTCCGTATCTATGATTTTCAAGATCTCGCTCGATGATCTCATGAATAAAATTGTCTGCCATTTTATTTCCTCCAAGTAATGTATATTATGAATTATATCATCAAGGCGTAAATTTATCCAGTGCCGCTTATAATTTTTGACATTCATTTTTTAATAATTTATAATATACATATAATCAGGAGAAGGACTTGAAAGATGAGAAAATTCAAAAGCTTTATAATTTTAATATCAGCCATAGTAATCGTCCTTAGCCTTTGGGGATGTCAGCGATCCGATCTCTCCGGCCAAGGCTCTTTGCCGGGGGCTGTCTCTTCCATGTTCAGAGACGCTCTTAGGACGGCTGCTGACTACACGGATTCTCGGCTCTCTTCCCCAAATCCATCCGAAGGAGGAGATAATTTGGCCAGTGCGGCAGGCGCGCAGGGCGCAAACAGCGTGGATATGACAGGAATTCCCGACGTCATATCGACGCTGACTTCAGATGACGGAAACAGATTGGTGCTTGTAAATAAACTGTACACTGTTTCAAAAGATTACTATCCGACCGATATGGTCGCCGTAGACGGTTCACTTTCGACAAATCAGGGACTATATTTCAAAAGAGAAGCTTATGAAGCATATCTTAAGATGCTATCAACAGCTCAGAGCGAAGGTCTTAATTTCATGATCTGCTCCACTTATCGCTCATATGCCCTTCAGACAAGTCTGTATAACAGTTCTCTGGCCCAAAACGGAGAAGCTTTCACCAATACTCGCTCAGCGTATCCGGGAAGAAGCGAGCATCATACGGGGTGGGCTGTAGATATAACGTCTAAGTCTATGGGTTATGGACTCAGTCAGAACTTCATAGACTATCCGGAGGGACTGTGGATCAACAACCATTGCAGCGAATACGGGTTCATCATCCGATACCCGAGCGGTAAGACCAACATAACGGGATACGACTATGAACCCTGGCATCTCAGATATGTGGGTATAGAGGCAGCCTCTGAAATTACTTCAAGGGGAATTACTCTTGAGGAGTATCTTAGAAAAGCGTAAAAAGAGGACGGCAGAAGCCGTCCTCTTTACTTATCCAGATAATATCTGCGTTTTCCTACCGATATATTTTTATATTCTATGGCTTCTTTAGGGCATCTGCATATGCACGCCATGCAATGAGTACAGTTATCCGACCATTTAGGAGTTCCGTCTTCCATCCTTATATTGTTCAACGGGCACACATCTTGACAGGAGCCGCATCCTATGCACTCGTCGGTGACTCTGAATCCCTTTGCTCTCACCGCAAATTTATAGAACAGAGGGTTTATGATCAGGCTCTCCAGCGCGCCGACCGCCGAATACGACTCTTCTATTTTATCTCTGCCGGATATCTTGCCGGCCAGACCTCGCAGAGCATGATCCGCAGAGGCTATTATCCTCTGTGACGTCTCCTCGTCGGGAACGCTAAACATAGCTATGTAATTTTCCGGCATCTTAATCGCCCCACAGCCTTGAAACTCCAGCCCCTTCTCACAGCAAAGCTTTTGGGCATACTTTCCGGCGTTTCCGATAGAGTCGCCGCAGGTCAAAATAAAATATGCCTTTTTGCATCCTTCAAACTCACATTCTCTGATAAAATCATCCACTATCCTCGGCATCCGCCACCCATATGTGGGAACTACAAAGATGTAGGGGCTGTCCGACTTAAAAGTTCTGCGCTCCCCTCTCTTTATCATGTCTCCCATATCTGCTGCGTCCGGCTCGCCGATCATTTGAGCCAGATTCATGGCCACATGGCGGCTGTTTCCTGTCCCGCTGAAAAATAATATCATCCGCTTTTTCTCCCCTTTTCTATCGTATTCATCAATACTGCCGCAAAGCATAGCGCGCTGCCGGCTAAAAATTTAACTGTAATGACTTCTTTGTAATATAACACAGAAAGTAAAAATCCGAACAACGACTCCATGCTCATTATCAATGCGGCTGTAGTATCCTTGGCATATTTCTGGGCGTAGTTTTGCGCCATGAAGGCCACGAAAGTGTTGAGAACTCCCAGATAAACCACTCCGATGATGGCTTCCTTTCCTATGTCAAGAGTCAGACCTCCCTGAACTATGCAGACTGCAAACCCTGCCAGGGCTGCGGTAAGCATCTGAAAGAAAGTCAACCCGGCTATATCGGAATCTTTATCCACAAGCTTACCGATAAGGACTATCTGTATTCCGAAGATCACCGCAAACAATACGCTTAAACTGTCTCCTATTCCTATGGTAAAGGACTCCTTAAGGGATATAAATCCTATGCCGGCAAGGGCCGTCGCGCCTGCAACAAAAGATTTGATCTTCGGTCTCTTTCCTATCATGACCCAGCTTATGAAGGGTACGAAAGCAACATAGGCGCTGCACAGAAATGACTGATTGGCGCTGGAAGTATACTGGAGCCCTATCAGTTGTACGGCTTGTCCCGCCGCCTGCAGGGCGCCGATCAATATACCCTTTTTCATCACGTCTTTAGAAGTTTTGGCTACCCTTTTCCAAAAAATAATGCCGCACATCAAAGCTCCCATACCATACCTGTATGCTATTATCGCCGCAGGCGACAGTCCGGTCAAAGCCATCTTCCCGGCTATAAATCCGCCGCCCCATATGGCTGCTACTAAAAGTAATATCAAATTGGCGGCTGTCTGTTTGTTCTTCATAACTGCGTGCTCTCTTACCGATAAATAATTTCTTTTCTATAATATAAGCAAAAAAGAACCGCGAGTCAATAGCCGCGGTTCTTCAAAGCATATTTACTTTTGAACGTTGTTGCCTCACGTTCTGAGGTTTAAAATCCTGTCTCGATTATCTTTCAACGATAAGAGCTGTTCCCATTCCGCCGCCGATACATAAAGTAGCCAAACCGTATTTGGAATCTCTCTTCATCATCTCGTAAATCAGAGTGATAAGTATTCTGCATCCGGATGCTCCGATAGGGTGTCCTATAGCGATAGCTCCACCGTTTACGTTAGTCTTTTCTGGATCCAGATTCAGGTCCTTTCTAACTGCCAGAGACTGAGCCGCAAATGCTTCGTTAGCCTCTACCAGATCGATGTCTTCGATAGCCAGACCTGCCTTGTCGAGAGCCTTCTTGGAAGCAGGTACAGGACCTACGCCCATGATGGAAGGATCTACGCCTGCGGAAGCATAGGACTTGATGGTGCACAGAGGCTTGAGTCCCAGTTCGTCAGCCTTCTCTTTTGACATAACTACTACTGCAGCTCCGGCGTCGTTGATTCCGGATGCGTTGGCAGCTGTAACGATACCGTCTTTTTTGAAAGCAGGTTTAAGCTTTGCAACTTTGTCTATAGTAGTGCCAAATTTAGGGAATTCGTCAGTATCGAATACGATAGGATCGCCTTTTCTCTGAGGAATCTCTACAGGAACGATTTCATCCTTGAACTTGCCTGCTTTAATAGCTTCTTCAGCTCTGTTCTGAGAGATCACGGAGAATTCGTCCAGCTGTTCTCTGGTGATTCCCCACTGCTCTGCAACATTTTCTGCAGTGATACCCATGTGGTATCCGTTGAAAGCGTCCCAAAGGCCGTCGTTTACCATCATATCGACCATCTGAGCGTTGTTCATTCTTGCTCCCCATCTTGCGGAAGGCATAGCGTATGCTGTAGCAGACATATTTTCAGCTCCGCCTGCAACGATTATGTCAGCGTCTCCGGCCTTGATTATCTGAGCAGCCAGTTCAACGGCTCTCAGTCCCGATCCGCAAACTTTATTGATAGTCATAGCAGGAACCTCGATAGGAAGGCCTGCATCCAGCGTCATCTGTCTGGCAACGTTCTGTCCCAGGGCTCCCTGAAGAACTGCTCCCATGATAACCTCATCAACCATCTCAGGTTTGATTCCGGCTCTTTCAACTGCGCCTTTGATAGCGATAGCGCCCAGTTTTCTTGTAGGAACTCCCTTTAAGGCTCCTCCGAAGCTTCCGATAGGTGTTCTTGCCGCACTTACGATTACAACTTCTCTCATTTCTTGTGTATCCTCCTTAGATTACTTTGAGTCGATTTGTACTAACTAATAACTAATACATCTTGTATACAAGATTATTTAACCACAAATCAACGAAGAAAGCAAGTCTTTTCTGATAAAAAATTAACAAAACTTTTCTTCTTTTTTTCAACAACATTATTTCAGTTTATTTTATCATAAAAACAGCTCTGCGAAAAGCCTTTATTTAAAAGTTGCCGTATATTTCTCTGCCATCTTCACCGGCTTATAGGACAGCTTTGTCTGCCTCAGGTTCTCCATGCCCATGTCTTCTTCTCTGTTGACATAAACAGTCTCTGCGGGAAGCCTCTTGCAGAACTCGTTGTTTATGGCCTGATAAAGGCCTCTCACCCTGTCGTCAGCCTTTTCCACATGTACCAGGACTGTCTCTTTGCTATTGGTCTTCGCGAATTCTCCGAGGGTGACGGCTTCTATCCTGCCGTCTATCCTTATTATTCCCGTGAGGAGCCCCCTGCCTACAAATTTAAGCAGTTCCTCTATAGCGATCGTCTCAAGTTCCAGTATCTCTTTCCACTCTTCGGGCGTTTCTCCCAGCTTATACTCGTTCTTGCTTCTTATATAGGCCATTATCTCAGGAACCATATCGACCGTGGCCTCTTCATAGGTAAAGCTGTAGTTCCGCAGAAAATAATTCAGATGATTTTTCTTCTGATGATACTTGCGTCCGCTTAGCTTGATCAGATCATCCTTTAAATAAATATAATCGTCATCGTCTCTTGTGTGTTCCGTCTCCACCGAATCTCCGAATACGTCTTTGAGGACCGGCGCCAATGATCCTGGAACGAGACTGAGTTCAAAAGCCTGTCCCTTCTTTGCGAAAATCTGTCTGGCCTCTTCTATGACCTCCCTGACTTTTTCCGCGTCATAGCTGCCCGAGTTTGTCAGGGGAAACGACATGAAGTATTCTTTTTCTTCCGTTTCCAGAGTTCCAAGGCCGGCGATACACAGATAATCGCCTATGACCTGCCATGTGAGGTCATGGGTATTTCGCCATATATAATTGGCCAAAAACGTATGTGTAGACGATTCGTAATCATAACCGTCAAAGTAACTGTTCAGAAGCTTTATATCTTCTTTTGTCAAATCGTTAAAATCTCTGTCAAAAATCATATTACCTCTTATTATTTCACTATCGCCGATATCTCCTTGAATTCAGGAGATTTTGCGCTTTTAAGTATTTCGTATAAAATGCTCTCGCCGCTTGACATCACCGCCCCCGCAGCCGAAAGTCTCATGGCGGATATTTGATGATTCTTATAATTTCTCGATCCGCAGCAGTCGGCTGCCAGGACTACTCGATAACCGCTTTGAAGAAGATCCAGCGCCGTCTGCTCCACACATATATGAGTTTCTATGCCCGCCAGGATCACAGTCTTTTTTTTGCTCTCTTCGAGACGTTTTCTGAAATTCTCATCTCCATATGCGCTGAAGGACGCCTTATCGACAGGATCAAAATCTCCTAACGCTTCAGCTACCTCTTCTGTAGTCTGCCCCAGACCTTTTGAATATTGAGTGGTAACTATCTTCGGTATTCCTAAGGCCGCAAGACCTTTGGCCAGTTTAACAGTATTTTTTTCTATGGTCTTGCTGTCTTCCATAGCCGGAAGAAGCTTCGCCTGATAATCTATCGCTACAAGCACGCAGTCGTCTCTGTCTATTCTTATTATCTCTTTCATCATATATTCAGCTCCCATCCTTTTATTTCTTTTAGTCCCTCATAATCGTTCAGATCATATCTTATTGCCGATATTGTGGCATATCCCTGTCTTATGAGCCTCACGTCCATATCTTCGGTCCAGTGATCCAGTTCGCTGGGTGTTCCTCTATATCGGTAAGTCTTAGAATCTCCGCTGCGCGATATTTCTTCGAACCACTGATCGTATTCCACAGCGCCCAGCTTACAGGCTTTAACCCCTTTAATCTCTTCTGCCGGTATATCAGGCGTGTTTATACTTATAACGCCTTTTCTTCCAAAACTCATTGCCAGCGGCAGCGTCTGTACTGCCAGCCTGCATGCCCCTTCAAAGTGCGAGGCTTCATGACTGTTGACAGAAACGGCTACAGCCGGAAGACCCGCCATCATGCCTTCGGCCGCAGCGGAAACAGTTCCCGAGTACATGGTATCTGTACCAAGATTTCCGCCATGGTTTATTCCCGCATATACCACATTTATTATTACGCCCTCCTGCTTGAGCATATCTATCCCCAGCTTTACGCAGTCGGCCGGCGTGCCGTCACATTCGTAAGCTTTTTTGGCGCCTTCAAATTCTACTTCTCTCAGGGTGATCTCACCGCTTACGCTGAGAGCATGGCTGCTGGCGCTTCTCTGGACATGCGGCGCCACCACATATACGTCTCCGCATGATGACATGGCTTTGGCCAGCGACTTTATACCTTCTGTCGTTATTCCGTCGTCGTTAGATACAAGAATGTTCATTATATTTTCATAACCTTTCCTATTTGATCATTTATCACCAGATTCGCTTTACTGTCATACCCAGTAGCCTGTTTATTTATCAATACTAAATTATTCCCACGAAAATACCTAATTAAACCTGCCGCGGGATAAACTACCAGAGAAGTTCCTCCGATTATCAGAGTATCTGCTGCGCTTATGGCTGATATGGCCCCGTTTACGCACTCGTCATCCAGGACCTCTTCATATAGGACTACGTCGGGTTTTACGACTCCTCCGCATTTTCTGCACAGGGGGATCCCGTTTCGGCAGTATTCTTCGTTCATTATATATTCCACATCGTGATATTCGCCGCAGTCCATGCAGTAATTTCTCAGAACGCTGCCGTGAAGTTCAAATACGTTCCTGCTGCCTGCTTTCTGATGAAGCCCGTCTATATTCTGCGTCACTACGGCCTTCAGCTTGCCTTCTCTTTCCAGATGAGCAAGAGTCCTATGTGCGTCCCCGGGCTGCGCGTCCATATATATCAGATTCTTCTTATAATAATCAAAAAAGACTTCCATATGTCTTACAAAGAACGTATGGGACAGTATTTCCTCCGGTGAAAAGCCATACTGCTTCTGCGCGCTGTACAGTCCTTTTTCCGATCTGAAATCAGGTATACCGCTCTCTGTAGAGACTCCCGCTCCCCCGAAGAACACTATCGATTTTGAATCGTCTATTATATTCTTCAATCTCTCGTCCATGGTTTTCTCCTTATCTCTTTTATAGCGCGAATTTTTATCTTCGTCTTAAGACATCATAAATATGACGTTGCTAACATTATAACACTTGTGGTAAAATTTTGGTATCTTTTTAAGGAGGTCTCGCATGACGAACAGACAAAAATCGAAAACTGCTCTGGTCCTCAGCGGCGGAGGTTCCCGCGGCGCTTATGAAGCCGGCGTCTGGCAGGCGCTGGTTGACCTCGGAATAAAAATAGACATCGTTACCGGCTCCTCTGTGGGGGCCATAAACGGAGCCATGGTATGCCAGGGCGATCTGGACGACACCATCAATCTCTGGAGAGAGATCCAGACTCACATGGTCTTTGACGTGCCGGAAGACAGCCAGCTCATAGATTATGCAAAGCTGATCTTTTCTAACGGCGGAGCAGGCATTTCGGGGCTTAAGGCTCTTCTTGAAAAGTATATAGACGAAGAAAGGATTCGAAAGTCCCCCGTAGATTATGGGCTGGTCGTCATGGAAAGAGCCAGCATGAAACCCCATTATCTCTATAAGGAAGATATCCCCAAGGGGAAACTCATCGATTATATACTGGCCAGTTCATCTGTTTTCCCGGCAGTGCATCCTTATGAAATAGACGGCGTCGAGTATATAGACGGAGGTTACGCCGACGTTCTCCCCGTAGATCTTGCCATGAAAAAGAATCCGTCATCTATAATAGCCGTCAAGCTGAACGCCATGGGTATATTAAAAAAGGAACCTCTCAAAAAAGCCAAAGATATCACCGTCATAGAATCAAGCTGGAATCTCGGAAGCACTCTCATATTTGACACGAATAACTCTCGCCGAAACATGCGGCTTGGTTATCTCGATACGCTTAAGACTTTCGGCATACTGGACGGCAGTTATTTTGCCTTTGCCAAGGGAGACTTTTCAAGGATGGATATAAGATGGGCGGATCCCTGCGCCAGGATCTTCAGGATGGATCCGTGTCTGATCTACTCCAAAGAATCGTTTCTCAGGATGCTTCCCGAGGCTGTGGCCAACGCCCAGCAGGAGGTGGACGAAGCCTGGGAGGCTTTTAAGAGCATCCGCAGAATACACGTGAGAATACCTGATTATATACAGGACATAAAATCGGCCGCCGGCCCAAGAGCCATCTGCAGGGTCATCGCCGAAAACATAAAGGAAAAAGGACTGGACAGCATTTTTATGAGCAACGCAGTGATCGCTCTGATACCTGAGCAGGTGATAGCCGCCAGATTTTTAGTAAAATACGGAATAGTCTGATACATTTATACTTTATCGAATTTAAAGGCCCGGATACTATCGTATCCGGGCCTTTAAATCCGGCCGGCAGAAAAGTACCGCCTCCGCCCCCTTCTATTGTATCTCGTCAAGCCTGTAGGCAAAGAGCTTCTTGGCGGGAGTCTTATAAAGCGCCATGGCGAGGATAGTCGCAAGCACCAAGCCTACGGTAAACTGTCCGATGTTGAAAGGAGCTCCCAATATACCTGACCAGAGATTGCCGGCCAGTATTCCGTCAACTGCGGCATATCCGATCACCATCTCTATGCCTGCCAGTACCATTCCCACGATCTCTACAAGCGGAACCGATCCTATCTTGACATGATGTTTCTTCTTCTTTGTGGCCGCCTCGATGAAAGCTCCCATTATGAACGCCATGAGTGCTTTTATCAGAAACGTCCATGGAGCATAGGCGGCGTATCCTCCGAGAAGGTCGGCAAGGGCCGAGCCGAGACCTGCCGCTGCTGCCCCGCCTTTTTTGCCCAGAAGCAGAACCGACAGGAATATCATAGTATCTCCCAGATGAACATACCCCTGAGTGAAAGGACTTGGAATCTTGATTATATAAGTAGCCAACAGGACTAAACATACCATCAGCGCCGTAAGAACTAATTTATTCGTTTTCTCTGTACCCGTCATAAAAAATACTCCTTTAACATTGCTTTTTTATTGATCTGGTATTATAATACTACTAAAATGTCATCTTTTAAATACTCACTTTTTACTTTTTTTAAATATACAGTATAGGAGATTTATTTTATGAAACCGATTATCATAGATTTTTCTGACAGTTCTTCAGAATCTTTATATATACAGTTATACGAGAAGATCCGGGACGGAATACTGTCGGGAGAGATAAAAGAAGGAGAAAAACTGCCTTCTCTGAGAAGTCTCTCAAAAGCTTTGGACGTAAGCATCACCACCACTCAGACGGCTTATAATCAGCTGCTGGTGGAAGGTTACATAATCAGCAGGCCTCAGTCAGGTTATTATGCCGCGCAGGGCTTATCAACAGGCCAGATACCATATTCCCCGGGCAGACAGGCTCCGCTGACGGAACAGGTCTTTAAGTCCGAAGAGAATCCATATATATGTGATTCGGAATGTTTTGACTTCGTCAAATGGAAGAAGTGCGCTTCTAAAGTCTACAACGAGTACTCCGATCTCCTCCTCTTTGAAAGCAATCCTCAAGGGGAGGCGGCCCTCCGCCATGAGATAGCAAGATATGTATACTCGGCCAGGGGCGTCACCTGCAAGCCTGAGCAGATAGTCATAGGCGCAGGAACGCAGCAGATAACCAGTCATCTTTGCCGTATACTCAAGAGACTCGAGGCAGATCACGTGTCCCTTGAAAGCCCCGGGTATCTTCCGGTTCAAAGTATGTTCAGAGAAAACGGATTCGCCATCTCGCACATTCCCGTCACTCGAGAAGGGATAGATATAAGTAAACTGCCTATGAACATCGCTTCAGCAGTTTACGTGATACCGTCCAACCAGTTCCCTACAGGAGCTGTGATGCCCATAGGCCGCCGCCGGCAGCTTCTCAGCTGGGCTTTCCAAAACGACAGCTTCATCATTGAGGATGATTATGACAGCGAGCTCAGATATTTCGGAAAACCTATACCGGCTTTAAAGAGTCTGGATGAAGAGGACCGAGTAATATATCTTGGGTCTTTTTCTTCTACCCTGTTCCCTGCGGTGAAAATTTCCTACATGGTACTGCCCGAGCTTTTGCGCAATATCTTCGACGAGATAAAAGATCAGTACACTCAGACTTGTTCAAAGGCTGAACAGCTGACGCTGGCTCTCTTCATGGAAAAAGGTTATTATTATACGGGGATACGCAAGCTGCGCAGTCTCTACGCGCAGAAACTGTCTCTCACCTTGCAGGCTTTCGCCTCAGAGCCGGCCGGGAACATCAGCACCGTGGATACTCGCTCGGGGATAAACCTCATAATAAAAATACGGACAAAAAAAACAGCCGATGAACTCTGCTCTGAAGCAAAGGCCATCGGGCTGGCGGTGGTTCCCTTATCTGAACTTACTGACCAGGATACGACGTCTCTCATCTTCTATTACAGCAAGCTGCCTGTGGGTAAGATAGAATCTCTGGTCAAAAGATTGGTCTCTATATGGAACAGTTGATACATTCAGACAACCCCCTGTTTAAAACCTATATCGTCAGATGAGAAGGTTATCTTCCCCTGATCGTCTATGAATATAGCCTCGGCGCCGTCTACAGACCTGATGAATTCCATTCCCTTTTCACTTCCCATGGAAAGGCAGATGGTGCTGAGCGCGTCACAGTCTACAGATCTTCCTTTGTCGGCGATCACCGTAACAGATACCAGATCTGTATCATACTGATATCCGGTCTTCGGATCCAGTACGTGATGATACAGTTCTCCGTCTATCTCAAAATATCTCTCATACGTTCCTGACGTGACTACTGTCTTGTCTTTGCAGGGAACTATCCCTAAAAGCTGACCTGTATCGGAATCGGGATCGGCTATGCCGACGGAGAATTCGCTTCCGGCGCCGTTCTCCATGCTCTTTCCCTTTTCTCCTACGGCCACTATATTTCCGCCCAGCGAGATGAGAGCGCTGGTGACTCCTTCAGATTCGAGATATTCTGCCACCTTATCAGCTATATAGCCCTTGGCTATACCTCCCAGGTCTATTTGAGCCTGTGGATCCAAAAGGCGTACAGTATTTCCTTCGATGACTATTTGCTCATATCCCACATGGCTAACTGCTTCTCTCAGGACTTCGGTGTCCGGCACAGCGCCGGTCTTTTCTCCGTTTTCATCAACTTGATGAAAATCCCACAGTTTGCTGACTCCCCCGATGGTTATATCGAATCTCCCTTCAGAAAGCTGCCCGTAGTCTATTCCTTTTTTAATCACTTCGATTGCCGTATCGCTGACTGCAACCGGCTGACCTGCCGCGTTGTTTATTTTATAGATATCGGTCCCCTTTCTCATATTGCTGAGGATCCCCTCGTATTCGTCGCACAGTTTAAAAGCCTCTGTTATGACCGTCAACACCTGTTCTCTCTGCTCTTCCTCGCTCATACCTTCGAGGCCGTCCATGGAGTAAACTGTTATCTTACATATCGTGTCTAAATGGAAGCTAGTTTTTTCTATTCCCGCATTATTACTCTGTGAATTGCACCCTGTCTGTGGTATAATAAGCATTGCAACAATGAGCAATAATATAAATAATCTTTTCATAAATCAACTTTTCCCCCGGAGTTTATCATGATCAAAAAAGCGGATGTCGCTCTTTTCTTTATCATTTTAATAGCAGGCCTTCTCATCTCTTGGTTCTCTCTTTCATCAGGCGAGCCCGCAAGCAAAGTTATGGTCTGGGTAGACGGCAATATTTACGGCGTTTACGATATAAATGAGAATCAGACCATAGAGATAAATAATAACGGCCATATTAATAATTTTACCATAAAAGATGGTTTTGTTTCAATGACTTATTCAGACTGCGCCAATCAGGTGTGTGTAGAAAAGGGCTCTATAACGCAGTCAAAGGACTCCATAGTCTGTCTTCCGAACAGAGTTATGGCAGAAATCGTATCGGAAGGGGGCGGTGTAGATGTCGTCGCAGGATAAGACGCCGGGCGCAAGAACATCCGGAAATTCTTACGCTCTCAGAACCAAACGCCTCTCTCTCAGCGCCATACTGGCGGCCATGGCTATGATTCTTTCCTACATTGAAGCTCTCATCCCCATGCCTGTACCTGTACCGGGCATCAAGCTGGGGCTTGCAAATCTCATAGTCATAATCGCCATTTATAAGCTGGGATTTAAGTATGCTTTTATAATAAACTGCGTAAGGATCCTTACGGCCGGTCTCCTCTTTACGGGAGTCTTTGGTATCATATACTCGATGGCCGGCGGTATCCTTAGTATTCTCGTGATGTATATCTTATATAAGTCGAGGATATTCGGAACCGTGGGAATAAGCATGGCCGGCGGCGTTTTACATAATTTCGGTCAGCTAATTATGGCCTGCATAATAATGTCCAACGTGAGGCTCATGTCCTATTTTTCTGTATTACTGTTTTCCGGCATGTTAAGCGGCATTTTGATAGGCGTGGTAGCTCACCTGGTCATGGCAAAGCTACCTCACCTAAAGATATGAGTCCGCCGATCTGATAAAAGGAGAGATATTATGAAGTTTAAACGAGTATGGGCAGTCTATTTCAGCCCCACGGGAACCACGAAGAAAGTCGCCTGCCATATGGCAGATGAACTTGCAGATCTGCTGGGAGCTAAAAGATGTGATTACGATTTCACACTGCCAAAGGCAAGAGAGGGATTTGCATCTATCAGCGGAGCTGATGCCGGCGGCTTAGAAGCATCAGAAATCAAAGGCGAAGAATCCGGTTCCGATCTTGCGGTGTTTGCTACTCCTACTTATGCGGGAAGAGTACCCAACGTGCTGCTGAAATATCTTTCTTCTATAAGAGGTAACGGAGCGGCCGCCATACCGGTGGTGACCTTCGGTAACAGGAATTTCGACAATTCGCTGATAGAGCTTCGCGATATACTGGAAAATGCGGGTTTTTATACTGTCGCTGCTGCGGCCGTCTCTTGCGAACATTCCTTCTCTTATTCTCTGGGAGCGGGGAGGCCGGACTCCCGGGACATGAAAGAGATAGATGATTTCGCGCGATCCATCGTAAAAAAATTCGATTCTTGGAAAGATCAGGCTATCGCCTGCGGCCTGCATGCTCCTATAGAAGTAAGCGGCATAGCCGAGACTTACGGCGGCTATTATAAGCCTCAGGATCGCAGCGGAACACATATCGATATCCGCAAGGTAATTCCCAAGGTTTCAGAGGACTGCATAAACTGTGGGGTCTGCGCGTTGGTGTGTCCTATGGGCTCCATAGACCCAGGAGATGTGAGAAAGATGACAGGTATATGTATAAAATGCTGCGCCTGTTTTAAAAGATGCCCTGTTTCTGCCAGATATTTCGATGACGAAGGTTATCTGTATCACAAGACTGAACTGGAGGATATGTACAGCCGGCGTGCCGAAAACAGCTTTTTCTTATGATCTTATACTGCTACTTTGCAGCCTTTTTTGATATATTGATGCAAATAAAAAACCGGGTATATATAAGGTGACCCCCAAAAGTTAGACTTTAGCTCTAACTTTTGGGGGTCGGTTTAATATCCCGGTTTTATTTACTTCTGAACCATGCCACTATAGTTCTGCCCGCTCCGCATGTGTCATTCCATACAGGATCTTTGCAAAGTCTGTCTCCAAGTTCATCATACCAACCGTCAAATTCAAAACCCTCGTCCGGCTCTGCGTTATACTGCTGAACGCCGGGAGCCAGTTTAAGGCTTACATAGCCTCCTCTTCCCGCTTCTAAGCTTATGAGAGTCATGCCGTCTGACCCCGGCGCAGCCGCCTTAATAAATCTCAGGGGATTTCCGCTGCACTCGAGGATCTCCAGCTTTTTATTAGCGCTGAGATCCAGCTCCTGCAGCATATTGTCCTGCGCATACAACTCTGCCAGATCTTCACCCCTTGATACGTTCAATTTAGATATATTTCCATCCTTGACATCCAGGACTTCTCTCTTTGTTTCTTCCATGATACCCTCCCGCTCATAATATTAAAAAGAAAAAGCGCACCTCGCATAAGATACGCCCTCTTTCAAGTCCTTTTTGATTAAGCCAGGCTGACATTTATAGCTCTGAGCTTATCGCTGTTTTTCGGATCAGCTTCCACATCAAAAACAACTTTCTGGCCCTCGGCTAAAGTTTTGTATCCATCTATCTGTATCGCTGAGAAATGTACAAAAACATCTCCGCTACCATCATCATTGGAAATAAAACCAAAGCCTTTCTCTGGATTAAACCATTTTACTGTACCATTATACATTAGGGTACCTCCATGTTCGAAAAAATTACCGTACCCATATAACAACGTACACCTTACAATGAATACTTGTTACTATTATTGCACATTTGTGTTTAAAAGTCAATACAAAACAAACGTCCCCCTGCATAGGAAGGGGACGTTTGTTGCATTTATTACTTTATAACTACTTCAAAATCAGGTTCATCATCAAGTAAAACGTTTTCATAATGTAAGAGTTTAAGAGATTCATCTCCTTTAGGCTCCTCAAATACTACAGTTCCTGTCTTTGTTCCGCCAGGAGTTAGATCTCCTGAGCCGATATTAGTATCGGTATCCACAAGGCTGAACGATGTATCATCTTCCTGACCTTGTGAGTTTACCATAGTCCAGTCAAGGAAATTGTATGAAACGTCCTCTTCCGATCCGTTCTCGATAGTTACGCTGATGATGACAAATTCTTTTCCCTCATCCGGAGTGCTCCAATCGTTTCCTTCGGAATACTGTACGTCATTAACCGTATACTTCACTCCGTTGATGTCGGCCGTTTCTCCTATAGCGAATGAAGTTTTCTTTTCCTCTTCTCCGCCTTCGTCACTTCCGCATCCAGCCAGCGCAAAAATCATAAGAAGCGACATTGCAAGCACTAATAATTTTTTCATAGAAATAACCTTACTTTCAAATACTCTATGTTACTTTTTCAAGTTTATTATATGTTATTTCAACTCACTTGTACAGTATTTTTTAACTCATTTTGTGTTATAGATTGGTTTACATTTCCAAATTTATAATATAACTATAGAAACGGAGGATATTTACGATGAGTAAGTTCATAATAATACCAAAAGAAGAAAAAGCTGTCACGATGACTATAAGAATAGACCGTACTCTGCAAGAGAAGTACAATCAGCTGTCCAATGAAACCAATCATTCAAGAAATGAGCTGATTTCCATGGCTCTGCAGTATGCCTTAGACAATATGGAAATAAAAAAAGAAGAATGATACAAAAAGGGCTCCTCCATTCGGAGGGGCCCTCGATTATCTTTATTAGAAAGATCAGTCTTTAAGCTTCTGCCGCTTCTTGAGCAACAGCAGGAGCTGCCGGTTTTCTTTTCGCTCTGAGATTTATTATAGCGCCTGTAGGACATTCCTTTGCGCAGAGTCCGCAGTTCTTGCACTTTTCCGGATCTATCATAGCCAAATTGTTTTCAACCTTGACAGCGTCAAACTTGCAAGCTTTTTCGCACTTCTTGCAACCTATACATCCGTTGGAGCAGGCTTTTCTCGTCTTTGCGCCAGGATCGGTCGAATGACACTGCACTATGACCTTATTCTTGGCAGGAGCTATTCTGATAACGTTGTTAGGGCAGGTATTAGCGCATATACCGCATCCCACGCACATATCTCTGTTTACTACAGCTACGCCGTCGCATACCTGGATAGCGCCATAAGGGCACGCAGCCTGACAATCTCCAAGACCCAGACATCCGTGGGCGCACATATTGAGCCCGCCGAACAGCTGCTTGGCAGCTGCACAGGTTGAAAGTCCCTGATATTCCATCAGCTTTTTCGCAGCTTGAGCGTTGCCGTTACACATTACAACTGCTACCTGAGGCTCAGCAGATCCGGCTTCCACACCTAATATGCCCGCAAGTTTGGCAGCAACATCGGCTCCTCCTACAGGGCATTTGGCAGTACCTATGGTAGGATCTTCAGCCAGCGCCGCGGCATAATCATCACATCCGGCGAATCCGCAAGCTCCGCAGTTAGCTCCCGGAAGCTCGGCTCTTAAGTTTGTAACCGTCTCATCCACAGGTACGAAGAATATCTTCGACGCGATAGTCAGGATGACGGCAAAGATGAAACCCATTGCTACTACCAGCAATACTGGTATTAAAATATCCATCATTTCTTAACTCGCCTCCTTATACTACACTAATCCGCCGAATCCCATGAATGCAAGGGATAAGAGCGCGGCTGCAGTCATGGTGATAGGTACGCCCTGGAACGATGCCGGAATATCGGTGTTTCCCTCCAGTTTGGTTCTCATTCCCGAGAAAATCACCATCGCCAGCAGGAATCCTACGCCTGCGCCGAAAGAGTTAACTAATGACTGAAGGAAATTGTATCCCTGATCGATGTTGGAAATACATACGCCCAGTACCGCACAGTTTGTAGTGATCAGCGGCAGATATACGCCCAGCGATTTGTGGAGCGCAGGGATAAATTTTTTCAGCGCCATCTCAACAAACTGCACCAGAGCAGCTATGATGAGTATAAACACGATAGTCTGTAAATAAGCTATGTTCAGATCGTTCAAAACCTGCATGATCGGCCATGTTACGGCTGTAGCCAATACCATTACGAATATTACAGCTGCGCCCATGCCGACGGCAGAGTCGAGTTTCTTTGAAACTCCGAGGAACGGACAGATGCCGAGGAACTGAGCGAGAACATAGTTGTTGACCAGGATTATACCCAGTAGGATAGTTAAATAACCTGACATTATGCTTCAACTCCTTTCTCTAATTCCTCAATACACTTCTCCTGCTGACATACAGAAGCCAGCGCACATCCCTGACAGCCGAAAGTTCTCGGTTTCTTGCCCTTGGACTGGAGGATCTTGTTTACGATAGCGATGGCGCAAGCGTAGATGAAGAATCCACCCGGAGCAAGAGCTACTATGAGCATAGGATGTTCCGAAATGAACGGCAGTGAAATTGTAAGCTTCTGAACCAACTCTTCGCTTCCAAGGAAGAAGCCTGAGAATATAGTTCCTGCGCCGAGAATTTCTCTTATGGCTCCGATGAATGTCAGAGATAATGTGAATCCGAGTCCCATTCCTATTCCGTCCAGAGCCGAATCCAGAACGCCATTTTTGTTGGCGAACATTTCCGCTCTTCCGAGTATTATACAGTTAACTACGATCAGCGGCAAGAACACGCCCAGAGAATTGTAGAGCGGTTCAGCAAACGCCTGAACGATGAATTGTACTAACGTTACGAATCCCGCTATCAATACTATGTAGCAAGGTATTCTAACTTTATCAGGAATAACTTTTGCCAACAGCGATATCGCTATGTTGGAGCAAATGAGTACAGCAGTTGCCGCGATACCCATACCCATACCGTTGAATGCCGACGATGTGGTGGCAAGCGTAGGACAGGTTCCCAGCAATAATACCAGGTTAGGGTTTTCCTTAATTATGCCCTTCGTGAGGACTGCTAATCTACTTGCTTTTTCTTTCATTAGTTAGCACCTCCTTGAACTGCTTGATATTGCTGCAGCGCCACGCATACTCCCTGGTAAACTCCGTTGGAAGATATTGTAGCTCCGCTGATATATGTTACAGCCGAATCGCCTTTGATGTTGTCGGCTCCTGCCAGCTCTGTCACGCCCTTGTACTGCTCCAGGTAACCTGATTCATGGGCTTTAGTACCAAGACCCTTGGTGTCGTTGTGGGCAGTTACCTTAACGCCGGTTATGCTGCCTTCGTTGTCTATACCTATCATCTCTGTGATAAGTCCTCCGAAAGAAGACGACTGAACGGTAACGACCATTCCTATACCTTCTGCAACGTAACATTCTGTAACAAATACTTTGTCAGGAACCGCCACCAGAAGCTCGCCTTCGTATTTTTCAAAGCTGGTAGCTGCAGGCAGCAGCTCGGCTCTTGAAGCGTCAGCGGCTTTAGCGCTGTTTTCTGCGATTATAGGCGATGTTATGGAGTTCACGTATGCAAGGGCAAAGGTGATTACCAGGCAGATAGCCACCAAGACTACTACCGGCTGTATGTATTCTTTAAAAGTTTTACTTTTCATGTTTCTTAGCACCTCCATACATTCTCTTCTGGAAGAAGTTATTTATGAGCGGTGTCAGGCAGTTCATGATCAGTATCGAGAAAGATACGCCCTCAGGGTACTGACCCCAGAGTCTTATGATCATAGTGATCACTCCGCATCCTATTCCGAATACTACCTTACCCATAGGCAGCAGCGGAGTCGTGACATAATCGGTAGCCATGAAGAAGGCTCCCAGCATCACGCCGCCTGCCAGGACATGGAACAGCGCCATATCAAATGCGTCTCCTCCTGTCGCCGCATAGTAGATAAACGCAAATACGAATACCGATCCTATAAAGCATACGGGGATTATCGGGCTGATGACCTTTTTCCATATGAGGAACAATCCTCCTATGAGAAGAGCGATAGCGCTGACTTCTCCCATGGAACCTCCTATGAAGCCCAGGAACATTTCCATGTTCGTAGGAAGCTCAGCTCCTCCTTCAGCTAAAACTCCGAGAGGAGTCGCCGTGGATGTAGCGTCTGCCGCCATTCTCGGAAGCGGCCACGTAGTCATCTCTGTGGCGAAAGATATAAACAGCACGATTCTGGCCGTTATGGCAGGGTTGGCAATGTTTTTGCCCACGCC
>OFLZ01000356.1_pt1 | contig 38769 bp, 31 predicted proteins | sample 1541321 | NCBI WGS metagenome assembly OFLZ01 (sample SAMN04209223, study PRJEB22552) | human gut metagenome | biome: gut; material: feces | host: Homo sapiens | place: USA: Oklahoma | reverse complement strand
GCGGGGGGCGGTCGAGGGGGGGCGCAGTCCCCCTTCGAATTAGAGTCCCGTATGCTCCCGGATGTACTTCCGTGCCTTCATGGCATACTCCAGCGGATTGGCCTTGGCAGGATCCTGTTCCGCCTCCACCAGCAGCCAGCCCTGGTAGCCGGCATCCGCCAGCACCCTGAACACAGGATCAAAGTCCACGTCGCCGTCACCGGGGACGGTGAAAGCACCGTTGCGGACGGCCTGCAGGAAGGACCAGTCATTCTTCCGGGCCTCTTCCACCACGGGCAGCCGCATATCCTTCAGGTGGACGTGGCCCACCCGGTCCACGTACTTCTTCAGCATAGCCAGGGGGTCCTCGCCGGCGAAGGTGAAGTGGCCGGTGTCATAGCACAGGAACACATACCGGGGATCGGTGTTGGCCATCATGCGGTCCGTCTCCTCGCTGGTCTGGACCACGGTGCCCATGTGGTGGTGGAAGCACAGCTTGAAGCCCCGGTCCGCAGCGATCTTGCCCAGCTTGTTGAGGCCATCGCACAGGAGCTTCCACTCGGCGTCGTCCATCACATGCTTGTGGCCGCCGGTGAGCACGGGTACGTCCATCTTGCCCTGGATGGAGTAGCTCTGCTCGCTGACGTTGATGCGGTTGGCGCCCACAGCAGCCAGGAAGTCCAGGTTGGCGATGAAGTCCTTCTCCTCCTCCTCAAAGGGGCGGGTCAGGAGGAAGGATGAGTACCAGCGGCTGGCGATGCGCATGCCGCGCAGGTCCAGGGCCTTCTTCAGCTCGGCAGGATCCTTGGGATACTTGTTGCCGATCTCGCAGCCGGTGAAGCCCGCCAGTGCCATCTCGCTGACGGTCTGCTGGAAGGTGTTCTCCCCGCCCAGCTCCGGCATATCGTCGTTGCACCAGCCGATAGGTGCAATGCCCAGGAATACGTGGTTGGAATCAAACATTGGAATTTCCCCCTTGTGAAGCCTCAGAATTTTTCCAGCGGTCCCGTGAGAGCGGGCCGCATGTTTTGCACACTTCTCTCCATTCTGTGTTCGTTCACAGAAATGTGGAAAGCAATCACACGCCTCTCTGCGTGCTCTCTTACAAACTATCATTTTTAGGGAGAAAAATCAACTTCTTTTCCAGGGCCTCCGCCATTTTTTCTATTTTAGCCAAACGGCTCCTCTCTTTTTCGTAGATATAACCGTACTGTCTCCAACCCCCGCAGCGGATGTGCCCGATTTCTCCCTCGTTTCGTCCACAAAAGACTCTGTCCGCCGGAAATCCGGCCCCACTCGCTTTTCCATTCGCTTTTAAAATTGTGTGGGAGATGGCAGCAAATTTTATCACGTCTCCATTCCATATTCAGCGTCAGATCCCTAATCTGATTCCACAACTTCTTTCATTAGGGTGTCTTTTGCCTTATTTAAGCCAAGGATCATCATTTATCGCAGAGAACAACATCCCTTAGGCACCGCTTACTTCAGTCCATATTTCAAAGCGCGCCTCACAATCATGCCCCATATTTTGAGTAGCACCTGTCCTGTAAAGAGTGATATTCGTATTGATTATTTCAAATGTTTTCCTACGATTAATTTAATTTCTTTACATCAAAGCCGTCAATGCATTCCTTCCCGCTTGCTGATCCTCTCCCCACAGTAAAGACTTGATGAAATTTTGACAACAGTCCTGATACACTTTATTGGTCAGAATGGCCTAAAAAGAGATACGGTTTGCATCCTCCTTTGGAATGGAATCACAATAAACCATTCCAAAAAAGAATGCAAACCATATTTCTTTACTTTTTTATTTCTAAATTCTATTTTACCTTATTTATATAGATTATCGAGCAGTTATTTTTTCTTCCCCAGCAGGATCTCGGGCGTTTTTACGATCAATCTGCCTTATAAAAGGCGAAAATGCAAAGGATAGTACCTGCGGTCGAAATTCTACTGGTATTTTCTCATAAAGCGGCGCCCTGTCTTCACTCGAGATCACATGCCAGTCATCTGCTGAGTAGGAATCCGCACTTCACCGCCCTGTCTGCAGTTGACCTCCTCTGGTTCATGAAATGTCGGGACAACCCGATGTAACGCCTCCCGGATACAGGAAGGGTTGTCCTTTTCTAAAGCATTCTGGAGAATTACTAGCTTCTCTTTCAACTCACCAGGCGTAATTGCCGGTTGCCGCTCAATAAATATCTGGCTGTTCTCTGTCTGCTCAATATCCCGACTGGCAATTAGGAGTTCCTCATAAAGTTTCTCACCAGGCCGCAGTCCCGTCTCTATAATATCGATGTCCCGATAAGGCGCATACCCAGAGAGGCGAATCATATTCTCAGCCAAATCTAATATTTTAACCGGCTGTCCCATATTTAATACAAAAAGCTCATTTTTTCGGGCCATAGCCCCTGTCTGCAGAACGAGCTGTGCTGCCTCCTGTATTGTCATAAAGTAGCGAATAATTCTCTTATCTGTCACGGTTACAGGTCCCCCCGCCGCAATCTGCCGTTGAAAGAGCGGTACTACAGAACCGTTGGAACCCAGCACATTTCCAAATCGAACTGCAATGAAATCTGTGCCGCTGTGTCCCTTCATGGACTGAAGAATCATCTCGCAAAGCCGCTTGCTGGCTCCCATTACAGAAGTGGGGTTAACCGCCTTATCTGTGGAAATCAGAAGGAATTTTTTAACCTGAAACTCATCTGCAATCTGTACAAGGTTCAGTGTTCCAAACACATTGTTTCGAATGGCCTCCTGGGGACTATTCTCCATAAGAGGTACGTGTTTATGTGCAGCAGCATGGAATACAACATCTGGATGATATGCATCAAATATCTGTCGCATCCGTGCTTTATCCTGAACCGATGCGATTTCTACCTTTAAGTTAAGACGCCCTCCATATTGATAGAGCAGTTCTTGCTGGATATCATAGGCTCCGTTTTCATAAATATCCACAATCACCAGTTCTTTAGGATCATGTTTGACAATCTGCCGACACAATTCCGAACCAATCGATCCACCGCCTCCGGTAACCATTATGACTTCTCCGGTAATATACGCATCCACCGGAGTTGGATCCAGATAGACCGGTTCCCGGCCAAGAATATCCTCAATCCGGATCTCTCGTAGTTGAGTATGTATGGGCTTCCGATGAATCATGTCTAATGTGCTTGGTAAAACAGAAACCTTGATTCCCTCCAAGCCAGACATCTTTTGAAAGATCTCATGGCGCCGGTCTTCATCGGCCGATGGTATGGCTACAATAATCTCACGAATGTCTATTGTCCGAAGGGAATCTTGCACTTGGTCGATTCTCCCTTTCACCTCTACGCCATGGATGCGCTTCCTCAATTTCTCAGGATCATCATCGAAAAAGCACTGCACATTATATCGACTGTCAGGGTTGCTTTGGAGTTCCTCCAATAATTGTACGCCTGCTGCTCCAGCTCCGACAATAGCTACCGGAATCTGGTGCCGTCCTTTGTAAAAGAGCACTCGGCTCCGATAAACTCGATAGGCAAATCGCATCATCAGCATTCCCAAAACCCACATACTGGCTACGCAGGTCAAAAGCATGAATGAGATTACACTCTGCAGAAAAAGCCGACTCAATACCTCATAGAGAAAAACTCCACAGAAAGCGGCCATCAGCAAAGAGAGATATTCTTTGCTCTCTGCGTATCTCCACAAGCTATCATAGGTGCGAAAAATAAACTGGAAAAGGACTGTACACCCATACAACAGCAAAAAATTCTGCAACAGTTGGAAAGAGCGTCCAACTGCGTCAGATAAATTATATCTCAATGAAAACCATGAGAAAAAGGCAGAAACCGCAATTAGAATAATGCTGTCGCAAACAAACAGTATCTGCTTTCGAAAATGATTCATCGATTATATTCTCCTGCTGCTACATTTTCTATCTTTTCTGGCTATCGGGTTACGATCGTATAACAAATTATACAGTCTTTTTGTCAAAAAGGGAAGCGTAAAATGTTACTATTTCTTAGTCCCTGACTTCTGATTGATTTTCTAGAGAAAAAAGCTGGAGACGGAACTCCGCCTCCAGCTTTTCATTCTTTATCCCAGTGTATTACAGCAGATGTCTTCTCAATTCTCTCTTTTGTTTCCATTTTTGCGTATATAGAATTTTGTTTATTATTGTTTTTTCACTCCCGCAGGGGCCAGAAAATTTTGAATTGTGGAGTACAAAACGAAATTGAGGAATTATCAGAGAAATTTCAGAAGCGACGCAGGCAGAAGGAACCTTCTACAGTAGGACATGTCTGCGTTTTAAAGCCGTTCCCCATACATGGCAGGTTCATCCCGGGACTTCCTCTACACGAATCATAGAGAGTCAGCAAAATATAAGCTAAATAGTCTGGCACCCAAATGAAATGCAGACGCCTGCCGCTGACTACTTACGGGCGTTGTTTCTTTGTTTCCGTTTTAGCATGCTATTTGTGTTTAATGTTATGAGTAGTGATCACATAAGGAACAAACCACATTGCTGATCACCGCCCTATTTTTACTCCATCTGTCTCGATCGGATTTCATATAGAGCTTCACACTGTATTTAATCGCTCCCTATACTCGTTGGCCTTGTCATGAAAGATTTGCTGCCACAATTCCAAGCAGAAGAAGCCCCACAGGCTACGAGAGAATGCACCCTCACCGTTGATTTTGGAAATGACTTTCGCATTATCCACATACTCTCGCTGGCGAGCCTTGGTAGTAGAAAGTGTATCGCAAATGAAATCTCGGCACTCGCCTTTTGCCCATACGGCAAAGGGCGTCGGGAAGCCCATCTTGTCCGTGCGGTTCATGACCTGCTCCGGCACATACCGGCTCATGGCCGAGCGCAGAATATACTTCATCGTTCCGTTTTTGAACTTGATGCTGGCGGGAATGGTGGCCGCGAATTCCACCAGTTCCCGGTCCAGGAACGGGACCCGGGATTCCAGGCCGTGGGCCATGCTCATGCGGTCCTCCACCTGAAGCAGGGCCGGCAGGAGCGTCTTGAAGTCAAAGTGCGTCATCCGGTCCAGATAGGACTGCTTATCCACATTCTCCGCCACGAACAGCCGTTCATAAGAGTCATAGGGATCATAGGCGGGCAGGGAGTCCCGGTGGACGCAGTCCTCCATGCCGGGGGCACGGTTGATGAGCTGGAAGTAGCGCTTGCTGGGCTCATCGAACAGCCCCTTGCTCCAGAAGCTGCGGAGCATGGGCTTGTAGTTGCGAAGAGCGGTGAGGTTGGGGATGATGGACTCGTAGGTGACCACGAAGGCGCCCTTTTGCGCCGTCCCCTCAATGGCGCCCTTGATGCACTGCTCGAAGTACGCCACCAGATACCGGGTATAGCCGCCGAAGATCTCGTCGCCGCCTTGTCCGCCCAGGACCACCTTGCGGTGCTGGGCTGCCAGCCGGGAGATCATATACTGGGAGAAGGAGCCGGGGCCGGCAACAGGGGCGTCCAGCGCATAGATCACGTTTCCAATGTTGTCGATGAAATCCTGGGCCGTGATGTCCAGCTCATAGAGCTTGAAGTCCTTTTCCCGGGCCACGGCGCGGGCATAGGCGCTTTCGTCATAATCCGGGCCGATGTTATATTTTCCGGTGAAGCCCACGAAGCTCTCACCCAACAGGTCCCGGGCCATGGCGGAAGTGATGGAGGAGTCCACGCCGCCGCTGACATATCCGCCCACCGGCACGTCGCTTCGGACATGGTATTTGATGGAGCGCTGGAACTGTGCTTCCAGCTCATCATGGAAATACTGCTCCGTATGGTATATGTCGGGGCGGTAGTAGACCTGCCAGTACCGGCGGCGCTTGATGGAGCCGTCGGCCGCGATCGTCATGCGGTGAGCCGGCTCCAATTCCTCGATCCCCTGAAACAGTGTCCGTCCCTCCATGCAGAACTGGAACACCAGGTAATCCTGGAAGCCCTTGGGATTGGTCTCAATGCTGGGCAGGAACGGCAGCAGCGCCTTCATTTCCGAGGCGAAATACAGCGTGTTGTCCACCACAGTGTAATAGAAAGGCTTGATGCCGAAGTGGTCCCGGGCGCAGAACAGTGCCTGCCGCTTTTCGTCCCACAGGGCGAAGGCGAACATGCCGGAAAAATGCTCTACGCATTCCTCGCCCCACACCTCATAGGCCCGGAGGATCACTTCCGTGTCGCTGGTGGTCTCATAGGTGCCGCCCAGCTGTTGTTTGAGTTCGATATAGTTGTAGATCTCCCCGTTGAAGCAGACCCAGTTGCCGTGGTGATCGGTCATGGGCTGCTGGCCGGAGGCGATGTCGATAATGCTGAGCCGGCGGTGCGCCATGCCGACGTTCTCAGCCTGGTGCATCCAGACGCCGTGGCCGTCCGGGCCGCGATGGGCCTGCAGATCGTTCATAACGTTCAATTTGTGGGCAAGCCCGGGAATCCGGTTGCCGGATAATTCGATCATACCCGCGATCGAGCACATAGGGCGGTCCCTCCTTTGTGTGAATCAAAGTTTCCATCCGAGGGGTGACCGAACGGTGCATTACAGCCACCGTGTCCTCGGAGCAGTCTTTTATTGGTATATGTCAAAAAGAGCAAGGTTGGGAAGCGTTTCCCGGCCGCTGATCTCCACCAGGATCTCTGATGTAGTGGCAGCGTCCTTGAGCTGATAGGACAGATCGTACACGTCCTGCACCAGATCTCCCTCCAGAGCGGTCTTGGTGCCGTCCTCGTCCACCGACCAGCATGTGACCTCCAGGGGGACTTGAAGCTCCTCCATAAAGCTCATGGTGATGCGGTAAAACTCCACATCCTCTGTAAAGACGCAGAAGATGGAGTTGGGTGTGAGCGTCTCATCATAGACCACATCCTGGCTGGAGGCTGGCTCCACAGGAATGCTGCTGGTGACAGAGGCGGGATACCAGCCCAACAGGTTCAGATCATTGAGAAGCAGAGAGTCCGGCTGCTCTAGGACCTGATATGCCTCTGTGAAAAAGCGGTTGGTGAGATAGTAAGAGTCCATGGAGGGCTCCCCGCAGGCGTATGCCTGGGCATCGTCGCAGGTCAGCAGCGTCGCCATATCCGTGGTGTAATAGATGCCGTGGGTGGGGTCAAAGACATAGGGGCCTTCCGTGGTCTGAACTTCCACTACGGCATGGATAGAAGAATCCTCCCCGATATGCAAAGAGCTGATTCCATATGTGGTGGCCTGATAGTACCCGTGCCGGGACGGCTCCTTGACAAACAAGTAGCAGTATATCCCGCAATCGCCGGTCCCAAATTCCAGATAATCTTCCTCCGTGATAGGCCGCCCCTCGACCTGGGGACCCACGCCGTAGGAGATCAGCCCATTGACATATTCATTGATCTCCTGGACCTCCTCCACCGTGGGGACCTTCAATTCTGTGACATAAGAGGGGGCCTCCTCCGGCAGCTCCTCTACCGTGGCGGATGTACCCGAAGTGGAGGAGCAGCCCGTCAGCAATACCAGTAACAAAAAAAGTGCAAAGCAGTTTACCCGTGTTTTCTCCATCCTTAGGTTTTTCGTCCTTTCACACACGCTCGATGAGGCCATGTTCCCCCAGGACCATCTCCAACGCGGCCCGTTGGCTCTCAAAGCTGAACTTGTTCCGGCAGCCCTCGTACTGCTTTTTCATGGCGGAGAGCTGTTCCTCATCATGAAGCAGCCGGTTGAGGGTCTGCCCAAACTTGATAGGGTCGGAGAGGTCTTCTCCCACGCCCACGCCGTGTTCGCCGGCTACCATGGACACTTCTTTCATGGAGACGTCGTAGAGCATGGGCAATGTAGCCTCAAAATATTCCATCAGCTTATTGGGAACGGCGTAGGAGTAGTATTCATCCACCGCGGAGTACGGCAGCACGCCAAGATCTGCGTTGACGGTAAAGCGCAGAAGCTCGCTCTGGTTGACCCAGCCCACCATGACCACCCGCTCGGGGTTTCCTTCCTTTTCCAGCGTGTGGAGGAACTTCTCCTGATAGTCGCCTCCGCCCACGACCACAAGGCGGCAGTCATCCTCCAGATACCGCGTGGCCCGGGCCAGGTTGTCCAGATTGCGCAGGGCCGTCATGCTGCCCTGAAAAATGGCGATCCGGGTCCCATCCGGAATGCCGTAGGTATGCCAGAAGTCCGCTTCCGGCACAGTATCCTCCAAGCGCAGAGCGGCGCTCATACAGGAATAAATGACATCAAAATGCTTGTGGTAGCATGCGCTCATGTCCTGAGCCAAATACTTCCCCACAGTGATGCACACATCACACTTGGGATAGAGCTCCGCCTCGCTCTTTTCCGCCAGGGCGATCTTCTCGGCCCAAGTGCTTTCCCACAGGCGGGTCTGCTTGTACCACCACTCATGGCAATCCACCATCAGCGTGCAGCCCAGTACTTCCTTGAGCATCACGCCGATGGGCAGCGTGGGCAGATCCGCCACGTACACCAGGTCCGGCGTCTCCTCCGGCAGGGCCCGCCGTACCTGTTCCAAAATGGGGGAATACTCGAACAGGATCTTCCGGAAATCCTGGAAATCAAATTGCTTTTCCCCCAGCGTGTCCGGCCCCACGGGACTGAGGGGGATGGGGGTGCCCCGATAAAGCTCCGGCGGGTCGTTGTTGAACAGCCAGACACCGTTGTCCGCCGTCTTGCAGTGGGCCGCCAGCGCCCTGCCACGGGGCCCTTTCGTATAGGAGAGCGCCACATCGCCCACGGTCGTGTAGCCCTGTGTGTCGATCTCCTTCAGGTCCGCTCCCACAATGGCCCGCTCATACTCGCCTGCCTGCGCGCCTGTCCGCTTGTCCGAGATAACAGTGGTGTGGCCGGTATGACTGTCATAGACCAGAACGCGGTTCCCTCTCTGGATGGAGATGAAATAGCCGCTGCGCTCTCCCACCGTTTGCAGCGTGTAGCCCCGGCGGGTCTTTTCCATGCCGGCCAGCAGCTCCAGTGCGCACGCGTAGGTGCCGTTCTCCCGGTGATAGGCCTCCTGTGCGTCGATCACATGGGTGATGAGCCCACGTTCCTCTTCCATCAGCGCATCCAGAGACAGGGCGTAGAGTTTCACTACATTCCAGTCCAGAGGACGGACCACATAGTCCGGATCGGAGTCATTGGTGAAGTCTGTATATGCGGACGGAAACAATTTCACCGAATACCCGTTCTCCATCAGGACATCGGCAAAAAACAAGATCCGACGGTCAATATACGCATCATGCGTGACCAGCCACGCGATCTTTTTCTCTTTCATCTTGCTGCTCTCCTTTTAAGCACGATATACAGCCGCTTCACGCCCAGACCTGTCAGTGTCTGGTACATGCGGGGATGCCGGTGGAGCCATCCCTGCAATCTGCCCTCCACTTTTTTGGCGGCGATCTTGAACCGGATCTTCATAAGAGACGGTTTCTTCTGTGCGGGCACTTCGTATACAGATAATACATACTCAGCGAACAATGCGCTGGACACTTCGCAGCGCCGGTCTTGGAGTTCCTGGTGCCGGGGCTCCGCCCCCTCCGACGAAGTCCCGCCTGCGGCTACCATGCTCTCTGCAAACAGGGAGGCCGCCACCGTGCGCTGGAGAGATCCGCCATCTGATGCAAGTTCTGCCGCGCCGGATGCCAAGGAAGCTTCCCCGGAAAATTTGCTCTCTGTAAGGAGCGCTGCCGTCAGGATCGTCTGCAGATCCGGCTCCATGTTCTGGCTGTCGTCTTTATACGGATCCTCCTCCGGACTTGATGCTTCCGGCAGGAAGGAGCCTGTCACATAATGTTGCCCGTCCTGGGGCGGCGCGCTGTCATTGGATTCCGCGCCCACCGGGGCAGCTTCCTGCAGGCTCTGGACGAAGCGCTTGAGAAGCGCGCCCCTGCGCCGGATGGTCTGGTTGCTTTCCAGCAGCCACTGCCGGGGCGAATGCGGGAGAGAAATCCCTGTTTCGTCCGGATAAGGCAGCTGATAGCGGATACCGTCCAGAGAAAAAGCAAACAGCGCCCGGCCCTCCCGGGGATAAAACCGGTAGGGCACATCCTGCCCGCCGGACAATCCGGCGCTGTACAGATCCAGCTGCGGGGCGCTGAAATAGAGCTTGATATACACCGGAGAGCAGGTGATCTCCTGATTCAGGCAATCCGTGGCCTCCGCTGTGCTCCACTGCCAGTCCATCAGATACTGCTCCTGCCCCCGCTGATCCGCTCTCGCCACGGAAACGGTGCCCTCCCCATCCGGCAGAGAGCCCCGGATCTCCACCCCGGTATAGGTGCCCGGCAAGGGGGGGAACGATATGGCCACCCAGGCGGTCTCCGCCGTTTCGCAGCGGCGGAAATGATAGCCGTGTTCGTCTGCTGTCATCTCGCAGCCTGCGGTATACAACTCGGGCAGCAGCTCCGCCTTCGTATATACATGCAGGGCCTGCCGGCGCTCCATGGGACGCAGCGCGTTGCGCAGCCGCTGCTCCGGTTTTTGCTCCGGATACATGGTATCCGGGAGCTGTGCTTCCTCATCGGCCCGGCAGAACAGGATTCCGATCTCCGAGTATGTGGGGAAGGGAAACTCCGCGTCAAAGCCCGCCATGCGGTGCAGGAGATCCAGTTCATCGGTGCCCCGCAGGATGCTCTTCCCTCCGCACTTGGGACAGACCATCCCCTCTACGCTGTGGATATCAAAGCCGAAAAAGTCCGCGAATTCTGTCTCATGGACCCCTGTGCGCAGCGTGGTGATATCCCCTGTATAGTTGACGCAGACCGGCTTCCAGCTCTCCGGCAGCAGCGCGGTGAGCTCCTGCTGAGTATAGCGCCGTTTGTGATGGTTGACATGCCACACATGCCCACAGCGGGAGCACAATGCCATAGCCATCAGGGAGGGCTCCTGGAAGGGGACTTGCAGATAGATATATTTTCGGCTGACGCGCATCAGCTCGGCGATCCCCTTTTTCAGCACGGGGTCCGGGAGGTGTTCCAGCACGTCGCAGGCCATGACCAGATCCACCGACCCGTCTGCCATGGGGATGTCCATGATATCTCCCACGCAGGTCTGGCGTACATTTCCCCGGAGGATCTCCTCTTCTATATCCATGGCCAGAACGGCATAGTCCGCCGGGATCTGCCGGTTCCCGTAGCCGGGGCCGGAGCCGATATCCAAGATTCGCTCCACATCCGCCGGAAGAGAGGAGACCAGGGATCGGGCTGCCCGGTCGATGGAAGGTTCTCCCTGGGCAGTCTGGTTATGGGCCTGGAGATAATCCCCCGCTTCTTGTTGATTGACCTCGTTGATGGTGCTTTTTCCCCGGATCTCAAAGGTCTGCGGCAGCGGATAATACCGGCGCCATTGCTCCCAAAAGGCCGTGAAAGGCTCCTGGGGATCCCCACAGGTGGAAAACACGCTCTGGCGGCGTACTTCCTCTAAAAGCAGCGGGAAAGACGGCCCGAAGGACTTCTGCCCGGGGCCGTCATCCAGCCACTGGCGCAGATCGTCAAGCGCGGCGGAAACCGCCGGAGGAACGGGCTCGTGGGGAGCCAGTCCTTCCAGGGCAGACAGCAGCTGGGTCCCACGGGGATACGGTTCGCCCGTGGAAAGAGCGATCCCCGCCCTGCCGCTGAAGGAAAACTGCACCGGGATGGCCTCCACCAGCGCCGCTGCCCGCAGTATATTTTTGGCAAGGGGACGAAGCACAGTTTTCCCCGGAGAGACCGCAAGGTAATGATTCATGGTACCTCCTCACTTTTCAGCGCCGTACCGTCAAAGACATGATGGACCGCACCACACGACCAATTACACGGATGCAGCAGATCTCCCAGTCCCTTCTTTACGCCGAAGGGCTGTTCCACCTTGAAGAACAAAGCACGGTCAGATACGCAGTAGGAAGGCTCCTCTGCGGCCTTGGACATCGTGCATTGCTTGAAAATGCCGATGCTGACCATATACTCTCCTTCGCCGATGCGCAGCGGCGACAGCTCTGCCCCGATGGTGACATGGCCATTTTCGGGGATGGAGGAGATGCCCAGGTCCTCACTGGTGCAAAACAGCTGTGTCACGGTCTTTCCGCTTCGGGTCATGATGCAGACTACCGCCACAAAGTGGCGGACCGCTTTGTGCGCTGCCAGCTGGATCTGAAACCGCAGGGTGTCGCCGGTGGTGAAGCAGCGGACGCTCTTCCCCGTCCCGTCCAGGATGTCCTGGGCTTCGATGCGCAGCTCCTGGGAGCCGTAGACCGAGTTGGTCTGTTGCATCTGCTGGAAGTCCGTAGCATCCCGGTCCCCAGCCAAGGGCTCCTCTTTTTCCTGGACCGGTTCCGCGCTCCGGGCGTCGGGAGCGGAGAGGGGCTCTGTCTCCAACGCTTGGGGCTGCTCCGCCTCCGCGGCAGGTTCGGAGGCAGACACGATGGGCAGGTCCTCCTCTGTGGCCAGACGGAAAGAGAAGCTGGTATTTCCGTTTTCCACCTGGCCCAGCCGCCGGTATGCATGGCCGTCAAAGTACTCCAGGTAGATCTTTTCCCGGCTGTCCGGCCGGGCATGGATGCACACGGAGAGCGTTTTTCCGCTCAGATGCAGGGGGATCTCCATCTGGAAAGGCGCGTGGCAGTTGGAACCGCCCTGGTCACAGTAGGCCCGGTAAAAATTCCCCCGGTCCTTTTTGGCGTCACTCCAGTCCATACCGCCCTTGTCTGCAATGACGCGGGTGAACTGAGCGGGGTCATCATCCATGGGCGCGCCGAAGTGCAGCTGGGAAACGGGCTCTCCATCAGCCGACAGCTCACCCCCATAGATCAGGTGCTTGTAATGCGGGTGCGGCGTGTCACATACCAAACGCATGACCAGGACTTGTGTGGCTTCGTCCGCCTGGGCGATGTTCAGCATGCTCTTTCGGCTGATGCGGAATTCCTTGGCCCGGGCCCGCAGCTCCTCTTCATAGCGGATCTTTTTGTTATAGATCTTGGAGACCTCCAGCGCAGTGCCTTGGTGGGTGATCTCTCCCCGCTCCAGAAGGATGGCGCGGTTGCAGATCTCCAGCACGCTCTCCATACTGTGGGATACGAACAGCACCGTGGCCCCGGTATCCTGTGTGAGATGCTTCATGCGTTCGGCGCACTTGGAGGTAAACGCAGCGTCTCCCGCGCCCAGCACCTCGTCGATAATCAGGATGTCCGGCTCCAAAGAGGTGGACACCGCAAAGGCCAGGCGGGAATACATGCCCGCGGAATAGTATTTGACCGGCTGGTGGATATAGTCTTCCAGTTCGCTGAACTCGATGATCTCATCCATACACGATTTGATCTTCTTGGAGTCCATCCCGGCATAGGCCAGGGCTGTGCGGATGTTCTCGATGCCTGTAAATTCGGGATGGAAGCCGGTGCCGATCTGCAGCAGTGCCTGGATCTTTCCATTTACATGGATGGACCCTTCCGTGGGCCTGAGGTTCCCCACGATCAGCTTGAGCAAGGTGCTCTTGCCGGCGCCATTGCGGCCAATGATGCCGATCCGCTCTCCCTTGGGGACCGTCAAATTGATGTTGCGCAGCGCCCAGAACTCGCGGTACCGCGGCTCCCGGTCCCAGAAGCGAAGCTTGTCCAGCCCAAAAATATCCTGAATACGGTCGGACTGCTTATCAAACAGCCGGTACATTTTCCCAAGATTTACGATCTCAACGGCATTTTCCATGGTACATTCTCTTCCTTTAAATGTTGTCGTCAAAGAGCTGCTTCATCTTCTCAAAAACCCAGAATCCCACCAGGAACGTGCCCAGGGAGATCAGTACCACCGCCACCAGGATGTCTCGCGGAGGCATCTCACCATAAATGAAACAGTGCTGATACGCAGTGATAAAATAGTAGAGGGGGTTCAGGCGGAGAAATGGCCGCAGGCCTGCCGGGATCATATCCGGCGTGTAGGCGATGGGGCTGATCATCATCAGCATCAGACTGATGATGTTGATGAGGCTCTGCATATCCCGCAGCACCACGTTGATGGAAGAGATCAGCCAGCCTACGCCGATGCCGAAGATTACCTGAAAGCTCCACAGCGGCAGAGCCAGCAGCAGCCACGGGGACAAAAGGCCCGTTACCGCTACCGCAACCGTCAGCAAGATCAGGCCCACTACTTCCGTACACTGGCTAAAGAGAACTGCTTTTACCGGGATGAGCTCGATGGGATAGAGCGTGTTTTTCACCAGGGAGGCATTGGATGTAACGGAGATCACAGAGTTCCCCAACCCCTCGCTGAAGCCCAGAAACGGGATCAAGCCGGAAAAGATCAGCATCACATACTGCGGCGTGGTGATCTGTTCCAACCGGACCTGGAAGATGAATACATAGACGACGGAATAGGCCGTCAGCATCAGGATGGGATAGATCACCAGCCAGAACATCCCCAATACGGATCCGGCATATCGGGACTGAATGTCCGCCAGCGTCGTAGCCCACAGCATCTTCCTGTGGTCCCAGAGAACTTTGAATGAATGAAACATGGAATGTTAACCTCCAACCAGACACCCCTGCACGAGCCCAAAGGCAGGAGCAAGGAAATCTCTAAGCCATTTTTTATACTATCATCTCGTCCGAGTTTGCAATGCCGTGTCGAAAAAATACGGTGATCCCCCCATTCACACGGACACATCGAACTGGCGTGCGAATGATTCCATCGTCAAAAATTCAAAAACAGCAGGATGCACAGGCGATCTTAGCGCCAGAGCCTCCAACGCGTCCTGCCAGAAATACGGCGCGGTCCTGGCATTTCGGATAAGGGAGAGAAGATACTCCAGCGAGACTTGTCTGGCCCACGCATCCACCGGTGCGCCGAAGCCCAGCTTGTTGGTGCGCCAAGTGACTTCCCGGGGCATCCGGGCATCGAAAACACACCGCATCAGGTATTTCGTGTATCCCTCCCGGATCTTATATTCCGGCGGGATGCGGCATGCCAGCTCCACGAACTGGTAATCCATGAACGGGATGCGGCTCTCCAGAGAAGCGGACATGAACAGCCGGTCATCCATCCGCACGATGTTGGGCAGCTGCGTGGCCGTCAGCTCCAGATATTGAAGCTGCTCCAGGGAACGCGGATAGAGCAGCTCGTGCAGCTGCGCTTTTTTCCGCATCTCCAGAAGGTCCCGCTTCACAAACCGCTCCGCGCGGTGCAGCTGGCGGGTATCCCGTACTATGGGGAGATCGAAATAAAGCACATAAGCGGCCAAGCTGTGCAGATGCAGCCGCGAGTGACGGCCTGCCTGGGGGAATTCCCGCAGGAGCCGCCGGATCCGCCCGGTCTTCAGCAGCCAGGAGAAATAAAAGGCGTAATACCGCTCATACCCCAGCATCAGCTCGTCGCCGCATTGTCCGTTGAGTACCACCTTATAGCCCTGGGAGCGCACCTGCTCCAAAAGTGCCCTGACTCCCAGCAGCGACAATCCGCACAGGCCCTCCGTATGCCAGACCACGTTTTCAAACTGGCCCTCGATGTCTGTGGGGGCCGGCAGGATCTGGTTGCCCGTGCAGCCGCAGGCCCGGTTCACCAGATCTGCAAAGTACCATTCATCACAGGAGGCATCTCCCGGATAGCTGGTGGTAAAGGTGTGCAGCTGGGCCGGGTCGGACATCTGCCCGCACAATTCCGTGACCATACAGGAGGAATCCAGCCCGCCGGAGAGCAGGGCGGCCACCGGCGCATCGCTGCGCAGCCGCCAGCGGCATGCCCGGGAGAACTCCTCGGCCACCTGCTCCTCCCACTGGGCCTGGGTATAGCTGTCATCGTAGCGGACATGCAGCGTCCAGTAAGGGGTGACCGTCACGGAGACGATGCGGTCCCCTTCCGGGGCCACCTGCACCACCAGCTTGTGCCCCGGGGGGAGCGCCCGCATTCCCTCGATGAGCGTTTCATCGTCGTAGTCGCCCAGGCGGTACATCAGATTCGCCGCCAGGTACGGCCTGTTAAAGGTCCGCCGGATGGTGGGGTCCTGACAGAGCTGTTTTAATTCGGAGCCCAGCAGCAGCTTGTTGGCGTTGTGGTAGTAGTGAAGGGGCTTGGCTCCCAGCCGGTCCCGGGCGCAAAACAGCTTGTTCTCTTTGCCGTCCCAGAGGGCAAAGCCCCACATGCCATTGAAATGGTCCAGGCAGTCCTCGCCCCACTGGCAGTAGGCATGGAGCAGGACCTCGGTATCGCAGTTCGTTCGAAAGCGATGCCCCAACGCCTCCAGCTGCGCCCGCAGCTCCAGATAGTTATAGAGCTCCCCATTATAGGTGAGCGTGAGATCCCGCTCTGGCAGGGCCATGGGCTGGTGGCCGGCGGCACTGAGATCCAAAATGCTCAGCCGCCGGTGCCCCAGTCCCAGAAAGGTTCCGCTGCCTCCCTGCTCCAGAGGGGGCAGAGAGAGCTGGGGCAGCGTGTCCTCTCCCCGGTAAAAGGCCGCGCCCTCTTTGCCGATCAGCGCATAGCCTTCATCATCCGGGCCCCGATGGCGGATCACATCCGTCATGCGGCGCAGCGTGTCCGTATCCACGCCCCGGTCCAGATCCAGATAACCACTGATCCCACACATACACGATCTCCTCTCTTTCAGCGGAAGAGCGCGCCTACGCCGGAACAGGAGCCTCTATTCCCTGTGGGACGTTGAGACCTGTCAGCGGGAGAAGCGCCCGGTAAAGTCCGTGGAGGCCACATCCTTCAGCGGCAGCTTCACCGGCAGTCCCGTGGCCGCGGACTGATACATGGCCAAGATCATCTCCAGGGCTCGGCGACCGGCCTTCGCATCGATATAAGGCGGCCGGTCCTGGGCGATGGCGTCCATCGTGTCCGCGTAGACCAGGGTGTGGCCATTGCCGTAGACATTGCTGGTGGCTTCCTGCAGCCCCTTGAGGTCCGCGTCCTCCGGGCGCTGGTCGGCAAAGTCCCACACGTCGATGTTGTTGGTGGACGTGCCGCCGATCTTCACCGTGCCTGTCTCTCCGAACAGATAGAGCGTTTCCTCCAGATTCTTGGGGTAAACATTGGTGGTGCCCTCAATGGTGCCGATGGCCCCGTTTTTGAACTTCACCACGGCCATGCCCACATCCTCGCACTCCAGATAGTGGTGGAACTGCTGGGCGGTCTGCGCATAGACCTCCTCCACCTCGTCTCCCATCATCCAGCGCAGCAGATCCACACCGTGGATGCACTGGTTCATCATGCACCCGCCGTCCTGGGCCCAGGTGCCGCGCCAGGGAGCCTGGTCGTAATAGCCCTTGTTCCGGTTCCAGCGCACATGGATAGACCCGTGGGAGAGCTTGCCGAAGCGGCCCTCCTCCAGTGCCTTCCGGGTAGCCTGCACCGCCGGGTTGAAGCGGTTTTGATGGCAGGCGCACACCTTGACATGGTTCCGCTGCGCGGCTTCCACGATGGCGTCGGCGTCAGCCATGGACATGGCCATGGGCTTTTCGATGATGACGTTGACGCCGTGGGCGATACAGTAAAGCGCGATCTCGGCGTGGATGCCACTTTCGGTGGCGATTCCCACCAGGGTGGGCTTTTCCGTCTCCACCATCTCTTTATAATCGGTATAGCGGCGAATGGAGGCATCCTGCTCCAGGCCATGCTTGGCCAGCAGCGCTTCCATAGCCTCGGGCTTGACGTCGCAGACAGCGGAAAGCTCCAGGTGGTTGTTCAGAACGGCTTTGATGTGATTGGTGGCGATGCGGCCACAGCCGATGAGCGCATATTTCATAACAACATTCCTCTTCTCTGTTTGATAGTATCAGTTCCCGGTCCGCTCCTGCGGAGAGGAAAACATCATGCCTACTGCAAAGACCCGGTCCGCGATCATCCGGGGGATCTGCTCAGCCTGTACATGCTCCGAAAGGATACCCAGTTCTCTGCACCGCTCCACAGCGGCGTGATACGCCGGAGAGGACAGCCCCTGGGCAAAGCAGCGGTCGATGCGGGCGGGGACCCGGCTGCGCCGGAAGACGCGCCCGGCCGCCACTTTCGCAAGGAACCACATGCTTCTCGCCCACTCCGTCCCTGCCCGGGCGCTGTCGCAGGTGAGGCCGCGGTCCGTCGGGATGTCCTTGAGGACAGGTGCGTGTTGGGTGACCTGACGGCGCTGCCAGGCCTGCATCTCCAGCCGGCGGGGCGGCTGCCCCAGGACCGACGCAGCCACGGACCGTTCCATCAGGGGCGTATAGGCCGCGTAAAAGCGGTTCTCCATATTGCTGATGCCCGCCAGGCGCATCTGCATGATGGCATAGCCGGCGCAGAGATAGGACTCGGCCTTGGTGGGCCGGCTATACCGGCTGAATTTGCGGTACAGCCGCTCCGGCGTCTGCCGGATAGCCTCCTCCGTCTGCCCGCCGCAGATGCCGTCGGGAAAGTCGTAGGTGATGACCTTGAATCTCAAAAAGCGCTTCCAGTCAGGCTTGCCGCCGTAAAAGGGAAAGTCCTGGTTGAGGAAGCTGTTTTTGTACAGCTCCCCGGCGCCGCCTCCGAATTTCAGGGCAATGCCTCGGGCGGCAAGGCCGCCGGACTGCTTTGCCAGGCGATAGGCGCCGCACACGCCCGCCATGCCGTCCGCCTGGCGGATGGCCTCTTGCAGCCAGGCATCTCCCTCCGGCGCATCGGAAAAGACCGTCAGCTCCTGCCCCAAAACATCAGCGATCTTCCCGGCCAGGCACACGTCCGGATGATCGGGAGGGCCGGTCACCGTCAGGGCAGGCCGGACCCCGTTGGCCAGAAGATGCGCCAGGACAGAACGGCTGTCGACGCCGCCTGTGACCGCACAGCCCATGGAAAGTCCCTGCGCTGCCCGGCAGACCCGCGCCATCAGCGACGCCATGGCCTCCTGGCCAGGCTCCAATTGCTCCAGCGGGGGGAGCTCCTTGGAGCGCGTCTCGATGCCGGTACCCCGCACGACATAGTAACAGTCGGGGTCACTCCTGGTCACGCCGGAAAAGATCGTGTCATAGGAGTACGTACAGCCAAAATAGAGAAATTCCGCAATGGCGACGGGATTTGGCTTTCTTTCCTCCGGTGCTGCGCTTTCATACAGGGACGGGGAGATGGTCCCCGTCTGCCAGTTGATGAAAAAGGACGACCCACCGTAGTTGTCGGCAAACCAGACGGCCGTTCCGTCCTCCCGGTCGATCCGGGCCCGGTAGACGCCGAGACAATCCGCGAAGTCCAGCACGCCCGTGGACTGATACTGGGCGAGGAATGCCCGGGCGGAGGCCTCCCCGCAGGGAAGATCCCGGTATGCAAAAAAACCCGTGACGTGCATGCACGCGCCGCCGTGTTTGACGATGGTCTCCATCATCTCTGTGTTTCGCCTCCCCTACCGGACCACGCGCCGGACAGATCCGGCTCATCGGCCCTTGTCACAAGATCCGCTCAAGTCTCGATAGAGCCCCAGCAGCGTCTGTTCCTCCACGCTCCAGTTGAATGCCTCCCGGACGGCTCTGCGGCCGTTCTCGCCCATCTGACGGGCTTCCTCCGGATGCTCCAGCAGGCGGCGCAGGGCCAGGACGACCTGGTCCACATCTTCCGGGTCTACGCACACGCCGCAGTGATACCGCTCCACGAATTCCCGCCACAGGGAAAAATCCGTGCAGATCACCGGCAGACCCGCCATCATCTCTTCAAAGATCTTGGTGTTGCCCATGGTGCCGCTGTGCCCGTTGGTATTCTTTCCCGGACGCAGCAGCGCGACTCCCGCCCGGCAGTGCGCCATCTGCTTCGCCACTTCTCCGTGGGGGATCCGGCCCAGGTAATCTGTCTGCGCCCAGCCAGGCAGTGCCTCCAGGCGGGAAAGGTACGCCTCCCCCACCGGGCCGCAGAGGGTATAGCGGCACTCCGGCACCTTCTCCAGGGCCTTGAGGACCGTCTCGTGCATCCATTGGGGGGTGATGCCGCCGGCGAATATGATCCGCGCGTCCCCGCCGTCATCGGGCATGGGAGCCTCCCGAAAGATGGGATAATTCGTCACCTGCACGGTCCGGGGATTGATCTTGGAAAAATAGTCCACGATATGAGGCGAGACGCTGATGACTGCATCCAGCCGCCGGCAGACGGAGGCCTCATACGCCTGATACAGACGGTACACGATCCGGCGCAGGGGCTTTGGGAGCCAGTGCTTTTCCAGGATGGCCTGAGCAGTAAACTCATGGCTGTCGAATATGACCACTTTCCCGCGGCGCTTGAGCCGCAGTCCATATGGCAGCAGCTCCGGGTCATGGAGATGGTAGACCTCGGCGTCCAGTGCCAGCGCCTGCCGGTATATCCTGCGGGCAAAGAACAGCATCCGGAAAAGACGGCCGCCTGAGGGCACGCCCACGCCCACGACCCGGACGCCGGCCTCCTCACGGGCCGGGCCCCGGGCCACCAGAGATACCTCGTATCCCGCCTTTGCCAGAGAGACGCATTCCTTATAAAAGATCCTGGTGTCGTCGGATGCGTGGGCGCTGGTCATATGGCAGACGTGTATCATTGCAGGAATTTTCGGATCTCAGAGACGATCTTCTCCGCGGAATGGCCGTCTCCGAAGGGCTGGTAGGCGGGGTCGAACGTCACGGGCCGGGACAGCTTTTCCAGGATGTCCGCCTTTTCCGGCCTGGCCAGCTGATTGTAGCCGTTGACCATGGTCTCCGGCCAGCCCACATAGTCCAGCACCGTCACGCAGGGCTTTTTGGCGAAGAATGCCTCCCGCTGGACACCGCCGGAGTCTGTCACGATTTTTTCAGCCCGGTTCACCAGGGAGATGGACGTCTGATAGCCCATAGGCTGCGTCAAGAGCAGGTTCCGGTAGGCTCGCTGGCTGCAAAGCCGCTCTGCCCTGGCGTGATTCCTGGGATGCACCGGGTAGATCACCGGGGCATCCAGTGCCTCCATAGCATCAAAAATACCCCGGAGATTTTCGTCCGTATCCGTATTCTCCTGACGGTGGCAGGTGAGATAGTAGAATTTGGCCGGGACCTCCAGCGGAGTGCCTTGGAAATCCACGATGCCCGCCAGTTCACTGCCGTCCAGCTGCCGGGTGTAGTAGCAGAAGGCGTCATACATCGGGTCTCCCACCAGTACCACAGAATCCTGGAAGCCTTCCCGACGGAGAAACTCCACGCCGGAGGGGGTACATACCAGGTGCAGACTGGAAACATGATCCGTCACGATGCGGTTGACTTCCTCAGGGCTTTCCAACGTTCCCAGGCGGTTACCCGCTTCCACATGGCAGATGGGGATATGGAGCTTTACGGCCGCCAGTGCCGCAGCCATGGTGGAATTGGTGTCGCCGAAGACCAGCACCATGTCCGGCGCTTCCTTTATGAAGACTTCCTCCAGTTTTTCCAGCATCTCCCCGGTCATCTTGCCGTGGCTTCCGCCGGAGATCCCCAGATTATAATCCGGCTTTGGAATATCCATCTCTTCAAAAAAGACATCGGACATATTGTGGTCATAGTGCTGTCCCGTGTGGATGAGCACTTCCTGAAACTCCTTCCGCAGGACCCGGGACACCACGGCTAACTTGATGAACTGTGGGCGCGCCCCCACAACGGAACAGATCTTCTTCACTTACAGCACCTCGATATTCTCCCGGTTGGAGATGTTTTTCATCACGTTTTTGCAGTCAAACACCGGCACACCGCAGTTGGCTACCATCTGATAGTCCACATTGCTGTGGGCGGTGGTGATGATGACCAGGTCGTACCCCTTCACCACCTCGGCGTTCAGCGTTTCCACACCGGTATACCACTGTCCGTTATGGCGAAGCTTGGGGATGAAAGGATCATAAAAGTCGGTCTGGGCGCCGGTCTTGTGGAATTCCTCCATCACCCGGATGGCAGGGCTTTCCCGGTAGTCGTCGATATCCTGCTTGTAGGCCATGCCCAGCATCAGGACCTTGGCCCCGTTGAGCGCCTTCTTGTGGCGGTTGAGGATCTTACCGGCGCGCTCCACCGTATACTCCGGCATCCGGTCGTTGACCATCATGGACGCCTCGATCATGGACGTGTGGAAGCCGTATTCCCGGGCCTTCCAGCTCAAGTAGTAGGGATCCAGGGGGATGCAGTGCCCGCCCAGGCCCGGACCGGGATAGAACGCCTGGAAGCCATAGGGCTTGGTCTTGGCGGCGTCGATGACCTCCCAGATGTCGATGTTCATTTTGTTGCACAAAATGGCCAGCTCATTTACCAGGCCGATGTTGATGTTGCGGTAGGTATTCTCCAGGATCTTCTCCATCTCCGCCACGGCGGGAGAGGATACGGTGGTCACATCTCCCTCCAGGATGGAGCGGTACACCATGGCGATGACCTCCACGGCGTCGGCGCCGATGGCACCCACAACCTTGGGGGTATTGCTGGTCTTGTAGATGAGATTGCCCGGATCGATGCGCTCGGGAGAGAAGCCCAGATAGAAGTCCGTCCCGCACTTGAGGCCGCTGCCCTCCTCCAGAAGGGGCTTGAGCAGTTCCTCAGTGGTGCCGGGATAAGTGGTGGACTCCAGCACCACGATGGAGCCCCGGGTCAGATGCTTGGCAATGGCAATCGTGGAATCCCGGACATAACTGATGTCAGGCTGCTGGTGCTTGTCCAGCGGAGTGGGCACGCAGATGGCAATGAAATCCACATCGCACACCCTGGAAAAATCTGTGGTGGCGCTGAGCATTCCGCTGGACACTAGTTCCTCCAGATCGGAGTTGACCACATCGCCGATATAATTCTTTCCGGCGTTGACCATGTCCACCTTTTCCTGCTGCACGTCAAAGCCAATGGTGTGGAAGCCGTGCTTGGCCTTATCCACAGCCAGCGGCAGTCCCACATAGCCCAGGCCACACACCCCCATGGTCAGGGTCCTGTTTTTGATTTTTTCGATCAGTTCTTCCTTCATCGTCATATTTTCTCGAGCTCCTCTACTGCGGATTTATCATTCATGTGATACTGTTTGCCGCAAGCGGTACAGCAAGCCTTGCCCTCCGCGAAATGCAGCTTTTCCCCACACTGGCACACATACCCCTGCACCTTGGCGGGAGATCCATAGACCATAGCGTAGTCCGGGACGTTTTTCGTCACCACCGATCCGGCCCCCACGAAGGCATACCGGCCGATGTCATGTCCGCAGACGATGGTTGCATTGGCGCCGATGCTGGCGCCTTTTTTCACCACCGTCCGACGGTATTCGCTCTTGCGCTCGATAAAAGCCCGGGGATTGATGACGTTGGTAAAAACACAGGAGGGGCCAAGGAACACGCCGTCCTCACACTCCACACCGGTATAGACGGAGACATTGTTCTGGATCTTGCAGCCGTCCCCCAGCCTGACGCCCGGAGAGATGACCACGTTTTGCCCGATGTTGCAGCGCTCTCCGATGGTACAGTCGCTCATGATGTGGGAAAAATGCCAGATCTTCGTTCCCGCGCCGATGTCGCAGCCTTCATCCACATAGCTGGAGGGATGGACAAAATACGCTTTCTCTGCCATCACAGCGCCTCCAATACTGCGTCGATGATCTGCCGCTGCTCCGCCTGCTCCAGATACGGGTGCATAGGCAGGGAGAAGGTCCGGGCACAGTAATCATCTGCATTGCGGAAGGTCTCCCCGTAATGGGGCTCATCCCGGAACACCGGCAGGGTATGCTGGGGTGTGGGATAATAGATCATATTGGGAATGCCGGCCTCTTTCAAATGGGCCACGATCTTGTCCCGCTGCGCGGTATCTGCCGCCAGCAGTGCATACTGGGCCCAGGCGCTGACGCAGCCCTCTGCCACGAAGGGCGTAGTGAGCTTTCCCGCAAAGGCCCGGCCATACCGCTCTACCACCTGCTGGCGGGCATCGATCTCATAGTCCCCCAGGGCCTTGAGCTTCGGCAGCAGCACGGCGGCCTGCATGGCGTCCAGCCGGGAATTCATGCCCACCCGGACGTTGTCGTACTTGCCGCCGGGACCCTTGCCGTGTACACAGAGGGAGCGGATCAGGTCCGCCGTGTGGTCATCGTCGGTGAAGATGGCGCCGCCGTCGCCATAGCAGCCCAAAGGCTTGGCCGGGAAGAAGGAAGTGGTGGCAATTTGGCCGAAAGAACAGGCCTTCTTCCCGTGATAGGAAGCGCCGAAGCTCTGGGCGGCGTCCTCAATAAGGAACAGGCTGTACTTTTCACAGATGGGAACGATGACGTCATAATCGCAGGGATTGCCCAGGATATCCACAGCCACCACGGCCTTGGGAGTCAGCTTCCCCTCCGCCAGCACTGCCTGGATCTGCCGCTCCAGGCTTTCCGGACTCAGGCAGTAGGTGTCGGGCGTGATGTCACAAAACACGGAGACCGCGCCGAACATCTTGGCAGGCTCCGTGGAGGAGATGAAGGTCATGTCAGGGCAGAATACCGCATCTCCCGCGCCCACGCCCGCCACCATATAGGCGATCTGCAGGGCGTCGGTGCCGTTGGCACACGTGATGCAGTGCTTGCGGCCGGTGAAGGATGCCAGCTTCTCCTCCAGCTCTTTGACATAGGGACCGCCGATGAAAACCGCACTGTCTACTACCGCCTGGATATTGGCGTCGATCCCCGCTTTCAGGGCATGATACTGGGCTTTCAAATCAATAAATTGCATATTATCCCTCTTTCTTTTTATCAAACGGTTTTGCGGGGTTGCCTGCCACAGTCGTGTAGGCCGGAACATCCCGCACCACCACGGAACCCATGCCTACAAAGCCGCCTTCCTCCACCTGTACCTGATTGCGGATAATACTGGTGGCCACATAGCTGTGTGCTCCGAAGCGGCAGGATCCGTAGATGCTGGTACCGCACACAAATGCGGAGTTTTCGCCCAACTCGCTGTTATGCCCCACGCGGACCTGGGCATCGATCTTAACGCCGGAGCTGATGATGGTGTCGTCAATGACGCCCCGGCTGATGCTGCAATTTTCCAGAATGGTAACGTCATCGCCGATATGGACGCCGCCAAAGTGCCGGACCATCGTCTTTCGGTGAGCTGCATCCTCGGTAAAGCCGAACCCATCATGGCCGATGACGGTGCCAGAGCAAATGGTGCAACGGCTTCCTACCGTCACCCGGTTCACCATTACCACGTTGTTCCAGATGACCGTATCATCCCCAATGGTGATTTCTCCATCCAGCGTGCAGTTGTGGCCGATGCGGACATTGTTTCCCAGTTTGACCCGGGGACCGATATACGTGCCCCGCCCGATGGCGGGCCGGGTCTCATCCTCTCCGTAAAAATGCTCGATGGTACTGAAAAACGCCCGCTTGCTCTCTGCTGTGCGGATCACGTTGGCCGCACCCTCCAGCTCCATATCGGGGCCGGTGAACACCAACGTCAGCGCGGAGAGATCAAAGTGTTCCGGCACATTTTTCAACGCTTTGACCCAGGTGAACGAGCCGGGACAGTAGTGGGACAGGGAGGAAAAGCGCTCCACCTGGGCCAGGGGATCGCCCTGAAAGGTATACGCAAGCTCCATCCCATCTAAAAATTCCAGGATCTCCTGGATCTTCACAGGGACGCACCTCCCCCCATGATGCTGGCAAGGTCTGTGATATTTTCCTCCATCTGCCGGTAGCGCTCCTGATTGGCGGAGGAAATGAACCGCCGCACCGTGACTTCAATGGGCTCTTCCTGCTGGTGATACCAGAAAGCGTGGGTCAGGATGTGCAGGCGGTCATACCTGCCCGAAGCCACGATTTCCTCCACCGGCTCCCGCCATCTCCGGCGGCTGTCAGAGAGGTATTTGAAATCATGGAAAAACGTCTGCCCATAGGAATTGATCATACCGGGGATCTGCAGGTCCGCATCCAGCGTGGCCTGAGACGGACGGTGCATGGAAACGCTGGTTACCGGTGTTCCCAAAAGGGCGGATAGCATGTCCCGTTCCCGCAGGATATGCGCTGCAGTTTCCTCTATCCCAGCCTCAGGATAAGCCTTCTCATCAAAATGCAGGCCCAGCTCATGCCCCAGAGCTTGGATCTGCCCCAGCGTCTCCAGGCAGCGGCGGGCAGCCACATTATAAAATTCACTGCGCAACAGAACAAAATACGTGCTGCGCACGCCCATTTCCCGCTCCACCCGTGCAAGGGCCAGAGCCTGCTCGGGGCTGTTATCGATATCATGGCGCAAGATCACGCAGCGTGGATACGCCTGCCAATCATGGTAGGTGGCCACCTGGTATCCCTGCCGGTCCAGCAGCGCCAGAAGATCCCTGTATGCTCCATAGGTAAATTCCATGGAGATCACCTCTCCTTTTCCAGAACTTTGATCAACCTTTCGGTCAATTGTCGGTAATCGTATGCCTCAGCGGCGTGCTCCGCGTTCCGGCACAGGGATCCCAGCACGTCCCCGTCTGCCTGCCGGAGCCCGGCAATGGCCTGGGGCAGCGCCTCCGGACAGTCCACGCACACGCCGGCGTGAAACTGCTCCACCGGGTTGTACCCGGCGGCGATATCCATCAAAATGGGCTTCCCTGCCGCAAAGCAGTCAAACATTTTATTGGTGCTGATGCCGAAGCGCAGCAAAGATCTCCCATCATTGCTGCCGTGGATGAGGTTGAGATCGGCTTTTGTGACGATATCGGGAATGTACTTTTTCTCCACTTTTCCCTTGAATATCACATTCGTGATGCCTTCCTCCTGCACCCGCCGCTCCAGCGCCGCCCGTTGGTCGCCGTCTCCCCAGACCAGAAAGCGGACCGTGGGGTCCGTCACCTGCTTGGCCGCGTCCAACAGCGCACCCAGCTGGTTCACACGCCTGATGGATCCGATATAGACCACCTTAAACAGAGCGGGATCCTGCAGATCGGCATCTTCTACCCGGAAGCGGGCCCGGTGCTCCCGGAACTGCTCCAGGTCCACGCCGTTGTTGATGCAGTGGACCTTGGACCGGGGGATCGCCCGCTCCCAGCCTCGCTCCGTGATATAGTCATAGCCGCCCTCCATGGTAAAGATCAGGGCGTCCGCTCGTTGGTAGATCCACTTCTCCCCTCGGTATAAGAGCCGGATCAGGGGATTCTCTCTTGTAAACCGGTTGGAGTAGGCCACAATAGACTCCGGCCAGAGGTCCCGCACTTCACATACACACCGCACGCCAAAGTGTTTTGCGGTCTGGATTCCCGCTACCAGCGTCAGCGGGTGAACCGAGGAGGCATAGATCACATCCGGCTTTCCACGAGCTTTCGCATAGGCCCTTGCGGTCTTTTTTACGTTCTGGTAGAAGTCCACCATATTCAAGACCCGCTGCGCTCCGTTCCCCCCATAGGTCCGTCCCTGGACAAAGACAAAGGGCACGCCGATTTCCTCTGCCTCATGCTCCTGCCAGAGATCCATATCAGGAAAATAGGTCTCCGCCTTGCCGTGCCTTGCGTTGCAGCAGAACACCACCGGCTCATACCCGGCCTGCCTGAGATACTTGGCAAAGGCATAGTGCCGGCCACCCTGCTCCTCATACATAGACCCGGCATAGTGGTTCCAGATCCATACCCGCTTGTTCATGGCAGCCTCCGCACGGGAACACCCACATAGGTCCCGGGCTCGGTGATATCCCGGACCACCACGCTGCCCGCGCCTACCACTGTATGGGAACAGACCCGGAGATTGTTCCGCACCACAGCCCCCGCGCCGATGTGGCTCTCCTCCCCCACCAAGACCGTGCCGCACAGCACCGCCCGGGGAGAGATGTGCGTGCAGGCGCCCACCCGGCAGTCATGCTCCACGATGGCGCCTGTATTGATAATACAGTGGGGCCCCACGGCGGCGTCCGCGTTGAGCACAGCTCCGGCCAGGACCACGGTCCCCTCGCCCAGGACCACGCCCCGGCCCACCCGGGCAGCCGGATGGACGGCGGTATGCCATTTCACCTGCATCTGCCCGGACAACTCCCGGCGCAGAGCGTTGTTTCCCAGGCCGAACACGAACACCGCCCGGTCCGCCCAGGACTCCCATGCACCAAAGGGCCCCAGCACCGGAATATCCCAAACAGCATTGCGGGCCGGGTCGTCATCCAGGAACCCCAGCACTGTGTCGCCGGCGGAAAGGATAGCGTCAGCCACCACCTTTCCATGGCCTCCGGCACCCAGGACGATCACTTGTTCAGGCACCGCATCTCATCTCCCGTTCCTTGGAATTCCTCCATAGTCGCGCTGGTCCCACTGGAGATGCCCTCACGCCGCATCACGCTGGAGACCGTCTGCAAAAGGATCTTCAAATCTCCCCAGGCGGTGATTCGGGAGACATAGCGCACATCATATATGAACCGATCCTCCCACGTGATCGCATTTCGTCCGTTGACCTGGGCCAGCCCCGTTAGCCCCGGACGCACATCGTGGCGGTGACGCTGCTCTTCATTGTATAGGGGCAGATACTTCACCAGCAGCGGCCGGGGGCCCACGATAGACATATCCCCCCTCAGGATGTTCCACAGCTCCGGCAATTCGTCCAGACTGGTGGAGCGCAGGATCCGGCCCAGCCGGGTCAGCCGCACCTCGTCCGGCAGAAGCACTCCGTTTTCGTCCCGGGCATCCGTCATGGAGCGGAACTTGTACATTTTGAAGATCTTCTCATTCTTCCCCGGGCGCTCCTGGCAGAAAATCACCGGACTGCCCAGCTTTGTCCGCACCAGCACCGCCACGATCAGCAGCACCGGAGAGAGTAAGATCAGCGCACAGCCGGAGAGCAGAACGTCAAAAAAACGCTTGAAAAACTTCCGGTACATCAAAACAGCCCCCGGATCACAGAAATCACCCGCTCCTGATCGGAGTCCGCCATCTTGATGTCGCTGGGCAGGCACAGTCCCCGGGCAAAGATGTCCTCCCCTACATTGTCGCCCGCGGTGACGAAATCATGCGCCGCGAACACCGGCTGAAGGTGCATGGGCTTCCAGATTGGACGGGACTCGATGTTCTCCTCCTCCAGCGCCAGGCGAATCTGTTCCGGCGTCACGGTGCAGCCGGGGTCAATAGTCATACAGCTGAGCCAGAAATTAGGCTGGCTGTAAGGCAGATGGGGGTTCATCCGCACAGGAAGCCCTTGAAATGCTTTTTCATAAGTCCGGTAGATGGCTTCCTTCTTCGTTCTGTGCTCAAGAAGGTGAATGAGCTGCCCGCGGCCGATCCCCGCCACGATATTGCTCATCCGATAGTTATAACCGATCTCCTTGTGCTCGTACCACGGGTAAGGCTCTCTGGCCTGCGTGGCCCAAAACCGGGCCTTGGAGATGCCCGCCTCATCGTCGGACAGCAGCATTCCGCCGCCGGAGGTCGTGATGATCTTGTTGCCGTTGAAGGAAAGGGCGTTGTACTGCCCAAAGGTACCCGTCTGGCGTCCTTTGTATGTAGCAGACAGGCTCTCCGCCGCGTCCTCAATGAACACTGCTCCATGCGCATCGCAGATGTCCCGGATTTCATCCAGCTTTGCAGGCGTTCCGTACAGATTGGCCGCGATCACACAGCGGCAGTCCGGATACCGCTCAAACGCCCGCTCCAGCGCCCGCGGGTCCATATTCCACGTCTCCCGCTCGCTGTCAATGAAGACCTGTTCGCCCCCCTCATAGCTCACGGGATTTACGGTTGCGGAGAAGGTCAGGTCGGAACAGAACACCTTGTCTCCCCGCCGGACGCCAGCCAGCTTCACAGCCAGATGCAGCGCAGCGGTTCCCGCATTCAGCGCCGCCGCAGACTTGACGCCGACGAATTCCGCAACTCCCTTTTCAAACTCATCCACGTTCTTCCCCAGAGGGGCCACCCAATTGGTATCAAACGCCTCCTGGATAAAAACCTGCTCCTCCTGGTGCATGGTCGGAGAAGCCAGATAAATTCTGTTTCCCATATCGCTTTTTGCTCCTCATTCAAAGTCCGCCGCTGTGATCACCCGGCCGCACCCCACAAGGGTCCCGTCCGGGATTTTCACATTTCGATCAATCGTCGCGCCGCTGGCGATAATACAGCCATTCCCGATTCGCACTCCGGGCGAGACCGTGGCTCTGGCCTCGATCACAGTTCCGTATCCAACCGCCGCAGACGGAGAAACCGTGGCAGTCGGATGGACCAAGATCGGCAGCACAAAACCGTTTCTGGCCAGCATAGCCAGCCACTGCATCCGTAATTTCTGATCGCCCACAGAGGGAATCGCAATCGGGTACTCCTCAAGATACCGCAGGCAGTCATCACACCGCCCCATTGCCAACGGGTTTTTCAAGTCATCGTCCAGAAAGCCGATTTTCCGGAATACCCCCAGCGACTGGGCCAGCTCCCGGATGATCTCACCGTGTCCGCCTGCCCCAAGGATCAGCAGATTCATCTCCCGGGGGCGCTGCGCCATGATCCGGTCCCGTTTTTCCCGCGCCTCTTCAAAGGAGTGCCCGTAGCAGTATCCATAGAGCAACTTTCCAGCTGCATCCCGCCCCTTTGGATAGCGGGCCTCATATCGGCCGTCTTTCCGTTTTCGGATGTTCACCCCGGTTCGCATTCCATCTCCTCTTTCGTGGTCACAGCACAGTCGCATTCCGTGTTCACCGCCGTATGTCCTGCATCGGAATAATTGTTACGATTATGTGACAAAATATAGCATCCTTATGTCTTGTACAGTCTACCACAGTGCCAAACAGTTTACAATATATATTTTTTCATAGTTTTCGAATCTATACCAACCCACAGCTATACCATTGCAATCATGGTCAAAAAATCCCCCCAACCTCAGTTGGGGGGATTTTTTCCTTTTTATGATGGATTCCCGGCTTGGCTTAGAACCTGAGATATCGCTGCATACATGCCTTCTCCATCCAGTAAGTCCGTCCGGGCGCAGTTCAAAAGTGCCGCATTCTCTTCTGTCAAAGCGACCGGAACCAGCAAATACGCATTGGCCCGGTCCATGGCTTCGCCGATTCCCCGGACGCCTTCCGCAAATGTGTCTGCCTCTGCCGGATCAATTTGTGAAAATGCCTGGATACACAAATTCATGGCGCTGTTCCACGCTTCGGAATTGGAGCGTTCCTGCAGCAGGCCCTCCTGCAAGACGTCGAAAAAGTTTTCCAACTGCCCCAGCGGCAGATAGTAGTAAGCCGCAACATAGTAGCAGGAGTCGAACTCCCCGGTTTCACGCAGCTCTCTGGCACAGCGGGCGGCTGTGCCCTCATTGCTGATCCCGCCGGCCTGCAGCGCATTCCCCATCAGATTCACCTTGTAGCTCTGATCGTTGTATGCATCCATGCGGTCCAGCCTTTCCAGTGTCTCTATGAAGGAGCCTGTCGTCATTCCGGCAGCATCCAGCTCCCGATATTCCTTTTGGGCCAGCAGGCTTCCGCCCAGCAGGGCAACAGAAATCACCAGCCACAGGTCCGACACCACCAGGACCACAATACCGGCGGCCCGCCTTTTCCTCCCCTCTGTATAGGTTCCGTAACACACTGTTGGCAGCAGCAGCAGGAAAAACGCCGCACACTGAAACATCTGAACGGAGAAAGAGATCTCCATCAGGCCGTGGAGGTTCATCATGACCAAGCAGGCCAGCAGCATGGCCGCCAGGGGCGTGCGCGCTTTGCGAAGCTGCCGGACCAGCAGCACGGCCGTTCCCAGGATGAATGCCAAAAATGCAGCGAGACCCAGCAGGCCGGTCTCATCCATCACCTGTAGCAAGTGGTTGTGGAGATAAAGGGACTCATAAAAGAACGGCTGTACAGAGGTCAGCAGCCCCTCTGTGGCTCCCAGACCGTGTCCCGCCAACGGGGACTCTTTGAAAAGCGTCCATCCGTCTATATCATATTGCAGCCGCAGCAGAAAACTGCTGTCTTCAAATATATTTTTCTGGAGGCGATTCGCGATATTGTCCGGCAGCAATGTGTAGGCCATCGGGATCTCGGTTCCGTCCGACAGAGACACCTGCCGGAGCTCCAGGCCTGCAGGACCGCGGAACTGCATCAGAACATGCCCCACATCCTCCGGCACCGTAAAGGACGCCTCTTCCAGCGGGCCATTATAATATGTCTCAGTGACTGAGGTCAGCTCCTGCTCCCGTGTGGAGCCATAGACCAGCACCGTGATCTCGCTGCTTTTATCCCAATCACCGGAAAACGTATAGGTCTCTCCGCCCTCTACATCGGCTCCCCGGTAGAGGAAGTTGCTCTCTGTAAATACAAACGGCTCCGTCAGCGTGAGCGCCAGTATAACTGCCGCGATTCCCGCGGCAATCCCTCCTCCCAGCACACCGGCAAGGAGCTTTCCATGCCCCGCCAGCGCGGAAGCCGCCTTCCGGGCGGGGAACTCGTTCAGCAGCCACAGCAGCACTCCGCTCGGCAGAGCGGCCAGCGTTCCCCAAAAAGAGCCGCCTGCCAGGAGCGAGGTCGAGACCACGCCGAATACCACCATGGAAATGCCCATTGCCGCCATGGTAAAGAAAAGCCCCAGCCGTTCTTCCTTTCCCGCAATCAGGAGATAGGCCAGCAGTGTCGCGCCAAAGCAGAGAATGGCACCACGGCTCATCGCGGTAAAAAAGGCCACTGCGGACAGTCCGGTCAGAAAGCAGGCCGCAAATCGCTCCCACGGTTTCCGTCCTGTACGGATCAGGTAGAGTCCCACCAAGACCGCCAGCGCCATCAGGCTGCCGGTCAGGTTTGCGTCGTTATAGATGCCGTCAAACCGGGCGCCCGTATAGGTCGCTTGATCCAGGCTCTGATAAGCTGCATCCCCAAGCCCCTCCATAAAAGAGGCAAAGCCGCGAAAGAGCGGTCCCCGGCACCCGGCATCGATACATAGAAGCCCGATCATTCCGCACACGGCAGAGAAGCCGAACAGGAGTCCGCCGGCGTTCTGTTCCCGTCCGCGTGCCAACAGCAGCAGGCCCAGGGCTCCGGACGCCAGCAGCTTGGCATATTCTCCGTAAGCGTAGGCGCCGAAGCTCGTATACAGGCTGGCGGCCCCGCAGAGGATCAAAAAGGCCAGAAACCCCAGGACCGGGATTCCCAGGCGGCCGCGAAACCGTGCATAGCCCCCCCTGCCAAAAGACAGCGCCAATGCCACAGCCGCCAGAATCAGGCTCATGGGAACCGTCTGCACCGTCATGGCAAAAAACAGCAGCACCGCAAATCCCACAACAAACAGGCGGTCATACAGCGGATGGTCTTTCTCCGGCACAGGCGCCGCATCATTCACCGGTTTTGGAACCACCTCTGCCGGCACGGTTTTTTTTCGCTTCATGAAATTGCTCCTCTCGCGAGAATAGTCTTTTACCGCGCAAAATTATATCAGATTTCTTGTTCATTGTCTATTCCAATGGTTTCATTTATGTATCAAATCAGCAGATTATATTTGTCACTCATTTTTAATCATCCTTCGCTTTTCAGTCCGCAGTCCGGACAAAGGGAATCTACCTCTGCGAGGGGCGGAATGCCTGTGTATTTTTATTTTTCAACGATGTGACATCCGTTTCAAGAAAGCGCGGGCCCGCCTTTCAGACCAAATCATTCAGAGAAAGAGCGGTACCGAAAAGCGCATTGGATGTCATCACAATCCTCGGCTGATCTGATGCATCAAAAAATTTCCATAATTGGCTGCTACCAAATCTTTAATTTTGCTACCAGACTTTCCAGGGTTTCCAAGCTTTGCAGCCGTTTGGTAGCATGAAAACTCAAAATGCTACCGAAGTTGTTCGGAAAACCGCTGGCCCACAAGGGCCGCAAGCCGTTGTGCGAGGAGTGTATCTCCCCTGTCAAGTACTTTCTCAATTTTTTTGTTTGGGGAGTAGAACACTTCAAAATTGAGTGCTACCAAAATTGCTACCAAATTATTTTTTAGGTATACAAAAAGAAATTTTATCTTTAATCGGCCTAATTGAAGGCCGACGAAGGCCCGGGCGTTGACTCTCGTCTCTGCCCGTGCCTCCGGTATACAACTCCGCTTATGCTCCGTTATCTTCTTCCACCATCAGTATCAAAATGAACACCAGGATTCACATACCGACGAATGTAACTATTATAGACATCCTTAGCACCAGAAACACCTTCCGAATCAAAAATCTGACCGAACAAAGATTCACCAAGACCGAGAAACGAAGAAGGATAAGCTTCCTTAAGATCGAACTGAGCATCAATATCCATCTGCTTCAACTGCTTATTAACATCAGCATTAAAAGCGGCAATCTGCTTATTAGTCATAGACATCACATCATAACCATAACGCTGAGCAGCAGCGGAAATCGAAGCAGCAACCTTAGTAGCATCAGCATGAACCTCAGCAGCATAACGAGTAGCAAGACTATTAATGGTAGCCGTAGAAAGCTGAGTCTGGCTCTGGAGCTGCGCAACAGCACGAGAAGTCTCCGTATACTTATCGGCAACAGAAAGATTTGTCTGAGCATCCAGAGCCTTATTAGCAAGCTGCGTCTGAGTGCTGAGAAGTGCTCCAAATAACTGTACAAGGCCGCTAGAAAGGCTCGTATCAGCAGAGGGGACATAACCACTAGCAGTAGCTCCGGAGGTCACAGGAGCGCCAGAACCACCCATAGCAGAAAGAACAGGGTTAAGACCAGCAGCGACCAAATCTTTCACCTCACGCTGGTGAGCAGTGCTAGACATATACTCCTGCCATTTACGATTCTTCTCAGCTTCATCACGATTGAAACTCATAGCCTTATCAGCTTGAGCAGCGGACCAAGAATTATTATAATCTCGCAGATCAGTAAGATAAGACATAGCATCACGCATAGAACCAGAAGAAAATCCTCCAGAAAGAACACCGGAACCCTTAGCCGAATTTTGAGAAACTTCTCTACGAACCTGACCAGCTGTTTTTTGACCACTGGCAATCGCGGCCGCCTGGGCATCGGAAATCTGAACACCATTAGGCATATAAAACTCCTTTCAAAAAAGGGGGAGCAGCTGCTCCCCCTCTTATCAATGATGGTCGATCAGGCCGGGGATACTATACACAGGCATCGGCCGGGTAGTACGATTCTGGATATACAAATCACAGAAAAGTTGATTGCTGACTTCCGAAGTAACCGCCAAAACACGATCCACATTATTCGGCTCCTCTCTAATCCAACTATCGGACAACGTAGGCAGCGCGTCATAATCATCCGCGAGATGCCAACTATCAAGCGGCGTCTTCGCATTGCTGCGCATCTCACCAGACACACGAGAAGGCTTATACCGATAATCAGCCCACGCTTCCTGATAACCGAAAACCTCACTATCAGAATCCTGGCCGGTAGCGTAAATCTCCTTATTCAGGATAGCCTGCTCACCGATATTTGCAAAGACAGGCCAGTAAAAATCAAAGCGATCTCTGCGGGACCAGAAACGCTCCAGACCCTGCTGGTAAGTATGATCGTACCGGGCAACCATCACGCCAATGATGAAACCATGCTCAACAAAGGACTTCGTAAACTCCTGATGAACATCCGTAGTCAAAGAATAAGCTGTCGTAGTACCCTGGGGAGTCTCGCCATTCATGGAGCCGGAATTCTGAACAACCTGATTGATCGTAATCGGGATACGGTTACCACCAAGATACTCAGGACGCTGCAAACGGGCATCCGGAGAAGTAACACCGAAATGAGATTTGAGGATTTCGATATACCGGGTTCCACCGCGGGCATCTCTCTCGTAAAGCTTCTGGATCTGGAAAGCCATGCGCAGCTGATTGATCGTAGCAACAGAAACAGAACCATCATTGATAGCAACAAGGCCGGAATCCTTAACACTAGGAAAATTCGATTCCATCTGACCTTTGGTCATAACACCAACCATCTTACCTTTATCAGTGGAATCGCCTAAAGCTAGCTTGTTAACATCCAATGAAGCACCAACAACGGAACTGCCTGCAACAGAAAGGACGGCAGGCGTATCGAATGCGCCACCAGGGGGAACGAGAGAAGTAAGACCGCCGTAAGTAGACCCATCAGTAAGGAAAAGCGGTGTACCAGAACCGAAAACAGGGAAGTTCGCACCAGAAGAAACCGGAATCGTCACATCCGGGCCTTTCTGCGGAGCAGGAAGAGCACTAGTAAAGTAGTCATGATACTTAGCGGCCTTATACGGAAGGCCACCTTTTGCCACATCAGTGACAAAGGTACCAGTATTGACTCCCTTAACGGTCGCGTCATCAAGAGGAATATTCAGAGGGTCACAAAGATTCTCATCACGGAACCACTCATTCATAATAAGTGCATAAGCTCTAAAGGGCAAAGCATTCACATACAGATTACCGACATTAGTCGGGATACCCATATAATCGGCAATCGTACCTTCTTTCCATCCACCATCGGGAGAAGCAATGACAGGAACCTCATACTCAGTAGAAGGGACCCATGCAGAATCCGTATTCTCACCCATGAATTGCTTCCAGTGGCTCCATACAATCCGATCGGGAACAAAGAAGTAGTAAGTATCCAGATAAATATTATCCATCACGGGAGTAAGGAGAGTCTGCATACGAACGACCTTGGAAGTCCTGATCTTGTGAGTATCACCAGGAAGAACCTCGTCCACATAGAAGGGAATAATATCGCCAACATTGAAGGTAGTCTTATGAGAAAATGGCCGATCAAAAGTCGAACGGCTCATATCAATGCGAGTAGGATTGATAGCAAAACGACTTTCAGCATTACGACTCATTCTTTCACATCCTCCTTAGCAGGCTCAGTTACAGACTCAGAAACGGACTCACCAGCGGAAGAACCACCAGACCCAAAAAGACGAGCCAAAGTGTCTGGGCTATCAAAAGCAGCAAGAAACTCACTAAAACTGTGATTATATTTAGCTCTCTCTTCGACCGGGAGGCTATTAAAAAATTCCTCACTGCTACGCACAATGTTAAGAGCGTCGGCAAAAGTAGAAGGATAACCAGTAATATCGCCATAAAATCCCTGGACACGGTTAAGCACATCAACGTCTCCACGCTGGAAACGCTCCAAGAGCACATGAATGTCTACACTATCCTTATGGCTCTGAATATAACCGTACCAGTCCTCTTTTCCTTTCTCGTTTAATTCGAGCTGGCCCTTGGCATTATAACGTGCTTCATAGGTAATCTTCTCACGAGAACCAACACCTGTCAAGAACCGTTTATGGTCACGAAACTGATTTTCAAACTGAATCATTTCACCACCCCCACAGCGTCCATCACATGCTCCGGCAAACAACCAGTAATAGCACCGGATTCCGTATCAAACTCACCAATCCGATACAGGGCATAATCACCAGGATGACTATTCATCAAACTAGCCACATTATGCACAGCGTGCTCAAAGTTACGAGCAGCCGCAGCGTCGTTCTGATCGATGGTCGGAGTCATAAAACCGACCTTAGAATCACGGATAGAATACATCGGATATTTCATCAAAAATACCTCCAAAACATTGAATAGCTCTTATGAATAAGCGCCAACTCTTCCCAAGTATAAAAACGACCAAAGCACATATCCTGCTCAACAGGATCCACAACAGTTACAACGGCACCAGAACCAAGGCGTTCATCAGTCTGAGCATGAATAAAAACTTGATAACCACGGGCTTTCATCATCGAGTAAAAATTCGACAACAAACCCTTATGGGACAAGTAACCTTTATCAGAATTCATAGGCGAATGCCACCACGGTAAACCTTCGGGTCAATATTAATCTTCTTGGCCTTAGAGGCCGTACGCCGGAAAACCTTAGAATCAACAGTCTTATTTCTACGCTTTCTCATAATGTCCTCCTTAAAGACTTGAGTTGGCCCGCTTTGATCCTCTCGGCCAAAGCGCGGCGGTCATATTCATCAAGATTTGTCTTCCGCTCCTGTATCCGATCTGACGCAAGAGCGGAAGCCCTAGCCTTCACCTTCCTTTCATGTGCAGATTGGGGGTCAATGTCATCATAAAGTTTCTCGTAATAACGAGGGGGACGAAACTTTTTACCACCGTCTCCGGTAGCGACATTGATAAAATCATAGTCCATACATTCCGGATGGTCATCAAAATACTGCCGACCTATTCCAGGCTTACGGGACATCAACGTGAACGGACGGACAAGGCCGAGAAGATCATAAGCCTCACCATCATTCACACCATACTTCTTAGCAGTATAGCGGGCTACATAAGCACAGCTTTCGTAAGTAACCTCAGCTACCACAACATGACCCATTGACTCACCAGAGTGGTCACACCAACAAGCAGACAGAGACGGACTATTGTATAATATGTCACCTCTGAAATTTTTCCCATAAGGTACAAGATCGTTAAGGTGAAGTCCAAAAAGAATAGCATGGTAATGAGGACGGAATGTAGTACTCCCATATTCACCAGCGAGGAAAAATCGTATCCGGTCATTACAAAACCTCTTCCGTAGTCTCTTCATCATGAGTTGACAATCACGCTTACAAAGAGTCATAAGCGGAAGCAGCGCCTCTCCTGTCTCAGGATCTGAACTGTAAGTCTGAGGTACATGGGCATCATCATAAGTCCAGGTTACAAAATAAGAGCTATCATGATACTGAAGCTCCAACATACAACGATTGGCCCATTCCTTCGAGTAAGCAAGACGGCAGCCGATACACTTACCACATGGAATCTGAACAACCTGCCAAGGAGGATAGCCTTGCGGCCTAACTCCACCTAGTATCTTTATAGCATCCTTACCATTAGGAGTCTTCTCTCCTGTACGAATGCCGAACATAGGATGATAGCATGACATTCTCCTACCATACTCCTCTCTTGGTGTCACTTGGCCCCAATACATCAAGAAGGTATTGGGGCCCCGTTCTACCGAACCGTTTCTTACCTATATGTTAGGGGAGTGTATCTCTCCAAACGAAAACGGGAGCGGAAGGCGGAAATTTAAAGGAGGTAAACACCCAATGAAGAAGTTCCTTTCTCTGGTACT
>OFLZ01000351.1_pt1 | contig 39195 bp, 30 predicted proteins | sample 1541321 | NCBI WGS metagenome assembly OFLZ01 (sample SAMN04209223, study PRJEB22552) | human gut metagenome | biome: gut; material: feces | host: Homo sapiens | place: USA: Oklahoma | reverse complement strand
CGGGGACCTCCACGTGGTAATGGGCGGAAATGTCAGAGAAGCTCGTGCGGAATGCGATCGAGGTAGGCTCTGTGTCTCGGGGATGTTCATGCGGCTGGTCCTCCTTTCGCCATACACCTTACGGGCGGGGTGGTGCTCGGGACGGGTTGGCGCCAGTGTTTCGTCACGGGCGCGTGCGCTTCGGCACTCCATGCTACATCTGAGTGGCATATGGCGACTTCTCGACACTCGCGCTCGACACAGCGAGCGGAAATGGCGCTGCCTGCCGAGCGCCTCACGGGCGCATCCCGACCGCAGAAGTGAGCGCGAAGGCTCGTCGAAGTGCTGGGTGGGGGACCGGCGGTCTGGATACGAGGTTTCGTTCGGCGAAGGCGGCGAGGCGAATGGCATGGCGAACGTACGGGTTTGACGTGAACGGGTTGCCCGTGGCGGCGTGGTATCGGGAGGAGACGGTCGAGCAGGTGCTCGCGCCGCTGCTCGCCCGTCTCGCGCGCTCGCATCAGGAGAAGGGGTCGCAGGCCCATCTCGGCGACCCGGTGCGCATACGCTATTGCGACCGGGACGGCCACGTGTCGCGAACGGATATCGTCCGCCAGGTGGACGTCGCGCCGCGAAATGCAGACTCGTCCCAATCGTCGGTAAGGGGTGCCGCGGGCGATACGATGGAATCTACGAACCGCACCGCGCCGCCGAGATTGCGACGCGAATGCAGGCGATGCGCCCGAAAAACTCCTCCGCGCATGTAGGGCGAAACGCCAGATTGGAGCTCCATGAACGATTTCTCCCTCTACTCCCCCACCCGCTTTGTCTTTGGACGAAAAGTGACCGACAAGGTTGGGGAGACGCTGTCCGTCTCCGGCTACCGCCGAGCTCTCATTGTCTACGGCAAGGGTTCCGCAGTTCGCTGCGGAACGCTCGACCGCGTGAGAGCATCGCTCGATGCCGCGGGCGTGGAGCACATCGAGCTTGGAGGGGTGCGTCCAAACCCCGAAATAGGCTTGGTACGAGAAGGCGTCGAGCTCGCACGAGAAAACGACGTCGACATCATCCTGCCCGTGGGCGGCGGCTCAGCCATGGACTGCGCGAAGGCCATCGCGCTGGGGGCGGTATACGACGGCGACGTATGGGACTTCTTCCGCAAGCGCGCCGTTCCCGCCGACCGCATCGACGTCGCCTGCGTGGTGACCATCCCCGCATCCGGTTCCGAGGCCTCTAACTCCTGCGTTATCAGCAACGACGAGGAGCACCTCAAATGCGGCATTAACACGGACCTCAACCGCCCGGCCATCGCCTTCCTCGACCCGGAGCTGACCTTCACCCTGCCCGCCTACCAGACCGCCGCGGGAGTGACCGACATGATCGCCCATATCATGGAGCGACCCTTCTCCGGCGAGCCCGCCGTGGGCGTAACCGACAACATCGCCTGCGGGCTCGTGCGCGCTGCGATGGAGGCGGCGCCCAAGGTGATGGAGAACCCCGATGACTACGACGCCCGCGCCGAGATCATGTGGGTGGGCACGCTCGCCCACATGATCTCGCCGGCTGCGGCCTGGGTGTCCCCGGCCTGCGCGACGGCGATTGGACCTGCCACGGCCTTGAGCACGAGCTGTCCGCACTGGACACCAAGATCACGCACGGCGCCGGCCTCGCCGTCATCTTCCCCGCCTGGATGCGCTACGCATGGCTGAGCACCCCGAGCGCTTCCTGGAGTTCGGCGCCCAGGTCTTCGGCATCGAGCCCGTCGATCCGGACGCGGACGAGCTCGATGTGGAGGTAACCCTCGAGCAGGCAATCGAGTACGCGGTCGAAGAGACCATCAACGAGCTGCAGGATTTCTTTGTCTCGCTGGAAATGCCGCGCACGCTATCGGAGCTCGGAGTTACCGAGGACGATATCGAAAAGATGATTCCGGGCCTCAAGATCAACCGCGGAGAGCTCTTCGGCAGCTTCAAGAAGCTCACGCTGGACGACGCGAGAAAGATTTACCGCAGCGCACTCTAGGAAACAGATGCCAATCCCCCACGGGCGAGCAGCACGGCGGCCCCGCAAACCAGAAACGGCGCCGCTCCCGCGACGCCGTCGTATTCCCTGGTGCCCCCGGGCGGATTCGAAAACTCCCCCCGCGGGGAAATTGGTGACGCGGGTGTCGACGGCCCGAATCCGCCGGCGGCCCCCACAAACCAGAAACGGCGCCGCTCTCGCGACGCCGTCATAATCTTCTGGTGCCCCCGGGCGGATTCGAACCGTCGACACCCGCTTTAGGAGAGCGGTGCTCTATCCCCTGAGCTACGGAGGCATGTTGTACTAGTGTAGCAGATTTACTGCATCGCAATACGTCGCATGACTAGACTTCAAAGTTGCGGTGGAATAGTTCCTGTCTGAAGCATCTAAAGCCGTATTTAGGAACTATTTCACCGCAACTTATGAGGAGCTAGTTGCCTTTGTGGAAGAGGTTTTTGATAACGGAAGGGATGCTCTTGGCACCCTTGGCCGTCACATCGATAAAGTCGGGCGAACGCACGAGCTTGTCCTCGTCGACGTACTTGCGGACCGCGCGCAACGTCTCTTTGTCGTCGCGCGTCGAAAACGTAAAGTGACCGTTGTCCTTGGTGAAGATGGCAAAACGCGTGATCTTCTTGGTGCCGCGTAAAACCTCGGCGGCAATATAGTCGACCTCATCCCACGGGATTTGAATATAATCCTCGGGATTGCGCTCGTTGTAATACTCGAACGCCTTATTGCCCACCATCACGTTGCCGTGGCTGGTAAGCCCCATCAGGCAGGTTGCCGGCGTTGCCAGATCGACCGTGCTGTTCTGAGATTGCGCCATGCGCGCCTCGCCCTCCAAATAAAACAATCGGACCGCATCCAGTGTACCCACCGGGTGCGGTCCGTTTCAATGGCTCAAAAGCCCTTGCCTAGCAATTCTCGGTCTTAAGCCGAAACGTGCTTACATGAAGCCGCAGACGCGACCGATGATGCCGATGGCGAAGAGAGCCAGGATGATGACGATCGGGCTGACCTTCTTCTTGAGGAGCTTGCAGACCAGCAGGGTCAGGCACACGGCGGCAAGGCCGGGGATGAGCTGATCGAGGTTGGCCTGAAGCGTGGTGACCTTCACCTGATCAAGGGCGTTAGCACCGATGGAGTTATACATCGTCAGTGCTTCCTTGACACCCTCAGAACCGGAGGGCAGGTTAGCCCAGTCGATAAAGGCGCCAGCAGACTGCGTGACCTTGGAGACGACCGGGGTGAAGGAGATGGACACCCAGCGCTCGACCAGGGCGCCGATGATGAACATACCCAGGATGGATGCACCCTCGGTGACCTTGCCCATCAGACCGCCGGAGAGGTCCTTGGCGATGGAGGAGCCGACCTTGTAGCCAAACTCCTGCGTGTACCACAGGAAGGCGTAACGGATGATGTTCCACGCGAAGAAGAACAGCAGCGGACCGGCGATGCTACCGGACAGGGCCAGGGAAGCGCCCAGAGCGCCCAGAATCGGGCGAAGGGTGAACCAGAAGGCGGGGTCGCCGACGCCGGCGAGCGGGCCCATCATACCGACCTTGACGCCCTGAATGGCGACGTCGTCAATCGGGGCACCGTTGGCGCGCTCCTCCTCGAGAGCGAGGGTAACGCCAATGACGGGGGCGGAAACATAGGGGTGGGTGTTATAGAACTCCAGGTGGCGCTTAAGAGCGGCAATCTGGTCATCCTTGCTGGTGTAGAGCTTCTTGATCGCAGGGATCATTGCGAAGCACCAGCCGCCGTTCTGCATACGCTCGTAGTTCCACGAGCCCTGAAGGAACTGATGACGGAAGCAAACCTTCTTGCGGTCAGCCTTGGTGAGCTGAATCTTGTTCTCTGCCATATGTATCACTCCCCTCCTACTCGTAATCGTTCAGAATGTCGCCGAGCGGGTCACCGGAGCCGCCGCCCATGCCGCCACCCTGCTTGGCCAGATCCTTAAGGCCAAGGTAGATGAGGGCAAGGGAGATGCCGATGAGGCCAAGGGCGATCAGCGTGAGCTGAGGGATGGCAGCAAGGACAAAGCCGAGGATGAAGAACGGCCAGGTCTCCTTGGTGGCCATCATGTTGATGACCATGGCGTAACCGACGGAAGCGACCATGCCGCCGCCGACAGCCATACCGCCGGACAGCCAGTCGGGCATAGCGTTAAGCGCGTTGGTAACAGCCTCGGCCGGGATGATGCACAGAAGTACTGCCGGGATGGCGATACGAAGGCCCTGCATGAGGATAGCAGCGTACTGCCAGCGCTCGATGCCGGAGAAGTCGCCCTTCTCGGCGCAACCGTCCATGGCGTGAGCGATAGCGGTAGCCAGGGTACGGCAGATCATGGTCAGGAACAGACCAGCGACCGACAGCGGGACGGCGACGGCGATGGCGGCGGTAACGGCCTTTGCCGAATCGGTGGCGCCACCGTTGAGGGCGAGCACCATGATGATCGAAGAAGCGACCGAGGCCAGAGCGGCGTCAGGCGCGACAGCGGCGCCAACGTTAGCCCAGCCAAGGGCCATCATCTGGAGCGAACCGCCCAGGAGGATGCCCTCCTGAAGGTGACCGGTTACGAGACCGATAAGCGTGCATGCCACGAGCGGCTGATGGAACTGGAACTCATCCAGAATGCCTTCCATACCGGCAAGCAACGCGACAATCGCAACAAGCAGAATAGTGATTGCAGACATGTATCGGACCCTCCTTTACTATGCTTGAGCGGCCAGTTCGGCCTTAGCTTTCTTCAACATGGCGTCGAGATCCTCGGAGGAATCCGAAGGAACCTTGCGGACCTCGAACTTGACGCCCTTGGCCTTGAGGGCCTCGAGAGTCTTGACGTCGTCATCGCCCATAGCGACGGCGTTGGTGACGACGACCTTGCCCTTGGAGTGAGCCATGGAACCGATGTTGACTTCCTTGATGTCGACGCCGGCCTCGATGGCCTTGAGCAGATCCTGCGGGTTCTCAAAGAGCAGCATGGCCTTGGTGTCACCAAAGCGCGTGTCCTTGACGACCTCGGCCATCTTCTTGATGGGCACGACGTTGGCATGGACTCCCGGAGGGGCAGCCTGCTCGATCATGGTCTTGCGGAGCTCGTCGTGAGCAACGCCGTCGGAAACCACGATGATGCGGTTGGGGTTGATCTGCTTGGTCCACGTGGTGGCCACCTGACCATGAAGCAGACGGGTGTCGATACGGACGTGGGCAATCTTGATGTGCCCGTCGCCGATGACCGTTCCCGGAGGGATGGCGCCTGCAGGAGCAGCGGCGGCCGCAGCCGGCTTCTTCTCCTCGGGCTCCAGAGACTCGGGCTTGACGCGCACGCCAGCCTTAGCCTCAGTCACGAGATGTTTTGCGATCGCATGTGCAGTGTTCTTTGCGTCAAAGCGCTGCGAATATGCCTCGATGAGCATAGGCAGGTTGACACCGGTGACGATAGCCCAGGAATCGTGGCCCTCGATGAGCCCGCTGATCTGGTTGAACGGCGTGCCGCCCCACAGATCAACGAGGAAGAGCACCTGCTCCTGGTCCTCGAAGGAAGCGACTGCTTCCTCGACCTTGGCGCGGAAATCGTCGGGGCCCATGCTCGGCTCGAGCGAGACCACGGCAACAGACGGCTGATCGCCAAAGACCATCGAGCCCGTCTGCTTGATTCCAGCTGCCAAGTCCCCGTGGCTAGCAAGAACAATACTTACCATCACATAACCTCCTTTTTGTCTACGTATTTCCTACACGACATGAAAGGAGTATACCTGTTTGGATTGTGGAATTATAGCTAAATTCGCAAAAGGTTGGATTATTTGTTTAAACGTCTAAGTTTGTTACAAATTGATTACATTGCTGGTTTACAGCTCATTGTCTGATAAAACGTGATTTGCCGATTGTTTCCAAAGACATATACAGGCGCACTGTTCGTTAAAACCGCTTTTAGGTGGATCCCAATGCGCCTGCGTGCCGCCATTTTGTTTAAACAGACATGACTTGACTAACCGAAGCAAATATGTTTAGAACTCTAGCCCATGCAGTCATTGGATGTTAGGCGATGTGGAGTGGGTTGGCGGCGTCGACGGCATCGGGTGCGTCGGAGAGGCCGTCAGGAGCAGCGTCTGCCGGGTCCTCGTCGGGAGTCTCGATCTGTTTGATCATTACCTCTTGGCCCTGCAGCAAATAGGTCTCGCCGCTACCGCAATGGGGACAGGTCTTGCCGTGCTCGACCGTCGCGTAGTCGCGGCCGCACGCCTCGCAATGTGTCACGGCCTCGACGGGCTCCACGATAAGCTCCGCGCCCTGCGCGATAGGCTTTTTATCTGCTGCCCAGCGCCAAGCGTCGAGTAGCAAGTCGGGAACGACGCCCGAGACCTCGCCCAACAGCAACGTTACGCTCGAAACGCGACGCACGCCATGAGCGCGCGCTACATTCTCGACATCGCGAATGATGTGGTAAACGATTCCCAATTCATGCAAGGCAGAAACCTTTCAACAACGGTTGATGCGATGTCAGCCAAACGTCAGCGAGCGGCGATCCAGGTGCCCCAGGTTGCCCCGAAACAAGGCGTCCGCTGGGCTTTTGCCCGCGGCGCCGAAGTTGAGGGGCAAGATGGGGTGCTTGGGCGCCGCGCAGCGTCGGCAGTTCCGCCGTTCGTTAGAACGGCGGAACCTCATTACTTGCGACCGAACTTGATCTTGATGGCGCGCTTTAGAGCATACTTGCCCAGGCTCGGCAGCTTTTGCTCGTATTTGACCATCGTGGAGCACTCGGGGCGATCGCGATCCAGATGGATAGCGTCAAACGCGCACTTGGTGGTGCACAGGCCGCAGCCAATGCACTTGTTGGGGTCGACGATCGAGGCGCCGCAGCCCAGGCAGCGGGCGGTCTCGGCGCGCACCTGCTCCTCGGTAAAGGTCTCAACATACTCGCTAAACGGCGCAGCCTTCTCGCGTTCGCGGTCCACATGCGCAACCTCGCGGCTCGCGTTGTCGTAGCCCTCGAGCACAACGTCGTCGCGATCGAGCGCGGTGTAGCGGCGCTGGTTGCGGCCGATGGTGAGCGTGGAGCCCGGCTGCACAAAGCGATGGATGGACACCGCGGCCTCGTGGCCGGCGGCGATAGCGTCGATGGCAAAGCTGGGGCCGGTGTAGACGTCGCCGCCCACAAAGATGTCTGGCTCGGCGGTCTGGTAGGTCTGGGGATCGGCAAGGGCACCCTGGCCGCGGCCGAGCTCCACCTTGGAGCCAGCTAGCAGGTCGCCCCACACAATGGACTGGCCAATCGACATGACGACACGGTCGGCATCGACACGGCGCAGATCGTTCTCGTCGTACTCGGGCGCAAAACGGCCCTCGTCGTCAAAGACACGCGTGCAGCGCTTGAAGGTGATACCGCACACACGACCGGCCTCGTCCAGGTGAATCTCCTTGGGGCCCCAGCCGCAGCTGATGTGAGCGCCGTCCTCAACGGCCTCGCGACGCTCCTCCTCGCTGGCGGGCATCTGGGCCTCGCTCTCCAGGCAGAACATCTCAACGTGCTCGGAACCCAGACGGCAGGCGTTGCGCGCGACGTCGATGGCCACGTTGCCGCCGCCCACCACGATGGTGCGGCCGGGCAGCGCGTCGATCTTGCCACTGTTGACCTCGCGCAAAAAGTCGACGGCCACGGTCACGTCCTCGGCATCCTCGCCCGGAATACCGGCGAGGCGGCCGCCCTGGCAGCCGATGGCAACATAAAAGGCCTTAAAGCCCTGCGCGCGCAGCTCGTCGAGCGTCACATCGCGACCGACCTCCACGCCATAGCGGAACTCGGCGCCCATCAGGCGAATGATCTCGACCTCTGCCTCGATAACGTCCTTCTCCAGCTTAAAGCTGGGAATGCCGTAGGTGAGCATGCCGCCCGGGCGCTCGTTTTTCTCGAACACGACGGGCTTGTAGCCCTTCTCGGCCAGATAGAAAGCACAGGACAGACCGGCCGGACCGGCACCGATGATGGCGATCTTCTGGTCGAAGCCGCCGGCACGCGTCGGGGTCACCACGGGTGGGACATAGCGGGTCGCGGCATCCAGATCGCGCTGGGCGATAAACTTCTTGACCTCGTCGATAGCCACGGCGGCGTCCACACGGCCGCGGGTGCAGGCATCCTCGCAGCGGCGGTTGCACACGCGGCCGCAGATAGCGGGCAGCGGGTTCTCGCGCTTGATGAGCGCCAGCGCCTCGTCATAGCGCCCCTGTGCCGCAAGCTTCAGATAGCCCTGAACGGCAACGTGCGCGGGGCAAGCCGTCTTGCAGGGCGCGGTGCCGGACTCGTGCGTCTCGATACGGTTATCGTTGCGGTAGTTGGGCGACCACTTGGTGTGGTCCCACTTGGTGGCATCGGGCAGCTCCTGGCGCGGATACTCGGGCACGTGGCCCCCGGCCTTTTTGCTGCAGAGCTTCTGGCCGAGCTTGGCGGCACCGGCCGGGCACACCTCAACGCAGCGACCGCAGGCCACGCACTTGTCCTTCTCGACCTTGGCGACATAGGCCGAGCGCGACAGGTTGGGCGTGTTGAACAGCTGAGAGGTGCGCAGGGCGTAGCACACGTTGACGTTGCAGTTGCAGATGGCGAAGATCTTGTTCTCGCCGTCGATATTGGTGATCTGGTGCACAAAGCCGTTGTCCTCGGCCTGGCGCAAGATGTCGTAGACCTCGTCGCGCGTCACGTAATGACCACGGTCGGTCTCGACCACGTAGTCGGCCATATCGCCCACGGCAATGCACCAGTCGGCGGGGTCGTCGGCGCAGCCCTCGCCCATCACGCGACGGCTCGCGCGGCAGCTACAGGTGCTGGCGGCATACTTACCCTCGTATTTGTCGAGCCAATGCTCGATATGCTCAATCGGCACCGAGGTGCTCGTGGCATCAATGGCCTTCTCGACCGGAATGACATGCATGCCGATGCCGGCGCCTCCGGGCGGCACCATCGGCGTGGCCTTGGACAGCGGCCCCTTGGACGCCTGCTCAAAGAACTTGGCATAGACCGGATGCTCCTCGAGCTGGCTCACGCGCATGTTGAGGAACTCGGCGGAACCCGGCACCAGCATGGGCAGCACCCATTGCTTGGCGCGCTCGGGGTTTTCCCAGTTGTACTCGAGCAGGCCCGTGTAGCTCATATCGTCGAGCATCTTCTCGATCTGGGCCTCGGGCAAGCCGGTGAGCTTGACCATCTCGGGCAGCGTATAGGGACGGCGCATCTTCATCTTGCAGAGCACTTCGGCCTGCTCGTCAGTTGCGGCCTCGGCAAACGACCAGTACTCGTAGCCCAGCAGCTCGTCGCGATGCAGCAGGCGGTTGGTGCAGTGCTCGCATAGTTTGACGATGGCCTCGCGCGGATGCTCCGGTATCGGCGGCACGAACTCCGCGCCGATATCGGGCTCGGTGTAGCTAATTCCCGGTCCGTTGAGAATCATGGTCGTCCCTTCTCTTGCCACAGCCCGGCGAGACCGCGGCGCCCCTCTTTTTTGCAGGCCGGGCATGCCTCCATGCCGTTCACCCGCCATTGTTGACATTGTGTCAAAAACAGTATTGACGAACCGTCAACAATATTCAAGACTGTTAGGCGAACGGTCGGGCTCAAACGGATGAAAGGCGGCAAACGTATGGGCGATAACGCAGCGAACACCTCTGTGGCCGATGCCGTCCCCGCGCCCGACAGCACGGCCAAACGTCTGACGGGCGACGAACGCCGTCGCGAGATCCTCGCCGCCGTGCGCACCGTGAGTTCCGAGCTGGGTGTGTCGCATCTATCTGTCTCGGCCGTGACCAAACGCGCCGGCTGCACGCGCTCGCTGTTCTACCACTACTTCGCCGACATGGACGCCGCCGTCACCGCCGTCATGGACGAGGCAATCGACGGTTTTATCTCCGAGCTCGAGCAGTGGAACGCCGGCCGCACCGTCGGTGATATCGAAGGCGCGCTCGACACCGTCGCCCCGCTCTTTAAGCGCCTGGTCGCCAGCGGCCACGAGCTGCCGAGCACGCTCACCTCGAGCAGCGGTGCGCTCTACGGCGGCTTTTTGCACAACGTGGTCCAGCGCGTGGCGCAGTATATCTGCGACACCACCGTGGTGGATTTTGTCGCCCATCATGAGCTACGCATCGACCATGTCTACGAGACGTTCTACACCCTCATCATGGGGTTGTTGATGTATATCCGCACGCACCCCGATGTGCCCGACGAGACGGTCAAGGAAATCATCGCCTCGACACTCCACATCGAGGGCTATACCGCCAAGTATCCGGAGCGCAAGCCCCAGAACTGACGACATTTGGCCAAACTGCCCGCGATCAGAAGAGGGGCCGCGGGCGTGTGAAAGGAGAGCAGCATGCTGTTCGATGTTTGGGGTAGCGATACCCTTATCCACTGGGCCGGCTGGGCCATGGTCTTTATTGGCCTGATCGTGCTCAACGAGGTCGGCCGCCGCACCAAGCTGGGCGCGGCAATCATCTTTGGCATGGCTCCGCTGGCCATGACCGTCTACTGCGTCGCCATCGCCATCGGCGTTTCGCAGGGCGCCGAGTGGGCACTCACCAACCCCACCCATGTGTACCAGAACAGCTGGTTCCACTACGCCAAGGTATACGCGGCGCTTGCCGGTTGCTGGGGCTTCATTGCCATTAAGTACCAGTGGGGCAAGATCGGCAAGGCGCATTGGTTCCGCGCGTGGCCGTTTGTGATCGTCGCCATCAACATCTTGATCGCCGTCGTGTCCGACTTCGAGAGCGCCTATCACTTCTTTGTCCTGGGCCAGTCCACCTGGGTCACCTCCGAAGGTGCTACGCAGCTGGCCGGCTGGAACAACGTGTTCAACGGCATCGCGGGTATCATTAACATCTTCTGCATGACCGGTTGGTGGAGCGTCTACGCCTCCGAGGACAAGACCGACATGCTGTGGCCCGACATGACCTGGGTCTACATCATCGCCTACGATATCTGGAACTTCTGCTACACCTACAACTGCCTGCCCACCCACTCCTGGTTCTGCGGCTTTGCGCTGCTGCTGGCGCCCACCGTCGCCGCCTTTATCTGGAACAAGGGCGGCTGGATCCAGAACCGCGCCTTTACGCTGGCCATTTGGTGCATGTTTGCCCAGGTGTTCCCGTACTTCCAGGAGGAGTCCATCTTTGTGACCCACTCCACGCTCGACCCCGGCGCCGCTACCGCGGTCTCGATCGCCGCTCTGGTCGCCAACGTCGCCGCGATCATCTACATCGCCTACCGCGCCAAGAAGCTCGGCCGCAATCCCTACAAGCAGGATGTCTTTGAGGGCACCAGCGACTGGGAGAAGGCTACCGCCCGCCGCGCCAAGGTGGATTACGCTCACGCCGAGTAACATGCCCAGCGCGAACGCCGCTTGAATGTGAAGCCGCCTGGCCGACTCCGCGCAATGCAACGTATTGCATGCCCCCGGAAAGCGATTTGTCCGCTTTCCGGGGGCTTTTTGCTGCCGCGAGGATGCGGCCGAACGATGCGCTCAGGTTAAATCGGATCTTATATTTCGTATGCGCTTTATATGACTCCATTTTTGGGTACAGTGTTGAGCCGATATTGCATTGGGGGATATATGAGCGATGAGACGTATGGCCGCGAGGATGCGGCCCAGGATGCGGAAGCATGTGCCGAAGCCCTGGAGAGCCTTGACCGGATTGCGCTAGACGAGCTCTCGTTTAGCGATTCGGTCGTCGACGCGCAGGACGAGGTGCACGAAGACACTGAGGACGAAGGCAGCGACGCCAAAGACGCTCCTGACGAAGCCGAAGAGGACGATAGCGAGGCCGACGACCAGCCCGGATCCGACACGGACGAGGAAACCGTCTTGCTCGACAGCTTGCCGGCCGAGGATTCGCTGACCCGCGAGCTTCCTGGCTTAGGCTCTGCGCCTGCCGTGGACGAGACCATCGCCATGGGCGATATTCCCCTGCCGTCCGTTCCCTCGGCACGCGAGGCCGAGGTTCGCCATCGCAAAATGTCGCCCAAGCGCCGCAATCTGATGGTTGCCGGCGTCGTAGCCGTCGCGCTTGTTGCCGGCGGCGCAGGCTATGCTGCCTGGAACGGATATCAACAAGAGCAGGCTGCCGTGCTTGCCGCAAACGCCCATACCATGATGTCGGTGCAGATTGGCGTGCATGCCGCGGGCCTCGACTGCTCAACTGGCTCCAAGATTCCCGTGCAGGTGAGCGGACAAGATTCCGACGGTTCTTCCGTGAGCGAAACGCTCTACGTTGACGAGCGCGGCCGCGGCATCAAACTGCTGCCCGGCGATTACACGCTCTCCATCGCCGCCTCCCCCATCGCGGCCGACGGCACCATCTATACCGTCCCGACCACCAAGACGCAGGTCGCCGTTAAGAGCGATGGACAGGATTTAAGTGCCCAGGCCACCTTTAAGCTCAAGGTGCCTTCGGCCGACACGGTGACTGACGACCAGATCGATGCCGCCGCCAAGTATGCCGAGGAAGGCGGTGCGAGCTCCGCCGCGGCCGCCAAGATACTTCAGCAGGCGGCAACCGCGCGGCGCGACGCCGCCGTCAATGCCGTGAGCGCGAGCGAAGCGCAGGCCGCGCGCGATGCCGATGCTCGGCATAAGGCAACGGACCTGTATCAGCTCGATATTCCGGTTGAGTGGTATGGCAAGGTCGCAACCTGGCAAAACGGCAACACGCTGTGCATTTATCTGGACGGCGACAGCGATACGCCGATCGTGACGCTCGTCGCGGTGCGCGAGGGCGAGAGCTTTACGCCCGATGAGGGCGATACGGTTTTGGGTGCGGCCAATCTGGGCAACGGTTATACCGTCTATGCCAGCGGCCCCGTCTATCCGTACGTGGTGCCCCAGACTATCAACGGGCGCACCCAGGATCCAGTGTCGACCTACCCCATGGACGCGGCCATTGAGCTTGTCGAGCTTACGACCGGCAACCGCTATACCTATAGCCAAATCAAGAACGTGCTGGTCGGCAAAGACGGCAAGGCCGACGCCGCCGCCAAACTCGAGACCGACTACCTCGCCCAGATTCTCCTGCCGAGTATCAAAGCCCAGGACTAGCCTGGCGCAGCAAGGTGCTCCCCAACCGTGATGAGGGAGCCAGGAGGTCCTGACCCCACAGGTCCATAGATGATTAGGCAAGGAGCCACTTCCATGCGGGCACAACGTGGACCACACCGTGCTCGCATGAAATATCGGTCTGTTCATCCATGGTAACGATTGCCGACTCGCCAAGATCGAACTGGGCCATCGAGGCATCAAGCGCGGCAATTTCGCGCTCGCGCGTTTTCTCACGTGCCATATCCGCACTCACCTGAATCAGGCTATAAGCCCGCATGAGAAGCGCGTCCCCAGCCACAAAGTCCACCTCATGGCTTTTGCTCTTCTCTTTGATCAGCAGGCGGCAGACCGAGCCGGTCCTCACCGCGGGAGTCTTTCTTCTTAGCGCATTGAACACTGCGGTCTCGAGCCTCTGGCCCTGGTCCAATGCTGATGCGGGAGAGAATGCTCCAAACATCGCAGGGTCGACAGCGTAGACCTTAGACGCAGACCGCATGTTATTTGCCAGTGAACGCGTGAACTCCGGCACAGAAAATAACAGGTAGGCGTCCTCATAATACTCAAGTAAATCGCTAAGCGAATTACGACTGACGGGTATCTGTCTGCTCTTGAACTCGTTGTACACTTTGTTCACTGACAGCTCTCGTCCCGAAGATGCCATACACCGCGTCAAGAACAGCGATGCCAGGCGAGGGTTCTTGACGTCGTAACGTTCAACGACGTCCATGGCGACCGTTCGCGAAGCATATTCCTGTAGCAGCTGAATCGCGTCTGCAGGCGTCTGCTCAAGTGTCGCAATGAATCCCCCTCGTTCAAGATACCCGATCAGATGATGTCGAAGCAGCGCTGCATCGCTCGGGGAAAAGGTCGCATCTGGCTCGAGAACGCTCCCCGTCTTATATCGAACGTATTCCGAAAAACTCAACGGAAAAAGCTCTCGCACAAGAGAACGACCCCTGAACTCGCTCTTAAGTTCTGAGGACAGCATCTTAGAAGAAGATCCCGTCACATAGACGGTCGCTTTCTCCGTATCGACTACACGCCGCAGAAACGCACCCCATTCGGGAATTTCCTGGATCTCGTCAAAGAAAATGTAAGCGCCCTCGGTTCGAGCAACAGGATACAGCGCATAGAACGTGTCGAGCACGTCCGCCAGCAGCGATGGCTCATACGGGCGCAAGCGCTCATCCTCAAAATTGAAGTAAAGCATCCGGTCAAGCTCGACGCCCCGGCTCTGAAGCCGCCGCATCTCCTGATACAGGCGATACGTCTTTCCACAACGGCGGGCCCCCACAATCACATTTACGATGTTGTCGCGCTTTGGCTCCTGTGGGTTTCCTAGATCAAGGTCTCGCTCAAAAACCTGCGGAACCCCCTGCTGTTCAAAGTCCTTTATTTTCTGGGCGATCAAGTCGTTGAATGCCATGATTCTCCAATCTTGCTCTTTAGCTAATCAAGATTATACTGTTTCTTGATTAGCTAAAGAGCAAGATTGCGTGTAACTTGATTATTGCTTAAGCAAGTTTTCTATTACCGCCCCGAAGGATATCGAACGGCTGAGGGGTCAAACACGAACGCCTCTAGCCAACAGAACCGCGCGGTTCCGTCGGCTAGAGGACGCTTCCTAGTTCCAGGGATCGGCTTCAAACAGGGGCTCGCGCTCGGGGCGGCGATCGCTGTAGGGATCGTAGCCGTCGTCGTCCTCGTTCTCGGCACGAATGAAGGGGTCGCGCGGTTTGGGCGCCGGCTTAGGCACGGCGGGTGCAGGCTTGGGGGCCGGCGCGTTCGTCTTGTTCTCGTCTTTCATCTGCATATCTCCTTGCCATGTACTCACGTTCAACATCATCGATTGTCGCACGAAAAAGGGCGACGGACCCAATTGGATCCGTCGCCCTTGGCGTTTAGAGACGAGCTGGTAGATTTTAAGGCATGTCCCAAAAATCTACTCGGCGTCGGGGACCTCGTAGGTGGCCGCCGGCGTGTTGTCGCACACGACGGTAAAGCCGCCGTCCTTGTCGACATCGACCGTCACCTGATCGCCCTCGCGCACCGTGCCGTCGATGATGGCGGCGGCGATGGCGTCCACGACCTCGCGCTGGACCAGGCGCTTGAGCGGACGGGCACCGAACACGGGGTCCAGGCCGCCCACGGCGAGCATCTGTTTGGCTGCCGGGGTGATGGCAAGCGTCATGCGCTCCTTGGCCAGACGCGCACGGACGTCGGTGAGCTGGATGTCGACGATCTTCTCGATCTGCGCCATGCCAAGCGGATGGAACACCACGATATCGTCGATACGGTTGAGGAACTCGGGGCGGAAGGTCTGAGCCATGGCGGCGTCGACCTGATGGCGCATCTCCTCCTCGTCCTTGCCCGAAAGATCGGCGATGGCCTTGGAGCCCACGTTGGACGTCATGATGATAATCGTGTTCTTGAAGGACACCTGGCGACCCTGGCCATCGGTCAGACGGCCGTCATCGAGCACCTGCAGCAGCACGTTGAAGACATCCGGATGGGCCTTCTCCATCTCGTCGAGCAAAATCACTGAGTACGGACGACGGCGCACGGCCTCGGTGAGCTGGCCACCCTCGTCGTAGCCCACGTATCCCGGGGGCGCACCGATCAGACGCTGGACGCTGAACTTCTCCATGTACTCGGACATGTCGATACGCACGAGCGCGCGCTCGTCATCGAACAGGCACTCGGCCAGCGCCTTGGCAAGCTCGGTCTTGCCCACGCCGGTGGGGCCCAGGAAGAAGAAGCTGCCGATGGGCTTGTCCGGATCGGAGAGGCCCGCACGGCTGCGGCGCACGGCCGCGGCCACGGCGGAGACGGCCTCGTCCTGACCGATGACGCGCTTATGCAGCTCGCCCTCCAGGCCCTTCAGCTTGTCGAGCTCGCCCTGCATCATCTTAGACACGGGCACGCCGGTCCAGGCACTCACGACTTCGGCGATCTCATCGGAGGTCACCTGCTCGTTGAGGCCTTCGCCATCCTGCTCCTTCTGCGCCTCGAGCGCGGCCTCGGACTCCTGAATCTGCTGCTGCAGACCCGGGATCACGGCATAGCGCAGCTCGGATGCACGGCCCAGATCGCCGTTACGCGTCGCGCGCTCCTCCTCGCTCTTGGCCTCGTCGAGCTGACCCTTGAGCTCCTGCACATGGTCGATGGCGTTCTTTTGGTTGAGCCAGCCGGCCTTTTGCACGTTGAGCTTTTCCTGGACCTCGGCGATCTCCTGGCGCAGGGCCTCCAGACGCTCCTTGGAGGCGTCGTCGGTCTCCTTCATGAGCGCCTGCTCCTCGATCTGCAGCTGGGTGAGCTGACGCGTGGTGGCGTCGATCTCGACCGGCATGCTGTCGAGCTCCATGCGCAGGCGGCTTGCGGCCTCGTCGACCAGGTCGATGGCCTTGTCGGGCAGGAAACGGTCGGCGATGTAGCGATCGGAGAGGTCGGCGGCGGCCACGAGCGCGCCGTCGGTGATATGCACGCCGTGGAAGATCTCGTACTTCTCCTTGAGGCCACGCAGGATCGAGATGGTGTCCTCGACGGTGGGCTCGCTCACCAGAACGGTCTGGAAACGACGGGCGAGCGCCGCGTCTTTCTCGATGTACTTGCGGTATTCGTCAAGCGTGGTCGCGCCGATCGCATGCAGGTCGCCACGGGCAAGCGCCGGCTTAAGGATGTTGCCAGCGTCCATGGAACCCTCGGTGGCACCCGCGCCCACGATGGTGTGGAGCTCATCGATGAACAGGATGACCTTGCCCTCGGACTTCTGGACTTCCTTGAGCACGGCCTTCAAGCGGTCCTCGAACTCGCCGCGGTACTTGGCGCCGGCGACCAGCGCGCTCATGTCGAGCTCGATGAGGTCGCGGTCGCGCAGGGTGCTCGGCACGTCGCCGGCCACGATACGCTGGGCGATGCCCTCGACGATGGCCGTCTTACCGACGCCCGGCTCACCGATGAGCACGGGGTTGTTCTTGGTGCGACGGGATAGGACCTGGATGGTGCGGCGGATCTCGTCGGTACGGCCGATGACCGGGTCGAGCTTGCCGGCGCGGGCAAGGTCGCAGATGTTGCGGCCGTACTGCTCCAGCGCCTCAAACTGGGTCTTGTCCTCGGCAGACGTCACGCGATCATCGCCGCGCAGCTCCTCGTAGACTTGCTCGATGCGCTCCTTGGTAACGCCGGCGTCGCGCAGCACGCGGCCCGCCTCGCCCTTGTCCTCGGCAAGCGCCATGAGCAGATGCTCGGTCACCACAAAGCTGTCGCCCATCTTGGTGGCCTTCTTTTCGGCCTTTTCGATGACGCGGACGAGTTCGTTGGAAAGACCCATCTGCTGGCCCTCGCCCGAAACCTTGGGCGCATGGTCGATGGCATCCTGCGTAGAGCGCGCGAGCTGGGCGGGATCGGCGCCAATGCGATCGATGATCACGGAAATGTTGCGCTCGCCGGCACCGAGCAGGGCAGACAGTAGGTGAATCGGCTCCACCGCACCGGCCTGCGCATCGGCAGCAGTGCCCATGGCGGTCTGCAGCGCCTCGCGCGACGTCATTGCTAGCTTATCGATTCTCATGGAATCACCTCTCTTGGGGCGGCCACCCTACGGGGCGGCTTCACGTTGTTCGAGAAGTATTGTTGCCAGCTTTGCGCGATCTTATACACAAATCTAAGTCTCTATATATAAGATTTTCTGAGTGATTGAAGGATAGGGTACTGAGACGTCGACCCGCTGCATCCCCGACGACCAACTGTCTCAATCTGTAACATCTAGCTGCCGTTTTTGACCTCAGATGTTACAGGTCGAGATGCAATGCTCAGCGGTGCCTGTTTATCTAAATCTGTAACAACTACTCGGCAAATAAGGGTCTACCTGTTACAGATCGAGATAAACAGAAGACGCCCGAATCGAAAATCTCAATCTGTAACACCAAGCCCACTTTTAGCGGCCAAGATGTTACAGATTGAGACAGACCGAAAACCACCACAAAGGGGCACCTTTGTGGTGGTCGCTTTCTCTACTCTTTTGCCGAGCCCGTGCTTCCCGATTCGGCGTTCCAGGGCATCTCATCCTCGAACAGCCATGTACGAGCAGATCCACTATCGCGTGCAGTCTGCGGGTCGGGCAGGCAGGTCTGTTCATAGGCATCCTGAATGCACTGACCCATAAACTCGTTGAGCTCGGTCTGGTCGCCCTCCATGACATAGGCCGCATCGCCGTCCATGATGTAGATGCCCGGACCCTCATTGCCCTCGTAACCCGGATCGTACGAGCCATCACATAGCTTGGCGCCGTTCGCAGTGTCCAACTCGATGGATGAGTGACACCCGCCAACCATGTCATTCGCTTTTGCTTGATAGGACGCATATCCGTACCAACGCTTAAAGGTTTTGCCTTTGAGCAGCTCGGTTGCTTTGCTGATTAGGCTCGCGTCCATGGTGTAGCGCATGGCTCCAAGCTGAATATGCGGATAATTGCTAATGCCCAGCACAGCGGGCTGCTCATCAAAATCGACGGTGATTGTCTCAGGTTTGACGTCGTCGGTCAGGAATTCGACCGATTGAGTCATGGGCTTGACCACCGGTTCTGTCACCTCAATAGGCAGAAACGCCATGCTAACAACGCCCACACCAACCACGGCGATTGCAAGCGCCAAGACAATCAATCCAATACGGGCAGAACGGCTCACGGCAAAACACCTCACAATGCAAACCTTCGCCACCTGCACTAATGATATCGCCAGCTAACACTATCACCAAAAGAAGCCGTCCACTCCCCACCACCACAAAGGAGACAGACACCTTTGTGGTGGGTTTCGACGCTAACGGTCGACCATCTCACGCCATGAGATTAAACTTAATTTGTTATCTGAATTTATCTATTTCTATCTATCCTCAACAGCTTTTTGTCTCGGGGAGATCATATGAAGCCGTCTCATTCCACCGGTCGCAACGTCATCGCCATTCTCGCCGTACCCATCGTGATGCTCTTCCTTATCGTCGTCACGCCCTTTTCTTTTGGTATCGCCTCGCCCTTCGATCTCTGCGGGATGATCGACGCCGGCTCGCGTGCCACCTCGCTCTCCTTTGTCTGCCGTGGCGTGTTCTACGAAGATGCAATTCCCACCGGAAGTTGGCAGTCAAAGTTGCCACTGCTCGGTCAGATCGACGGATGCTCCCCCTATTTCTGCCTTGGACCTCAGGCGCTAAACTATCTAATCGACGACCAGCCACTCGACTCCATCACCCTCGCCTACGACTACGCACCAAACACCGATGAGCGCCACATGAACCAAGTCCTCGACAAGATGCTTGGACAGTGTGGGCTCACCGAGGAGGCCGGTCGAACCATCTATAGCAACCAGAAATTAAAGCGAACAGAACTCCGCCGTGTCGGAAAAATCAAAGGGCGAAACGGGGCCGCCTACTGGGATGCCTGGGCAACACGCGACAAGAGCGAGTTCGGACACAGCACCTATATGGTCACTGTCTACACCAAAGACGGAATTAAGGACAATGTTGACGATTTCGCGTCATCCAAACTCGGCATCGCCAAAACAACCAAACCCGCCAGCCCGGATGAAATCCTGTAGAGACGCTCATTAGAATGTCGTTCAACGAGCACGGCAACATCGAGCTCGCCCCCACCACCACAAAGGGGGCAGGAGCCTTTGTGGTGATCTTCGGCCCCGGCGTTCAACATCTCAATCTGTAACATCTAGCGGCCGTTTTTGACCCCAGATGTTACAGATCGAGATGAAATGTTCAGCAGCTCCCATTTATCTAAATCTGTAACAACTACTCGGCAAATAAGGGTCCACCTGTTACAGATCGAGACAAACGGAAAATGCCTGAACCGATAATCTAAATCTGTAACACCAAACCCACTTTTAGCGGCCAAGATGTTACAGATCGAGACAGACAGAAAACCACCACAAAGGGGCACCTTTGTGGTGGTCGCATTCTCTACTCTTTTGCCGAGCCCGTGCTTCCCGATTCGGCGTTCCAGGGCATCTCATCCTCGAACAGCCATGTACGAGCAGATCCACTATCGCGTGCAGTCTGCGGGTCGGGCAGGCAGGTCTGGTCGTACGCGTCCATCACGCAACGATCCAAAAAATCGATCACCTGCTGCTGGTCGCCTTCAAGAATGTAGGTCACGCCGCCATCTTGGATATAGACGCCGTCCCCACCTCCGGCTTTTGCGTATTCCGGATTGTAGTTAACGGTGCGCATCAGTTTGCCATCAGATGAATACAGCTTCAGCGTTGTATAGTAGCCACCGTTCACAAAACCACGTCGGCGCTCATAGGCATCCCAACCGTCCCAGCGTTTGAACGAACGCCCGTTTAGCAAGTCCAGCGCCTGTCGGGACAACTTCTCGTCCTTGGTATAGCGAGACGAGCCAAGTTCAATCATGGGGTAGTTGCTTATGCTTAGAATGCCCGGCGTTTCCTCGATATCGAGCGTTATCTCATCGGGCTTTGTAACGTCCGAAATCATTTGCCCGGGCATCGATGCAACAAGGGACGCCATCTCGACCGTCTGCTCAACCCCACTCGGCCCATAGAAGATAAGCGAGCCAAATAGGACCACGCCCGCAGCAGCGACGACGCAAGCCACCAACAGCAACAAAACAGAAGTGCAACGCTTCATCTTCAACTCCACAAACGAGAGTGTTTTGAGCTCACTTTAAAGCGCCAACTTCATACTGTCAATTCTAGATAGCATATGAACAAAGGTGCACTCCCCCATAGAGGAGAGTTGCAACCTCGATTTTAGCGCCCCTCAAGACCCAACGAGCAGCACTTAACAAGTAGCCCCGGTTATACCTTTCTCTGACGCGACCCTCGCGAAGCGCGTGAGCGGCAGGGAGAGGTATAACCGGGGCGGACAAGTATGTGCGTTACTCGGCAGCGGCCTTGAACTTGTTGTAGTTGATCAGGCAGCCGGCCTTGACGATGGCGCGCTCCTCCGCCGTCATGTCGGCGATGTAGAGCTCAATCTGCTCAACCGCACCATCGGCACGGACCACGTAGGCAGCGATGTTCTGCAGATCGCCGTCGAGCGCGGCGCGAATACCCGACACGAAGACGTAGTCGCCCACCTCAAAGTTGGGCTCGGTCTCCATCTGGAAGGGCACCATGCCCCAGTTCATCACGTTGGAGCGATAGCGCTTGGTGGCGTACTCGTGGACGATATTGGCCAGGCCGCCGATCACGCGCTGGCAGCTCGCGGCCTGCTCGCGGGCGGAGCCGTCGCCGGGCTTCTTGGCGTAGATCATGGAGCCGTACTCGGTCGTCTTGGCATCGGCCGCGACACCCGCGCTAGCCAGCGCCTCAAACACACCGGCAAGCTCGGCATCGAGCTCGGCCAAGTCGCCCGCAGCCTCACCGGCAACACGGCGCTTCTCCACGGCATCGACCTCCTTGGAGCGACCCACGTAGGCAGGGTCGCGACGGCTGAGCGTAAACTCGGCCAGGCCCAGCGGGTTGGAGCGGAAGGAGCTCGTCTCGCCCGAGGGAATGAGCTCGTCGGTCGTGGTGACCGGGTCCATAATCTTGGAGCACACCTTGAGCAGGATGTCGTCGCCGAGCGGCTCCATCGCGGGCCACGGCTTGATGTTGGGTCCCTCGACCAGCTCGTCGGCAGGCTCAGCCTTGCCAAAGCCCCAATACACGCGCTTCTTGTACGGCGCGTCGTCGAAGGTGTACTCGCAGGCCTCGTCCCAGGTCTCCTCGGGCAGGTCGGTCGCAGGCGTCAGGACGCCGCCGTTGGCAGCGGTCGCCGCGATGGAACGAGCGTCCATCAGGGCCACGGCGCTCAGCTGGCCGTTACCCGGCTTGGAACCCTCACGATTGGGGAAGTTGCGCGTGGTGTGGCGGATGGACAGGCCGTTGTTGGCAGGTGTATCGCCGGCACCGAAGCACGGGCCGCAGAACGCCGTACGCACGATCGCGCCGGCCTCCATAAGGTCATAGATGTAGCCGCGGCGCGTGAGTTCGAGCGCCACGGGTTGACTCGTGGGATAGACCGACAGCGAGAACTCGCCGCAGCCGGTGTTGGCGCCCTTGAGCACGCGGGCCGCCTGCACCACGGAATCGTAGTTGCCGCCCGAGCAGCCGGCGATAACGCCCTGCTGCACGTGCAGCTTGCCGTCGACGATCTTGTCGAGCAGGCTAAAGTGCGTCTTGCCCTCGCCGATCTTGGCGGCCTCGAGCTCGACCTCGTGCAGGATGTCCTCAAGATTCTCGTTGAGCTCGTCGATCTCAAAGCCATTGGAAGGATGGAACGGCAGGGCGATCATGGGCTTGATGCTCGACAGATCGACCTCGACGCAGCCGTCGTAGTAGGCGACATCGGCGGGCTTGAGCTCGCGGTAGTCGTCGCCGCGGCCGTGCATGGTCAAAAACGCGTGCGTGTCCTCGTCGGTAGCCCAAATGGAGGAGAGGCAGGTGGTCTCGGTGGTCATGACGTCGACGCCGTTGCGGTAGTCGGTCGTCATGCTCGCGATGCCGGGGCCCACGAACTCCATAACCTTGTTCTTGACGTAGCCCTTGGCAAAGACGGCACGAATGATGGCGAGCGCTACATCGTGCGGGCCGACGCCGGGGCGCGGGGCACCCGTGAGGTAGATGGCCACGACGCCGGGATAGGCGACATCGTAGGTGTCGCGCAGCAGCTGCTTGGCCAGCTCGCCGCCGCCCTCGCCCACGGCCATGGTGCCCAGGGCGCCGTAGCGGGTGTGCGAGTCGGAGCCCAGGATCATCTTGCCGCAGCCGGCGAAGTTCTCACGCATAAAGGAGTGGATGACCGCGATGTGGGGCGGGACGAAAATGCCGCCGTACTTCTTGGCAGCCGAAAGGCCGAAGACGTGGTCGTCCTCGTTGATGGTGCCACCCACGGCGCACAGCGAGTTGTGGCAGTTGGTGAGCACGTAGGGCAGCGGGAACTGCTCCATGCCCGAAGCGCGCGCCGTCTGGATAATGCCGACGAAGGTGATGTCGTGGCTCGCCATGGCATCGAAGCGGATCTTGAGCGCCTCGGGGTCGCCCGACGTGCTATGTGCCTGAAGAATCGAATAAGCGATGGTGCCGCGCTTGGCGTCCTCGGGCGTTTGCGTAATGCCGCGCTCAGCAGCCTCGGCCGCGGGCACAACCTCGCTGCCACCGCGCAGGTAGATGCCGTCCTCGTACAGCTTGACCATACTGTCTCCCACTCTGCCCGAAAGGCTCGGGCGCATAGCATACATTCGTTCAATATCGTGCCATAGAACGATTGCCAGCGGGTTACGAATCTCGGCGTTCACTTTATCTCAGTAAAGCAGAGGGCGGTATCGGTGCAAGGAGTGTCCCCAAGTGCCGGCACAAAAGGAACGTCCCCAAGTGCCAGCCAAAACAACGTCGCAGGTTGAGGACGGACAGAGAGCGAGCCGCATTTGAGACAAGGTGACGTGAAGCGAAAGGGCGCTGACCTTCTGGTCGCGCCCTTGAAGTTGAACGTCAGATTGTCCAAATGCGGCCCGCGCAGCGTCGGCAGGGCCGCCGTTCGGCAGAACGGCGGAACCTACAGATCTCCTCCCGCACCCAGTAGCTTGCGCATGACTTGCTCGGGGTTAACCGAGCCGTCGCGCGGAGCCAGGGCGGTGATCTTCTTCTGCATCTTGTACTCGTGCAGCTCTTCCTCGAGCTGACGCACGCGGGCGCGGAGTTTCTCGTTCTCGCGTTCGCGCTCCTCGGCGCGCTCCTTCATATCGAGAATACGCACCACACCGGCAAGGTTGATGCCCTCGTCGGTGAGCTGGTTGATAAGCTCCAGGCGCTCGATATCGGCACGCGAATACAGACGCGTGTTGCCGCCCGAGCGCTGGGGGTTCACCAAGCCCTTGGACTCGTAGACGCGCAGAGTCTGCGGATGCATGCCGGTCAGCTCGGCCGCCACGCTGATCATGTACAGCGGTTTGTTCCTATTGTCCTCGGCCATGCTACCTGACCCCTTTCCGTCTCGTTATCGTCCATCATAAGCCCGCGGGCGCGGGCGCGCGCCGCGACCGCCCTAGTACGTCGCCTTGTAACGGTTGACCTTCTCGCGATAGTCGCGCGTGTCGGTCTTCCGCAGCTTGGTCATGGCATCGCGCTCGTCGTCGGACAGGTTCGTGGGGACCTGCACCTTAATCTCGACAAGCAGCGCGCCTGTGCGGCCACGGTGCTTAACGTCGGGCGCCCCCATCTCCTTAAAGCGGAACTTCTTGCCCGTCTGGGTACCCGCGGGCACTTTCAAACGGACCGTCGCACCGCCGGGCGTAGGCACGTCCACCGTGCAGCCGAGCGCCGCCTCGTAGACCGAGACCGGTACCTCCATGGTCACATCGGCGCCTTTGCGCTTAAACAGCGGGTGCTCCTCCACATGCGTGGTCACGACCAGGTCACCGCGCTCGCCACCCGCAACGCCATACTCGCCGCGACGCTTGTAGCGTAGCTTGCCGCCGTCGACCGCGCCCGCGGGCACTGAGACCGTGATGGTCTGCTGCTCGCCCGTCGAAGGAATGCGATAGGTGACTTTGTGAGTCACGCCGCGGAACGCGTCCTCGGCCGTTACGTCGACAGTCAGCGACAGGTCGCCGCCCTTGCGCGCGCGGCTGCGACCCGCGCCGGCACCGGCAGCGCCCGCAGCCCCGGCAAAGCCCGAGCCCCAATCGCTGCCCCAGGCGCCATTGCCGCTAAAGATGCTGTCGAAGATGTCGCCCCAGCCGCTGGCGCCCGCGCCGGCACCGTAGCCGCCGCCATACGCGCCGCCTGCGCCCGGCATGCCGCCAAACATGAGCATCTGGTCGTACTCTTTGCGCTTCTTCTCGTCCGAAAGCGTCTCGTAGGCCTCGCTGATCTCCTTGAACTTGGCCTCGTCGCCGCCGGCATCGGGGTGATATTTTTGCGCGAGCTTGCGAAACGCGCTCTTGATCTCTTTGTCGGAGGCGCTCTTGGATACGCCCAGGATGTCATAGAAGGTTTTGCCTGCAGCCATCGTAGCTCCTCTCCTGTTTCATCCGCCGCCCAGCGGGCGGCGGCTCATGCTTTCATATGTCACTAGGCCAGAAAGGGCCCCGGGTGTTGCCCCGGGGCCCTTCTCAATTACTCCTCGGTGCTCTCGGCCGTATCGGCCGCAGCATCCTCGGGCGCCGCTTCGGGCTCCGGTGCGGGGCGCTTCTCGCCACCGTAGGTCACCGTCACCATCGCGGAGCGCAGGATGCGGTCCGCCATGCGGTAGCCCTTCTGGTACACATCGTTGACGGTCTCGTCGTACTGCGACGCGTCCTCGACGCGACCCACGGCCTGGTGCTCGAGCGGATCGAACGCCTCGCCCTTGGGGTCGATGGGCTCAACGCCCTCGTGCGCAAACACATCGAGCAGCTTGGCATGTACCGCGTCGACACCGTCGACGAACTGCTTAAAGTCGTCGGCAAGCTCCTGGCTGCGGGCATGGTCGATCGCACGCTCGATATCGTCGACCACCGGCAGCAGCGCGGTGACGAGCTTCTCGGTCGCGCGCTCGCGCTCGGCGATACGCTCATTGGCGGTGCGGCGACGGAAGTTCTCCCAGTCGGCCTGCAGACGGGCGGTGCGCTCGGTGGCGTCCTTTGCCTTGTCCTCGGCGGCCTTCTGAGCCTCTGCCGCAGCATCGAGCTCGTTGCGCACGTCGGCAAGCTCTTTCTGAGCCTGCTCGAACTTGAGCTTAAAGTCGTTGTCGGCGGCTTCCTCACCGGCGCGGATAGCGGCTTCCACCATCTCGTCCTCGGTCATCGTCGCCTCCTTGTTGGAATCCTCTACTTGGTTCTCGGCAGCCTCGGCGGCCGGGGCCTCGTTGGCCTCGGTAACGTCTGCGGCCTCTACGGGAATCTTCACGTCCTTCTCCTCAGAGTCAACGGGGGCGGCACCAACGGCGGCCGCCTCCGTGCGAGCTTTACGGGCGGACATGATTACTTGTCCTCGTCGTCCACAACCTCGTAGTCGGCGTCGACGACGTCATCGTCGGCAGGCTGGGCGCCGGCGGCACCGTCGGTCTGCTGCTGAGCGTCGGCGTAGACAACCTGGGCCAGCTCGTAGGCCACGGACTGCAGGGACTCGCCGGCGGCCTTGATGGCCTCGACGTCAGAGCCCTCGAGCGCCTTCTTGGCGTCGGCGATAGCGGCCTCGGCCTTGGACTTCACGTCGGCGGAAACCTTGTCGCCCAGCTCGTTGAGGGTCTGCTCGGTGGAGTAGCACAGGCTGTCGGTCTGGTTGCGGACCTCGACCTCTTCCTTCTGCTTCTTGTCCTCCTCGGCATGAGCCTCGGCGTCCTTGACCATGCGATCGACTTCGTCGTCGGAAAGCGCGGTGGAGCCGGAGATGGTGATCTGCTGCTCCTTGCCGGTGCCCTTGTCCTTAGCGGAGACCTTGACGATGCCGTTGGCGTCAATGTCGAAGGTGACCTCGATCTGCGGCACGCCGCGGCGGGCAGCCGGGATGCCGGTCAGCTGGAACTTACCGAGCGACTTGTTGTCGCGGGCAAGCTCGCGCTCGCCCTGGAGCACGTTGATCTCGACGCTGGTCTGGTTGTCGGCAGCGGTGGAGTAGACCTCGGTCTTGGAGGTCGGGATCGTGGTGTTGCGGTCGATCATCTTGGTCATGATGCCGCCCATGGTCTCGACACCCAGCGACAGCGGGGTAACGTCGAGCAGCAGGATGCCCTCGACGTCGCCGGTGAGCACGCCGCCCTGGACGGCAGCGCCGTCGGCAACGACCTCGTCGGGGTTCACGGACATGTTGGGCTGCTTGCCGGTCATGGTCTTGACGAGCTCCTGGACAGCGGGCATACGGGTGGAGCCGCCGACGAGGATGACCTCGGTCAGATCGGAGAGCTTAAGCTTGGCGTCGCGCAGGGCGTTGGTGACAGGCTGCTTGCAGCGCTCGAGCAGGTCGCGGGTGATCTTCTCGAACTCGGCGCGAGTCAGCGTGTAGTTGAGGTGCAGCGGGCCGGACTGGTTCATGGTAATGAACGGCAGGTTGATGGTGGTCTGCTGGGCGGCGGAGAGCTCCTTCTTGGCGTTCTCGGCGGCCTCCTTCAGACGCTGCAGGGCCATGGGGTCCTGACGCAGGTCGACACCGTTCTCCTGCTGGAACTTATCGGCCATCCAGTCGATGACGCGCTGATCCCAGTCGTCGCCGCCCAGGTGGTTGTCGCCCGAGGTGGACAGAACCTCAAACACGCCGTCGGCGAGGTCGAGGATGGAGACGTCGAAGGTGCCGCCGCCCAGGTCGAAGACCAGGATGCGCTGGTCGGTGCCCTGCTTGTCCAGGCCATAGGCAAGAGCAGCAGCGGTCGGCTCGTTGACGATACGCTTGACGTTGAGGCCGGCGATCTTACCGGCGTCCTTGGTGGCCTGACGCTGGGCGTCGTTGAAGTAGGCCGGGACGGTGATGACGGCGTCGGTGACGGTCTCGCCCAGATACTTCTCGGCGTCGGCCTTCATCTTTGCGAGCGTCATGGCGCTCACCTGCTCGGCGGTGTAATCCTTGCCCTCGATGTCGACGACGGCACGGCCACCCTGACCCTCCTTGACCTCATACGGCACGGTCTTGATCTCAGAGGTGCACTCGGAGTACTTGCGGCCCATGAAGCGCTTAATGGAGAACACGGTGTTCTTGGGGTTGGTGACAGCCTGGTTCTTAGCGGCCTTACCCACGACGCGGTCGCCGTCGGCACGGAAGCCCACGACGGACGGGGTGGTGCGGTCGCCCTCGGCGTTCACGATAATGGTCGGAGAACCGCCCTCGAGAACGGCCATAGCGGAGTTAGTAGTACCAAGGTCGATACCAAGAATCTTGCCCATTAGAAATTCCCTCTCTCTTGTGCGTTTGCACCGACTCGGCGGTCTGCCGAGCGGTGTTTCGGCTTGTCTTTCAGGATGTAGTGTATCCCCTTATGGGCCGGAATATACAAAATCTAAGTCAATTCATATAAGATTTCTTATTGCTGAGAGTTTAGGTTCTTAAATGCGCAGGTAGATGCGCTGTTTAAGTTCTCGGCAGATCTATTGAGATCTATGTAGAGATGGCTGAGGCTTGAGTCCGGAGCCGCACGGAACGGTCTTGGGCGACCCCGAGGAAAGCGCGGCCCGTTTTGAGCATGAATTCTGGAACACAGTTTCCTCTTGAAGGCTCGACCGGAAACTACATCCCGGTTTGAGCACCGATTCCGGGACGCAGTTTCCGCCAGAAGGCTCGACCGGAAAGCACGACCCGTTTTGGACGTAGATTACGGGATGCCCTTTCCGCAGGCGCGCTCAATCGCCCAATATTTCAAGTCACCTTTAGCTAACATTTGCGCAGCTCATCGGCCTCACCTGCATGTTTTTTAGTAAGCCGTGGCATACTCGGCGAACGGTATGAAGATGCCGGCCAGAGGGTATTGCAAACGGTCGCTCCCGTGGTATGTTTTTGCCCGAATCAAACCGGCGCGCATCGCCTGTAGCGTCGGTCAACAGAGAGGAAACTACCATGGCTCATCCCGTAATTGATGCCGACGAGTGCATCGCTTGTGGCGTTTGCGTCGACTCCTGCCCCGCTGGCGTTCTGGAGCTCCAGGACGTCGCTACCGTCGCCGACGAGGACTCCTGCGTCGCCTGTGGCGCTTGCCAGGACGCTTGCCCCGCTGGCGCGATCACCGAGATCGTCGAGGAGTAACAACTCCCCCACCTGCACACTCAAAAGTACACCGTGCACAAAAAAGGAGGCCTCCGCATCGCCGCGGAGGCCTCTTTTTTGTGCGGATAACTAATTTGACACCGTCGCAGGTTGAGCTCACGTCAGCGAAAACGTCCCTAAGCGAGCAAGGTGACGTGAAAGAGGAGGGAAGCGTACTTTTGTACGCGACCGACGATTGAACGTCAGATTGCCGCCTAGGGACGTTTGCAGCGTCGGCTACGATAGGTCGTCTTCGTAGGGCAGTAGGTCTGCCAAGTAGCCTTTCTCCTTGAGCATCGCCTCGATCTCGTCGAGGGTCTGTTCGTCCTCCGCCGCAATGCGATGGAAGTGATAGCCGCTCGTCACCGTTAGCAGCGGAAAGCTCTTGCCACTCTCGATATCGCGCAGATAGCGCTCGACATCGCGACGATTGCGGATGTCCAGGTCGGCCGTAATCTTACCGTACACGCGGTGATTGACGATTACGTTGAGCACGGCGCCGCCGGCGTCGACGATACTCGTGAGCTCATCGCCTGCCTGCTCCACGCCGTGGCGAACCTTGACCAAGCGCGTAGGCACGGCGGGGCTGCTGGGCGCCTCCTGCAACACGTAGCCGCGGTTGGTCGCCACGATATCGTGCCCATCAGCGCGCAGCAGGGCGATGTCCTGCACCACGATCTGGCGGCTCACACCCACCTCGCGGGCAAGCGTGCTGCCCGATACGGGCCCCTTGGCCCCCTCGAGCACGGCCATGATGGCACGGCGACGCTCGCGGGCGTCCATTATTTACCGTCCAGCAGACGCAGGTGCTTAAGCGAGAGGTCGAGGATCGGCGCGGAGTGCGTCAGGGCGCCCGAGCTAATGTAGTCGACGCCCAGATCAGCCAGGGCGCGGATATTGCTGGCGTCCACGTTGCCCGAGCACTCGGTCTTGGCGCGACCGGCGATAAGCTCGATAGCGGCGGCCATGTCGTCATGGGTCATGTTGTCGAACATGATGATGTCGGCGCCGGCCTCCACGGCCTCGCGCACCATGTCCAGGTTCTCGCACTCGATCTCGACCGTCGTGGTAAACGATGCATGGGCGCGCGCCATCTCGATCGCACGCGTCACGCCACCGGCGGCATCGATGTGGTTGTCCTTGAGCATGACGGCCGTCGACAGGTTGTAACGGTGGTTGCTGCCGCCGCCGATCTCGACCGCGGCCTTCTCGAAGACGCGCATGCCCGGCGTGGTCTTGCGCGTGTCGACGAGCACGGTCTTGGTTCCCTCGAGCGCCGCGGCCATGCTGTGCGTGTAGGTAGCGATGCCGCTCATGCGCTGCAGGTAGTTGAGCGCCACGCGCTCGCCCGAAAGCAACACGCGCGCATCGCCGCGCACCTGACCCACATGGTCGCCGGCGTGCACCTCGTCGCCATCGGCAACGTCGAGCAGCACCGAGCTCTGCGAATCCAGCAGCTCAAAGGTGCGGGCGAACACATCCAAGCCGGCGATGATGCCATCGGCCTTGGCGATAAGCTCAACGGTAGCGGGACGCGCCGTGGGGCACACGCTCGCCGTGCTCACGTCCTCAAACGTAATGTCCTCGCGCAGAGCCTGCAGAATCAGATCATCGACGACGAGTTTCATGGTAATGGGATTCATGGTCTACTCCTCCACGGCCTGCGTGCTGGCGGCACGGGCCAAATCATCGATTGCCAGGGTGTCGGCGCTCAGGGCGCGATGACGGCCATCGAGCGCGGGCTCGCCCGCCTGCTCCACGGCCAGCGACTCGCCGGTGCGCATACGCCAAGCAGCGCGACGACCCCAGACTAGGGACTCGAGCAGGCTGTTGGAAGCTAGGCGGTTCTTGCCGTGAACGCCGTTGCAAGCCGTCTCGCCCGCGGCATAGAGCTCGGGCATCGAGGTGCGGCCGTCCTTGTCGACCCACACGCCGCCCATAAAGTAGTGCTGCGTCGGCGTAACGGGAATGGGCTCGTCCAAGATGTCGCGGCCGTCCTCCAGGCAGCGCGCGCGAATGTTGGCAAAGTGCCCGGTCACCACGTCACGCTCGACGGGGGCAAAGCTCAGCCACTCGTGCTCGGTGCCGTCCTGCTTCATCTGCTCGCGGATGGCGGCGGCGACAACGTCGCGCGGCTGCAACTCGTCGGTAAAACGCTCGCCGGCGGCGTTGAGCAAAATCGCGCCCTCGCCGCGGCAGCTCTCGCTGATCAGGAACGTGCGACCCGGCTGCGGCGAGAACAGACCCGTGGGATGGATCTGCACGTAGTCCAGGTGCTCCATCTTAATGCCATGCTCCTGAGCGATGTAGCAGGCGTCGCCCGTGAGCTGCGGGTAGTTGGTCGAGTGGTCGTACACGCCGCCAATGCCACCCGTCGCCCACAGCGTGTGGCGGGCATGGATCTTAAACGGCTTACCGGCATGCACGCCCTCAACGGCATTTGCCAGCTCGTCGGCGGGGCGAACCGAGTTGTCCTCGTCCACGGCTACGGCGACGACGCCGGTGCACACCGTGGCGCCATCGCGCTCGGCGGTCAGGATGTCGGTCATGGCCGCGTGCTCCAAAATCTGCACGTTGTCCAGCTTGCGAACGGCCTGGAGCAGCTTGGTCGTGATCTCCTTGCCCGTAATGTCGGCATGGAAGGCAATGCGCGGACGGCTGTGCGCGCCCTCGCGGGTAAAATTGAGGCTGCCGTCGGCCTTGCGCTCAAAATCCACGCCCATCGCTAGCAGGTCGTTGATGACCGAGCGGCTCGAGCGAATCATGATGTCGACGCTCTCGCGGCGGTTCTCGTAGTGGCCGGCGTGCATGGTGTCCTCAAAGAAGGCATCGTAGTCCGAGCCTTCGGGCAGCACGCAAATGCCGCCCTGCGCGAGCATCGAATCGCACTCATCGACCGCGCCCTTGGAGAGCATGATCACGCGCGTGCTCGTCGGCAGATTGAGGGCCGCGTACAGACCCGCCACGCCGCAGCCGGCAATGACGACGTCGCACTCCATATCGGGGTATTGCTTGGTTTCCACAGGAATCCTCTCCCTTGAATGTGACATAAGGGACCGTCCCTCATGCAACATTGTTCTAGCGTGCTGCGTACTCGAGCATACGGTCGAGCGTGAGCTTGGCCTGGTCGGCAGCCTCGTCCGACACGCCGATCTGCACCTCGCCCTCGCCCGTCTCCAGGCAGCGCACGAGCTTCTCGAGCGTGATGAGATCCATGTTGACGCAGGTGGGCTGCACCGCGGGGAAGTAGAACTTCTTGCCGGTGCCCTGGCAGCGGCGCTCGAGCTCGTAGAGCACGCCGCGGACCGTCACGATGATGAATTCGCTCGCGCCGGACTCCTCGGCATACTTGATGATGCCGGCGGTGGAGCCGATGTAGTCGGCCTCGGCCAGGACGTCGGCCTTGCACTCGGGGTGCGCCAGCACGAGCGCGTCGGGGTGGGCCTCCGTCGCGTCGACGATCTGCTCGACGGTGATGATGTGATGGCGCGGGCAGTAGCCGTTGTTGAGGATGACGTGCTTTTGCGGCACCTGCTCGGCTACGAAGCGGCCCAGGTTTTGGTCGGGAATGAACAGGATATGCTGCTGCGGCAGCTCGGACACGATCTTGACGGCGTTGGAGCTGGTGACGCACACGTCGCTCCAGCTCTTGATCTCGACCGTGGAGTTGACGTAGCACACCACGGCCAGGTCGTCGCCGTACTCGGCGCGCGCCGCGTCGACCGTCTCGCGCTTGACCATGTGCGCCATGGGACAGTCCGCGCCCGGCTCGGGCAGCAGCACGGTCTTAGTGGGATTAAGCAGCTTGGCGCTCTCGCCCATAAACTCCACGCCGCACAGCACGATGGTCTGCTGCGGCAGGCTTTTGGCGAGCTTTGCCAGGTAGAAGCTGTCGCCGACGTAATCGGCAACGGCTTGGACCTCGGGCGCCACGTAATAGTGCGCCAGGATTACCGCGTCACGTTGGGTTTTTAGTTGATGAATGGCCTCGACGAGCTCTGCGGGCACCAGTGCCGCACGCTCCGTTGCCGTCGTTGCCGATGCCAGGCCGGCCGCGATATCGCGTGCAAGCTCCGACGCATCCATGTTCGCGCTCTGTGCCATCAAGGCCCCTCTCTTTTGGCGAATCTTGGGGCTTTAGTATGACACCTAGGTTTACAGCTGACAAGACAGCTGTAAACCTAGGTGTAAAGTTGAAATAAAGATTCAATCATGTGGCAAGTCCATTTTCGAACTGGCAAGCTGAGGATAGCCGGGCTTTCGATAGCGCAGGAGGCATCTTTCGCCACCGCAACACCGCTTGGCGCGAGTTGCACGCCGTGGGGCGCAAACGGTCCGCACCCCCACAAGCGGTCCGCACCCAATGTGGCAAAATCGAACTACTAAGGGGGCTTAGAATGCTCAAGATTATTGCCTGCGACGATGATGTCGCTTTTCTAGATAGACTGCACCGGATGATCGACCGTTGGTCGACCGAGACGGGCACGACGGTCGATGTTGCGCTCGTCACGCGCGGCGAGGACCTGCTGGCCCGCCATGCCGCATCGCGCGCCGACATCATTCTGCTCGACATGATCATGCCGCTCGTCAACGGCATGGACACCGCACGCGAACTGCGCCAGGCCGACACCGCCGTGCGCCTGGTGTTCCTCACCTCGTCGCCCGAGTTCGCGCTGGAATCCTACGAGGTCCGCGCCTTCGACTATCTGCTCAAGCCCGTGACTTACGAACGCCTGGCGCAGTTACTCGACGAGCTTTCGAGCATGCGCCCGGCGGCAACCGACGAGCTCGTGATCAAAACTTCCTTTGGCTACCACGCCCTGCGCCTGTCCGACATCGAATATGCCGAGGCGCGCAACAAGCACGTGGTCTTCCACCTGCGCGACGGACGCGATATCGAGGCACTCGAGTCGTTCCGCAGCGTCGAGGACCGCTTGGAGCAAAACGCAGTCTTCTTTAAATGCCACCGCAGCTACCAGGTCAACCTGCGCAATATCGATCACTTTGACCGCACGGACATCGTCATGCGCTCGGGCGCGTGCATCCCGCTTTCGCGCAGTTGCAAGCAGGGATTCCAAGACGCCTACTTTGCGGTGCGCTTTGAGGGTGGGAGACACTGATGGTCTCCTCGGTCGAAATGGTCCTTTGGGCAATCCACCACGCCACGACGCTACTCTTTGGCGTCTTTGCCTCGGCGGCGCTGTGCGGTGTCGAGATCAACCGGCGTCATGCGCTTGAACTGGTGTTGGTCGGCATCGTGACCGGCGCTGCCTTTTCGATCGCCAATGTCGTTGGCGGCGAACTATTTGCCCGACAGGTTTATCCACTTGCCGTGCACCTGCCGCTTATCGTCTACCTGTGTGCGCGCTACCGCCTGAGCCCGCTGCTTGCCGCGCTCGGCATTACGAGTGCTTATCTGAGCTGCCAGTTCAGCAATTGGATGGGCATCGCCGCCTTTGCCGCAACCGATTCGCAGATCGCGTACTATCTGGCGCGCATCGCGACCACACTCGCCGTCTTTGCCGTCCTGTTGCATTGGGCCGGCGACATCGGTCCACGCTTGGCGATTAAAAGCACCACCGAGCTGGGCATCCTTTTAATCCTGCCGCTCGTCTATTACGTCTTTGACTATGCCACCAACGTCTACACCACGCTGTTCCACTCGGGCTCGGTGGTAACGGTTGAGTTTTTGGCATTTGCGCTCTGTGCCTTCTATCTTATGTTTCTTGCCGTTTACCTGCGCGAATACGAAGAAAAGGAAACCGCCGAGCGAGAGCGCTGGATGCTCGAAACCCGCGACAGCGCCGCCATCAAAGAGCTCGAGGCTTGGCGTCAATCTGGGCGCGAGCTGTCGATTCTTCGCCACGATATACGCCACTTCCTACGCGGCCTGGCCGCTTTAATTGAGGAGGGCCACACCGACGAGGCGCTCAAACGCATCGATGAACTCTGCGAAGCCGGCGATCGCACCGCCGTACGCCGCTTCTGCGCCAACGAGACCGTAAACATCGCGCTTTCGTCATTTAACTCGGATATCAATAGAAACGGCATTACCGCCAACCTGCGCGCCGCCGTACCCGAAACCATCCACGTAGGTGACGCCGACCTGTTTAGCGTGCTCTCAAATGCCTTGGAAAACGCTATCACCGCCGCGAGCGCCGCGCCCCAGGGAAAGCGATTCGTCGACTTTGACCTGCGATTAGAGGACGGCCAGCTGCTGCTGTTAGTTTCCAACACGTTTGACCGCGCGCCGCGCATGGTCGACGGCATGCCCGTGACCCGGCATGCGGGCCACGGCTTTGGCACCAAGAGCATCAAACTTGCCGTGGAGCGCATGAACGGCAACCGTCAGTTCCGCATTAACGGCGATCGGTTTGAGCTGCACGCTGTGATGTAGAAGTGCGGCGCCGATCTCGCGGCGTGTCTTGCCCGCCAGGCAATCGCTCACCGGCGCCAATCCGCTACAGCGGAGCGGCCGCCGGGGTCAGCTGCTTGATGTAGGCCCACATGCGCTGCTTGGCCGCTTTGTCGGTCAGCGCCGCCTCAAAGCCATCGAGCGCGAGCACGCGGCGGCCCTGCACATGGGCGACCAGGCCGGGCTTGAGCATGGCGGTGTCGAAGTCATCGATCGCCACGAGCATATCGGCGTAGGTCTCGCGCATGGCGTCAGCCGCGTTGTTGTCGAGCAGCAGCACCGCCTCGGGGTCCAAAGCCTCAAGCGCCTCACGGAACAGCTCGCACGGCAGAGTCTCGCCCACCGCGACCGTCCCATCACCCACGCCGGCGACGCTTGCCAGCACGCAAAAATCCTCGGGAGCGTAGCCGATGGCCCCAAGCGCCTTGCGCAACGCCGCGCCATCCGGGCCGGCGGCAAGCTCGCCACCCGAACGCTCGGCCTCGTCCAGATCGCCTTTGACCAGCACGATCGGCGAGCACGCGTTGCCCGCGATACGCACGCCACGACCCGCGAGCGATGCGAGCTCCTGCTCGGTCGCCTGGGCGATGGCTTCTTTTTTCTGGCTTTGTGACGTGGGCATGCGCTCTCCAATCGTTTGCGTGCCCACCATTATATAAAAGAGCCGCCCGCGAGTGGTTGCTTTGCGGGCGGCTGGGTATAAGCACGGTCGTACTGAGTTTTACGCGGCCGAGCCGCGTCGCATTATGGAGGTCACCATGGCTGACATTAATCAGATTACCCCCGAGAACTTCGATTCCATCGTTAACGACAGCCTGCCCGTGCTGGTCGATTTTTGGGCACCGTGGTGCGGGCCCTGTCGATCCCTCTCGCCCATCGTTGACGAGGTTGCCGATGAGCTGGCGGGCAAGCTTGCCGTTGCCAAATGCAACGTCGACGACAACCAGGACCTGGCCATGAAGTATGGCGTCATGAGCATCCCCACGCTGATTGTGTTTAAGAACGGCGAGGAGATTGACCGCTCGGTTGGCGCTCTGCCCAAGGCGAGGCTGCAGGCGCTGCTGGAGAAGCATCTGTAATACGCTTGTTACATGTTGCCGTCTGCCTGCCGTCCATGAGCGCTTTTACGCCGCTCGCCGGACTTCTGAATGCACCGAGTGCAACCACGGATAGTATGGTAGTCACAAACAGCCCCCAGTGAACGGGTGCGGGTCGCACAGACTCGTACCCGTTTTCTTATGCAGCTGCGCGCAGAGCGGGCGTAGTAAAATCTGAACCACTGAACTGCCCCATACAAAAGGAGATTTCCCATGCATGATGTTGGAATGAACATGAGCCAGCTTGCCATGAGCGTCAAGCAGGTCGACGACACCATCGAGCTCGCTCACGAGTGGAGCCATCAGCTGCTGCATGCGACCGAGAATTTTGACATGGAGCGCATCGGCGCCAAGCTCGAGGCCGCCATGGCCGCGCTCCACGAGGCGCATGACGCGCTCGAGGGCTACGAGGAAGCCATCGAGGCCGACCACAACTCCGTCGGCTCCGTGAAGCTGGTGTAAGGTGGCCGAACACGAGCACTGCTGCGAGTACGAGCACGAGCATCCGCACGGGGCGGACGGTGACGCGGGCTGCCACTGTAGTGGCTCCGGCTCCGAGCTGGTCCGTTTTTCGGTTACCGCACCCGACGACCTGCTGCGCCGTTTTGACGAGCAGATCGCGCGCCGCGGCGACGTGGCCAACCGCTCCGAGGCCGTGCGCGATTTGATTCGCGCCTCGATCGCCAAAGAGCAGATGCGCACGCCCGATGAGCACGTTATCGGGTCGCTCACCATGATCTACGACCATCACACCGGCGATCTGACGCGCCGCCTGGACGAGGTGCAGCACGACTACACCGACGAGATCGTATCGACGATGCACGTGCATTTGGATCACCACAACTGCTTGGAAATCCTGGCACTCAAGGGTCGCGGCGAGCGCGTCTACGAACTAGCCGACCGCCTGCTGGGCCTGCGCGGCGTTAAGCACGGCGAGCTCACGTGCGCCGCCACCAAGCAGAGCCTGGGGCTGTAGCGGGATTTCCCGCAGCGCACCTGCCAAATAGGGACAGGTTTGTTTTGGCAGGTTTAGAAGTTTTACCTACCAAAATAAACCTGTCCCTTTTTGGTCGGTTTTGATGAGGGGTGTCGCATGCGGCATGCGCATATTCATGTGACGGGCATTGTGCAGGGCGTTGGCATGCGACCGTTTGTGTATCGCGAGGCCATGGCACATGGCATTTGTGGATGGGTGCTCAATGCGGGCGACGGCGTGCATATCGAGGCGCACGCTTTGGCCGATGCGCTCGATGCTTTTGTTGCCGCGCTTTCTGAGCATGCGCCTGCGGCAGCTCGCGTTGAGCGAGTCGATATTGCGGATTTGGAGCCTGGCGGCTGGAGCGCTGCCGATGAGCAGGGCTTTCACATTGTGGCGTCGCAGGACCAGACCGCGCACACGACGCTCGTCTCGCCCGATATCGCCACCTGTGACGATTGCCTGCGCGAATTGTTCGATCTCGCCGACCGACGCTATCACTACCCCTTTATCAACTGCACTAACTGCGGCCCACGCTTTACCATCATCCGATCGCTGCCTTATGACCGAGCGGCCACGTCGATGGATTGTTTTCCCATGTGTCCCAAGTGCGCTGCGGAGTATGTCGACCCACTCGACCGGCGTTTTCACGCGCAGCCCGATGCCTGCTTTGATTGCGGGCCGCATATTACGTGGCGCGAGGCTGTAAACGGCAATGCGTGCGGGAATTCGTCCGCGACACCGGCCGTCGGCACCACACGCGAGGCCAGCGACGCTATCATCGAGCGCTGCGTTGAGCTGCTGGCCAGCGGTGGCATCGTCGCCATCAAGGGCCTGGGCGGATTCCATCTAGCCTGTGACGCTGCCAACGAGCAGGCGGTGGCCGAGTTGCGCCGTCGCAAACGCCGCGGCAACAAACCACTTGCCGTCATGGTACGTAGTCTTGCTGATACCGAGCGCCTGTGTCATATCGATGATGCTGAACGCGATCTGCTCGCTGGCAGTATCCGCCCCATCGTGCTGCTGCGCCGGCGCACTGTTAGCGAGGACAACGACGGTTCCCCCGACATCCTCGCCCTCGCGCCATCTGTCGCGCACGACCTGCCCGAGCTCGGCGTCATGCTCCCCTATACGCCGCTTCAACATCTGTTGCTTGCCGCGGCAGAAGTCTGCGGTATGCACGCGCTCGTCATGACCAGCGGAAACCTGAGCGAAGAACCCATCGAGACCGACGACGACCTTGCCTGGGAACACCTCGTTGCCGCCGGCATCGCCGACGCGTTGCTCGGTAACGACCGCGCGATTCTCTCGCGCTATGACGATTCCGTGGTGCGCGTGGTCGACGGCGCCGTTATGCCCGTGCGCCGCGCTCGGGGATATGCACCCCAGCCGCTGCCGTTGCCGGCGCTCGACGGCGCTCCGTCCTGCGTGCTCGCCTGCGGGCCACAACAAAAGGCCACGATTGCGCTCACACGTGAAGGGACGAACGGCGAGGCGCCCTGTTTTGTGTCGCAGCATATCGGCGATGTTGAAAACGGCGGGACCTTCGATGCCTGGAACGCCGCGCGCACGCGCTTGGAAGATCTCTTTGATTTGGCGCCCGCCGCCTTGGCCTGCGATGTACACCCCAGCTATCTATCGGGCCAGTGGGCGCGCGAGCAGGCGCGAAAATGCAATCTGCCGCTCGTCGAGGTGCAGCACCATCATGCGCATATCGCGAGCGTAATGGCCGAGGCCATCGCCGCGGGCCAGCTTACAACCGACGCGCGCGTCCTTGGCATCGCCTTTGACGGCACCGGCGCCGGCACCGATGGGACCATTTGGGGCGGCGAGTTTCTTGTTGCCAGCCTTGGCGGCTTTGAACGCGCCGCGCATTTGCGCACCTGGGCGCTCCCCGGCGGGG
>OFLZ01000348.1_pt1 | contig 39464 bp, 30 predicted proteins | sample 1541321 | NCBI WGS metagenome assembly OFLZ01 (sample SAMN04209223, study PRJEB22552) | human gut metagenome | biome: gut; material: feces | host: Homo sapiens | place: USA: Oklahoma | reverse complement strand
AGGGTGGTGCGAACCTACCATAGTAATATGGCAAGGCGGTGCCTCCCTACTCCACCGCACACGGGGGCAGACGAAGGGGCGCAGCGGCTCCAGCTCCACCAATTTCCAACAGACGGGGCGGGAGCTTCTGACGATGGACGAGGTGCGGAAACTGGACACTAAGGACGCGATTTTGTTCATTCGCGGCGAGGACCCTGTGTTGGACCAGAAATACGACCTCAAGCGCCACCCCAATATCCGGCTGACGGCGGACGGAAAAGCGAAGCCCTACATCCACAAGCCGCAGGGTGCGCCGAATTACGCTCTGCCGGACCTGCCTTATGCGTTCAAATCGTTGGACGATTTTGATTTTATTGATATGGAGGAAACAGAACATGAAGAATCTGAACAAGAAGATCCCCTTGAAGGGAATGAAGATGAATAAGGTGAAGCGGTGCTATTGGACGGCAGCAGGTGCTGCCGTCCTTTGTTTGTCCTGCGTCACGCCCGCGATGGCGGCGGGCACCGATCCGCTGGGCATCGTGAACAACCTTTCGGATTTTATTTTCAGCATCATCAAGGCGCTGGGCGTCATTATCCTGGGCTGGGGCATCGTGCAGGTGGGTATGTCGATCCAGTCCCACGACGCGAGCCAGAGGACCCAGGGCTTTCTCTGTCTGTTTGGCGGTCTGATGATCGCCTTCAGCAAGGAAATTCTCTCCACCATCGGCGCGATCTGATCAAGAAAAAACGGGGTGACTTCTCTTGTGGGAAGTCATCCCGTCTTTATAATGGATCGTTTTTCGCGTCCTGCCGCTGCCGCTCATATTCCTGCACTTCCGCAGGCTCAGCGGGGCGGACTGTTTCTTTCCCGCAATCGGGGCAGCGGTCCGGCACAGCATCCTGGGAAAACAGGAAGCGGCAGCGTTCACAGATATAGACCTTTTTTATTTCTCATCACCAAACGAAATGTATTTTCTTCATTATATCAGGCAAAGCAGCCTGATTCAATAGGAGGTGGACACATGGACAATAACTGGATCACGGAAAACCTGACCAACGCATTTATGACATGGAATACCAAAATGACGGAGATGTGGTCGCTCCTTACGGAATCGCCGCAGACCTTCAAGGGAGGAACAATATGGCAGACCATCGTAAATATCAACGGCGGGATGCAGGCCATCGGCTACGGGCTGTTGGTGCTGTTCTTCGCCATTGGCATTTTCCGCAGTGCGTCCAGCTTTCGGGACTTTCAGAGGCCGGAGCATCTGCTGCGGCACTTTATTTACTTCGTTTTAGCGAAGCTGGGCATCACCTATGGAATGGATCTGCTGGCGGACATTTTCGATGTGTGCAACGGCATTGTTGCAACAGCAGCAGGCAGCGTGGGCGGCTTGACCGGCGCGTCTGTGACGCTGCCCCAGGAGATCGCAGACGCGATCAGCGATGTGGGCTTTTTTGCGAGCATCCCCCTATGGTTGGTGACGATCTTAGGCAGCCTGTTTATTACCGTACTGGCCTTCATTATGATACTGACTGTTTATGGGCGATTTTTCAAAATCTATATGTATGCCGCAATTTCACCGGTGGCCCTGGCGTCATTTGCGGGAGAAGGAACCTCCCACTTCGGAAAAGCATTCCTGAGAAGTTACATCGGCGTGTGTATGGAGGGCGTCGTGATCGTGCTGGCCTGCATTATTTTTTCGGCCTTTTCCTCCAGCGGTACGCCCGTCGTGGACAGCAGTGTGTCCGTTGTGACGCAGGTCTGGAGCTATTTGGGCGAAGTCGTGTTTAACTTATTGGTGCTGGTGGGGCTTGTGAAGTCCGCAGACCATATTGCAAAGGAAATGCTTGGCTTATAAAGGAGACAGCTATGAATTATGATCGTGAGAAAACCGTCCGCATTGTGGAGCGAGAACTGAAACGAACAAAAGAGTATCAGCAAAGGCGCAATGAGTACGGCAATGAGGCGTACATTTTGGGCTGCGTCATGGTTAAAGGCGATGCCTTTTCCAAAGAAGTGATCGCTCATGCGTTCGTTGCGGACGAAGGACTGGAGCTGCGGTTTCAGATTTGGAGAGACGAGCCGCGAATCAGGCAGAAACAGGCCATGTGGTATGATCTAACTTTGTTTGATGTAAAAGAGTGCTTTTTTGAAAAGCTGGCAAAGGGATACTCGATTTTGTCCGTGTCGGATATTTTGCACTGTGAGGCATGGCGCGCAGCGGAACATCTGGAGGATGAGCAGGATCGAGATGGAGCATGTTGGAAAGGGCTGCAAAAATACCTGAACGATTGCAAAAAGCGCGGCATTACAAAGGGTGTTCTGGCGAAGAAAGAGGGCTACGATGGAATCGACGCGATGAAGTTCTACGATAAGGCTGCGATTTCCAAATTAGACAGGAATAAGAGGACAAACGAGCAATGCCGCTGAGAGGAAAGAGAAAAAATGATAGGAGGCATGGAAAAATCAATGGGACTATGATCGGTTCCTCGCCTTCCGGGCCTGCCGCTGGGCGGACTTCCGATCCCGCTTTTCTTCCATTTCCCGCAGCCATTCGCTGACCGGTGCTTTCCACGGTTCGCTCTTGCTGGGAATGTTCTTAATCAGGCTGCGGGGATTTAGTCCCAGCCGCTTGGCACGGGCAATATCTTCATCAGTCAGACGACACTTCTTTTTGGCATCCTGCCATAGCTGTTCACTATATGCCATAGGAAAGAATTTTCCTTTCATTTTTTCTTTATCGTACCACATCGTACATAACAAAACAATACGGAGGAATTCAATGGAAATCAAAATTAACAAGGAAATTCGCGCGTACCGCGAAACGCTCTTTTTCGGTCTGTCTGCGCGGCAGTTCATCTGTTCCGTCCTGGCGGTGGGCGTAGCCGTGGCGCTGTATTTCAGCCTGAGCCGAGTGTTGGACCGGGAAACGGTGAGCTGGGTGTGTATCGTCGGCGCGGCTCCCGTGGCCGCTGCGGGCTTTTTTCAGTACAACGGTCTCACGCTGGAGCAATTCTTGTGGGCGTGGCTGAAATCCGAGGTCATCATGGCAGGCAAGCGTGTCTGGAAAGCGGAAAACTATTATGAAGAAGCGATGAAACGCGAGGTGAAGAAGCATTGATGTTTTTCAAGCAGCGGCGCAGCGCGGAGCGGGACGCCTTTTCCGTTCCCCACAGCGTTCAAAAATCTATTCCCATCAAGCGGATTTACAAAGACGGCGTATTTCAAGTGAGCGGCAAGTTCTCTAAGACTTGGCGCTTTTTTGATGTCAATTACGCCGTGGCCTCCCCGGAAAAACAGCGGGAACTCTTTATGACCTACTGCTCTTTTTTGAACTCGCTCCCCATCGGAGCCACGGCAAAGATCACGCTGTTCAACCGGCAACTCAACCAAAAGGACTTCGGGCGGACGCTGCTCATGCCCATGAAGGGTGACGGGCAGGACCAGTACCGCGGGGAATACAACGACCTGCTGCTGGAAAAGGCGGCGGAGAGCAATAATCTGATTCAGGAAAAGTACATTACGATCTCTGTGGAGAAGAAAAACATCGAGGAAGCCCGTGCGTTTTTTGCCCGCGTCAGCACCGACCTCACCACCGGCCTTTCCCGTATGTCCTCCAGCGTCCGCGAGATCACGGTCAATGACCGCCTGCGGCTCCTGCATGATTTTTACCGACCCGGTGAAGAACAGTTTTTCCGTTTCGACCTGGAGGACACCATGCGAAAGGGACATGACTTCAAGGACAGCATCGCCCCGGACTGCATCTCTTTCCAGAAGGATCATTATGAGTTAGGCAGTCATGTGGGGCGCACCCTGTTTCTGCGGGAGTACGCCAGCTTTATCTCCGACGCGATGATCACGGAGCTGACGGACTATCCCCGAAATATGATGCTTTCTATTGACATTATCCCTGTGGCAATGGACGAAGCGGTGAGCGACATCCGCAAGCGCATCATGTCCGTGGAATCCGACATCACCCGTTGGCAGCAGAGACAGAATCAGAACAACAATTTTGCCTCCAACATTCCCTACGACCTGGAGCAGATGCGGAACGAAACAAAAGAGTTTATGGATGACCTCATGAGCCGAGATCAGCGCATGATGCTGGCGCTCGTCACGCTGACGCACTTGGCGGACGATGTTGAACAGCTCGATCAGGACACCGAAGCCCTGCAAGCCATCGGACGAGCGCGGGGCTGTCAATTCAATATTCTGCGCTACCAGCAGGAGGACGCGCTGAACACGGTGCTGCCCCTCGGCTTGAAGCGCATTGAAGCAACACGGACGCTGACTACGGAATGTACCGCTGTTCTCATGCCATTCAAGTCGCAGGAGATACAGGACCGGGGTGGTGTGTACTATGGCGTCAACGCCGTGTCGCACAACCTCATCATCTGCAATCGTGGGAACCTTTTGAATGGCAACGGCTTTATTACCGGTGTGTCCGGCTCCGGCAAGTCTATGGCCGCGAAGCAGGAAATAACCGCGCTGGCCCTTTCCACTGACCACGACATCATCATCGTGGACCCGGAGCGCGAATACGGCGAACTGGTACGGGCGCTGGGCGGCGAAGTCATCACTATTTCTGCGTCCGATCCTCACGGCTGTCACATCAACGCACTGGACTTGTCTGAGGGCTACGGCGATGGCAAAGAGCCCTTGGTCATGAAGTCTGAGTTCATCATGTCGCTTTATGAACAGCTCATGGGCTCGGATAAGATCGAGCCGCAGGAAAAGTCCATCATTGACCGCAGCGTGGGCAACATCTACCGGGAGTATCTGAAGAACTATCAAGGTGAGCCGCCCACGCTGAAAAATCTCTATGACGACCTGATGAAGCAGGTCAACCCGGAGGCCCATCGGATCGCTCTGGCCCTGGAGCTGTTCACGGTGGGCAGCCTGAATGTATTCTCCCATCAGACGAACATCAACACGAAAAGCCGCATCCTCTGCTTCGACATTCAGGACCTGGGCGAAAACCTGAAATCGGTGGGCCTGCTGGTGATGCTGGACGCCATCTACAACCGCGTCATTCAGAACCGCAGAGAGGGCAAGTACACCCATGTCTATATCGACGAGATTTATCTGTTCTTTGCAAACGGAAATAACAGCGGGCGCGGTATCAACAATTACAGCAGTGAATTTCTGTATAAATGCTGGAAAAGATTTAGAAAATACGGCGCGACGCTGACCGGCATCACGCAGAATGTAGAGGAATGTCTGCTGTCCAACACGGCACGAATGATGTTTGCAAACTCTGAGTTCCTGCTGATGCTCAATCAGGCCACCACGGACCGGGAGCAGCTTGCCAGACTGTTAGGTGCATCCGACACGCAGATGAACTATGTGGACAATGCTCCTGCTGGTCATGGCCTGATTAAGGTAGGCGGTGCCATCGTGCCTTTCTCCAACGAGCTGCCTAAAAATACGGAGCTGTACCGCCTGATGTCCACCAAGCCCGGTGAGGACTGACGCCATGCGGGACTTGAAGATCAGACCCGGCATGGATACGCCCAAGGCAAAGCTGAAGAACCCTGCGCCCAAGGACGCGGATTCCATTCTGAAAAAGCACATGGACGAGCGGCAGAAAGAGAAAGCGCCGGAAAGCCGCGATCCCGTGCGCTATGCCACAGACCGCGTAGAGAAAAATATGCGCCGGGGCGCGGCGCTGGCCGCAGACGGTTCCCGGCGCATGATGAAGCGTTACCAGGCGCAGAAACGGCAAGGAAAGAAAAGCGTATCGGGAAATCGCGCGGCGGCAGAAACGCCCGAAGTCACGGGAGGCGTGGCAGCGACAGAAAGCGGCCTGCCCTATACGCCGTCAGAATATTCCGATGTGCCGCTGTCAGGTGCTGCACGAAGTGAAGTCGGACAACAGCCTATTTCTATGCAGGACCGCAGAGATTCAAAGAGCATCAATGCCGCCCCGCAGGAGCGCGGGCGGCAAAAGGCCGTGCAGGACGCGAGAGCCGCCTATGGGCGGAATCTTGCCGAGAAAAGAACAGCGGAGCGGCGCATGACCGCTCCGCAGCCTGCCCCCGGAGGGACAGTTACCGCTCCGGGGCGAAAGCCTGTCGTGCAGAGCGCGGCGAACCCGAAAGGGACGCTGACACCAAAGAGGACACGCAGATCGGTGAAGTCCGCCCCCATGCAAGCCGTTGGGTACATTCGGCAGAGCGCGCTCCGCACTGCATCCACTACGCAAACAGCCGCCCGCCGTGCAAAGGCCGCAGCACAGCGAAAGGCCCAGCGGGCGATGCTTCAGGACTCCGTGAAAAGCGGCAGCAAGGGAGCAAAAAAGCTGGGCGGCGCAATGGTACAGGCCGCGCAGGCAATTGGGCGAGGTGTCGCGTCTGCCGCCAGCTCCATTATGGCGGCGGGCGGCGGCGCGGTACTGCTTGTGCTGCTTCTGATCGTCATTCTCGTGGCGGCTGTGGTGGCCTCGCCCTTCGGCATCCTCTTTTCCGGCGAAAACCGGGAATCAGGCGTCGTGCCCCTCTCCGCCGCGGTGGCGCAGGTCAATTATGCGTATAACGAGCGTCTGGAGGAGCTGCAAACGGCGGACAGCTATGATTCTATTTCCGTAACCGGCCAGTCTGCCGATTGGGTGGAGGTTCTGGCGGTATTTGCAGTCAAGGTCGCAGGAGCCGATGTAGATGCCGTAGATGTGGCCACCATGGATGCAGACCGCATCGCCCGCTTAGAGGCGGTCTTTTGGGACATGACCTCTATTTCGCACCGCGTTGAGGTCATCGACCATCCCGGCAGCGGCGAAGACGATGACGGCTGGACGGAAAAGAACCTCTATATCACGATCTCTGCGAAAACGGCGGAGGAAATGAAAGCCGAGTATCGCTTCAACCGGAATCAGATCGCGGCGCTGGACGAGCTGCTGGAGCAGCGAGAGCTTTTGCTGGAACTGATTGATGATGTGAACTCCGTCAGCGGGGACACGGCGGCGCTCATTCGTAATCTGCCGGAAGACCTATCGCTGGAGCGAGAAGCGGTGGTACGCACCGCCTGTTCTCTTGTCGGCAAGGTGAATTATTTTTGGGGCGGAAAGAGCCTGGTGATTGGCTGGGACGCCCGATGGGGCGAGCTGCGGCAGGTCACGGCGGCAGGCAGCTCCACCACGGGGACCTACCGCCCCTACGGACTGGATTGCAGTGGCTTTGTGGATTGGGTGTTCTACAATCAGTCTGGCGGCAGTTATGTTATCGGTCATGGTGGCGGAGCTTCGGCCCAGCATAGCTACTGTACTCCCATAGACTGGAGCGAGGCCCTGCCTGGAGACCTTGTGTTTTACCCAAATGATTCCCATGTTGGCATTGTGGGCGGCAGAGATGCCAATGGAGAACTGCTTATCATACACTGTGCCAGCGGACATAACAATGTGGTGGTGACGAGCGTGTCTGGTTTTACGAGTATCGGCAGACCGCAGTATTATGGTGAATGAATTGAAGAGACTCGTGGAAATCTTCTATGAGTCTCTTTGTTTTTTTGCTCACGCGCTTAATTGCAATGCTATGTGAAAGTGGGAAGCCTGCCAAATAATATACGCATCGAAATTGCAAAAAGGGATATTTTCCCCACTGCATGCTGATTCTTCGCTTCGGTTTTCTTATTCTGCCTGCGACGGAAAAATTTTTCAAAATCCGAATTAGATATGTACTTTTTTGAAAAATCGTGTATAGTTAATTGCAGAATGGTGTTATACTAAATAGCAAAGGAAGGAGCGATGAGCAATGGACCTAAAACGAATTTGTGTAGGTAATTTCAAGTCGCTGTACGATGCCTCGTTTGAGCCAGGAAAGGTCAATGTATTTATTGGAGCAAATGGTTCCGGTAAATCAACGGTGTTGGAGGCCGTTGGCCTTTTGAGTGCAGCCATGACTGACCGAGTAGATGACACAAGTTTGCAGCGTCGAGGTGTACGGCGCAGTGTGCCTACTCTATATAAATCAAACTTCAAAGATATTAAACGCAGAAACCCGACGATCAATTTGTCATTGGAGTGGAATGACGGCGACACTGCACATGATTTTCGGTATGATGTACACTTGACCACGCCCACGGATACTGATTATTGGAAGTATCATTCGGAGGCTTTTTTTCAAGATGGCGTTCAAAAATGGGGGCGAAGCAACGCCTCTCGTCAGCAAAGTAATAACTATATTGGCTTCTTCCTGATCGACGATGACAAGGATCTGGAGAATGGCCGAAAGATTGCGCGAGCACTGTCCAATTATGGAATTTTCCAGCCGAATACTATGACGCTCCGTGGGACGATCCCAGATCCCAGTCAGTCTGCCCCCTTGGGACTGAATGGCGGACGGCTTGCTGAGTCGATCAAGGAATTGTTATCTACGGTTGACGATGATGTTATGTTTGGCGACATCTTTATGGATGATGTCCTCGACATGATCGATTGGGCATCCAGCATTTCGGTCAATGCTCCTAAAAAGAATAATATCAACGCGAACATTCCGACCACGCGGCAGGTCATTGAATTTGCAGACCGATACATGAAGGATTCTGCACAGTTCACTGGATACGATGCCAGTGAAGGAGCGCTGTATGTTCTCTTTATGTTGACGATTGCCATGCACCCGCAGGGACCAGCCATTTTTTCTGTAGACAGCTTTGACCATGCACTGAATCCGCATCTGGCAAAGAAAATGACCGAGGTGTTTTGTCAGGAAATCATTAAAAATGGGAAGACTGCGTTCTTAACAACGCATAGTCCGTTGGTTTTGGACGGTCTTGATATTGCGAACGATGATATTAGACTGTTCGCCGTTGACCGCAATTCTAAGGGACATTCGCAGATCACAAGGATCACCGTTTCGCCGGAACTGCTTGCAGAAGGTCAATCTTTGTCCCGGCTGTGGATCAACGGCAGGCTCGGAGGTGTACCCACGCTTTTATGAAAACGATAGGGATTGTATGCGAGGGGCCAACGGATCAGATCGTAATAAGCCGTATTGTAGATATGCTGACCGGCGAAGAAAATAAATATTTCAAACTCCAACCGGAAGAAACACTGACCGGGAAAAACGGAAACGGCTGGAAAGGCGTTGTGAAATGGTGCCGCGATAATTGGGATGAACGGGAAAAGCTGATGCATCAGGTGCAGCCGGAGATTGATTTTTTGATCGTTCACATGGATGGCGATGTATCGCGGAAAGAAAAATCTGCCCATTGTGGATGCGCATCCTCTGCCGATTGCCCAGTCAAAGATACAGTCGATCCGTTGGACTGCGATAAAACTCCAGAAGGTCGCGCCGCATGTCCGATCCAGCTTCCGTGCCTGGACCACGGCGCACCTATTGGAGGATACATAGACCACCTGACACATCTTATCAGCGGCGGTAAATCATATCAGGAAGATGTCTGTATCGTTATTCCATGCGATAGTATCGAGGCATGGATCGTAGCTGCATTCGACAAGGCGAGCAATGCAGAAATGATTGAAAACCCTTGGGAAAGCGTTATTTCCAAGAAGAAAAACTATCACGATATTCGAGTCAGAGGCAGCAGTAAAAATCAGCGTACCTTTACAGATTTAGCCGCTGCCGTCTGTGAGAATTGGTCAGATGTGACACAGATATGCGAAACTGCCCGCAGCTTTGAAAATGATATTCGACGCCTAACTGCACAGCCTTTGCCGCAGGAGTAATACGAGATCGTCCTCTATGAGAGCTGCCCTTATGGGGTATGCTCTCATTTTTTCTTTTTACACAGATTTCATTTTCACCTATTGACACAGTATGTTTGTATCTGTTACACTTCTCGCAATACTCAAGATTGGAGGTTCCCCCATGAAACAAAAATGGCTTTTAACGACTGGCACGGCGCTTGCTCTGGCGGCGGCGCTGGCCGGATGCGGCAATACGCCTGCGGCGGATCAGCCGCAGAGCAGTCAGCCAGCGTCTCTCATCAGCATGGAGCAGGCACAGACTGCCGCACTGGACGCTGCCGACATCGACGCAGCAGATGCAGAGGTTTCTTCCGCGACGCTCGATGAGGTCGCAGGCGTGACCTGCTACAAAGTGGCGTTCACGGCAGGCGATTATTCCTACTCTTACTCCATCAATGCCGAAACCGGTGAGGTTCTGGAGATGAGCAGCCGGGAGCAGACTGTGACCACCATCGCCCCGGAGGGCGGCGCACAGACTGATGCCCCGGCCACGACCTCTCCCAACACCGGAACGGCGCAGACCAAGCCCAGCTCGACCAAGCCGGCGCAGACTGCCCCCAACACCAACACCTCCACCGGCGCGGTGAACGAGGCCAAGGCGCAGGAGATCGCTCTGGCACACGCCGGGGTCAAGGCAGCGGACGCCACCATCACCAAGTCCAAGCTGGACTATGACGATGGCCGCCAAATCTACGAGATCGAATGGTACGCGAACGGCGCGAAGTACGACTATGAGATCGCTGTGGCTACAGGCGAGATCGTCAACTCCGGCTATGAGGCGAAGACCGTGGTCGGCACCGGCAGCAGCGCCACCGTCAGCGAGGCGACGGCGAAGCAGACCGCCCTTGCCCGCGTGTCCGGCGCGACGGAAAAGGACATCTACGAATGGAAGCTGGACTACGACGATGGCCGCCCGGAGTATGAAGGCAAGATCATCTACGGCGGCACCGAGTATGAATTCACCATCGATGCCGCCTCCGGCAATATCACCGAATGGGATGCTGAGACCCTGAACCGCTAAACTTCACAGCAAACGCTACGCCCTATGGACGAACCCCCGTCCATAGGGCGTTTTTTCATTTTCTCCACAAATTCCGGGTAACTTCACCCCGCCGGAGTAAACTGTTGGTACTACACCAAGGAGGTACTGACACCATGGAAAATATCATCACAACAGAGCGCATCGACGCCTACTGCCTGTCCCTTTTGGCGGACGAGCGGGCGGCGGGGACGATCTCGAAATACCGCCGCGACCTGACCGCCTTTGCTCACTGGCTGGACGGGCGAATCGTCTCTAAGGAGACCGCCGCAGGCTGGAAAAACTATCTGAGCCACTGCGGCTACGCGCCCCGCACCATCAACTCCATGCTGGCGGCGGTCAACGGGTTTTTCAAGTTTGCGGGCTGGGACATCCGAGTCAAGTTTCTAAAGGTCCAGCGCCAACTCTTCCGGGACACGGCCCGCGAGTTGACCCGTGTGGAGTACGACCGCCTCCTCACCGCCGCGCGGGAGAGCGGGCAGGAGCGCCTCGCCCTCATCATGGAAACGCTCTGCGCCACCGGCATCCGCGTGAGCGAGCTGCGCTATATCACCGTGGAGGCGGCGCAGACGGGGCGCGCCACCATCTCCCTCAAAGGGAAGATCAGAACCATCCTGCTCAGCACGAAACTGTGTCGGAAATTATTAAAATACGCCCGGAAACAAAAAATCGCTGCCGGTGAGATTTTTCTCACAAGCAGCGGAAAAGGCATTTCGCGGCGACAGGTATGGTTTGAATTGAAACGGCTGTGCAAGGCGGCAGGGGTGGAGGCCAGCAAAGTGTTCCCCCACAACTTCCGCAGGCTTTTTGCAGTGACCTATTACAAAGCAAGCCGCGACATCGCCCGTCTGGCCGATGTGCTGGGACACAGCAGCATCGAGACGACCCGCATTTACTTAACGATCAGCGGCGAGGAACAGGCACGGCAGCTCGACCGATTGGGGCTGGTGTCATAACAATCAAATCAGCATTTTATGATTTGCCCCGAAAAATGCTCGACTCTAATCTACATAATTTTACCGTCATAATACCATGTTCGTCGGAAAAATGCAATACCTACCAAGCCGATTGGCATGACGATAAAGCCCACAATTTTTTACGCTTTTGTGGGCTTGATTTGTTGCACCCTGTTTAGGATGCAAATTAGTTTCAAAATCGGACTTCCACTAAAATTTCAATTATTTTTTCTGGAAGTGTGTTTTACCTGTCACTGAAATGCTGATTTCGTCCCGCGCCGGTCAAACGGCGCGTTCGTCGTTTACCGGCGAAATGCTGATTTCGTTGTTTGCTCCCGGCTGGCGGCGAGGTCTGACGGCACCCTATATTTTTTGAACCAATAGATAGGAAAGTTTACTTCCTATTCATTGCCGGAGGAGATCGCCATGCAGCTAAAACAGTCAACCGACTATGCCATCCGCATCGTCATGTACCTTGCCGAGAAGCAGCAGATCGCCAACAGCGAGGAGATCAGCACCCAGATGTGTATCCCTCAGAGCGTGGTGGCCACGCTGGCCAAGCCGCTGCAAAAGGCGGGCATTCTCACCACCCAGCGGGGCACGGGCGGCGGCTTCGCCCTCTGCCGCAGGCCGGAGGACATCTCCCTCCACGAGATCATCAATCTCATCGAGGGGACCACCCGCATCAACTGCTGCCTGGAGTCTGAGGACGCCTGCTCCCGCAATGCCACCGCGATCTGCAAGGTCCACAAGTTCTATTTACAGGAACAGGCCAAACTGGACAAGTCGTTTCAAGAAATGACCATCGCGCGTCTTCTGCGCGACGAATAGCAATACCATATCCCGTAGGAAACGGAGGTGAGGATCATGTACCATGAGGATAAGCAGGACCGGGAGCGGCGAGCCGTGACCCGCGCGGCGCTGCGGTGCGCCGTGCTGGCGCGGAAGTATACATCACACCGCGCCCGGTTCTACCTCCGCATCGCCACGGATGATCCCCCGGACCATCCGGCGCGGCCACCCTGCACCTTGAAAAACTGGTGGAGCACCGCTCCGCCCCATACCACGGCCCCCGTGAAAGCGGGAGCGGCGCGGGCAGGCCCTCGGCCGGTCCGCCTTTGCCGCGCGAAGGGGGGTGATGGGTGATGCGAGATATGGCACAGATCCCGGACGGTCCCGCCCTCGGCTATGAGGTGCGGGCACCCGCATGACCGGAGGATAGACGCTATGAATACAGAAAAAGGAGTTTGAAACACATGAAAAAACGATTCCTATCATGGCTTCTGGTGCTGACCATGGTAATCTCCCTCATCCCCAGCACCCTTGTCACCGCACTGGCGGCGGAGCTGCCCTCTGTGCAGGCCGCGACCAGTACGAATGGCAAGACGACACTGAAATTGACCAATACCTGGCCGACAGACGAGCAGCTGGCACAGAACGACATCGTGGATGTCAGCATCACCAGCAGCGTCGCCCCCGGCGCAGCAGTCACGGTCAAGGACGGGCAAACGCTGATCTTCCACGGCACCGGCTTTCTGGCGAACAGCTCTACTGATCTGACGCCGTTAGTTGTTGAGAGCGGCGGCCATCTGGTCCTGGATGAACTGACGATCCAGAACAACGGCGTTGCCAGCACCGGCGCGGTCTATGTGAAAAACGGTGGTCTGCTGGACTTGGGCTACAATGACCGGAGTTCTCGCCACGCGCCCAGCATCACGAGCAACACCGTAAATAGCACCGCCCGAAACCTCGTTATCGAGGACGGCGCGACGGTGCGACTGAATGCGGCGGCAACGAATAAGATCGGCATCTACTATGGCAATGATCTTGGTGCTCCCTTTGCGATTGTTCAGAGTGGACGCTATACCTTACAGAATACCGATTTGAGTGATGCAGCAATCTATTCGGATCATGCAGATTATGTATTGAGCATCAATTATGGGGATATTTATGTTTTGAGAAAAACCCCTAAAGTTTTGCTTATTGATCCGGGCGCAAGAGCTACTTCGACTATAAACGGTGTTGTTGGTCAGGGTAGTTATGTTTTTCGTCAAGGACACGCATCATCCTTAGTATCCAATCTGAGAGTAGCTGTACAAGATACTTTCAACGGCACGCATAACGCCACGATAAAGAACCCAATTAGTGCAATTGTTGATTATAAAGAATACCAATCCCCGGAAGGTACTGATTATAAAAACGGAACATACTCCTTCGATGATATTAACAATATCATGCAGTATGATGTGATTTTAATCAACGGAGCTTGGGGCAACTTGACTGCGGATGGACGAAAAGAGCTGATTGATTATCTAAACGCAGGCGGGGGCATCTATTTCCAGGCAGAGGATACACAAGCGGGATTCGATGGAGTACGCGCAGCAACTAATGTGTGGATGCATCACCTTGGCGCCGCTGATTTTGCTGCTATGGGTTCTCCAAGCGGTGCAGGCAATCTGGCTGCGTGGAAAGACAAATCTACTGACTATGCTAAACGATTGACTGAAAATATGCCTGACAACTGGCATGTAGAATGGACAGCGCCAATCAAAACGGGTGATAGAATTGAGCCGTTATTTTGGGCAACATTTGAGGGTGGCTCCAAAAATATGTGGGCGGCATCCTACCTCGCCGGTGAGCGGGAAGATGGAGCAAAATACGGACGGCTTATTGCAATCACAGATGGTAACTGGGTATCTCCAGCAACTGGAGGCGATAATCGTTACCGTGGAGATATTGCCGGTCAGTTTTTCACAAACCTGCTGCGAACCACAAGGGAAAACCGCATTACCGCAGCGGCTGGCTATAACCCCAACGCTGAAGTCACCTATGAGGCTACTACTACGGCGACTAATTACCGCACCCCCTACGCGGCGCTGCAAAAGGCAGTGGAGGGCAACACCGTTACCCTGCTGACGAAATCCAACACAACGGTCACCCCCACCCGCAATGAGCTGCTGTTTGAGCAGTCCACCCTCGCTTACGAGACGGGCAGCAAGTATGACGGCAGCAAAATCTACGCGGACAAAGCCGGTGTCTATCTGGACATCACCAAAACCGGCGAGGTGAACCTGCGAAGCGTCACCGTCACCGTCACTCCGAAGGACAAGAACTATGTTCTGACGATGAACGGCACGATGGACGAGACCGGAACGCAGATCACCGGCGGGTATAAGATCACCTCCGCAACAAAGTATCAGCTGATCGCGGACGATCCGACCAGCCCCATCCTCCCGCAAAACGGCGGCAAGGCCAGCATCGTCATCCCCAATGTGGGCGAGAGCGTGACCGTGGACTACGGCGGCGGCAAAACCGTCACCTACACCGCCAAGACTGCGAACGACAAGATTTATCTCGGCTGGTATCAGGTGAAGAAGCAGACACCGGCCAACATGACATGGACGGACGCCGACAAGGCGTGGCACGGCCACACCTTCACCACGACCCTCGAACCCAATGTGGGCTATGAGATCAACGGTGAGAACCTGACCATTGCCGACACGGACAACGCCATGACTGGTGGCTACACGCTGAAGAAGCAGGGCGACGCCGCGGCTGACCCCAATGACAATACCATCAGTTGGACGACCTATTCCACCGACGATGGCAAAGTCACCGTGAAGCAGCAGCACCTGCACAGCGGCGGTTCTGACCGCAACGGCATTGCCATCCTGACGGTGCAGGATGTCCACGCGGACATTTCCATCGGCGCTGGCAACAACACGGTCAATGCAAAGGCCCCCACGATCTATGTTGTGGGTATCGGCAAGCGTACCGGTCACGCAGATGTGCAGCTGTGGGAGTACACCACCATCCGCAATACCAAGGACGGCATTCTGGACAAGCCTGTAAGCGGCTGGCCGTGGGAGAAGTGGAAGGTCAGCAGCGCCGCCAGCGGCAACGGCACCGAGTCGGACTACAAGCAGAACAAGGTGACGCTGACCAGCGACACCAGCAAGCTGGATACCTCCAGTGAGACGGCGGCCTACACCATCGACCTGCGGACCGGCGACAAGGTCGTGGTGTTCTACTACGACTGGAACATGACGACAGTCACCATCAAGGCGGTGGACGCCAACAACAAACCCATCCCGGACTACACCGATCAGGTGGTGGAGTATGAGATCGGCAAGCAGACCACCATCACTGCCCCCAACCTCATCGGCTATCAGCCTGTGGGCGGGCAGAATACCAAGGACTTCACGCCCAGCGAGACCAACAAGGAGATCACATTCCAGTATGAGAAGACCACGGGCAATCTGATCTACAAGGCGGTCTATGTGGACGCCGCAGGTGCCACGAACGATCTGGGCACTTTCTCCGGCGGTACGCTGGTGAAGGGGCAGGCCCCCAACAAGAGCGCGCAGTATGCCCCGCGGTTCGATAACTACGAACTGGCGGACAAAAACGCCGACGGCGTTGCGAGCGCCGAGAGCTACACCGGCACGGACATCACTGTGACCTATACCTACAAGGCAAAGGTCAAGACCATCCCTGTTGAGGCGTATGTAGATTCCACAAATGGTGTGCGCCTGTTGAATGACACAACCACCTACAAGGACATCACCACCGGCCAGACCATCACCGTCACCGCCCCCGACATCGCGGGCTATAAGGTGAAGGGCGCGGCCAGCCAGACGGTTTTTGTCACCAACGATACGGGCGATGGGCAGAAGGTCGTATTCCTGTACGAAAAGGACGACGACAACGATGCCTATGTTCTGGTCAAGCTGGTGGACAGCTCCAACAGCGACAAGCTCATCAGCTCCTATCAGGTGCCCGGTGTCAAGGACAAGGCGCAGCTCATCAAGGCTCCCGCCGCGCCCTATGGCTACAAGAACGATCCGGCTCACCCCAATGAGGATAAGACGGTCACCCCCACCGGCACACAAGCGCCGTATAAGGCCGAGGTCGTGTTCAAGTATGTACCCAATGTGCATACTGTGACCATCGAGCTGAAGGATGTTTCCGAAACTCCCGCTAAGCCTCTTACGGTGAACAACTATGTGACCAGCTACAAGGTGGTGGATAGCGAGGGTCTGACGATCACCGCGCCCAGCATCTACGGCTACACCATGGCGAAAAACAGCGCGTCGGTGAAGGTACTCAGCAACATCACCAAGGACGAGACGGTCACCTTTGAGTATGAACCCATCGACAAGCAGATGGTTTATATCCATGTCAAGGGCGTCGGACCCGACGGCAAGACGCTGTTTGAGAGCAACGAGTCGGTCACCCACGGCACAGCCTCCAAGGAGGTCAATGTGTTCACCCTGCCCGGCCTGAAGCTGGCCAGCGCGACGGTGGGCAGCGTGGATAAGACCAATGAGGTCGCAAACGGCAAGCTCACTGTGAACCTGACCAGCGTTACCAAGGGCGGCACCGTTGAAGTGCTGCTGACCTATGAGAGCAACATGGCCAATGTCACCGTCAAGGCGATGTACAACGGTCAGCCGCTCCAGAGTTACACGACTTCGCTGGAGAAGGGAATTGAGGCTACGATCAATGCCCCGTCTGTTCCCGGCTACACGGCAGATAAGGCGAGCAAGCCTGTCAAGCCCGGCGACACCGAGACAGAAAACACGGTCACTTTCATCTATACCAAGAACGTGGGCAACATCACGGTCATCGTGACCGAGAACGGCACGGAGCTTTACCGCCAGGACGGCGGCACCGTGGAAAAGGGCAAGAAAATCGAGCTGACCGGCGACGCCGCAGCCCCGACCGTCCAATACTACACGACCCCCACCGCGCCTAAGAGCGTGATGGTGGGCAGCACGGATGTGAAGGATGACCTCGCAAATTATAAGTATGACGGCAACGGCGACATCGTTGTGACCTACGAATATACCCGTAAGACGCAGGATGTCACCATCATCAAGAAGAATGTGGTTACCGGCGCTGTGATCGATCGGCAGACGCTCACCGGTCTGGAGGTCGGCAAGAGTCATACCTTCACGGACGGCTCGGTAACGGTCCCCAACAACTATCAGGCTGTGACAGACCGCAACCCCACTTCCTACTTCGTGGAGGACAAGCCGAACCAGACTGTGACCTTCTACTACAAGAATACCAGCGCAGATCAGTACACGCAGATCACGGTCAATCTGATTTGCGGCGGCAAGGTGTTCCAGAGCTATCCGGTCACTGCCATCAAGGGCCAGCCGACTACGATCCTGGCCCCCACATGGAACGGCTACACATTCGCGGGCACCGAAGCGAGTAAGACCGTCACCCCGGATGGGACGCCGGACAACGACAAGGTGGAGTTTGAGTACACCATCACGAACCCCAAGACGGTCGAGGTCGTGCTAAAGGATAATTCCAACAGCGCAAACCCGAATCTGAACGCTCCCGCCAATTACACCAGCAATTACACGCTGAAGAAGGGCGACAATGTGACGATTTGGGCCCCGGCCATCGACGGTTACTCGCTGGTGAGTGCCACACTGGGAACCAATCCTGCTGACAGCAGCAACAAGCAGATGGTGCAGGTCAGCTATGACGCGCTTGCCAATAGCAATACCACTGTGACCTTCGCCTATATGCCCGTATCTCAGGCGGACTTCGTCAAGCACACGGTCAACTTCGTATTGACACTCCCAGGCGGAACAGAACAACCGCTGTACACGCACGAAAAGCTGATTCCCAAGGGTACCGGCAATCAAGTGGTGTACAAGGAGGACGATGTCAAATACACCGTCCCCGGCTACGCCTATCAGGGTATCTCCTACAAGGTAGGCAGTAACTCCGTCAATGCGGCTGATGTGAAGGACAATGTCAATGCCACCATTACCTACAGATTCACGGAAGCTTCGGCGTGGATCAAGATCAATCAGGAATGCGTCGGTGGAAGTGCTGCTGCAAATCCAGCCCATAACGCCACGCAGACCCTCACCGGCTACCGCGAGGGACAGGAAAATGTGGTGATCATTGCTCCGGTATTAAAGGATCATGCGCTTAAGTCCGACCAGCCCATGAGCTACACCTTCTCCAAACTGACAACAGGCGAGAATGAGCATACCTTCCAGTATGTGAAGGCGGGCGATACCCGCTTCGTTCTGAAGGAAATTGGTACCGATAAGATCATCGCCGTGCTCAATGCAGAGACTGGTAAAAACTATAGTAATCCCAATGATACGGATAGTCCTCTGAACTTGAGTGCGATTGGCTATACCTACACCCCCGACAAGAACGCAAGCGAACCCTTCCGGCCGGGAGCCACCGGTACAGTGGATACGAGCCGACCAGGCGAGTACACCGTCTACTATGAAAAGATGACCAGACAAGTGGAATTCGTTGCAGTGGACAAGACCAAGCTGGACGCTCAGAACAAGAAACTGGACGATGTAATCAAGAACGACACTGTTAGCGACTACACCATCTCCGGACTAAAACCGGTCACCCCGGAGGATGCCCGCGTGGGCGAGAGCTACAAGGCCGTGGCACAGAGCTTTGACAGCTGGGCACTGAAGGATGACTACAGCAAGTACTATGAGGTGCCAGTCGGGACTGACCCGCTGAAGGTCTACTTTATGTACGTTCCCAAGACCACCGGCACAGTCACCGTCCACTACCACTTCGGTACGGAGACTGAAAAGGGAGAGACGCTCAACGAGTACACCATCACGGCAGTCGCCGGTGAGAATCTGAAAATCAGCGCGCCGGAATACCTGCTGAACAACAAGTATCACCTGAGAGGCGGTCAGACGAACCCCTATCATCTGACTGTGACGCAGAGCCCTGAGACTGTGGACTTCTACTACGAGGCCAACTTCGTTGTTGTCACGGCCAAAACTGTGGTGGATAGCGGCAATGCCACTACCCATGAGACCTACGAGGTCATCAAGGACCTGACCACCCACAGCGGCAGCACGACCCTTTACCCGCCCGAAAAGGCAGGCTACACGCTCGTTGGCATCACCGCCACCGGCGCGACCCTGACGAGCGGCGGCGCGGACAAGCTGCCCACCCAGTACACCAACAACAAACTGGCGCTGACGGGCCTCACGCAGGACGCAACTGTGACCTACTACTACAAGACCACCAAGGCATCCGAGTATCAGACGGAGCTGACCGTGGAGTACAAGTACAACGGTTACGACCTGGCGGCGCTCAAGACGATCAAAGCCAACACGGGCGAGGCAAACTCCATCGACATCCCCGCCTTTGACGGCTACACCGCATCTACCTATGTGTTCAAGGATGGCAATGGCGCTGGTACCAGTTCTGGTGTCACCGGCGCAACTGCGACCGTGACACCCGCTGAAAAGACCGCGACCCTGACCATCACCTACACCCGTCCGGACGGCTCTGTGGTTCTCCCCGGCAAGGACAATGTATTTGCCTCGCCCAAGGATCAGGACAATGTGACCGTCACACCCACTGATCCGACCAAGGTTCCTACGGATACCGGCGACGGCTCCGGCAGCGTGAAGGTACCGGACGATACCACCGCAACGGTCACCAGACCCACCGACCCGGAGCATCCCGAACAGGGCAGCGAGAACATTACCGTTCCCGGCGGCTCTGTGATCAAGCCGGACGGCACCATTGTTCTGCCGAACCCCGATGGCGGTGAGATTGGCCCCAATGGCAAGATTCCTGAAAACCTCCCCAGCGGCTATGTTGCCATCACCTATGATTCCAACAACGGCTCCGGCGATGTGAAGAAGGAGATCGGCAAGAAGGGCGAGCTGAAGGTTGCGGGCAGCCTGTTCACCCACCCCACGAATGCGAAGTTTGAAGGCTGGAACGACAGCGGCCTCGGCAGCGGCACGGCCTATGCCAAGGACAAAACGGTCAATACCAGCATCACACTGTACGCCAAGTGGAGCGCGAATTACAAGTATCTCGCGACCATCACCTACAAACCCAACGACGGCACCACAGGTAAGGATGTGTTCCAGAATGTGGGCCACGACACCGACCCGAACCTCAAAGCGACACTCCAGAGCAGCCCCTTCCAGGTTTCTGGCTGGCTGTTCGGCGGGTGGAACGAGGAGGCCGACGGCACCGGAGAACTTCGTCAACCCAACAACACATGGAATCTCTCCGATAAAGATGCCAAGACCCTCTACGCTCAGTGGTACAAGCTCAACGCGGACGGCAGCATCACCGTTCCCGGTAAGGACGGCAATCCCAACCATAAGGAAACCAACGCCACCGCCAACGGAAACGGCAATGTCACCCCCAAGCTCAATCCCACTCGCAACGACAAGGGCGAGATCGAAGTCCCCAAGGGCGGCAGCGTGACTCTGCCTGACGGCTCCGTGATCGGTATGCCGGACGGCGGCAAGCTCCTGCCCAACGGCACGGTCATCATCAACCGCCCGGATACAGATAAGGACGGCAAGAGCGATGGTACGATCACCATCCCCGGCAAGACCGACCCGACGAAACCCGATGTCACCGACAAGAACAATCAGCCTGAGGCTGACGCTAAGGTCATCGAACTGGTTTACCAGATTAACAACGGTGAGACTGTTCCCGATGTAACAGTCAAGGTCGTCAGCGGCGACAGCGTCTCCATTCTGTCTAACCAGTTCACATGGACCGGTTATCAGTTCGTGAACTGGATGGGCACCGATGATAAGGTGTACGCACCCGGTGACAACTATGTGGCTGGCGATCAGAATCTGGAGCTTCACGCACAGTGGAGCAAGCAGAACACCAACGGCTCCATCGAGCTGCCCGGTAAGGACGGCTCCATGACCACGCCGAAGGACAATGTTCTCGTCACCCCGGATAACCACCCTGTCGGTAATCTGGAAAAGAAAGACGACGGCAGCGTGGAGGTCAAGGGCGACGGCGCAACAGTCAACCGGCCCAAGGACCCCGATCACCCCGATCAGGGCAAGGAAAACATCAAGGTTCCCGAAGGCACCATCGTGAAGCCCGACGGCACCATTGTTCTGCCCAACGGCGGCGGTACGATCAAACCCGGCGACAAGCTCCCCGACGCAACGCCTACCGGCTACATCTCCGTGGTCTACAAGGCCAACGGCGGCACCGGCGATGATGTGATCGACCTCATCAAGAATGACCAGACGACCATCAACGCCAGAACCAACCCCTTCACCAACGGAAGCCAGACCTTTACCGGCTGGAATACGGCGGACAACGGTGTCGGCGGTACGCTTTATCAGGCGACGGATACGATCACTGTTCCCGCTGGCGAAAATAGCGTAACCCTGTACGCTCAGTGGGGCAAGGCAAACTTTGCACACTCGACCACGATCACCTATCTGCCCAATGATGGCACCGGAGACACGAACAAGAAAGTGGTCACGGTTGGTTCCAACACTGACGCTAACTTTAAGGCAAACCTGCTTGATACAAACCCCTTCTCTGTGACCGGCTGGACCTTTGGCGGCTGGCACACGGTGAGCAACGGTGTCGGCAGTAACCCGAAGCAGCTTGGAGCCGAGATCGACGCAACGGCAGGTACGCCTCAGACATGGTACGCTCAGTGGTACCGCGTCAACGCGGATGGCAGCATCACCGTTCCCGGTGAGGACGGCAATCCCAACATGCCGGGCGATAATGTGACGGCCAACGGCACCGGCGTGACCCGCGATCCTGACACCGGCAATATCAGCATCCCCGCCGGCGGCAATGTGGTCAAGGGCAACGAGACCATCGCGCTGCCGGACGGCGGCACCCTGAAGCCGGACGGCACTCTGATCATCAACAAGCCCACCGGCGGCGACAAGATCGAGGTCAAGCCGGACGGCACCACAGATAATGCCAATGTCGTGACACTGACCTATCGGGCCAACGACGGCACCGATAAGCATACCACCGTCTACGCCACCAAGGGCGAAGCTATCGCGCCTCTGGCCGCGAATACCTTTAGCTACAGCGGCCACAGATTCCTGTATTGGCAGTCCGGCAACGACACCTATACGGCGGATGCCGGTACCATCACCCCGACTGAGGCCATGACGCTCTTTGCAGTATGGGCCAAGGTCAACCCGGACGGCTCCGTGGAGCTGCCCGGTCAGAACGGCAAGCTCCCCGCGCCGGATGACGAGGACAATGTGATCGTCACTCCCGACAAGCCCAACGGTACGCTGGATGGCCCCAAGGATGACGGCAGCGTCAAGGTGGAAACCGGCGGCGCAACGGTCACTCGTCCCGATCCCGCAAATCCCGATAAGAAGGAGGACATCAAGGTCCCCGAAGGCACCATCGTGAAGCCGGACGGCACCATCGTCCTGCCGGAGCCGAAACCGACCGGCACGACGGTCAACCCCGGCGACAAGTTCCCCGATACAACCGCCAATTATGTCACCGTCACCCTTCTGGCTGGTACCGGCAACGGCAACACCATCAAGAAGGTCGTCACAACGGGCAGCACGGTCATCCTGACGGACGAGAACCGCTTCACGGCTCCTGCCGGCGAATTCTTTGTGGGCTGGCGGGATTCCAATGGCAGTTTCTTCGACCCCGATGATTCGTACACCGCGAACACTGCCGAGACCTTTACCGCGCAGTATAAGGCGAACGCCGAGCTGACCAAGGCCATTGCGGTCTTCGATTACGCCGGCGGCGTGGATACGCAGGGCAACGGTTCCAAGTCCATTACCGGCAAGGCAACCACCGCGATTCCCAACAGTGACGTGACGACGCCGACCCGTGATGGCTACACCTTCAACGGATGGGATAAAACCCTGAACTTCGGCGAGATCGGCACCGTGACGGTGTTTACCGCGCAGTGGAGTAAGCAGACGTACACTGTGACCTTTGAGGCAGGTACCGACGGCACTATGACCGGCGATGATACTGCCCAGGTGGACTACAACGGCTCTGTCCCGGCGGACAAGATCCCGGCTGTTAACGCAAACGCGGGCAAGGTGTTCATCGGCTGGCTGAACGGCAGCGACCACAGCGTCTACACGAAAGAGAGCCTCGCGAACTACAAGGTGACCGACAATGTGACCTTCACCGCGCAATACGTAGATGACTCCGACGCCATCGTGATCTTCGACTATGATGGCGGCACGGCAGACGGTAAGTATTCCAGCTACAGAACCGGAACGCCGGATAGCAAGATCGATGCCACCGGCGCGATCCCGACGCCGAACCGCCCTGGCTTCAGCTTCACCGGCTGGAATCAGCCCATTGACGAAAACACGGTGTTCGGCGCGGCCGGCACGATAACCGTCTACAAAGCGGGGTGGAACGCGGATACGAAGCAGAAGTTCACGGTCACCTTCGACATCGATTCCACCAAGGGCAGCACAACTGACGCCACGATCGAACAGGTCGAGGATGGCAGCTTTGTGACCAATGTCCCCACTGTGACGGCGATCCCCGGTTACAGCTTCGTTGGCTGGAAAGATCCCAATGGCAAGCTCTTTTACGAGGCGGGCATCCAGCACTACCGCATCACGGGCGAGACCAAATTCACGGCGGAGTTCGTGGAGATCAGCGTCACGCCCGACAAGGCAACGGTCATCTTTGACGCCAACGGCGGCAGGATCGGCGGAAGCAGCGTTCTCACCAAGGACGGCATCCCCGGCACTGTGATCGGTGTGCCTGCCGAGCCTGTGCGCCCCGGCTACACCTTCGTGGGCTGGAGCGACGGTTTCGACGCGAACACCACCTACGGCGCCAAGGGCACGGCTGTGACCTATACGGCACAGTGGCAGGCCATTGCGTACACCATCCATTTCTCCGCGACCGGCGCTTCCGGCGCTACCGCGGATCAGACCTATCAGTTTGACGGCACCACCTCGAACACGCTGAACCGCAACGGCTTTAGCATGAGCGGCAAGCAATTCCTCGGTTGGAGCCTGACAGACGGCGCGTCCACGGCGGACTACGCTGACGGAGCGCTCATCAACACGACCCTCCAGAACGCTATGGCGAATTCCAACGGCAGCATCACCCTTTACGCCGTCTGGAAGGACAACGGCAGCACTGGCGGCGGCAGCTCCGGCGGCGGTAGCTCCGGCGGTGGCGGCGGAACTGTTTCCAGCAGCTTCACCATCAAGGCCAGCGCTGGCAACGGCGGCATCATCTCCCCGAGCGGCAATGTCACCGTAAGCCGTGGCAAGGATCAGAGCTTCAGTATCAACCCCGTCAACGGCTATCGCATCTCCGATGTGATCGTCGATGGCAAGAGCGTGGGCACTGTCAGCACCTACACCTTCGACAGCGTGAAAGCAAACCACACCATCGAGGTCAAGTTCACCAAGCTCAACAGCATCGTGGCTGACCCCGAAGTGACCGGCGTCGCTGGTTGGCTCCAGACCCGTGAGCACGTCGCCTATCTGGGCGGTTACGGCAACGGTCTGTTTGGCCCCAATGACAATATGACCCGCGCCCAGGCTGCAAGAATGTTCTACAACCTCTTGTTGGTGAAGGATGTTCCTGTGACCACCACCTTCACGGATGTCCCGGCTGATGCCTGGTACGCCGAAGCAGTCAATACCCTTGCTTCCCTCGGCATCATCGCCGGTATCGGCAACAACCAGTTTGCGCCGAATCGCACGATCACGAGAGCCGAATTTGCGGTGATCGCCATGCGGTTCGCAAACCTCTCCGCCGATGTGACCAACCCGTTCTCCGACGTTTCTGAGAACGACTGGTTCTACTCCGCTGTGACCAGTGCGGTCAGCTACGGCTGGATCGGCGGCTACAGCGACGGCACCTTCCGGCCCCGGGCGACTATCACCCGTGCGGAAGTGGCCACCATCGTCAACCGGATGCTCGCCCGCACGGCTGACCGCAACTTTGTGGACAGCAGCGCAGTGACCCAGTTTGTCGATGTTCCCAGCAACTATTGGGCCTACTACAACATCATGGAAGCGACCAACGCTCACACCCACACCATTGATAACGATGGCGTGGAGAGCTGGACGAAGCTGAAGTGATCGCGTAGCACACCTATCGCAAGGAGGAAGGGGCCGGAAACGGCCCCTTCCTTCTCTAAGTGCCTCTCTGCGGAGGGGCATTTAGAGAAGGATTCTATCTATCTTACTTATCAACCCACAGGAGGTGAAGTGCCCTTGCTTCACGGCGTGAGAAAACCAGAACCTGATGAATTGAATGCCCTGGCGTGGGCGGCAAAAAGAGCCGGTCTGTCTTATGGGCAGTATTACGGCCAGCTATCGCCCGAACAGATTGGCGACATTCTATGCGAATACAGAGCCTTGAAGCAAAAACAACGAGACGAGGAAGCTGCCCGGTTGGCGTTGGCCAAGAAGAAAAAGAGCTGAACTCTTTGTGCATGAAACAGCGAGACTTGTCCCTCGTTTTTTCAAATAGGAGGGCATTCAAAGAAAGAAGCGTTTACCCTGATGGAACTCTACTTCGGAATCTCACATCAAGGAGGATTTGAGCGAATGTCCAGAGAGCGGCTGCTGTTCTCATGTGCCGGTATGATCGTCATCTGCATGATTTATGTTGGCTATGAGATCGTGAAACGAAAACCGCCCCGCATCTATTTTCTGTATGGGGCTGGGATCGTTGGTTCAATGGTCGCGGCGGTGCTGCTGCGGCAGAAGTGGATTCTGACGATTGGAATGGTGATCTACGGCCTGCTGCGCCGGGAAATGCAACAGAGAATGCAGGACGAGCAGGAATAATGCGAGTAATTACTATTATGATGCCGTCCTGTGGGCGGTAGAGAACGGCATCACCAGCGGCACCGGGGATAGAAAGTTCTCTCCCGCTGCGGACTGCACCCGCGCGCAGATCGTCACGATGCTGTATCGGGCGAACGCTTAAACTTGCAGCTTCTATTCTTTCTTCTTTTCATTTTGGGGAGGACCGGGACGCTTTTGCGTCCCGTCCTTCTCAGAGCGTCCCTCGCAGAGAGGGGCGTTCTGAGAAGGAGCAGAGCTCCTTTCGTGGCAACGATTCCCTTGAAAAACGCAGGTGCGCCGCCTCGGTTTCGCGTACCTGCGAGACACCGCACCGCTGGTTTTTAAGGGCAGCGGATCTATCCCAATTCAAAGGAGCGAGAAAATGCAGAAAATGAATGTCAAACGCCTTGGGTCATGGGCCGTGATCCTCGCACTGTTGCTGACGATGCTGCCAACGGCGGCCTTTGCAGCAGACAACATGATCTACACGGACATGAACTACAAAGGCGTGAGTACCGGCTCAGAGAACCAGCCGTTTTCCAATTTTGAGGACGCCGTGGCAAATGCGGAAGATGGCGATACCATCGTCATCAAGGGCAAAGGTTATGCCAATGCCAAGGATGAGCACGGCACTACGCCGCTCATCATCAACAAGCGTGTCACGATCACCGGAGAGGGCGACGCCGTGGGCGAACTTTATGTTCGCGCAGGCGGCATCATCCTGGGCGCGGATGTGACCATGCGGAATGTGGAGCTCAATCTGGCGAATCGGTATCATAACGCCATCTTCGTCAACGGGTATCATCTGACGGCGGAGAATGTCACCCGTGGCTCCGGTTCCCGCGAGGTCCATCTGTTCGCCGGAATCATCGGCGCAGGTACACAGGTGACTGCCCAGCTTCCCGCCGCAGGCACCAATGCGGCGCTCACCCTGACGAACAGCCAGTTCGGCAACATCTACGCAGGCGGCGTAAACACCGACCTTACCGGGGATGTCACCGTGACGGCCACCGGCTCTACAGTGGGAACCGTCTACGGTAGTGGTGCGGATGAGCGCGCGCCCGACGGCAACTGGTTCGACATCACAGAGCCGCCCGCCCCCACCGCGAACGCAAAGTATGCCGTGATAGGCAGCGTGAGCGTTGTCACCGACGCCCGCTCTGCCACGACTGTGGACGCCAAGGGCAGTGGCAATGTAACCGTGACGGTGAACAACGCCAAGGAATCCCGCGTTCTCACACTCACCGGAGTGAAAACCCTTTCTGTGAATGGCGGCGCAGCCACCATTACGGAGCTGGACGCTGCGGCAGATGTGACCGTATCCGGGAATGCTACGCTGGGCCTGTCCAAGCTGGCCGCGTCTGCACTGGGCAGTCTGAATGGCAACGGCAAGCTGATCCTTGGCAGAACTCAGACGCTGGCTGTTACCGGCGAGTTTAACGGCACATGGAAATTTGAGACCGTGAACGGCTTCGACGGCAAGTCCGGTGTTGCGGAGTACGGTCACAGCTACATTACTTTCGGCAGCGGCAGCGCCAATGTGACCTTTGACCATCACAGCACCCAGAGCACGATGAAACTGGAGGAAAGCGGAAACGCTTGGACAACTTCCGCCGCACCGGAAACCCTGCCCTATGTGACGGCTTTTGAGATCATCGATAAGAGTGTCGCGATTGCCAAAAGTCTGATCAATGATAACAACGCAGAATTCAATGTGAACTGGATGAACCCCAGTGATATTCCTGACTTTACGGAGATACCCCTGCGCTATGACATCACCTGCAACGGTCAGACATATCCGGTCAAGGCTACAGATGGAAGCGCTTATTTCACGCAAGGTCATATGTGGATCACCGCCGATAATTCAATGGATCAAGACGATGTGGGCATAATCCGGATTGAGCAGGACGGAAACGGCATCGAGGCGGGTATCTACCAGTTCTCCGTGTTTGCCCCGGACGCCGATGGCGGCGAGATCCAGCAGAATTTCACTCTGATCGTCACGGATGACAGCGCGGCAAAGACAGCCACTACCGTCACGGTGACGGTGCCGGATGTCTGCTTTGGAGATGCCCTTCAGCCCAACATTGAGGTCAAGGCCGGGGATACTGTCATCCCGGATGCCGAGGTGGAGTATTACATCAACGGCTGGAAAGCGGAACCGAGCCAACTGGTCGCCCAAATGTTCTTTAATTGCAGATTGGGGACTAACGAGCTGCGCGTGGTCTATAAGGGCAGCGACGACTATGCCCCTTCTGTGGGCACCACGACCTTCAACATCACGAAGGCTACGAATACCAAGGTAAACGCTGACTTGTCCGCATCGTCTGGCAAGATTTTTGACGGGAAAGCGGTTAACGATGTCTCTCTGGGCTCTTCGACAGTGTACACCAAGGACACCAGCACATGGTTGGGGAGCGACGCTAAGGTCTCCATTGAGTACCGGCTGAACGGCCAGACCGTAAAAGAGGCCGTGTTCCCCGGTGAATACACCATTGTCCTCGTTGTAGCCGAAGGCGATATGTACGAAGCCTTTGAGCAGGACGCATGGACCATTACCATCCGCAAGGCCGAGCCCACCGTGACCGTGAATGCCGTGGATCAGGGCAACGGCATGGTGGAACTCACTGCCGAGGTCGAGGGCGTGGTGCCATACGCCCCCACCGGCAAGGTCTCCTTCCTGTGGGGCAAGGAAACGCTGGAGACGACCCTTGTCAACGGCAAGGCCAGCTATATCGTCAATGATGCCGAAGCCAGCACCCGCTACACCTACAAGGCTACTTATGTCCCCGCAGCAGATGACCCTTACTATAATGAGGCGATGAGTGCGGAAAAGACCATCACCACCAGCGGCGCACCGATTCCCGGCAAGGGAACGGTGACTGCCGACCTCTTTGACTTCAATGCGCCCGTCCTGACCTATAGCGGGAACGACCAGAGCGACGCCGTGAGAGCAGCAGTGCGCCTGAAGAACGGTCTTGCCGGGAAGGTCGGCGAGATCACCGTCATCATTATGCAGGGCAACGCCGAAATCGCTGCCCGGAACGCCGGGGACTATGACATCTATGTCACCACCGCCGAAGGCAGCGAGTATGCGGCTCTCACGCAGCCCCTCAAGCTGGGCAGCGTGACCATCGCGCCCAAGACCATCACTGCCGCTGATTTTACTCAGGGCGAGAATCCCACTTACAACGGAACGGAACAGGCGGCCCCCATTACTACGAAAAACGGTCTCGTGGCCGGCCAGGACTATGACCTCACCGGAACCACAGCCCTCACCGATGTCGCGGCTGCCGATGCAACCGTGACCGCCACCGGCAAGGGCAATTACACCGGCACGGTGAACTTCACCTGGAACCTCAAGAAAGCAAAGCCCTCCGGTGAACCCGTCTACACCGCAATCACCGGCAGCGGCAAGACGCTGGCGGACGCCAAGCTGGCCCAGGGCACCATCCAGCCCACCGGAGGCACCCTCCGCTGGGTGCTGAGCGAAACGACTCCGGTTCAGGCTAACACCAAGTATGCGTGGGAGTATATCCTGGCCAACGCCAACTACGAGAAGCTGACCGGCAGCATTGAGCTGTGGCACCAGCAGAGCGGCGGTTCCGGCAGCACCGGAGGCGGCGGAGGTGGGGCCGTGAGTCCTTCAACCTTCTCTGTCACTGCTGGTAAAACCGAAAACGGCACGGTGTCTGTGAATCCTGCTGCTGCGGCAAAGGGTGCTGTGGTAACAATTACGGTCAAGCCGGACAGCGGGTACAAGCTGGCATCCCTGACAGTCAGGGATAGTAACGGCAATGAGATTGCCGTTACTAAGAATGCTGACGACAAGTACACCTTCGTCATGCCTTCGAGTAAGGTCAGCATTAACGCTTCCTTCTCCAAGGGCGAAACGAACATCAGCTTCGTGGATGTGGCGCAGAACGCCTATTACTACGACGCAGTGAAATGGGCTGTGGAGCAGGGCATCACCGAGGGCACCAGCGTCAACACCTTTAGTCCCAATGCAAGCTGCACCCGCGCTCAAATGGTGACTTTCCTCTGGCGCGCAGCCGGAAGCCCTGCCCCCAAGGGCATGACGAATCCGTTCAAGGATGTCAGCAGTACGGATCACTTCTATAACGCTGTCCTATGGGCGGTGGAGAACGGCATCACCAGCGGCGTCAGTGTGGATACCTTCACCCCGAACGCCACGGTGAACCGTGCCCAGACCGTTACCTTCCTGTACCGGGCTGCCGGTTCTCCCACAGTGAGCGGCGGCAGCTTCAGCGATGTTTCCGCCAATGCTTACTACGCCAACGCCGTTGCATGGGCGGCGCAGATCAACATCACCAGTGGTACGGGCAATGGCAAGTTCAGCCCCGGTGCAGACTGCACCCGCGGGCAGATCGTCACTTTCCTGTATCACGCCAATCACTGAGTTTCTTCCTCCTCTCTATTGGGAAAGTCGGGGGCATTTGCCCCCGCTTTCTCCAAACACTCCACCGTAAGTGTGGAGTGCTTGGAGAAGGCATTACATCCAAGGAGAACCTGAGTATGAAAAATGGTCTTATTTCATTGATTTTTTTAATGGGTGCGGCGATGATTGCCTGTCGTGTCTTAAAAAAGAAAATTCCGCGCGTCTGCATGGCATACGCCGCAGGGATTGCATTCATCGCAGGCTTGGCGCTCATCACAGGAAGAACGCTGCCAGTCTGCGCGACGGCACCGCTCTTTGCACTGGTTTCGGTAGCACAGAGGAAAGAAAAATAAAATCCTTCATAACAGGAGGTCGTATGCGAGTTTATGTTGGTCCTGCGGTACAATCCGCATTAAGACATATGATGGATTCCGAATATACCCATGCGTTGGCTGCGCTGCGTCCTGCGTTGGATATGACCGCGCAGGCATATTATGGTGCGCGCCGGATGAGCCGCACAAACAGTGTCCGATTTTTAGACGAACATAGCGAAATAATCGCAAAAGTCGGACTCAATGACCAGAGCATCGGCAATATGGCAATTTACTTTCCACCGTTGGACATCATCCGCCGCAAACAGCATTCGTTCGGAGAGATCGTCGGTTATACCCTGCACGGACATAGAAGGCGACGCCCTTTGATCTGGATGCGGTATGCGGGGCTGACCATCAACGGCGACGAGCAGGTGTGTACCGACCCAATGCTGCTGTCCGGGATCATCGTTAGCATTGTGGGTTGTCCTGTCAATCGGCATGAGCGTATTGAGGACCGATATTGGCTGCCCTCTGCCGCGCTCCAGGACCCCATCAACGACCTCTGGGGCAAGTCGGATCAAATCAGACAGCGGGTATTGGATCAGGCATAACGGTGAGCGACCATGAGAGAATCACTGCAAGCATATTGCTTGCGAACCGGAAAAGAAAAATTGCTGCAAGAGTGGGCGTATGACCTGAATGACGGGCTGACGCCGGAGAAAGTGACCTCTGCCTGCGGAAAGCGCGTCTGGTGGCGTTGCGCCCTCGGTCATACATGGCAGGCAGCAATCTACTCTCGTTCAAAATCAGATTACGGCTGCCCGTACTGCGGCAATCACCGTGTCTGGCCGGGCTTCAACGATCTCGCATCGCGGGCCCCGGAGATTGCGGAACAATGGTATCAGCCGATGAACGGCACGAGAACACCGGAGACAACACTGATGAGCAGTCATTTCAAAGCGGTCTGGCGCTGCCCGGAGGGACATTTGTGGCGGACGGAGGTTCTGGTCCGCACTGTTTTGGGCTGCGGCTGTCCGGCCTGCGTCAGACAATTCAAGCGTGCATTATATTCTCCGTCTACAGAGAAACAACAGACGGACAAAGATAAATAACATAGAGAGATCACAAGGAGAATGACGGTATGGAGGAAACTAAAAAAACATTAGATCGACTTGATGAGATCGCCTACATCAGCGATCTGGATACTTATGAATTGCTTTTTCTGAACCAAAATGGGCGAGAGCGATTCGGCGTACCTGCCCCCGGCGTCAAGTGCTATGAGCATTTACAGCACAAAACATCACCCTGTGAGTTTTGCACGAATGCAGAGTTGCCAAATTGTCCCAACAAACAGAAAACATGGGAGCGGGAGCATCCGACCGTCGGCACCATGCGCTTACACGACAGCATCATCGACTACGGCGGCAAACCCCGCCGTATGGAGGTGGCCTTTGACATCAACCGCTTTGCCGATGATCTGAGTGCAGCGGAAGGCAGACTGGCTGCGGAAAAGAAACTGGTCGCCTGTATTGAAAAACTCGTCGTATCCCGCGATTTCACGGCGGCAGTCAATACCATGCTGGAGATGATCCTGGAACACTACCGTGCGGACAGAGCCTATGTCTTTGAATTCGATTGGGACGCGCATACAACAAAAAACACTTACGAAGTCTGCAAGGACGGTGTGACGCCGCAGATCGATACCCTGCAAAATGTTCCCATCGACGCGGTGGCGCTGTGGGTGGATATTTTCAAGCACCAGAAAAACAAGATCAACATCATCGAAGATCTGGAAATGCTCAGAGACGACCCCGCCCGCCGCATGGAATACGATGTCCTGCATCCGCAGGGCATCCAGAGCCTGATCACGGTCCCTGTTTTTGTGGGAGACAAACTGCACGGTTTCCTCGGTGTAGACAATCCCCACGCCCATATGGACGCGCCGGAGCTTCTGACGCAGGTGACTTACATTGCTGCCAATGAATTAGAAAAGCGGCAGCTTACCGAAGAACTGCGGTTCAAGAGCTATCACGATGCATTGACGGGATTGAAGAACCGTCTTGCCTATGACGAGACGCTGGATGATCTGCTTGGGAAGCGATTGCCGACAGGCGTAGGCTTTTTGGATATGAACAGCCTGAAATGGATCAACAATCATCATGGCTATGATATGGGGAATAAGGCGATCCTGCTGGTCTGCAAAATACTGAAAGCGCATTTCCCGGAGGACTGCATTTACCGCATCAGCGGAGATGAATTTGTCGTCATCTGGCCGGATGCGGATTATACGCAGTTCAAGAATGCAGCTGGAAATGCGGCGGCGGCACTGGCTGCGGAAAATCAGATCGCATCGCTGGGCTATGTGTGGGGACATGAAGAAGATGTCGGGATCGCTGTGCGGCGAGCGGAAAAGGCGATGCAGACCGCGAAAAATAAATACTATGCCGCACTGGACAATCAGCGGGATCAGCGCCCCGGCTCCGTGGATGTGCTGCTGCGGGAATTTCGCGCCGGCACCTTTGTACCTTACCTCCAGCCGCTCTACAGCATTCAGGCGGGCAAGGTATATGGTGCAGAAATCCTCGTTCGCAAATTTGATCCGCACGGAAAGATCCATAACCCAATAGATTTCATCTGCATTATGGAGAATGAAGGCATGATCTTCATGGTGGATTTCAAGATGCTGCGCTGTGCCTGTGAACTGCTGCAGCAGTGGAAAGCAGCATGGCCGACGCTGACCCTGAATGTAAACTTTTCCCGCAACACCATCTCCGAGCCGGATTTTCTGGACCGGGTAGACAAAATCCTTGCGGAGACCGGCGCGGACCCGACGCGGCTCGTGTTTGAAGTCACGGAGTCTGCCACGGGGATCGATTTGAAGCCATTGGCTGACATTCTGGACGGTCTGAAAGCGCGCGGCATTACGCTTGCCATCGATGACCTTGGCACCGATGCGTCCAACTTAAACACCCTCCGCCAAGCACAATTCACCTATGCGAAGCTGGATAAAAGCCTGATCGATGAAGCGGAGCATATTGAACGAATGCAGACGATCATCGAGTGGGTGATCGGTCTGGCCCATGAGCTGGGGATGCTCTGTGTTGCGGAGGGCATCGAGACACCGGAGCAAATCGAGCTTCTGAAAACACTGAAATGCGACCGGCTGCAGGGCTATCTGATTGGGAAGCCCATGCCAGCGGACGAGTTCTTTACGAAGTTCGGTCCGCAGGCAGGAACAACATGATGGCAAATTGCATACAGAGATAGACAATCAATAGAAAAGAATTAAGGGGTAAGATATGAGAGCTTATACAAAGAAACAGGGGCGGATCGCATCCATTGTATCCGCGATGATGATTGCTGTGCTTTTTATCGGGCTGACTCCGACTGCACTGGCGGCGGACACATTGCTGTTTTCGGATGTGCCGTCCAACCATACATATTATGACGACATTCGCTGGGCAGCAGAAAACGGCATCGTCACCGGCTATAACGGAAAATTTGACCCGGACGGGAAAGTAACGCTGCTCCAGTTCTATACCATGCTGTCGAGAAGCATTCCCGAAGATGAAAACGACACAGGAAGCCTCGGCGCAGAGAAGGGCACCATGATCTATCACCTGCGCCGCGCCGTTCGTCGTGGCTGGACAGGAGATTACAGAGCCGACATAGAGCTTCAAAAGGACAAGGGGATCGCAGTAGGCATGGCATGGAACCGTGCTTTGAGCGCGAATGGGACACAGGTCTACGCAAATCAGTTATATGGCGGCACCCGCAATCCTTTCAAGGACGGAATCAGAGCGGCAAAGGAGATTGGATTCATTACGGAGAATGATACGGATGAGATGCGTTCTGTGACCAGAGCGGAGGCGGTGTCCATCATCCATGCTGCGCGGACAAATACAAAGGCCATGTCGGAGCCTCCCATCGTGGCGGTAATGAAGGGCACTGTCAAGAACTTGCCGCAGAGTGTGTTCAATGACTTCTATGCAGATATGGCGGAGATACCGGAACCGATCCGCAAAGCGTTTATCGCAGACGGATGGAAGATCAGCTTCGATACGGATAAGATCAACGCCTATTCCGAAAAGAGTGGGATTTATAGTATCAACGGCATGACGGTCTATTCGGAAAAGACGATCTATCTCGCTACCGAGAGGTCTCTGCTGCACGAGATAGGGCATTACTATCAGGACAAGCTCAAAACCTCCGGCATGGATGCGGATGTTTACAGCACCTTCGACACCTTCCGCAGTGAAGAAAAGTGGAGCGGCACCCTCTATACAAACAGCAGGCAGACGGACGGCGCGGAGTTCTTCGCCGACGCTTTCGCGTACTATGTGGAGCATGGCACTGTGAGAGCAGACCCGACTGGCGCGGACAAGGAGAATCCTCTCGGAAGTCAGATGTATTTCGACCACCTTGCGGCGCAGGGCTGGATCTACTAATCATGCCGGAGGTGTTCGCTATGAATCGGGAGACCCTGATGAAGCAGATTGAAGAAAAGACCGGGCGCTCTGCCGCAGAGGTGGATTCTGTACTGGAGCTGGTGCTCCGGGAGATCGGCAGCGTCAGCCTCGGCAGCTACGGGGTATTTGTTCCTCGAACCGATTTTGCTGCGCAGAGGCGTGTGCGCCAGTATGGCACAACCAGTGTATGGAGAGCGGACACGGGTACTGCTGAACGCAAGACCGCCGAATTTCAACCTCGGAAAGAACTCCTTGCCCTGATCAATGCAAAGCAGTCGGAACGGGTAAAAAATATCAAGACCAAATAGGGGTAAGTTCAATGATCTATGGCCCATATAAGTGTCGAGGCATCCGTCAAAAACCTATAAAGATGCCGAAGAAAACCTGGGAGTATCATTATACTGCACGGAGAAAAAAGCATGGAGGCCGCCTGTGCGGGGCTCTGGCTCTCAGTCTGCTTGTACTTTGCTTGGTGGTACTGCTCTGCGGCAAAGTGTTCCTTTAGATCAGGGTGTGAGTTAAGACCGAATGATAAGTGAACTGTGCATTATGGAGGATGATATTCCGCGGGATGGCGGCATACTGCCGGAATATGCAGCTACTCTCTTTATTGGTATCGACGAGATGGCTGCCGATGGAGCATCCGGTCAGATTTGGTCCTTTTGCTACAAGGAACCTTACGCTTTTTAAGCGGGAAAAGAATGCAAATTGATTTCCGCAGCCCCTTGGAGCTGCTGCATCTGCTGCATGATTGGATAAAATCGGATTGCAGATAAATAGCAGTACACCGCACATAGACCCTTGACGGGATACTGTAGATTGGGGGCATTTATGTATCATATCATGCGAAAGCGGGGGCAGATGTCCCCCTTGGGGTAAGCCGCTGGCAAGCAGCTATCTGTTCATGCCTATCTTCAGAGCGCGTCTGCACCGCTGGGCAGTGTATATGCGTTTTCGGTAATCATATTTGCGTTCTGCTTTTCTCCCGGCTGGCTTTGCCATGCCGGGAGATTTTGCGTTTCCGGGCCGGTTCGAGGTCCGCCGCATATACGGTGTCGTCCGATAGAGAGTCCATAGGGACACAAAGCGACATCAACGGAAGATTCGCGGCGTGAATGCGTTGGGCATTGTAGAACGATTATATGACACAACTCGGCAGAAACCGTGTATGATTTACTTAACGACACAAACAATTCTGCGACTTCGCATGGGAATATCCTCGAAGGTAAAATGAGAGGATTTTCCCGTATAGCCGCAAAATCTTGTTGACCATACTCGCGCTCAAAATATGGACTCTCTGTGAAAGTCAGTTCTCAAATTTTGACACGATCAGGAGGAATCGTATGCCTTTGGTTTGTTATGTTTCGGAGCAGGAGATCAACGCTCCGCTGGATGCCGAGCGCCTGCTGCGGCTGCTGGGTGTATCAGGTAAATTATCCGGGTTTTATTATTTGGTCTATATGCTGGAGCTGGTAAAGAAGAAGCCGGAGAACATTCTGCTTATCACAAAGAGACTGTATCGGCAGACGGCACAGCACTTTGGTACCAACGCTGACTGCGTGGAGCGGAATGTCCGTACCCTGGTACGGGCGTGTTGGCGGCAGCCCGACCACACGCTGCTGGATCGGATTTCCGGCTGTCCCTTGACGCAGCCGCCCACCAATACCGAGTTCATTGATATGCTTGCCGCATATCTCCGCACCTAACTGACTTCAAGGGGGAGAGGCGATCTTCCCGCCTCTCCCCCTTACCTATATTGGCGGAGAAAGGTCCTTATTCTGAAATAAGACCCTTTCTCGGCTGATATACAACAGCCACCCTTTCTGCACCTTGAAAATTGCATAGGCAACCGGACAACGATCCTGGACGGAGCACAGCCCGGCAAATGGCGCGCCATGATCCGCATAGAGAGGAGGACTTGGGCGAGCGATTCAGCCAGTTTGCATCTGCGTGTGGCACCGCAGTCGGCAACGACCTCTGTTCAGATAATGATACTCCCGCGTTGAACGCCCTCAAAGCATTGCGCGGCGCACCCATTAGCATGGGCCGGGGTGAGATTCCCGTGGGCTGCTGCCAGTGGCCATCCGGTATTGCCATTTTATAATTCAGACGGCAGATGCAGGGATTGCGCTTGCCGCAGTCTCTGCATCTGCTGTTTGATGGCAGAAAAATTTTTAAGGCATCTGCCGGAAAGGAAACAACATGAACAAAATTGGAATGACCATTGAAGAAGCTGCTGAGTATACCAGCATTGGACGAGATACCCTGCGCCGCATGGTGGAGTGGGGCAAAATTCCCGTATTACGGATTGGCCGCAAATCCATCGTTCGCACTGATACTATAGAGCGTTTCATGGAGATCAATCAGGGCGTAGATCTGCTGGATCGAGAGCAGATCCGAAGCGTCACTATCCGATTCTGATTCTTCCTGACAAACGGTTTTTTGCATTGTGTTGACCTGTCTGCTATAATACGGACAGCACATCATTACAGGGCCGTTTGTCGTTAGCGGAAGGAGGATATTATGGCAAAAGGGTCTGTAAGAAAAAAAGGTAAGAAGTGGTACTATCGTTTCTATGTGGAGGACTTGAGCGGCAACCGCGTTCAGAAAGAGTTCCCCGGCACTGAAAGCAAGAGCGAAACGGAAGCTATGCTGCGAAAAGCGATGGACGATTACGAAAGTAAGATGTTTATTGCCAAGGCAAAGAATGTGACTGTGGGCCAAATGCTGGATATGTGGGCTGAGGAAGAATTGAAGCCGGGACCGCTTAGCAACGGAACAGTAGGAACCTATTTGGATACCATTGGACGCATAAAGAAACACCCTATAGGCAACCGAAAATTGAAAACTGTTACCTATGAGCATCTTCAAGCATATATGGATTTTCTGAGTTTCGGCGGTCAAAGGCCAGACGGCACAACAGCGAAACCGCTCGCAGTGAATTCCATCCGCGCTTATTCTGCGGTGCTGAAAGCAGCGTTTCGGTTTGCAGTCCTTCCCAAACGGATCATTTCTTTCAATCCAATGGAGTATGTCATACAGCGTCACAAGGACGATGATTACGAATTGTTCCCGGCGGAGGCTGCGGAAGAACTTGATGAGCCGGTCATCACCTACGAGCAGTTCGTGGTCATGAGTGATCTTTTAACTTCCATGGAAAACCCTGCATTACTCCCCATTCAAATCTCCTACTATACGGGATTGAGAATTGGGGAAGCCTGCGGTCTAACTTGGCAAGACATAGACCTGAAAAGCCAGTGTTTGACTGTTCGCCGCAGCATGAGCTACAGTCCTGTCCGAAAGCAACAGGTGATTGGCCCCACTAAGCGGCGCAAGATTCGCACCGTTGATTTCTGTGACACTCTCGCCGAAATCTTAAAAAAGGCTAAGCGGGAGCAAATGTTAGAAAGTCTCCAATGCGGTGAGTTATATCGGCAGAACTACTATAAGACTGTCAAGGTGAAAAACCGCACCTATTATGAGGCCTATACGCTTCAGAGAGGTTCTGATGTCCCCGAAGACTACACAGGCATATCCTTTGTGTGTCTGCGCCATGATGGGTCGTATGAACGGTCATCGACAGTCAGCAGTATGTGCAGGTCTGTGAAGAAAAAGGTAGAAGGAATGGGCGGATTTCATTTCCATGCCCTCCGACACACCTTTGCGACGAATATGTTGGTTTCCTGCGGCGCAGGAATTAAGGATGTTCAGGAAATGCTTGGCCATTCAAAGGCCGACACAACACTGAATATCTATGCTCACGCGACAAAGGAGACAAAGCGTTCTTCTGCACGACTGCTGGATAAAGCAGTCTCAGGAGAATAAAAAATTTCCCTTGTTCTCTCCCGGCAAGGGAAAAAGCAAGGGAAACAGGTAAAATTAAACTGGCCGAAACCGTTGCAAACACTGAGTTTTCAAGGGGTTCAGGCCGGTGGCGCAAATAAACTTTAAATTGCTCAATTCTAAAATATAGGGGTTGACCATCAGCGCCTCGATGATAAACC
>OFLZ01000325.1_pt1 | contig 41549 bp, 34 predicted proteins | sample 1541321 | NCBI WGS metagenome assembly OFLZ01 (sample SAMN04209223, study PRJEB22552) | human gut metagenome | biome: gut; material: feces | host: Homo sapiens | place: USA: Oklahoma | reverse complement strand
GAGTGAAATACCGTCAGAAAAAGCGTTTTGACAAAAAAGATGCCGTGAAGGCCGTGGTGGTGCTGGTGGTGCTGGTGTGCCTGCTGGTCTGCGGCGGTCTGGCTCTCCACCTCTGGGAAAACGGGCAGTACTTCACCGGCTCTGACGAAGTTGGCCGCGAAGTCATCGCTACTTCCGACGAACTGAAGGAAGTTACCTATAACGGCCAGACCTGGCAGCAGCGCCCGGAGCTGGAAACTTACCTGCTGATGGGCATCGACAAAGAGGGCAAGGCCGTGGCCGTGGACAGCTATGAGGGCGGCGGTCAGGCAGATGTCCAGATCGTGCTGGTAGTGGATAACGCCAACCAGACCTGGCAGATGCTCCAGATCAACCGTGACACCATTACAAAAGTCCCCGTTCTGGATGTTATGGGTGGGGTATCCGCCTACGCGGACGAGCAGATCGCACTGGCCCACTACTACGGCAACGGCGGCAAAAACAGCTGCGAGAACACCGAGCTCGCCGTCTCCATGCTGCTGGACGACCAGCCCATCAACGGCTATCTGGCGCTCAACATGGATGCTGTGGGCATCGTCACCGACCTTGTGGGGGGCGTGACCCTGACGATCACCTCGGACTTCTCGGAGATCGACCCGTCCCTTGTACAGGGCGACACGATGACGCTGGACGGGCAGAAGGCGCTGACTTATGTGCGCAGCCGCCATCACATCGACGACCAAACCAACATCGCCCGCATGCGCCGCCAGCAGCAGTTCCTGACGGCCCTAGAAGAAAAGCTGAAGCAGCAGGATACCGAATTTGCAGCCAAAGCCTACGATGCCCTGAGCGACTACATGGTCACGGACATCGCCAGCGGCACGGCGGCAAAGATCGGGGAAAAGCTGAAACAGTATAAGCGGCTGGACACCCTCACCATCGCCGGTGAGAATGTCGTGGAAAACGGCTTCTGGGCTTATCATCTGGACGAGACCAGCCGCCAGGAGACCGTTTTGCAGCTGTTCTATGAAAAAAGTGATACCTGAATTACAAAATAGGAAAGGATGTTATTGATTCGTGACAAAAGAACAACAGGAACTCAATCCGACCACGGCCGCTTCGCCCGCGACGCTGGTGCAGAATGACAAGTCGGAGGAAGAGATCGACCTCGTGGAGGTATTTTACCTGCTCTGGGGCCATATCGTGCAGATCATCGCGTGTTTTCTGGTGGGCGCTGTTCTAGCCTTCGGCTTCACCTTCTTCTTTGTGACGCCGAAGTATCAGGCATCGTCCAGCATCTATGTGGTGTCGGCCTCCAACAATTCTATCGTCAACCTGACCGACCTGCAGATCGGCTCCCAGTTGACGGCAGACTATCAGGAGCTGATGCTCAGCCGCCCGCTGCTGCAGGACGTCATCAAGAACCTCGACCTTGACGTTACATATCGCCAGCTGGAAAAGCAGATCGGCATCAGCAACACCAGCAGCACCCGCATCCTGACCGTCACGGTCACGGACACCGACCCTCAGCGGGCGGCGGACATCGCGAACGAGCTGGTCAAGCAGGCCCGCATCTATCTGCCCAAGATCATGGAGACCGAAACACCCAATCTGGTGGAGGATGCCGTGGTGCCCTCCCAGAAATACAGCCCCAGCTACGCAAAGAACACGACTCTGGGCGCTCTGCTGGGTGCCGTGCTCTGCTGCGGCGTCCTGATGGTGCAGTACCTGATGAACGACACATTGGAGACGCCGGATGATGTCGCCAAGTATCTTGGCATCCAGCCGTTGACGACCATCCCCGAAGTGAGTCTGGGCAGCTTCAGCGATGACAGGGACGACGACAAGAAAAAGCCCTTCCATTGGGCAGGCAAATGACAAGGGGGAGAAGAAGATGAAAAAGATCACGATCGGCAAGATGCCGCAGCTCCCCTTTGAGATGAGCGAGGCCATCAACCAGCTGCGCGTCAACCTGAGCTTCTGCGGCAGTAACGTCAAGACCATCATGGTCACCAGCAGCACCCCCAACGAGGGCAAGAGCTTTGTGACCATGCAGCTCTGGCGGATGATCGCGGAGTTGGGCACGCCCACGTTACTCATCGACTGCGATTTCCGCAAGTCGGAGATCCGCCGGAAATACGGCCTGTCCACCTCCGGCCATCTGCTGGGCGGTGTGCATTATCTGGCAGGCAAGGCCGAGCTGGACGATGTCATCTACGAGACCAACATCCCCAACGGCTATATCCTGCCGGTGGCAAAAAACGTGACCAACCCCACCATCCTGCTGGAAAGCGAGCGCTTTGGACAGATGATGGAGCAGTGCTGCGAAAAATTCGGAGTCATCCTCGTTGACACGCCGCCGCTTGGCAGCGTGGCCGACGCTTTGAATATCGCCACCCACTGCGACGGCACCGTGTTGGTCGTCCGCAGCGGCGAAACGCCCCGTAAGCTCGTGGGCAACTCGGTCCAGCTCCTGCAGCGCACGGAAGTGCCGCTGCTGGGCGTCGTGCTGAACCGTGCCGAGGTGAATAGTAAGTCGAGCATGTATTATAACCGCTACTACAAGTCCGGCTACTATTATAAAGAGCACAGCCACGAGAAATCGGGCAATGCTCAAAAATAAAATGGAGGATAACTGTATGAAAAAGAAATTCGTAATGGTAGTCGCCGCAGTGGCGATGGCTGCGGTCGTCGGCGTCTCTGCTTTCGCTGCAACGGGCGTTACTGTTCCCAGCATCACTGGCGGTTCCGACACCGCTTCTACCATTGTTGCTCCTTCTTCCGACGATGCCAGCGAGACCACTAAGATGGTCTACAAGACCATCGTTTCTACCGAGGGCAACACCGAGGAGAAGCTGGCCGCTGTCGTCGGCGAGGAGACTGTCGCACAGGCTGCTGCTGTTGCCGGCGTCGAGACCGTCGAGGATCTGAGCATCCGCGCTGTCGGCGACGTCAATGTCGATTCCAAGACCGGCGAGGTTGCCGTGACTGTCACCGGCATGGAGGACGGCGATACCGCTGTTGTTCTGTATCAGGACGCAAACGGTAACTGGGTCGCCATCAAGGCTGTTGTCGTCAACGGCAAGCTGACCTTTAAGATGCCCAAGTCCGGAACCATCATCCTGCTGACCCATAAGGCCTAATTCGGTCGATGCCCCGGGAGACAAGCCGCTTGCGGTTAAGTGACTTTCTCCCGGGCAGGGCCTCTGCCCGTCATCAGCGATTGTAGGCTGCACTCTCCTCATCGGCGGCTCTCCGTGAACCATCGGTGGGGAGAATGAAGGTTACAATTCTGCAAAAGTCAAGAGTGGAAAATCGGGAGGAAGTTATGTCGAAATTTCAACATGATGTGATGTTGCGGGTCGTAAAGATTCTGGACGTCCTGATGATTGAGCTGCCGTTTGCGGCATGCTGGCTCCTGTATTATTCCGAGCAGGTGTACACGAAGTTTTCATGGAAGGGCAATCTGGCCATCCTTGCGCTTTTTTTTGTGCTGTATATCACGCTGGGCAAAGTCTACGATGCGTTCTGGATGTCGATGCAGCGGATCTCCGAGCTGGTCTATGGACAGCTCCTTGCGGCCATGGCAACGGATGGCATTCTTTATATCGTCATCTGCCTGATGGCGGCGAAGCTCTGCAACCTCTGGCCCGGCATCGCAGCCATTGCAGGGCAGCTTGTGATGGCGGCTGTCTGGGCGTCCTGTGCGCACAAATGGTATTACCAGACGTTCCCGCCACAGCGGACAGCCATCATTTACGATGAGCGTCATGGCATGGAAAAGCTCATCAACGAATATGGTCTGAACCACAAATATAATGTGCATCTGACCATGAGTGCCGAAGAATGTCTTGCTGATCTAAGTGTTCTGGATGGCATGGAGACTGTTTTTGTCAGCGGTGTCCACAGCCACGAGCGAAATATTATCCTGAAATATTGTGTCGGTCAGGGCATCAACATGTTCGTCATCCCCCGCGTGGGCGATGTCATCATGAGCGGCGCATGGCCGATGCACATGTTCCATCTGCCCATGCTGCGTGTCGGCCGCTATATGGCCAGCCCGGAATATCTGTTCATCAAGCGGGCCGTGGATATCATTATTTCTCTGATGGGCTTGGTCGTTCTCAGTCCGCTGTTCCTCATCACTGCCATTGCGGTCAAATCGGATGGCGGCCCGGCATTCTACAAGCAGGTGCGTCTGACTAAGGATGGCGGGCAGTTTGAGATCCTGAAGTTCCGCTCCATGCGGGTGGATGCCGAAAAGGATGGTGTCGCCCGCCTCTCCACCGGCGACAAGGACGACCGCATCACAAAAGTCGGCCATATCATCCGTGCCTGCCGGTTGGACGAGCTGCCCCAGCTGCTGAATATCCTCCGGGGTGATTTATCCATCGTCGGCCCCCGCCCGGAACGCCCGGAAATTGCCGCCCAGTACTGCGAGGAGATGCCGGAGTTTGCATTGCGGCTTCAGGCAAAGGCTGGCTTGACCGGTTATGCGCAGGTGTACGGAAAATATAACACGACACCGTATGATAAGCTGCAGATGGACCTGATGTACATTGCACATCCCAGCCTGATTGAGGATCTGAAGATCATGCTGGCAACGGTGAGGATCCTGTTTATGCCTGAAAGCACCGAGGGAATTTCCGAGGGTCAAACCACTGCGATGAGTGGTAAAAATGACTAATTGTCGAGCTTTTTGACTTCTTTCTGGGGCTAAAAATCGACATTTTCCCGGAATGTGCTGTCAGGAATAAATAAGGGGCTTCGATGACAATATCATCGAAACTTTCAACCCGGTCATGGAGATGCTATCAGGCACAAATACGAGGGCTCCCAGTGAAAGGCATGGTGCTGTCTGGAATAAACTGATGAGTTTCCATAGCGATATGAGTGCTGTCGGGCATAAATACATGGATTCCCATAGCGAGATGATGGTGTCATCAGGAATAAAGACAGAGACTCCCGTGACGACGAAAATGTAATCATGGCGCAGAGGGTTACATAACTGTGACGCATAGCTTTGCTGGCTATTTAATAAGGAAGATAAAAGAGTTTAGAGGTTGATTGCAGATTTATGAGGATACTGATTCATACGGACGAGTATTATCCCACAGCCCAAGCGTGTTCTTATAGAATGCGCACGATGGCAGATGCCTTCATTGACCAGGGTGATGAGGTTGTGGTGATTGCTAGCTCTACAAATAAAGGAAATGGAAAGATTGAGCCGAGAAGAGAAAAGATTTTGTACTCTCCGGCAATCCGCATGAAGAAAAAGACAACTGTAATGCGGATGCTCAATAATCTCAGTTTTGGTTTTACATCCATTTTCACAGCATTGAAAGCTGGCAAGGTAGATGTGATCATCACCACATCTCCACCTCCGCTGGTTAGTATCCCTGGATGGATTATTGCTAAGTGCAAAGGCGCAAAGCTTGTTTATGATGTACGCGACATCTGGCCGGATGTCGCACTTGAGATGGGAAGCTTTGCGGAAGGCAGTATTTACTGCAAGGTGTTCAGAGCAATCACACGCTTTATGTACAAGCACTCTGATTGGGTGACTACGGTTTCACCTGGTAAGGTTGAAAAAATCAAAAGCCATGTGATTTCTGTGGGTGGCAAAAAAGGCGGCCCGGATCATGTCGACAAGGTGAAGCTGGTCGGCAATGGCTTTGATGAGAGCGTGGAGAACAGCTCTATAGACAAAGAGTTGATTGCCCAGTATGAGCTGGATAAGAAGTTCACCTGTGTCTATGTCGGCAATATCGGTTTGGCGCAGGGATTGGGAGCTTTGCTGGATATGGCAGAGCAGTCTAAGCACAAAGAAGTTCAGTTCCTTTTATTTGGTAAGGGCGCAGAAAAGGAGATGCTGGAGCAGCAAGCTAAAGAGCGTGGGCTGGACAATGTCCACTTCTGTGGCGTCCTCCCGCACGAGAAAGTCTTTACGCTGCTGTCTTATGCCAAGATGAGCTTTATTCCGCTGAAGAACTCCAACATGAAGGACAGCATCCCTACAAAAGTGTACGAGGCACTGGGAATTGGCTGTCCGGTACTCCTCGTCGCAGAGGGTGATTCGTGCGATATCGTAAATGAGTCTGAAATGGGCAGATGTGTTTCGCCGGATCATACAGAAGAGCTTGCAGGAGTTTTCGATGAAATGGTCGAGAACTATTCAAAATACAGTGAGCATCGCGCTGAAGCAAGAAATTTGATGCACAAGAAATACTCGCGGCAACAGATCGCAATTGCTTTTGAAAAACAACTACATGAATTGCTGAAGTAAAAGACGGAGGAAAGAAAAATGGTTAACGTAATTGGTTTGGGCTACATCGGTCTGCCTACTGCTTTGATGATGGCTTCCCACGGTGTGGAGGTTATCGGAACTGACTACAATAAGGAACTGGTTGCAACCCTGAATGCGGGCAAGACCACTTTTAAGGAAAAGGGACTGGATGAACTGTTCCAGAATGCTCTGGCAGCCGGCGTGAAGTTCACCACCGAGTATCAGGTCACTGATACCTACATCGTGTCCGTTCCTACTCCATATGACAAGTTCAGCAAGAAGGTTGATGCCTGCTACGTTGTTGAGGCTGTGAAGGATGTCATGCGTGTCTGCCCCAAGGGCGCAACGGTTGTTGTGGAGTCTACTGTTTCTCCGGGAACCATTGACAAGTATGTCCGTCCTGTGATTGAGGCAAATGGCTTTAAGATTGGTGAGGACATCAACCTTGTCCACGCTCCGGAGCGCATCATCCCGGGTAACATGGTTTACGAGCTGCTGCACAACAACCGCACGATTGGCGCTGATGATAAGTCCATTGGTGAAAAGGTAAAGACCCTGTACTCTTCCTTCTGCCAGGGTGAGATCGTTGTGACGGACATCCGTACTGCAGAGATGACCAAAGTCGTTGAGAACACCTTCCGTGCAGTCAACATTGCCTTTGCAAACGAGCTGGCAAAAATCTGCCGTCACGACAATATGGATGTCTATGAGATCATCAAGATCTGCAATATGCATCCTCGCGTAAATATCCTGCAGCCGGGTCCTGGCGTTGGCGGTCACTGCATCAGCGTTGATCCGTGGTTCCTCGTTGGTGACTATCCTTCTCTGGCCAAGGTTATCGACGAGTCTATGAAGACCAACGATGGTATGCCTGATTTCGTGCTGAATCGTATTTACGAGATCATGAAGGAAAAGGGCCTGACCGATGTAAGCCGTGTCGGTCTGTATGGTCTGACCTATAAAGAGAATGTCGATGATATGCGTGAGTCTCCGACGCTGCAGCTGCTGGAGAGCCAGGAGCGTCATCTGGCAACTGGCCTGAAGGTGTACGATCCGTTTATCACCAAGGATGTAGTTAAGAACCAGTACCATGATCTTGACGCTTTCCTCGCAGATGTCGATATGGTCGTTGTCATGGTTAAGCATACCGAGATCCGTGAGAATGTGGACAAGCTGGCTGGCAAGGTCGTTCTGGACTGCCACAATGTCATTGACCTGCCGGGAGTATATCACATTTAAAGTATGATGATTAGTGCTGTGCAGAAAGAGCAGATAAATTCTGCACAGCACGTTTTCTTTGGAGACTAAAATATGAAAAAAGTAATGCTCGTTTTCGGCACTCGGCCGGAAGCAATTAAAATGTGCCCGCTTGTTAACGAACTGAAGAAACATGAAGAGCTTCAGACAGTCGTTTGTGTGACCGGTCAGCATCGTCAGATGTTGGACATGGTTCTTGAGGCATTTGATGTTACCCCAGACTATGACTTGTCCATTATGAAAGACAAGCAAACGCTGTTCGATGTGACCACGAATATTCTGAACCGCATCAAAGAAGTGCTGGAAAAAGAAAAGCCTGACGTGGTGCTGGTACACGGTGACACCTCTACAACTTTTGTTACAGCACTTGCTTGTTTCTACTTACAGATTCCAGTTGGTCATGTTGAGGCAGGTCTGCGTACCTATAACATCTACAGCCCATACCCGGAAGAGTTCAACCGTCAGGCTGTCTCCATTATCAGCAAGTTCAATTTTGCTCCTACAGAGCTTTCTAAGCAGAATCTGCTGAAAGAAGGTAAGAACCCGGACAGCATTTATGTTACGGGCAACACCGCAATTGATGCCCTGAAAACCACAGTTCGTGAAAGCTATACACACCCGGAACTGGAATGGGCAAATGGTAGCCGCCTGATTATGATTACAGCTCACCGCCGTGAGAACCTTGGCGAGCCTATGCGCCATATGTTTAAGGCAATCCGCCGTGTAATGGATGAGCATCCGGACGTGAAGGCCATTTATCCGATTCACATGAATCCTGTCGTGCGTGAAATCGCCAATGAGTATCTGGGTGACGACGATCGTATCCATATCATCGAGCCGTTGGATGTTCTGGACTTCCACAACTTCCTGAGCCGCAGCTATCTGATTCTGACGGATTCTGGCGGAATCCAGGAGGAAGCACCTTCTCTGGGAAAACCGGTTCTGGTTATGCGTGATACCACGGAGCGTCCGGAGGGCATTGCTGCGGGTACATTGAAGCTGGTCGGAACTGAAGAAGAAACCATTTACAAAGAATTCAACCGCCTATTGTCCGATAAGGACGAGTATGAGGCAATGAGCAAAGCAAGCAATCCGTATGGCGATGGACATGCCTGTGAGCGGATTGCAGATGTGCTTTGCAAAATGTAAAAGCCGGTAAAAGGGAGAATAGCCATGCTTGCAAAACTTGGACTTTATGCCAATACAGTTAAATCAATGAAGCCGAGTCAGGTTTATTTTCGCGTCCGAAAGATGCTGAAATTGGATTGTAGCATTGGGTGTAAGGTCACAAGTAATGTGAGTAAGGCTGCGCCGATTGCGACAGTTGATGAGCTGGATTATGATCCTGTTTTTCTGGAACGCTTCCCGGCAGAGGGACTTATCAATGATACTGTAACATTTTTGCACTCGTCAAAGGAGTTTCATTGGAATGAGAGATGGCACTTTGATGATAAGTCTGCTTTGTGGAACTTCAATCTTCATTACTTTGAATTCCTCTTTTCGTTGGTTGATGCCTATAGAAAAACGGGCGATAAGAAGTTTTTAGAAAAATCTATCGAAACTATTCGCGGGTGGATCAATCAGAATCCAAAGGGTGATGGTGGAGAAGGATGGTCTCCCTACACGATTGACCTCAGACTCACCAACTGGCTGGGATACTATGCAGCGGTTCACACTGAGTTGGATGACGATTTCCAGAGCTTGTTTATTAACTCTATTCACGAGCAGTATGAATTCTTGAGCAGACATTTGGAAAAGAATATCTTAGGTAACCACTATTTTGAGGACTTGAAAGCAATCGTTCTATGTGCGCTGTTTTTCAGTGATGAGCCTGTTTTACACACTGCACTTAAAGCTTTCAAGGCGGAGTGTAAAGAGGAAATACTTCCGGATGGAATGCACTTTGAACTTAGCCCGATGTATCACAAGTTGATTTTTGAAGGCGTTGTCAGAGTTGCGGTTGCGCTGAAAGACAAGAGATTGGATGACTGCGAAGTCAATGGCTATCTTCAGCCGATGTTGGATGCTGCGTGGTCTTTGGAGGAAGGATTAGATCGGATTCCACTTTTCAATGATGCTGGCAACAACGTAGCAAAAAGTTTGCAAGCATTGGTTTCTGCGTGCAGGGGACACTTTGACATCACCCCGGAATATAAATCTTGTTTTGCTGAAAGTGGCTTCTACATTTTCAAACGGAATGACTGGAAACTCATAGTTGACGCGGGACAACCGGGGCCCGCCTACATTCCCGGACATGCGCATTGCGATGCCATGAGCTTTGAGCTGTTTAAGGCTGGAAAGCCGGTTGTAGTGAACTGCGGTACATATGCTTACCAGTGCAAAGAGCGCAGTTTCTTCCGCAGTACTGCGGCGCACAACACGGTGATGGTTAACGATACGGAACAGTCCCAGTGCTGGGGCGCATTCCGCATGGCAAAACGTAGTAAAGTGAATGTTGTAAGTGTGTCAGAAAACTCAATTGTCATTGAGTTAATTGACCAGCGTGGACAGGCGGTAAAAAGGACTATTCAATTTGAAAAGACTTTGAAGGTAACAGATGAGTCAAGCGGAAATAAACTGACCGCCTTTGTTCATCCGATTCGTGAGATCAATATGACTTATGAAGGCAATGCTAAAACGACAAGTCAGCGATATGCACCGGAATATGGAGAACTGGTCTCACTTGAAGCCGTTAGATATGAAGGAAACGGAAAAATTTCTGTAGAGATATGTACTTAAGTTGGAGGATAATCAATGGCAGTACAACAATTACCGGGATACAAACCCCTCTGCTATATAAAAGGGACTCTCTATCTTTACAGAAAGGGATATATCTACAGATTAGTAGAAAATCAACCGGAAAAGGTTATTCAGGTATACTCCAGCACAGCAAAAGAGTCCCTGCGAGTGTTGGCGAGACTATTTCGAACGGAGCCTAAATATGCCGTGCCAATTAATGAAAGTCAAATGCTTTTGGTTGGCCATCGCATAATAAAGGTCGTGGATGTGGAAAAACAGGTCGTGGAAGATATTTGTTCGTCCAGAGATGGCTTTTCAGATCCGCTAAATATATGTGTTGGGAGAGAAAAGTGGGTTGCGCTTTGGGGTGATTACGGCCCGAATGCGGAGCATGATTCTATTAATATATATGGTTTGACCAAAGATAGCAAGGTAGAAACCATCTACAGCTTTAAAAATGGTCAGGTGAGGCACATCCACAATATTATCCCGAAACAGTCTGGTGGATACTACATTTTCACGGGAGATCAGGAAAAGGATGCTGGAATCTATAAAGCAAATGCATCATTTGATCAAGTAGAGCCAGTAAAAATTGGAAAGCAGCAGTATAGAGCTGTTATTGGGTTCGATACGCCGAAAGGACTGCTGTATGCGACGGATGCTGTAAATGAGAAAAATTATGTGTATCTACTTGATGGGAAAGGTGAACCTCAAAAAATCTGCGCATTAAATGGCTCATGCATTTATGGTACAGAATTTAAGGGGAAATACTATTTTTCAACGACTGTAGAGCCGGATGAAAATAATCGTGGAGTGACCTCGTGGATATCATCTAAACGCGGTGAAGGAATTCTTTCGGATGAGGTTTATCTGGTCGAAATCGATGAGGAAATGAACTTCAAAACAATAGATAAATTCAAGAAGGATGCGTTGCCAATGAAGCTTATGCAATATGGAGCCATTCAGTTCCCAAAAGGAATTACAGATGAACTTTGGTGCTATCCTGTAGCAGTTAAAAAGTATGACGGCGTGGCGCTGAGGCTGATGTAAAAGCAGGCAGTTATAAGTGAGGGAGAATGAATCAATGAACATCCTGGTTTTAGCAAGTGAGTATCCGTATGAAAAAGATACGAATGCTGACAGAACAAAGGTAGTCGGCTATTTTGCAAAGGAATGGGCAAAGCAAGGACATAGAGTTATTGCGATTGTTGATTCATCGACATTCCCTGCGGCATATTATGCGATTGGAGATAGAGTTAAAGGTCTTGTTTCCAAAACTTTTGATGTATCGAGAACGCCTGATAGATTGTGGACAAAGAGATTTACATACGATGAATTTGGTGTTCATATGGAGAATATTCCTATCACAAAATATGTGCCTCATGGCAAATTCTCAAAGAAGGCTTTGGACAAGCAGTTCAAAGAAATTGTAACTGTCCTTGAAAATAATCACTTCACACCGGATGTTGTGACAGGGCATTGGGTCAACCCTCAAATAATGTTAGTGCCTTGGATTGCGAAGAAGTATGCTGCAAAATCGGCATTTGTGTTCCATGCGGATTATGGAAAAGAAAACTGTGAGAAATTCGGTGTGCAGAAGTACATAGATCAAATTGATCACATTGGATTTAGATCCCAGTCTGCGGTAGAAGTTGCAAAGGGATATTTACATTTTAAGGAAGAACCATTTGTTGCAGCATCTGGAATACCGGATAGATTCATCGAGAGGTTGCAGGAGGAAAACACAAAGTCCTTTGAAAACCCACTAAGCATCATTTCGGCAGGAAGACTTGTCGAATACAAGATGATTGATGTGGCATTGGCGGCCGCGGCAAAAGCGTTTGATGGGTCGGATTACGATTTTGTAGTTGCTGGTGACGGCCCGATGAAGGCGAAGCTTCAAAATTACATTGATACCAACAATCTACAGAAACACATGCACCTGCTTGGTCGAATTGACCGTGACGAGCTGCAAAAACGGATGCATGAAAGTCAAGTGTTCGTTTTGATTAGTAAGCATGAGACTTTTGGTCTAGTGTATCTGGAGGCAATGCTTCAAGGGTGTATTGTAATTGCTTCAAAGTTTGGTGGCGTTGACGGAATTATTAGAGATGGAGAAAACGGGTTCTTGTGCGAGGAAGGCAATGAACAAGAACTGATACATATTTTTAATAGAATCAATGGCCTTGCAAAAGAGGAAAAGCAGAAACTGTCCCAAAACGCAGTGACCACGGCAAAACACTTTTCTGAGTCTGACGTGGCGAAACGATATTTAGAAAATATAACTGGTGAGCTATGAAAGTATTAATTGTTAGCAGAGGGCTTCCGCAGCCGGATAATCCAACATTTGGAATATTTGAGCTTGATCAGGCAAAGGCTCTTACCAAGCAGGGGATTGATGTGACATTCTTTGCGGTTGATTTACGCTCCATAAGAAGAAAGCGAAAATATGGTGTCGTGAAAACTCTGCACGATGGAATTGAATGCTACACAATTAGTATTCCGTTGGGAAATGTTCCACCAAATATTTTCTGCCCAGTTGGAAGCGTGGCATTGAAATATTTGTTTAATAGAGTGTTCAAGGATTCAACAGAATACCCGGATATTATTCATGCACATTTCCATAGACAGGGATACATGGCGGCCGAACTTTCAAAAGTAACCGGAATTCCGCTTGTGATAACAGAGCATTCCAGTGACATGGAAAAAGAAGTCGTTGACCCAAAACTCCTAAAATATGCATCAGCTGGATATCGGAGAGCAAAAGAAGTTATTGCTGTTAGTAAATCTTTAGCAAAGCGGCTTTATGAAAATACAGGAGTGAAATGTACAGTAATTAATAATATTGTGGATACGGCTTTATTTGTGCCACAGCAAGAAAAACAAGAGTCCAATAGCTTTCATTTTATAAGTGTGGGACGGCTGGAAGAACCTAAAAAAGTGGAAGATTTGATAGCAGCTTTTGCAGATATGAGCAAGAAAAACACAAATGCGCAGCTTGATATTTACGGAGCTGGCGCAAAAATGGCACTTGCAAAAGAGTTGATTGAGAAGAATGAACTGCAAAGTAAGGTTCATCTCATGGGTGCTGTAGAACGCAATGAGGTTGCTCTAGCTTTAAGAAAAGCAGATTGCTTCATCTTACTGTCAAATAGTGAAACATTCGGTGTTGCCTATATAGAGGCTCTCGCTTCAGGAATTCCAGTTATTGCAACACGCTGTGGTGGACCAGAAGAATTTATGGAAGAACAGTATGGGCTCCTCATTGATAAAGGGAGCATAGAGCAGGCTGAGGATGCAATGCTCTATATGTGTAAAAACATCCGTGACTACAATGGAATTGCTATTAGTGATCAAATAAGAAAACGATTTTCACCTGAAACGATAGCAAAGCAACTTATGGCTATATATGAGGAGATAGTATGAATGTCTGCAAAGTAGCGTGTAGAGTGGCATATGAGCTGATAGGAAAGCACTTGCCGGTTTCATACCATATTGGCGGTAAGATTGCTTCGAAAATAAGATATCGAATGGTCAAAGGCTATATATCGAGCTGCGGATGTGATATTAATTTTGAACACGGAGCAGATATCTCGTCGACATTGAAGATTGGTAATCATTCTGGGGTCGGAGTAAATGCACACATTCCGGAGCATGTGACCATTGGTGACAATGTTATGATGGGGCCGTATTGCCTTATTTACACAAGGAATCATAAACATCAAATAACGCCAGATGTACCATTTAGGAAACAGGGGTACGAAGAGTTTAAGCCCGTCACGATAGGAAACAATGTATGGATCGGGGGGGGGGGGGGTAACCATTTTGCCTGGCGTAACTATTGCAGATAATACCGTAGTTGCCGCTGGAGCCGTGGTTACAAAATCCTTCTCTGCAGGAAGCATTGTTGGTGGAAATCCAGCAAAAGTGATTAAGTCGAACAGTTAAGCGTTAGAAAAATGGCGTTGTGGAGGTCAAAAAAAGAAAAATGAAATTGCTTATTGTTGCACCAGCATTTCCCCCTGACAGAAGGGTGGGAGCTGTTAGAATGGGTAGCCTTGCACGCTATTTGCTTAAGAAAGATGTTTCAATTACGGTAATAACCAATCGAAAAGATAGTGTGGAAATTCCAGTATCAAAGTTTATTTATGTTGACACACAGGAGACCGGAAGGTACTCCGAAAAATTTGCTCACAATGAACAGCTATATTTGAAAGCTTTTAACGATGAAGTGGATTCTGAAGAATATGATGCTGTGATTGTCAGCGGTGGCCCGTTTTATACATTCAGCATTGCCAAAGCATCTAAATACAAAAAGATACCATGCGTGCTTGATTTTCGAGATCCATGGATTTTTGACTACAGAGAAGCAAAAGAGTTCTTTTCACCTAAAAAACTATATACAAAAATCCGTGAAATTCCAAAGGAAAGAGCTGCGGTTAAAGCAGCCAGCGCGGTGGTTACAGTTACTGATGGATGGAAACAGGATTTTGAACGGTATTATCCCAGTCAGCGAGGAAAGTTTTATACCATATCAAATGGATATGACGATGAATTGCTGACCGATTTACATAAAGCTGATTATAACAAACATGGTAAAATCGTCATTGGTGTCTTTGGAAAACTGTTTTATTATACGGAGCAATATTCAAAGGTCTTTTTGAATGGAGTTAGAAAGTTCGCGGATAAGGTATCTGTTCTTCAAATTGGAGAAAGAGAACCAGAAGCAAGCGGACTTTTAGAAGCGTGCAATATTTCATCTGATTTAATAAAAAACACTGGTTTCCTTCCCTATAAAGAGGGAATGGAATATTTAATGAATGCAGATGTCCTCATGATCATAGATGTCCGGGCGAACGCGATAGGAACAAAAATCTATGATTATATTTTCCTTGGAAAACCAATTGTGTTTGTTGGACCACGAAAGACGCAGTTTGCTGATATGGTTGGAAAAATTCCAGGAAATTATGTTTGTTCAACAGCAGAAGAAGTTGAAAATGCTTTTATGGATATACTAGCAGGACGTGTGAAGAAGATAAGCACCGAGACAAATATTAAAGATTATGCAAGAAGCTCACAAAATGAAAGATGGTGGAAACTTCTAAATGGAAATAAATGAAAATAGAACAATTTTAGGGAATATAGAGCAAGCTATATTCTGCGTAATCTTATTTGTATATGGACTAAATTTATTTAATAGATATTTTTATATTTCATACGCAGTAATTGCGATTTGCTTTGCTTATATTATTATACGGCACAAAATCTATGCGTCATGGCAAACACTGTTTACATTTGGATTTTTAGTGATTTATTGGTTGCTAGCTTATTTCACTAATGGAGAGGCGAAAACAGAACTTATCATTGAATGTTTGGCTTTTTATACTTTCGGAGCGATTGCATATTTGTTGGCAGAAAATAAGCATCAGGATACATTTAAACTTGTTTTAAGCGGAGCATTTGGATTTGGTGTATATGGAATAATCTCTTCCTTCTCTGCAGTGCTGGATAGTGGTCGTTACATGCAGGACATTTGGGGTGGTGGACGAATAGCAGCGACTCAGGTTGCGGGTTGGTGCATGATTTTTATGGCTACAGTGCCATGGATTATTTTTAAAGGAAAAGAAATTAAATTGTGGAACAGAACTGCATTATATATAGCGGCGGCACTATCAATAGTTTCTTTCTTTATTCTTTCATCACGTACGGGGCTTATCGTTAGTGTTGTTATTGCGCTTTTGGTGTTTTATCTTGCGATAAAAAATAAACAAAGCCGAATTGTGATTGGTTTAATTTGTTTATTTGTGATAGGATTGGCGGCCTTTGTGTTTGACATTGGCGGAATTCAAACTACTTTTTGGAATAGTAATCTTATTCTTCGAATGATTCAAAAACAAAACACACTCGGATCGGCTTTTGATACTGGACGTACCGAGCGCTGGATTTACGTCATTAGTCATTTTGATGAGCATATGGGCGGTGGATATTACTATAGTAAACAATTGGGAGGATATATACATAATTTTTTCCTTGACTTATATGATGAATGTGGAATTTTTGCGCTATGTGCGATGACACCTTTTTTGATTAGACTGTTAGTTGGTCTTTTTAAATTGCAGAAAAGGAATATTGATATTGCAGACAGAATAGGACTAATTGCATGGTTTGCTGTCATTGCAATACTTTTTATGACTGAACCTGTCCTTTATTATGGAAGAACTAATTTGATGGCGTTCTTCTTTTTCATGGCAGGAATTGTTGAATTTTCTGGTGCACTTGCATATAAGGAGGAACACTTAAGTGACGCAAGGTAAAGAAGAGAAAAGCATTGCAAAAAAGTTTATCGGCAATTCGGGCTGGATGATTGGTCAACAGCTCTACAATATGATTCTGCAGGTAGTTGTTGGATCGCTTTCAGCCAGATATTTGGGACCATCTAATTACGGTCTGATAAATTATGGTGCATCTATAATTTCGTTCTTTTCAATTGTATGTCGATTAGGATTAGATGGCGTCATTATCAATGAAATGATAAAGAAGCCAGAAAAAAGAGGCAGTTACCTTGGATCTGCGTTGGTTATGAGATGCTCGGCATCTATTGCTTCTCTTTTTTGCATAATGGCAATTGTAAGAGTACTTGAGCCTAATAATACAACTTTGTATGTTATTACTCTACTTCAAGCGTTTGCTGTTATATTGCAATCGTATGAAGTATTTACATATTGGTTTCAGTTAAATCTGAAAATGAAGTATGTATCTATAGCGACTATGATTGCCCAAACAGTTGTTGGAGCATGGCGAATTACACTATTGGCAACAAAAGCATCTGTATACTTCTTTGTATTATCATCCTCGATTCAGTATTTGGTCTGTGGTGGAGTTGTGATTTATTGCTTTATGCGAGAACATAACTCGTTGAAATTGACTTATTCAAAAGATGATGCTTTGTATCTGATTAGAGGAAGCTATCATTTTATCATTTCTGGTTTAGCGGTAACGTTTTATTCTCAAATAGATAAAATTATGATAGGAAAATTTCTCGATACAAGTGAAGTTGGAATCTATACGGCAGCTGCGGCTATTGCGACGCTATGGGAGTTTGTGCCAAAGGCATTAATTGATTCTGCAAGACCGTTAATTATTGAGTTAAGAGAGAAGGACTATGACAAATATATAAGACGCTTTCAACAACTTCTTCTTGCAATTACAGTGCTTTCAGGAGTTGTGGGAATGGGGGTAACTTTATTAGGGAAAATAGCAATTCTAGTTCTATATGGGAAACAATATTTGGAAGCGACTGCACCGTTGGGAATATTAATATGGTCAACAGGATTTGCAATGATTGGAACGGCAAGAGGAATATGGATTGTTGCAGAGGGGTTCAATAAGTACACAAAGTACTTTGTTCTTATTGGAGCCGCAGTTAATTTTACATTGAACTTGATATTTATTCCGATTATGGGGATAACAGGAGCTTCTATTACGACATTGATATCGCAGATTACAGTGGCGTTTGTTTCGCCTCTCCTTTTCAAAAAGTCTAGACATTTTGATGCAATTTATATTGGATGTTTTAGTCAGTTCCGAGAATTATGGGAAATGACGAAGAGCTTCTTAAAGAGCAAGAAACGGTAAAACGAAAGAAAGTATCGAATAGCCTTTTCCAAATTAATACGTTGGATGCAGGATAGCATGCCAGTGTAATAATTGTTCGAACATTACTTTGAAATCAATATTTAGGAGGAAAAGAAAAAATGAAAATTGCAGTTGCTGGTACCGGTTACGTCGGTTTATCCATTGCTACGTTGTTGTCGCAGCACCATGAGGTTATGGCGGTAGACATCATTCCGGAGAAGGTTGATCTTATCAACCACAAAAAATCGCCTATTCAGGACGAGTATATCGAAAAATATCTTGCAGAGAAGGACTTGAATCTGACAGCTACGCTTGACGCAGAAGCTGCCTACAAGGATGCTAACTTTGTTGTCATCGCAGCACCTACCAACTATGACAGCAAGAAGAATTTCTTTGACACATCGGCGGTCGAGGCTGTAATCAAACTGGTTCTCCAGTATAACCCGGATGCCATCATGGTTATTAAGTCGACCATCCCTGTGGGTTATACCGTATCTGTGCGCGAGAAGTTTAACACCAAGAACATCATCTTCAGCCCGGAGTTCTTGCGTGAGTCCAAGGCTCTGTATGATAACCTTTACCCGAGCCGTATTATTGTCGGCACGGACTTGAGTGATGATCGTCTGGTTAAAGCGGCACATGAGTTTGCTGGTCTGCTTCAGGAAGGTGCCATCAAGGAGGACATCGACACCCTGTTTATGGGCTTCACCGAAGCTGAGGCAGTTAAACTGTTCGCCAATACCTATCTGGCATTGCGTGTGTCTTACTTCAACGAACTGGATACCTATGCTGAGATGAAAGGGCTGAACACTCAGCAGATCATAAAGGGCGTTTGCCTTGACCCGCGTATTGGCGACCAGTATAACAATCCGAGCTTTGGTTACGGTGGCTACTGCCTGCCCAAAGACACCAAGCAGTTACTGGCAAACTACGCCGATGTTCCGGAGAACCTCATCGAGGCTATCGTGGAGTCCAACCGCACCCGAAAGGAATTTATCGCAGACCGCGTGCTTCAGATGGCAGGCTACTACGGATATGGCGATGACAATGAGTATGACAAGGCGCAGGAAAAGCTATGCGTCATCGGCGTATACCGTCTGACCATGAAATCGAACTCTGATAACTTCCGCCAGTCCTCCATTCAGGGTGTTATGAAGCGCATTAAGGCAAAAGGAGCTACTGTTATCATTTACGAACCGACTTTGGAGGATGGCAGCACCTTCTTCGGCAGTGAGGTCGTCAATGATATTGATGACTTCAAAAAACGCAGTCAAGCTATCATTGCCAACCGCTACGATAGCTGCCTAGATGATGTGAAGGAAAAGGTCTACACCCGCGATCTGTTCCGCAGAGACTAATACTTACAAGCCATGTGTTCACACATGGCTACGCTGCTCAAGTGTGCTACCTCTCCGTGGTGAGTAGCAGGCAACGAGGGATACCCTCGGCTAAAAGCATAAAAGTAATTAATATAGATAAAAGTTGCGATTGTCACAGTGAAATGGCACATGAAAATGTGTTTGATAAGTTTGCTGTTTCTTGTAGTTGGGTTAGTTGTACATTGGTTGTTTTCCATTGGAATAAGAGAGATGAAAAGTATGGAAAGATTGCCGGATCTCCTCGTATTGGATTTTTGCGAATGGTTAAAACAGTCAGTTCTTCGTAAAGCGAAACATACTGATGTTGATATGTGGGATTTACTGTTTGATGATAGATATGCGGATATACTCGCAAAAAAGGCGGAAGAGTATTGTCAGAGGAAAAAACGACAGTCAGAAGACTGGACTAATGCGAGTGTGAAAGACAGGCTTGCCGAAGCATTGAGCATGTTTTATAAGAGCGATGAATTTTATGAGATGTGCTATAAAATAAGATGCTATGGAGAGCGTAGCTCAAATAAGTTTATATTTGATGAATTTCAAGAATCGTTTGAAAGGTTTAGACGTTCACAAAGTGGGACATTGTATGATGTAAGGCTGTATTATTGTCGACAGTATTTGCATCCGGCAGACTTGATAAATAGTTTGAAATTTTGTTTTGCAGATGGTATGCAAAAGGGAAGGAATGGTAACATGGACACGCACTCATTACTTCACTTAATGATTGAAGATGAACCGGTTGAAATTGATTTCTTAGAATGGATTGAAGAACAGAACATCGGGAAAGATGTGGTAGAAAAAGTCGATTTAATGCCAGTTGAAGTGTTTGAGGAGTACGCTCAACGTTTTTGTGAGGATACGGGAAGAGGAATTGCGACAAGGCAAAAACTTGTTAATCGATTTAAAAGATCGGAACCGGGGAGTATGTTGAGTAAACTTAATGAATTGCTTCCGTATAACAGTGCATACCGAAAAAAGAATTTTAGATATGTGTCTCAACGATACTTGGAAGATAGTGATACATACAAATGCTTGTTGTTACCAATTAAGGCAGACTATCCTATGTTTCGCAGACTTGTGACGGAGCATTGGAAAGATTTAAATGATTTATCTGCGGACTATTTGGATATTTACTATTGCTTTGAGAATTATGGAGCATCTGGTTATGACATGGTGAAACAACTGCATTATTTGCCAGATAAAGTTCATGCCAAGTTACCTTGTATCATCCTTTGGAAAGAAAATATGGATGAAGGTTTGTGTATCCCGATTGATGGACTGTCTGTTGAAGACGTGTATTATTTGGTTCGAGAAGTTGTTGATTTAATAATCCAAGGGAAAACATTAAATGAAATAGTAGAAGGAGCAAATGATATGGGTAATGAAAAAAGAAATAAAGATCGGCCTATCATGAACTATAATTTGAGTGCTGACGGAGCCACTAACGTAAATCAGGCTGTAGTGACAGGTGACGGAAATGTCGTTTCTCAGAGCACTTCAAAGAATGAGATTGATAATTTTGTAAAAGAGTTGAATCAGGCAATTGATATCGTAGCCAAAAGCGAGTTGTCCGAAGAACAGAAAAAAATACTGATGGACATATTTGAAGATGCTAAAAAGAAAGATAAACAGGAAGAAGCGAAGGCAAGATTTTCAACTTTTATTGCCTTTGCTGGAAAAACGGCAGCGAAACTTATTGATGTTTTTGCAGGATTGGCAACGATTGCTGCATTCTTTGGCTTAAACCAAGTGCATTGAAAACGAATAGAGGCACCAAGATAAGCCATGCACCAGCATGGCTGTGCTGCTCGAATATGCTACCTCTTCGTGGTGAGCAGCAGACAACGAGAGACACTCTCGGCTAAAAGCATATACCTATTCGCTTATTCACTCTTTGAATGAGGATACAAATCAATAATGGGAAAATACTTTGGTACTGACGGCTTCCGCGGGGAAGCTGGAATCACTCTGACTGCTGTCCACGCATATAAAGTAGGTCGTTTCTTGGGGTGGTATTACAATATGCTCCGTGAGCGCAACGGGGACACCAATCCGGCCCGCATCGTCATTGGTAAGGACACCCGCCGCAGCTCCTACATGTTCGAGTACAGCCTTGTGGCAGGCCTGACGGCCTCCGGCGCAGACGCTTATCTGCTGCACGTCACCACCACGCCGTCTGTGGCATACATTGCCCGTGTGGATGACTTTGACTGCGGCATCATGATCTCTGCCAGCCATAATCCGTACTATGACAACGGCATCAAGCTGATCGACTGCTACGGCGAGAAAATGCCGGAAGAGACCCTGCTGCTGGTGGAAGATTATATTGACGGCAAGCTCCATGTCTTTGATAAGGATTGGCCGGAGCTGCCCTTTGCTCATCGTGAGCATATCGGCTGCACGGTGGACTATGTGGCAGGTCGCAACCGTTATATGGGCTACCTGATCTCTCTGGGCATCTACTCCTTCAAGGGGGTCAAGGTCGGTCTGGACTGCGCCAACGGTGCAAGCTGGAATATCGCTAAGTCTGTTTTCGATGCTCTAGGTGCAGACACCTACGTCATCAACAATAAGCCGAACGGTCTGAACATCAATAACAATGCTGGTTCTACCCACATTGAGGGTCTGCAGAAGTTTGTGGTAGAGAAGGGACTTAACATCGGTTTTGCCTATGACGGCGATGCTGATCGTTGCCTGTGTGTGGATGAAAAGGGTAATGTTATCACCGGCGACCACATCCTGTACATCTACGGTTGCTACATGAAGGAGCGTGGAAAACTCCTGACCAATACCGTGGTCACCACGGTCATGTCCAACTTTGGCCTGTATAAGGCTTTTGATGAGAAGGGTATCGGCTACGCCAAGACCGCAGTGGGTGACAAGTACGTCTATGAGTATATGGCGAAGAACGGCTGCCGTATCGGTGGTGAACAGAGTGGTCATATCATCTTCAGCAAGTACGCCAGTACTGGTGATGGTATCCTGACCAGCCTGAAAATGATGGAAGTCATGCTGGCGAAGAAGCTGCCTATGAGCAAGCTGGCTGAGCCTCTGAAGATTTACCCGCAGGTGTTGGAGAATGTTCGTGTGACCGATAAAAAGGCCGCACAGGATGACAAAGCAGTGCAGGCAGCAGTCCAGGATGTGGCTGATGCACTTGGCAACACCGGTCGTATTCTGGTGCGCGAGTCCGGCACAGAACCGGTCGTGCGCGTCATGGTAGAGGCTCCCGACCACGATACCTGCCAGAAGTATGTGTCTCAGGTCGTGGAGACTATCAAGAGCAGAGGCTACGGAGTTTGAGAGAAGAATTTTAATTCCGTCATCTTTGCTCAGATTTTCTTTGAGACGTTCTCGCTCCTGCATTAATTGATTCTGATGTAAGAAAATTTTCCTCTTGTACATGTTTTTATATCACGAGGTGGAATGATATGAGAATTGGAAATGAAATCGTTACTGCATCTGCACTAGGGAAAAGGCGACGGATGTTTAGGATTTTTGGTGATAAAGGAAAGTGTATTGTTGTTCCTTTGGATGACAACTTGATATCAAAGTACAATGAAGGACTAAAAAATTTACAAAACAAAATAAAAGATATACAACAAGCAAAGCCTAATGGAGTGCTTTGTTATTTAGGAACGGCTTCTATTATAGATAAATATGAAGTTCCAATTATATTGAACCTAACTGCTAGTACAGAGTATAAAACACACACAAAAAAGATATTGGTTTCAACTATAGAACAGGCCATTGCAATAGATGCAGCTGCGGTTGCAGTTCATATTAATGTTTCTAGTAGCTATGAATCAATAATGTTGGAGAATCTTGGAGCCGTTTCGGAAGTTTGTCAGAAATATGGTATGCCGTTGTTGGTAATTGTGTATCCAAGAACTGAACATGAGGGAAAAGATTATAATTATGAAGATTTAAAAAAGGAAAATGAAGAAGAGTATACTAAACTTGTTTGCCATTGTGTTAGAATCGCATTTGAGTTAGGTGCAGATATTATAAAGACACAATTCACAGGTTCGGTGGAATCGTTTAGCAAAGTGGTTGAAGCAGCTAATGGGACTCCTGTTTTGATTGCAGGAGGAAAGATGATGGATGAAAATGAGCTTTACGCGATGGTAAGTGATTCAATTAAGGCGGGCGGTGCAGGTGTTAGTATAGGGAGAAATGTATTTAATAGAGAAGATTCGTTGGAAGTGATTGAAAGGCTACGCAAGATAGTATTTGACTGAGGAGAAAACATGGGAACAAATAATTTTTTGACGATATCATCAAAGTGGGAGTACGTCTTGCCTCCTTCAAGACCTACTGTTTATGAGTTGCAAAGGATAGAAAGTATCGTGTCACTCTTTGACAAGAAAAAACCGGTTGCTGTTCTAGGAAGTACAATTGAGTTTCGTACACTGCTTAACAGATCAGGATTTCAAGATATTTATATTTTTGAAAAAAACATGGATTTCTATAAGTGGACTTGTGAATGGTGTGCCTATGGAGTAGAAAACGAAAGAGTGATAGAGGGGGATTGGTGCAATACAATCAGCCTTTTTATAGAAAAGTTTCAATTTGTTCTGTCTGATTTAACGATGGGAAATATTGAATATGGTAAACGGGATAAATTCTACAATGATATTTCTAATTCTCTACAATATGGCGGATTGTTCATTGATAAGGTTCTGACAAATGAAAAACGGTTAATATCTCTGGGTGAGATTGGAGACAAATATCGTAATCTCCCTATTAACCTTGAAACGGTGAATATGTTCAACTGTGAGGCGTTATTTGGAAGTGAACTTCTTGAGGACGGAATAATTAATACAACGATTTTTTATGAGACACTCAGAAAAACATATAAAAATGATAAAGTGTTAACGAAATTTGTTGAGAAATGTCATTTGATAACACCGGAAGGATGTGTCTGGTATTATGGAGTGGCGTGGGAAAAACTGAGAAACGACTATTTTGCATACTATAGATCAAGCACAGTAATAGATGATATAGAGGGAAGCCCCTACTACGGTAGAACCAAGCAGTTTGTAAATATTAAATAAAATGGGAGGATATTATGGTAACTCGTGAATTTGCAACAAATTGGTGTGATGATTTAAAATTTGCGTGGGAAAAATGTGATTTCCAGAAAATTACGGATATTTTTAGTGATACTTCGGAATATTACGAAGATCCTTTTGCGACTCCCGGAAAATCGGCTGATGATATTTTAGCTTTTTGGCAAGAAATTAAGTATCAAAGAATATCAAAATTGGAATTAAAGCCGATTGCGATTGACGGTAATCGCTTAATAGTGAGATGGTTTTTGGATTATACTGATGTTCGGGATGACTCGTCAGTGATTATGGATGGAGTATATCAAGTTGATTTTGATGAATGTGGGAGATGTGTTAGTTTTACACAGTGGTGGGTTATAAAAGAGTGATTCTTTCACATTCGAAATGGAGTGCACATGAACGAAAAGAAAGAAAAAATGTTTCGAATAGGAACAATGATCGGTTCAATCCTTTTGTCAGTAATTGTTACCATCGTTTCAGCGTTGAAGTTTAAATCAGATGGTAATATCGGAGAAGGAAACATATCTTTGGATTCGTTACAAATCGGAATATCGTTATTGTTAGGTTGCTGTACCTTTATGATTATCGAATTGATTTCTTTGGTGTTCTATTCGATTTCGTATACAATACAAAAGAGACAAGACGATGAATTTATGGAGAATATAACGGAATACTCGAAAATGCTCTACGATATAAATCGAGATTTTTATATTGTGAGTAAAGATAGCCATGGCCAACATGATTTGTTTGTAACGTATGCGAAAAAGGAAATTGAAAAGCTAAATTCAATATTAAGTAAGGCAGCAAATCAAAAGGAATTTAGTATTTCATCTGACTATATTGTTAATGCAAATGGTGTTTTTGATGCCTTCTCGCAAGTAACTGGAAAGAAAGTCCTTAAAATGACTTTCCCTATTTGGAAAGAGGATAACGCGATATTTACAAGTCAGGCAGATATACACTTTTTTGAAGTCCTGAAATTAAAGATGGATAGTAAAGAAATTGATGGAGTTGAAGTGATTTTAATATATGATGATAAAAAGCTCTTGGATAGGAGTGATGTAAAAAAGCTATTGAATTTCTTTTCTGCGGAAGAGGGATATACCTGTAAAGTGGCACTTTTGAATGATTTTAAGGCGGTTTGTGAGTCAAATGGTGTCTCATCGCAATTTGTTGATTTCGGAATTTATGGTCCAAAAATGTTGTACATTACGGAACAATATCTCCCAATGCATAAAGGAACATATTATAAAGATGAGACGAGAGTTCGGCATTATACGCGGTTGTTTGACGAGGTTTGGAATTCGGATGTGATAACAAAAGCAAATCCAAGTAATAATACAACACATGTAGAACTTGCAGAAATTATAAAATGAGGCATACAATATGATAAATAGCGCAAAAGGAAGACTTGTGGCCTTTGATAATAAAAAGAATCTGGAATTAATTGGATTGATATTTGAAGCCGATGGAGGTGATAAGGAGAATATTATTATTCATGTGCATGGGAATTATGGAAATTTCTATAATAACAAATTCATTTGGAAGATGTCAGAAAAGTACTTGAACTGTGGCGTATCCTTTTTGACATTTAATTTATCTGCGCATGATGGATTGTGCGAGGGGTATCGAAAAGGAATATTAGACTATGTAGGCGGTGCGGTTTCAGATTATTCAGAGTCAATTCTAGATATAGAAGCGGCTGTTGATTTTGTAAAGAGAGTAGGTTATAAAAAGGTTACATTACAAGGACATAGTCTGGGATGCGATAAAATTCTTGAATACGTTTTAAATCATAATGATATTGAGAAAGTAATATTGCTGTCTCCCGTTGATAGTTATGCTGTCCAAGAAAGATGGCTGGGCATACATAAAAATGAAACGGTGGAGGAGCAGCTAAATCGCCTAAGAAAAATATGTAAATCAGAAAATGGCATTCTACAGTGGCTGGATTTAAATGAATATGGTGCAGAAGGATTAAACGATGACTGGATTTATAAGATTCCAGTTACGACAAAGGCACTTCTTTCTATTTTACAGGGCTCAGCATTTAAATTTATTAAGCTAAAAAATGGAGAGGATTTTTTGGTCGACAAAGAAACGTATGTTTTCTTAGGAAGAAATGATGGGCTCCGAATGTGCCCGCTGGAAGAGATGGTGAATTTTGTAAATAAACACTTTACGCAATGCTATGTTAATGATCGTATTGCATGCGATCATGATATTATTGGTGCAGAAGATGCGCTTATCGATGATATAATACTCTGGTATAGAAAATGATGACGTTATCCTGAACTCAACTGCAAATTATCACTTGAGTTAATTCGTTTTGATTGCTTGTATAAAAGAATGATTTGTAATTGTTTTTTCTGTTAATTTTCATCTTCTACACCATCCCACCCGATGAACTCTTCTTCGGTATCATCAAGTTTCGACCAATCAAGGTACTGCCCACAATTGCCGCAGTAAGACTGGTACTCATACTCGATGACCTTCTTGCAACGAGGGCAAACGGAGAAGCAGTTCCGGTCTTTGTAGATTCGGACTGTGTTTACGGTTCGGGGCAGATGGTATGTAGGGGAGAGCAGCAAGTCAAGGATGGTGCGGGGAATAGAGCGTTTCTCCGGAATGTCCTCCCAGATATCATCGGATTTCTGATGGCAGAATCCTTTGAAAGTAAACTTCATTTATAATCACCTCTGTCTAAAAGCATAGATGATTAACACGGACACTTGGATGTATATATGTCCAATTTTGTCCGTTATCCTTGAAAAATATTACTGAGTAGTATATATTGGAGCCGTGAGAGTTATCCGCTCCGGATGCTCACAGCTTTGTCGTCCGAAACTTTGCACACCTCTACGCGGTGGGCGGCAGGCAACACAGTATCGATACTGTGGCTAAGATGCAGAGGTTTTCTTTCAAAAAAGGGAGAATAGTGTATGGCTATTTATACGGCATGGGATATGGCACGTATTAACGGCGAGTATGAGCCAAAACTGGACTTGAAAATTGCAAGATATATTAGCTATAAGAAATTGGAGTCAATGCTTTCTTCCAATACATTGTTCTTTTGTAATGCGTTCAATTTCGAAGACAAATATGAAGGAGAAATTCCTTCCTCATTTTTTGAAGGATGGAGCAAAGGGTCTGAGGATAACTATCGGCAGTTCAACATTCTAAAGAACAAAGTCTATGTGCCGTATGTTTCATGCTGGACTCCTTACCAACCGGGAAATAAAAAGATGTGGGCGGAGTATGCAGGTGAAGATGGAAATAAAGACGGTGCATGCATTGTAATGACTGTACGTCAATTAGTGATATGTGCAGAAGCTAGAGGCGGGCGTGTTTATCAAATTCATTATCTGAATGAGGATGGAAACCTGGGAACAGGAGATATTCCATTTTATATTCCAGATGACGAAGAGCGAAAGCAGTTTGATCTCCCACATGTTATGAGAGTTTTCCATGCTTTGAAAAAACACGAATTTGAAAAGGAAAACGAAATTAGAGCTATAATTTATAAGCATGAGAAAAAGGCGGGGTTGGAAATTCCGTTTGAGTTTAATTTGCTCACTGAGAGCATTATTTTGAATCCACTGGCAACAGCAGAACAAAGGAATGCTATTCAACAACTGGCGGACAAGTACTCTGTGTCAAAATTAGTTAAGAGCGAATCTTCTGTATGATTGACTTTGAGTGGATATCGCTGTTATACTAACATCAAATCTTACATATTCTTTCGGGAGGTATCATCCTATGCCCAGAACCAAAGGCAGCAAGAACCGTGCTACTACTTCCGCTGACTTCGATGCCCAGATTAAGAAGTTACAGAAAGATAAGGCAATGCTTGAAGAAGGTCTTTCCAAGACTGTCGCTCAGATCGAGGAGCTGAAGACTGACATAAAGTCTCTGCGTGAAAGCCTAAAACCGCAGAGAGCGGAGATCAAGCAGATCGAAAAGGAAATCGCAAAGCTTGAGGCTAAGAAGGCAGCCGCTGAGGCGAAGGCCGCCGAAGCTGCTAAGAAGGTCGAGGCCGAAGCTGTGCTGAAGAAGCTGCTGGCATCCGGTATGACGGCAGATGAGATCCTCGAAAAGCTGAAATAAAGAATTAGAGCCGTGTGTTCTTCTCCTGAGTTGGAGGCTTGAACACACGGCTTTTACTATTATTGGAAATCCTATATAGTTTTAAGGTCGGATGTGATATAATAGAAACGGCGGTTTACCGTACTACTTGTAAAGGGCAGGTGAGTGTACAAATGCACATCATTTGTCATAGCGAGAAATTCGAGTTCAATCTGGACAAGCTTATTGAAGCTATCACAAAGGCTTCAAAAGCAACATTGAATCGGATGAACAGCAGAATCACCAAGGAAATTCAGCAATTGTTGGATTCGGGAGATAACTCGCTTGAAGACTATCCGCATTCCCAGTGGCTCTATGAAAGAATTGCAGAGTTGGAGTGGATGCGGAAGTACATCAAACTCCTAAAGAAGATGAAAAGCAATAGAGTTCCAGCAAAGTTGCGCACACTTTGGCTTTCCAGGATAAAAAACAGCAGTCGGACATTGGCGAGCACATCACTTGACCCAATGAGCATCGCACTGCCTGTTCCGCCCACGTTTGAGGCTACCTTGAGTAGTTTCGGACGTGGGAGGGGTTTGAATGCTCTCCCGTGCTAAAGAACACTTCGATGCAATCGGAAACTACTATCATATTATAGATCCAGAGGGAACATTGCCTGAAATTGAAAGGGCAAAGAAGGAAGCTGAGGTGCTAAATGATATGCCGAACAGCTTCCCCAAGGCTCTTTGCTATGTAATGAAACTTTCTGGATTCACGAAAGAGGCACTGGCTTATGAATCAAAAGTGTCTGAGTCAACGATTGGCCGCTACAGAACCGGAAAGGTCAAACACTATTCAGAGAAAAATGTAGTGGCACTGTGTGTTGCTATGCACCTCCCACCGTGGCTTTCATTTGAGCTCATAGCAAAAGCGGGTTTTAGCTTGGCTGCGACCAGAGAGCAGCAAGCATATTTAATGGTTCTTAGCTGTATGTATATGAGGTCGGTTGATGAGGTGAACGACTATTTGAGAGAAAGAGGGTCTGATTTACTGTCCCAGGTGGCGGCATAGGATTGTCGAGCATCCTGAGCTTTTATATCAAAAATGATGAGCCGTGTGTCCTTCTCCGGTAAGGAGTTGAACACACGGCTCATTTGCACTTGCGGTTATTCCCATTCCTCATCCCTAGCCCGCAGAAGATCCTGTACTTCTCTTTCGGTTGCCGGGCGGATGGCAGGTTTGTTCTGATAGACCGTTTTGCCGCAGTCTGGGCAACGATCGGGTAGCGACTCTGCCTCAAAGCAGTAATGGCAGACATCGCAGAAATAGTAGTTCACAACGCGCAAGTTGTCAAGCGAAAAATATATATTTGCATAATTCTATAAAATGCAAAGCATTTAATTGATTGCATAGCATTGACATGTATGCAATTTTCAAATATAATAGATTTAAAGGTGGTGATATAAGTGGGCAGAAAAAAGGCAGTGGATTTGTTTCCGGAGTATGCCAGATCCAAAAGAGCTGACACTGAGGCATTGAGTCAACTGGTTTTGGCAGCTAAGGGAAATATGACTATGAAGAAGTTTGCTAACAAATGTGGAGTGAACACTTCTACTATTTCTCGTATTATAAATATGAAAACGGAAACCGTATGCTCTGATGAAATAATCCTTGCAATTTCCGAGAATGCGGTGCCGGAGAGTGGAGTTACACTTGAAGATTTGCTTGCAGCTAACGGATTGGTTAAACTGGTTCCTGAGATTGCGGACAGCACTATAGAAGAGGCTGGTAGTGCGCTTGAAGGTGAGCACAAGTTTAATCGTTCCGATAGAGTTATAGTGACAACAAGCAAGTTCGGCCATCTTAGTCACATAAATAAACAGGCTTTCCGTCAGACGTATAACATCGTTGACTATGAAATACGAATGATGGAAACAAGTAGACAAATAATTTTAAATGAAATTATATTAAATGGATATACGGTTGAGCTTATTACGTCTGAAAAAGCCTACTGGTCCTCATTGAAACACTATTACGGTGATTATGCAATAAAAACAGATGCGTTAAAAAGCTACGGCATCGACACATGGCTCTTCGATTGTAAGTCATATCACACTGGTAAAGTGGCCGCCGCATATAAGGCACTAGAAAAACTATTTGCACTAGCTTACATGAATAGCCCAAAGGATGCAGGTGTAAAGATATCAGTCGTTGTAGACCATAAAGATATGTTTCAGCAGGCGGTCAAGGTGTATTCAGGTATAAAGGTACAGGACTGTTTTTCTGTGATTTTGATAAACGCACAAAGTCGATGCGTTGTGGAAGAATTCTGTATTCCAAGAGTTGATGGAACAGAGGCATCAATCTTTAAAAGAGACTAAATTGGGATAGGAGGCAGGGAAACATGAGTGTAGATTATGGCATTTATACGACCAAAGGTAAACGGATGCTACTTGCAATCCGGGCAATGGTCAATGGCCGTAAAGCGGTAGCGTATGTGAAGAATGGAAAGGTACAAGCCTATGAGTACTTAGATGATTGGGCAGCCCAGTGCTGCGTTGGACCCTGCCTCAAGTTTGAGGACGAGAATGAGAAGAAGCGGATGTGAATTAGAACACTTGGCTCATCGGAGAACCGTGTGAGCCAGTCAAAAACTAAACTGCTGCCTGTTTGGTGCTGCTCGAATGCGTAGTAAGCCGGGGTAGACTTCCAAGAAATCTGAAAATTTTTCGGATTTTAGGAGTCTATTCCGGCTTATTTGCGTTTATAGGACCGGAATTGGCAGAATACACAGTTTTCCAGCTTGTTTCTGGTCGCTTCGATGAAAAGTGGCTGCTCCTATTTACAAATAGAGTTTTGGCTGCTATATTATAGATGTGATAATAGCCTGAAAGGCTCTATTGAAAAGATAATAATTTGTAACGTGGAGGTGTATTACCAGACAAAGATAGTCATGTTGTTCAGTTAAAAGAATCCTTCTGAATGACGTCTCAGCAAGAGACATTACATAGGTTTTTAGTAGAGTGCCGCGATTGTTGGAGGCAGTCAGCGCACAATTATTGAGGAGTTATAACTAAACGGTCCTTAATTCAATACTAAAACACTACTGTAAGGTTGAAGTGCGTCTACTTGCTGATAAGACTATAAAATGTCTGGCTAATACACATCCGGTCAATGAGTACGGAAACGGAAATACATAAGACCGGAGTAAATTTAGAAACAAGTAATGCGTAAGCAACTTGAAATCTGAATTTGCTCCGGTCTTTTTTTATTAAAATTTTCGGCGAAGGAGGTGAACCGAGGTGGCATCCGCTGTACATAAGAATACCGATACCAAAGCGGCATCCGTCAATGTCAACTCGGTTTGCCGCCAGAATACTGCTGAGCAGGGGATGGCTGCGCCAGATGAGTTTATGGCAGAGGTTCAGTGGTCCATGGCAATACGGAAGATGATTGCAAAACTTGAGTTCGGAGACGCTCTAAAGCTGCTGATGAACGACCGGGATATGTCTGTAGAGAAGATGGAGTCTGAGTCCGGACTCTCTGTGTCCACAGTGAAGCGGCTACGTGCGGGTCAGGAGGCAAGCGCAGAACAAGTCGTTGCCATTTCGGTGGCATTGCGGCTTCCGCCAATGGTCAGCAGTGATTTATTGAGAATGTGTGGAATCACACTGGACTTTAACAATCAAAGGAATACGGTCTATCAGATGATTCTGACGGGCCATTACAAAGACGGTATCGAGCAAGTCAACGTCTATCTTGCAGCTTGTGGATGCGCCCCACTCAAAACTGCCTGCTAAAGTACCTACAACAGAATACCCATGAGGCGATTGGACCACAAAACGGTCTGGTCGCCTCTTTTTTGAAATTTTTTCTGAGGTTAGGGCTCAGAAAGTGAGCTCTAAATGGTAGAAAAAGAGCGAAAAACAGTGGCGTAAAGCCATCAAATATGACCTTGAACTGTGAAAAAGAACGGAATATCGATGGTTTTCATGCTGCTTTTTAGAGCTCACTTAGTGAACTGGTGATTTGATCAGTCTTCGGTTATCATGTAGTCAGTTCAAGGGACGAACCCCCAAAAGGAAATCCCTGAGAACACAAAAAAATATCGTAAGCCCGATTCTAGAGAAGGCGAAGGATACCATAACGGAGTTTTACCAACCGGCAGATGTCATCTGCTGGAGGTGAAACAGCCGGTCTATGGGTGTACCTCCCATCTCTGGAATCGGGCTTTTTGCGCTTTGCAGACTGTCCCAGCTCAGAATGTGAGCCCTGCTCCGCTTCCGTCATCGGTATCCTTCTCCCTCCCGGAGTCCGGGGGAAAGGACAAGAAAATGACTAACATGATGAACGGGGCAGTTGCAATCTATGGCGGCGTAGGCGTGATGGAGATTCGCCAGCCGTTACCGCAGACGGTCGAAAGCATGGCACAGGCTGTCGAGGGCTTGGCAGTCAACGCACACATCTCTCTGCGTGAGCTGAAGAACACGGTTGCTGCTGTTATCGAAAAGAAGCTGCCGAAGTACGCACAGCTCATGGAGATGCATCCTGTGATTGCCGCCAGAACTGTGGTGGGCGGTGCAACGCTCACGGCCTATGAGAATGGTTACGCCGTCTATGAGGAGGACGGCGCACATACGGTCATGGCAATCGATCGCTGCGGGGACTACCGCTACGACTTCAATGACGGTACATACGAGGTCGTTCCGGCGGCAGTGTTCGAGGATGCCGAGTGGTCAGTGCGTTTGGTCATGGAAGGTGAACGCCGGATGGAGAGCAACCGCAGCAAGACGGTTGCCATCAATGAGGCCGCTAGTTTGGATTGCGATGGCTCTGACTGGTCGGATGCCGTTATGGTGGACTTCTTGGATGAAGAAAATGCTGAAATGTTGGCAGAAGAGGAACTGCGCAAGCTGTATGCCGCTATGGGTAAGCTCACGGAACGTCAGCAGGAAATCATCCAGCTCTACTTCTATAAAGGGCTGAACCAGTATGAGATTGCAGAAGAATTGGGGATTGCAAGACCCGTGGTAAGCAAAATCATGGCCGGGGGAAAGACCTCGGATGCGGAGATTCTGGATGCTCGTGTGGATGCGGACGGCAACACGCATGAGAATCTGGGTGCGCATATCCGCAGCGGTTTCGAGAGCGCACGAGCAGACCAGGAAGAGGCTGTGAACCACATTGGCCGGATGGCTGCTGTCAGTGATGCCATGCGCACTGCGAATATGGTACACACGGTGGACTTCGGTGCCAGCAATACCTCTGGAGATGTCAAGGCAACAGCAGTTTCGCTGGGACATGGCGACCGGGCTGGTGTCATCATCAACGGTGCCTTGAAGGAAGGGGAAAATGATGTAAGTGTCCTGCGCTTTACGGAGCCCATGGCATTCAAAGCGGGCACGCCATACACCGTTTTCATTGATGAGACTACCCCCAAGGTGGGGTATGGCATCTACTTCTATGAGGTGGGCACGGGAAACTGTCTGCAGGTTGGCGGTATCAACCGCGGCTTTACGCCGGCAAACACGAAGATTGCAACGGCTGTGTTCGACAACGGCGGTATGTTCCGTGCAGGCATCTATTCGACCAACTGTGAATTCGAGAATCATGAACTTCACCTGTACGTTGTGGAGGGCGAGTATACTCAGAGAGATTTCTTTGGGCTTTCTACAGTTGCTGATGTGTCGGGAAATGTAGCAGAAATCGCCTCTGTTCGAGATGAAGTGAGAAAAAACAATCTCATTGTCATGAAACAGGTGATTCTGAAAAATGAAGAAAATGAACCCCTTTGGACATCGACTCCAGTTGGTGCGTTGAACCTCGGTGCAACCGTGCTGAACGGACAACTGGGACCGACTGCTGGAACCTATGCAGTCCAGATTTCCAGCCCGTTTATGCTGGATAAAGAGAAGGACTATACGCTCTTCCTGTTGGATGAGCGTAAGGATCTGGAATACTCCGTCTATCTGTTGGATGAGACCACATGGAAAGATGTCATGGAAAACGGCGCGACCCGTGCATTCAATGTCATTCACAGCCCGTGTGGTTTGATTCCGGCGCATCAGACCGGTAAGCATCAGCTGCGGATCTGGGTGCAGCAGGATACGGTGTTTGACAATCGTGCGATTCAGGTCTATCTGGTGGAAGGACGTTATTCGGAGAGCGAACTCCGCACCTATCTTCCGGCAAAAGAGGCATCCGCGGCCACGAAAGGCTTGATTGGTAATCTGAACGCACTCAACCGTATCAGTGATCCGCTGCGCCGGAACAACATGATCCGCACCATCGATTTTCAGGCAAGCGCCTCTGACGGACAGGTTTGTGCAACGGCTGTGAGTTCGGGGGTTGCCTCCGGTACGGTCATCAATGGAAGCCTTGGTCCCAAGCAGGGAAGAAATACCCTGTATTTCGGAGAGTCCATCTGGCTCGACAGAACAAAAAAGTATACGCTGTACGTCCGGAGCGATGAAAGTATGCCATCTTGTGAGGTTTATCTCTATGGCAATAGCAAGAGTGGCTGTATGCAGGTGGATGGCCTCAATAAGGGCTTTAGTGTTCACGGAATTATCCCGGTGACGTTTACTCCGGATGAAAGCGGTTACTATCGTCCGGGTATCTATACCAGCCAGGATTTGAATTTTCCAAATTGCGAGATGCACCTGTTTGTTCTGGAAGGAGTCTACGCCTACGACACAGTTCGTGGCCTTGTGGAGTTCAACGACCTCAACGGGAGCTTTACGAGTCTGGCCGCTGTGCATGACAATGTCCGGAGCAAGAATCTGTTCCGAACGATCAACTATGGAGACTCGAATCCGCAGACAAATGCTAAGATTCAGATGATTGCGGACAGCGATATCGATCAGGCATCCGTGAAGATCGTGGGCAATATGGGTGGTACTCTGGCTCTGAACAGCATCCGCTGCACAACCCTTGTGCCGCTGACTTCCGGAAAAACCTATACGTTGCTTGTGCGTGAGGATGAAGATTGTCCCGCCCTTACGGTATTCCTCGGTGATGAAGTGACCTACGGCTCCATTCAGATCAATGGTGCAACAGTGTCCGTGAATACGAAGAACCGCCATGTGTACACCTTTACTGCTGATAAGGACTACTCCTGCCGTGCGCGTGTCGTATGCGATACGGCTACGACTTTTGACGGGCAGCATATCCGTGTATATTTGGTGGAGGGGGCCTATACCGAGCAGCAGATGCGCTCGTGGGCAGAGTATTCTGAACTCCTGCAGGTCAAGGTGGATGCAGACCAGAGGGTCCAGGTATTGTCTGACCGCGAGGATGCTCGATGGATTTCCACGCACAATGGCTTGGAAAATATCTTGACGGTGTCTGATCGAGCACGGATGAACAATATGGTGAAGACCATTGATTCGGTGGTTCGCAGCAATGCCGGCGATGTGTCGGCAACGGCAACTGCCCTCGGCGTTTTGGATGGAGCGGGTATCATTGTCAATGGCCTGATGTCCAGTGAGTTGAATGCGACCATCCTTCGCATCTCCGAGCCGATGCATCTGGAAAAGGGAAAGGCCTACACAGTGCATATCGTGGACGATGACCCACCCGCGCCTTATTCCATGTTCTTCTATAGAACCACTTCCAGTGCCTGTTTGCAGCAGGGTGGTACGAACCGTGGTGTCTCTGCAATCGGCGGGCGCTTTGAACAGGTTATCCCGGATACGACAGGCGACTACCAAATGGGCATCTATGCTACCGGCGCTGTGTTCAGCAACCACCTGATCCATGCCTATATGTACGAGGGTCAGGATTGGAGTGCAGATGACTTCTACGCCTATCCCAAGAGCGATACGCTTGCAGCGGTCATTTCCGAGATGGCAGCTGTCAAGGATGATGTCCGCAAGAAGAATCTTGTGCGGATGCTCGGCAATAAGGGATTCTTGGATGGTACGGGAGTTTACCGCTTGAATTCGATTGGTATGCCGGACCCGGCGGGCATCATGTTGAACGGTACCTTTGGTACGGCAAGCACCACGACCTATACCAACATCAGCGAGGTTTTCCATCTGGAGGCAGGGCAGTCCTACACCATTCTTGTCCGGGATACCGATAAGACGGTGGACTACAACATGACGCTGGTGGACAAGACCACCGGCGCGGCCGTCAAGCAGAATGGTATGGGCCTTGCTTTCAATGTGCAGAAGTCTCCGTTTGGGACCTTTGCGCCGGATGCCTCGATGGATGTCCGGCTGCGTATCAACTACCGCAAGGAAATGACGCTGGAGGATCATATGCCCCGTCCCAAAGGAAGCAAGAACAAGCCCAAGACCGTAAAAACAACCGTTGACTTTGCTGCACAGATCGCTGAAAAGCAGTCCGCAAAGGAAGCCACCACCGCCGAAATTGCATCCATCACCGCTAATATCGATGCGCTGAAAGCTGACCTGAAAACTAAAAAAGCAGAACTGAAATCCATCGACAAGGAACTCGCCAGAATTGAAGCAAAAAAGGTCAAAGCTGAAACCAAAGCAGCGGAATCTGCAAAGAAAGCTGAAGCAGAGGATGTACTGAAAAAGCTGCTGGCCAGCGGCGTGAGCGCGGACGATATCCTTGCAAAGCTGAAGTGATTTAAAAATTTCTGACGCAGTAGTTGATGGGAACATCTACCCGCAAGCAGGGCATTCGTCTATACAAATGCTATTTTGCTTTGCAAAATGCTTGTTGGGCTGTGCCCAAACCCCCTTTGTTCTGCATCGTGCTGATGCAGGCTGCGCGTTTGTTCCAAACACTTTTATAACAAAAAAGACAGCCTACAGCCATAGCCTTTTCAGGCGTTCCTGTGTAGGGTATCCCCAGTTAACATTGTGTGTAGGGAAATGCGGATTGTCAGTATGCGCTTTCGTTTCCTTGCCATAGGTTCTCCTACAGATTCCATGAACATTGAGATAACCGATGGATGGAAGAGCATCATCCATCGCGTTCATGACAGAGGTTTCAGACATTTTCCTCCGCCTGAAAATAACAGAAATTAGAAACTTGCGTATCAGTAAACCCAACTTCATCCTCGTATCCGCTTAACATGGCGGTTCAGTCGCACAATACTGTCTTTCAGTGACTTACCGCTTTCCTGCCGTGCTCTGTTCCCGTTTCAGCTTTCGCCTTTCGGTTAGGCAGGTTGTTTCCCGCGTTATCCTACGGGGTAGTCCCTTACGCTACACTACACAATGCCCTATCTGGGCGCACTTCCTCAATCTTACTTCTGTCCAGTTCCGTGATGGTGCGCTTCACCGTCTTGATGGCACGATTTTGATCGACACTCTGAATGTGCATGGTAACGATCTGGCTGGAATCCATAGGTTTTCAATGCCTATGGCTTGTGGGTATAGGAAAAGGGCGCTGATACTTGCATATCAACGCCCTTTGAGCATGTCAGTATTTGATTGTTTCGACTTCGCACCGTGTTTGCACCATGAAAAACATTGATTTCACTGACTTTTTCAATGTTTTCTTATCTGATGCTACCATTAGGCTGGGGTTCTTTTTGTTATGGGCCAGCGGACTTGAACAGCAGCCGAGCCGACCGCCGCCTGCAGCGGAAGCAGGAAGGCGAGGCTGGGGCCGCGCTCTGATTTTTCAAAGCCTTGCCAAAAGGCCGCAGAAAAAATCAGCAAGCGCAACTCGTCAAGGCGGCATTTCCGCCGTAACCAAAGCCACAGTGCGGCTTTGGTTAGCCCGCGGGTCCCAACGGCCAGGAACGTCTACCAAGAAAGCTGCCGTTTCCGGAGTACCTTCTGCTGCACTCTTTTTATCACGCAAGAATTTTGTCGAGCTGGAACTGAACGATGGTGTTCAACCGGTCGAGCCTCTCAGCTTCGAGCAAGATGCTCGGATGAGCTTTAAATCGGAACCCCTTCAGGTTTTTCAGATCCGAACGAATCGCATCTGTCAGAAGCCCCCTGGCCGTGGCGATGAAATCCGAACCGAGCCGGGGCGCACAATGGTGGATGCACCATTCCGTCTGTCTCAGCTGCTCACTGTCCAAATCGAACAAGAGACTGCGGTTATTGTCGAAGACCGGAGCCATTCTCTGCACCTGCATCGTGTCATTGTCGTACAGGACGCCGAAATTCCCGCTGTGGCGGTCGGTGTTCAAGATGAGCGCATCCAGAATGCACATCCGCCGGAAAGCGTTCCCGCTTCCGATGCTCTCAAAATACCGCAGAAAACCAGAAATCGTGCGGTCTTTGGTCAGCACAGCGGCTTTTGCAAGGCCGTACTTCTCGCTGGTGAAAAGCGGACACTTTGAGATAAGTTCGCCATGGTAAAAACCGAGGTCATAAAGAACACTTTCCGGGCAGAGCTCGGCAGCCAGCTGTGCGGCCAGATACTCCGAGACCGGTTCCAACCCGAACACGCCGCCAGTTTTGTAGAGCTGTATCTCTGCGCCCTCCCGCACCCAGCACTTTGCATACTGGCCGTCCGTGCTGAACTCCGGGGAGGTAGAGGAAAAAATGGAACTTGAGAAAGAGCCGTCAAAAGCCGCTTCGGAAATGACCTCATTGAAGGGGTTGCGATAAAGGGAAATGTCTTTCCAGCACAGCGCAGAATCGGCTTTCTTGACCCAGAACGTATCATTGAGGGAAAGTGCGTGGGCTACATCCAGATAGCCTTCCAGCGTGTCGCAGCCATATTCCCGGAGCAGCTGTGCAATGTAAGCCCGGTGCTTCGGAGCTTTGCGCCGTTCCAGAAAATCCGTCAAATTGGTGTACCCGAAAGGACGCAGACCGGTATGCCAGTTATCCTCCCGCGCACTGGTCTCAAGATATTCATTCTGCTCGCAATGAAACTCCAGCCAGACCGTGTCTTTGTTCAGAAGAAGATACTGCATCCATAACGCTCCTTTCCGCGCTCTCCGCCCTTGCCCTCATTTTCAGAGATTTTGACAGATGAAACGATAGGCTCATCTTATCACGTTCCGCAGAATCCCAAACAGCCGCTTCACATCAACAGGCTTTGCCAGATGGGCGTCCATGCCGACGGAGAGGGCTTTCTGGCGGTCCTCGTCGAAGGCGTTGGCCGTCATGGCGATGATGGGGATGGTGCGGTAATTGCCCGACAGACTGCGGATGATCTTCGCTGCCTGATAGCCGTCCATGTTGGGCATCTGGATGTCCATGAGGATGGCATCATAATAGCCCGCCGGGTGGGCCTTGAGCGCCTCGATGCAGCGTTCACCGTCGGCAGTGCGCTCCACGGTAAGGCCGCTCTCTTCCAGAATGGTCACGACGATCTCTGCGTTGAGGTCGTTGTCCTCGGCCAGCAGGATGCGGCAGCCCCTGAGCTGGGCCGCGCCGCCCTCTGTGTCCTGCTCCTCTACCCTCTTCTGGGCCTCATCCGCCAGTGGGAACCCGAGGGTGATGGTCACAGTGGTTCCTGTGCCCAGCTTGCTCTGCACGTCGATGCTGCCGTGCATCCACTCCACGAGAGCCTTCACGATGGGCAGGCCGAGGCCGGTGCCGATGACTTTGCTCTCGGTGCTGGTATGCTCACGGGTGAACTCCTCGAAGATATGGGGCAGATACTCCTCGCTCATGCCGATGCCGTCGTCCTGAACCGTAAAGGTATAGCGGCCCGTCTTCGGCTTCTCAGCCGGCAGTTCTTTCACCGACACCGCAATCTGTCCGCCCTCGGGCGTATACTTGATGGCGTTGCTGATGACATTCAGCAATATCTCCCGCACTTTGGTGCGGTCGCTCACAATATAGGGATGTTCGACATCCGTATGGTAGGTGCAGGTCAGCTTTTTCTGCTGGACAGAGGGCTCGAAGACGTCCGAGAGCGTCTGCATCAGCGCACACAGGTCGCCGGTTTCTTCTTTCAGCACAGCCTTGCCGCTCTCGATGCGGGCCATTTCCAGCACATAGTTGATGAGCGAGAGCAGAAATGCGCTGGACGAGCGTATCTTCTCGGTGTAATCCAGCACCTTGTCCTTCTCGTCGATGTGCTTTTCCAGAAGCTCCGAAAAGCCGATGATGGCGTTCATCGGGGTGCGGATGTCATGGCTCATATTGAACAGGAAGCGGGTCTTTGCCTCGTTGGCTGCCCGGGCCTCCTGCGCAGACTTTTCAAGGGCCGCTTCGTGCTGCAGGTCCTTCCGGTGCCGGTTCATGAGCTCCCAGCAGGCATAGGCCAACATCATGCCGATGATGGCGGCGATGGCGATGCTCAGCGAGAGCTGCTGGTTCGAGAACCACCCGGCCTTCGGAATGATCTCAAAATACCAGGTATCGTTGGGGACGCTGCACGCAACTTCCAGCGCGTTGCCGGGGAAATCCTCTTCGCTCTCCGCGATGACGATCTTTTCGCCGGTATAGGGGTCTTTTTTCCAGATTTGATACCGGTAGCCCGCCTCCTCCATCTTGTCCAGCTCGACCTCCTCCATGAAGTTGTCCCACTGTAAAACAAGGATGGAGAAGCCCCAGAACGAGCGCTCCCCCTTTTTACTATCGGTATAGATGGGGTCGAACAGCAGCGCGCCCGTTCCGCCCTGCACCAGCTCGAAGGGACCAGCGATGGTGTACATCCCGCTGTTCCTGGCAAGGTTTGCTTCCTTTTTGCGGGCGGGGTTATGCAGCACATCGAGCCCGATGGCCGCCTCGTTGCCCGCTACCGGGTACACCTGGGAGACGACGCCGTCTTTCGCCAGCTCGTGGGTCTTGATGACGCGGCTGCCATCCTGCATATTGCCGGATATACCTGCAAACTCCTCTTCACGGAGCACATGGCCCGACTCGATATATTTTTTGATAAAGTCCGATTCTGCCAGATAGCGGTTCAACTGGGAAGACACACGGCTGATGGTGGACTCGGCCGCATAGACAGCCCGCAGCCGCTCGTCTTTTTCCTGATTGAGCGAGAGCAGCCGGAGCGAAAACAGGGCCGCCGCAAATGTGAGCAGGAAGACCACTGCGGGCAGGATGACGTCCCTGCGGGCAATTTTTTTGAGTGCCATTGCTCGTTTCCTCCTGTTCCGGCATTTCCGTTTTATCCCATTATAAGAAATCCGGGTGCAAAAGTAAATCATCCGCCCCCGAAAATTCACAAAAGCATGCAATAATGGAAAAAGCCCGGTGGTTTCAACGAACCATCGAGCTTTTTCTTGGC